>Ga0209056_10000145_pt1 | contig 74121 bp, 70 predicted proteins | sample GraSoiAngelo_114_FD_185876 | JGI IMG/M metagenome (GOLD analysis project Ga0209056, IMG submission 185876) | Grasslands soil microbial communities from the Angelo Coastal Reserve, California, USA - 14_0903_13_40cm (SPAdes) (version 2) | ecosystem: Environmental > Terrestrial > Soil > Grasslands... | reverse complement strand
CTCGCGAGGCCGGCCCGTTCGGTGGGTGGCCTGCGACGAGGTGCGACCCGGCTCCGTTCCTCATGCCGCTTCTCATTCCACCCGGGCTCGCGAGGCCGGCCCGTTCGGTGGGTGGCCTGCGACGAGGGGCGACCCGGCTCCGTTCCTCATGCCCCTTCTCATTCCACCCGGGCTCGCGAGGCCGGCCCGTTCGGTGGGCTGCTCCCCCCACTCATGACCGGCCTCAGCTCGATGGTGTCCGCGTCGCGGACGACCTGGTCGGGCGTGATCAGCTCGTCGCCACGGATCACGAGGACCGTCTCCGGGAGGATGTCGAGCTCACGCAGGACCTCCTTCACGCGACGCCCACCCACCATCTCGACCTCACGCCGGGGGTTTCGGAGAATGACCTTCATCGGCGCGCCTCGCCCGTCACGCCTTCGGAAACCCGGGCGCGCGCTTGACGTCGCGGATCTGGGCGAGATGTATCGCGTCGTGTCGTCGTTGGAGCTCCCACCACTGCGCGAGGTCGAGATCGCCGCGGTGGGCGTGCTTGAAACGGAGCTGGCGCGGATCCAGCGTCGCGAGCTTCTCGATGGACTGTCGGCTCCGCTCGCGCGTGGCCTTCATGGTTGCGATCAGCTCGCCGATCACCTTTCCGGGTGACGGCCTCACCGCCTCCGGCGCGTCCGCCGGGCCGGGCGGATCGGGCGGAAGCGGCGCAAACACCGTGAGGTCGGCTGGCCACGGCGCGAGCGTTCCCGCGGCTCCCGCCTCCTTGGTGAGCTTGGTGGTGAGCTTGCCCGTCGCGATCTCGGCGACCGTCAGGTGGTCGACGATTTCGCCGACCGACCAGTCCTTCGCGCTCGGCTTCCAGTCCGCCTGGCGCTGTCCGAGCCCTTCCACTTCCCTGAGGACCTCGGCACGCACGGCCTCGAGCTCCTTCCACAGCGTCTCCACGGGCTTCGGCAGACTCATCGGGGGACTCCTTCGACACGCGTGATCGACGTCGCTCGCAGTATACCCCACGGTGGATTGACCGCGGCTCGAGCGCGGGCTTCCGCCCGCGCCCTCCCAATGGGGGTGTTGCGGCCGTCGCGGCCCTTCGACGAACTAGTGTTCCGTCCTCGAAGTCATGATAAGCGCCCGACAGCGCGCTGCGCCGGAGCCGCCGGGCACGTGCGGCAGGGATCGCGGGACCACGCGGCACGCGTGCGCTGCCCCGTTGCGGCTGGGCTCCACCTGGGGCCGCGGGGTCCGTCGCCCGCGGGCGGGAACGGATCCCGTCGACCCCTGCCGCACGTGCCCGCCGGCCCGCTGCGCGGGGCGAGCGCGGCAGTCGTTAACATGACTTCCCAGACGGAACACTAGCGTCCGCGTCCGGGCGGCGCGAACGGCGACGACTGCCTCGCCGGCCCTCCCGTCGGCCGCACGGCCAGGACGACCTCGTAGGTCGCCGGGCGCTCGGGATCGGGGTTGAAGACGCCGACCCAGACACCGGGGAGGTCGCGGCCCAGCCCCTTGAGAGCCGTGCCCTTCTGCCCGATCCGCTTGGGCTCCGAACGGACGACGAGGCTCGTCTTCAGCGCCACGTACCAGGCGTGGTCCGTCGGCTGGCCGCCCGCCGTGACCCTGATCTCGACGTCACGCGGGCTCTTGAGCTCACCGGACCTGACGTAGAAGAATCGCGCGGTGAGCGGCCCGGCCGTCACCGCGAATTGCCACTCGGCCAGGCGGGTCTTCTGGTCGGTGACGCGCCGGCTTTGCTCGTGAGGATCGCCGACGCCGTGGCCCGCGCGCGTGACGATGTCGGTCGCGTCCTCGTGCTCGACGATGCCGACGTCGGCCCAGAAGCCCGGCTGCGGGATGGCCGTCCCCATGGCGTCGGCCACGAAAGCCGCGTAAGTCTCGCGGAGCCGGCCGTCGGCGACGAGCAGCCCGTAGAGCGCGCGCCCGAGCGCCTCGGGCGCCGCGGCGCCACCCGCCTGCGCAATCGCGCGCTCGACGGCTGTCTGCACGAACGACGGCGACTGGTGCTCGACGTGCTCGAAGAGCAAGAAGTAACTGGCGGCCAGCCGCCCTTCGTCGTACTCGGCGCTCTCCCGGATCGGCACGGCGAGCAGGTGCGGGTGCTGGGCGAGGACACCACGAAGCGCGTAGGCCCACGCGATGCCGGACGACTTCCACTCGTTCCAGGCCGAGTGCGCGGTCGCCCACCAACGCACGCCCGCGGCGCGCCGGTCGACCGCCACCGTAGGCGGCGGCGCCACGGGTGGGCGGAGACCGACAGGCCCAGAGGGGACCTCGGTCTCCTTCGGCGCTGGCGCCGGCGTCTGTACGGGTGGGGGGACGGCCGCACGCGTCGGAATTGGCGGAGGCGTGGGTGTCCGCGTCGGCGCCGGTGGCCGCGTCGGCGTTGACGGGGGCCGCGTCGGCGTGGGCGCGGATGGGACTGTCCGCGTGGGCGTGGGTGGGGGGATCCGCGTGGGCGCTGGCGGAGGGGTCCGCGTGGGCGCCGGGGGCGATGTCCGCGTCGGCGCCGATGTTCGGCTGGGCGCGGGCGCCGGAGCCGGCGGAGGCGCAACCGGCGGCGCCGCCGCGCGCGGTTCGACAGCGCCGAACGAGAGTCGCCCCCGTGCGTTCGCCGTCACCAGCGGCCAGCCGAACGAGCGGGCGACGGCGGTCTCGAGCTGCGCCGAGCGCTGCTCCTCCAGCGTGTCGCGCTCGACGAGGAGCGTGACGAGATCCGCGAACGGACGGATCTCCTCCTGGATCCGCTGCGCGCTCTGGCCCTGGACGGACGCGGAGCGGGAGAGCCTCAAGCGCAGATCGCGGGCCTTGGTCTGGCACTCGACGAGCGGGCGGAATCCGGGATCGTCCGTGTGAGTGATACTGAGCACGCGGTTCAGCACATCGATCGAGCGCTCTATGGTCGCCGCGATCTCCGCCTCTTGCGCCCCGGACGGCGCCTCAGCCGCGGACGGCTGCCACCGCACCTCGATCAGCCGCTGCGGATCCTGGAAGCCCTTGAGCTCGTGGAGCCCCCGGTCGACGTAGTCGATCGACTCGATCCGGCCGGCGACGTAGCGCGTCGTCTCCGCGATGAAGATCTCACCCGGGCCCGCCGCCGCACAGATGCGGGCGGCTAGGTTCACCGTCCCCCCGAAGAAGTCGCCGCCTTCCTGGATCGGCTCGCCGGTGTTGATGCCGATGCCGATGGCGATCCGGGTCCCCGTCTGGTTCCGATTCGCCTTGCCCAGGGCCAGCTGGATCGCGACCGCGCAGATGATCGCGCCTTTCGCGGTCGTGAAGGCGACCATGAAGCTGTCGCCCTGGGTCTTCACGACCTTGCCGCCGAACGTCTCGATCTGCTTGCGGACGATCGCGTTGTGCTCCTGGAGAACCTTGAACGCGGTCTCGTCGCCGTGCTGGTTGGTGTACTCCGTGAAGCCCCGGATGTCGCTGAAGAGGAGGGTGACGGTGGAGTCGAACTGCCCCGACACCGCGGGGGCGGTCTCGGGCGCGTTCGTCTTCTTGTCTCCGCGGCGGCCTGCCTCCATGTCGCTCTTCGAGCATGATAGCCGAAGCGGGCGGCGCCGATCATCCGCTTGTTCGTCGCCGCAGCCGTCCGGCCGGCCGCGGCACGGACGCTCAGCCGCGCGGCGCGCGCCGCACGACGCGGCGTGCCTTGAGCTCGTAGCGAGGCAGGCTGCGCGGGGGCACGGCCGCGACCTCGAGGCGGATGCCGAGCGCCTGGCGGAGCGCCTCCTGGACCGGACGCACGCCGGCGGTGTCCTCGAGCTCGACCACCACCCGGACCTCGTCGAGCTCGCCGTCGCGGAAGACCTCGATCTGGAACTCGTCGACCGCCGGGAAGCGGCGGACGACACCCTCGATCGCCGCCGGAAAGACGTTCACGCCGCGGACGATGAGCATATCGTCGAGCCGGCCGAGGATGCCGCCCTCCAGGCGCACGAACGTCCGCCCGCACGCGCACGGCGCCGAGGCCACGCGGGCGCGGTCGCCGGTACGGTAACGGATCACGGGCGAGCCGACGCGTCCGAGGTTGGTGAGGACGAGCTCGCCGTCCCGCGCGGGGCCTCCGGTCGCCGGGTCGATCACCTCGGCGATGAACTCGGACTCGTTGACGTGGAGCCCCGCCTGCTCGGCGCACTCGTAGCCATAGGCGCCGACCTCGGTCATCCCCGCATGATCGTACGCCCGCGCGCCCCACCCCGCCTCGATGCGGGCGCGCACCGGGGGGATGGACGCGCCCGGCTCGCCGGCGTGAACGGTGACCCGCACGCATCCCTTGGCGGAATCCTGGCCGCGCTCGCGCGCCACCTCGATCAGGTGGAGCGCGTAGGACGGCGTGCACACGAGCACGGTCGCACCGAGCGCCTGCATCCAGGCGAGCCGCGTCGCGGAGTCCTGGCCGCCGCCGGGGATCGCGAGCGCCCCGAGGGCGCGCGCGCCCTCGAAGCCCGCCCAGAAGCCGATGAAGAGCCCGAACGAGAACGGGAAGAACACGCGATCCGCCGGCTCGACGCCCGCCCCGCGCAGGACGAACCCCCAGCAGCGTGCCCACCACTCCCACGACTCTGACGTCTCGAGCCAGCGGATCGGCTGCCCGCTCGTGCCAGAAGTCTGGTGGACGCGGACGTAACGCTCGAGCGGGTACGTGAGGTTGCTCCCGAAGGGCGGGTGCGCCGCCTGGTCCTCGACGAACTCGTCCTTGCGCGTGTGGGGCAGCCGCCGGAAGTCGTCCCAGCCCACCAGGTCGTCGACCGAGCGGACACCCGCGGCGCGCCACTTCGCGCGGACGAACGGATTGGACGCGAGCAGGTCGCGCGCCATCGCCCGGAAGCACCGCCACTGATGCGCGGACACCTGCTCGGGCGGCAGGGTCTCCAGCGCGGGATCGAACACGTTCGCGGCCTTGCGCTCAGCCGCGCAGCTTGAAGCGCTGGATCTTGCCCGTCGCGGTCTTCGGCAGGTCGCCAGCGAACTCGATCCAGCGCGGGTACTTGTAGGGCGCGATCTTGTCTTTCACGAAGGCCTTGAGCTCGTTCGCGAGCTCGTCGGACGCCCTCCAGGGCTCCTTCAGGACGACGAACGCCTTGGGCTTGACGAGCCGGTCCGAGTCCTCCTGGCCGACCACCGCCGCTTCGAGCACCGAGGGATGGCGTACGAGCGTCGCCTCGACCTCGACCGGTGAGACCCAGATCCCCCCGACCTTGAGCATGTCGTCCGAGCGGCCGCAGTACCAGAAGTAGCCGTCCCTGTCCGTGTAGTACTTGTCACCCGTCTGGATCCACGGGCCGAAGAGCGTCGCTTTCGTCTTGTCGTGCTTGTTCCAGTAGTAGGCCATCGTGGAGTCGCCCTTGACGCGGAGGTTGCCGATCTCCCCCTGCGGCACCGGGCGCCCCTCATCGTCCACGATCGCGAGCTCGTAGCCCGGCACCGGGAACCCCGAGGAGCCCGGGCGGGCGGCGCCGGGACGGTTCGAGAGAAAGATGTGCCCGATCTCCGTCGTGCCGATGCCGTCGATGATCTCGACGCCGAAGCGTTCGCGCCAGCGCCTGTAGATCTCGTCCGGCAGCGCCTCACCCGCCGACACGCAGAGCCGCAGGGACGAGGTGTCGAACCGTACCTCGGCTTCCTTGACGGCGAGCATGCCGGCGTAGAGCGTCGGCACGCCGAAGAAGAGCGTCGGGCGGTACCGTGCGATGAGCTCGAAGACGGACTCCGGCGTCGGCCGGTGCGGGTACAGCACGCTCTGCGCGCCCACACCCATCGGGAAGAAGCAGGCGTTGCCGAGACCGTACGCGAAGAAGAGCTTCGCCGCCGAGTAGACCCGATCGGTCGGCCGGATCCCGAGCACCTGCTTCCCGTAGGTCTCGCAGCAGACCACCATGTCGTGGTGCAGGTGGACCGCGCCTTTCGGGAACCCGGTGGACCCCGACGAGTACTGCCAGAAGGCGGCGTCGTCCCGCGACGTGGGCGCCGCCTCGAGCGTCGCCGACGCCTTGGCGATCCGGTCCTCGTAGGACACGAATTGCCCGTGGTTGCCGCCGGCGATGAGCACGTGCTTGAGGCGCTTCGCGTCGACGAGCGCGGGCGCGGCCTCGGCGAGCAACGGGGCCGAGATGACGGCGACCTTCGCGCGGCTGTCGCCGAGGAAGTAGAGATAGTCGGCGGTGCGCATCAGCGTGTTGACCGGGACCGGGACCGCGCCGATCTTGATCGCGCCCCAGAACGTCCCGATGAACTCCGGCGCGTCGAGACAGAGCATGAGGACCCGGGTCTCCATCTCGACGCCGAGCTCGAGGAGCGCGTTACCCGTGCGGTTGACGAGCTCCTGGACGTCGGCGTACGTGAGTGTCCGGTCCTCGTGGAGGAACGCCGGCGAGGCGCCGCGGCCCTCCGCGACGTTCTTGTCGACGAACCAGCTGGCGACGTTGAACTGTGCGGGCAGGACGTCCGACGCGTTCATGTCCGGCTAGCGCCGTGCCCGTCTCCGGGCGACCGGCGGGCGCCGAGTGACGGCGCGCGCGCGCACGGCCATCGCCTCGATCTCGACTCGGAGCTCGGGGCGCACCAGGCGGCTGACCACCAGCAGCGTGTTGGGTGGGTACACGCCGTCCCCGAAATACGTGGCGAACACCTCCTGGCGCGCCTTCATGAAGCCGCCGATGTCGTCCGCGCTGGTGAGGAACGTCTGGAGGCGCACGACGTCCTTCATCGAGCACCCGGCGGCCTCGACGACGGCGCGGACGTTCTCGAACGCCTGCTTCGTCTGCGACTCGACGTCCGGACCCGCCACCTCGCCCGCGCGGCGCGCGCCGACCTGACCGGCGACCACGACGATCTCACCGGCCGGGGCCGCCATCCCGTGTGAATACATGCCGAGCGGCTTGCCGAACTCCCGCGGAGCGATCACCCTGGGCATCGCGCCCCTCCTCGCCGGCTCAGGCGAGCCGGACGTATTCGAAGTCGACCGGCTGGCCGTTGACGCCACGCGCGGGCGGGGCGATCCAGTTGGCGAACTGACCCCGCTCGGTCACCGGCTGCATCAGGCTCTGGACGTACGCCTCGTCCTCGGGGCTCGGCAGCCACTCGCGCTTCTTCACGCCCCACTCGGCCTCGGTCAGCAACCGGCCCTCGGGCGACACCCGCACGTCGGCGAACGTGCCGATCTTGCGGTGGAAGGCGCGGTGCGCCAGCGTGAGCTTGAAATCGATCCCGTGCTCCTTGATGATCCGGTTCCAGCGGTCCAGCCCGCGCTGACAGTCGGCGATGTAGTCGTCGCGCAGCCGCTCGTTCAGGGACGGGAGCGCGGGATGCTCGCGCACCCTCAAGGCCTCCCCGTCCAGCTGCGTGACGGGATAGGTCGCGTGTTGCAACCGGTGGTCGTCGTTCTTCTTGGTCTCTTCGAAGCGCCCCTTCAGGCTCATCGCGTAGAAGTTCGCGGCGTTCGTCGAGATCTCGGAGCCGAAAAGGTCGAGCGAGACCGAGTAGTGGAAGTTGAGATACTTCTGGAGCGTCGGCAGGTCGATCGCGCCGTGCTTCCGCACGTCGTCGGTCCTCCCGTCGCGCATCAGCTCGCACGTGCGCTGCACGACACGCCCCACGCCGGTCTCGCCCACGAACATGTGGTGGGCCTCCTCGGTCAGCATGAACCGGCAGGTTCGCGCCAGCGGGTCGAATCCGCTCTCGGCGAGGCTCGCGAGCTGGTACTTGCCGTCGCGGTCCGTGAAGTACGTGAACATGAGGTAGGAGAGCCAGTCGAGCGTCTTCTCGTTGAAGGCGCCGAGGATGCGCGGCTTGTCCGGGTCGCCCGACCGCCGCTCGAGCAGCGCCTCCGACTCCTCGCGGCCGTCCCGACCGAAGTAGGCGTCGAGGAGGTACACCATCGCCCAGAGGTGTCGGCCCTCCTCGACGTTGACCTGGAAGAGGTTGCGCAGGTCGTAGAGCGAGGGGCAGGTGCGCCCGAGGTGGCGCTGCTGCTCGACCGAGGCGGGCTCGGTGTCGCCCTGCGTGACGATGAGCCGCCGCAGCACGCCGCGGTACTCACCCGGCACGTCCTGCCAGACCGGCTGGCCCTTGTGGTCGCCGAAGGGAATGACGCGCGCGGGCTCGGGCTCGGCGAGGAAGATCCCCCAGCGGTACTCGGGCATCCGGACGTAGCCGAACTGCGCCCAGCCCTGCGGATCCACGCTCACCGCGGTGCGCAGATAGACCTCCGTCGCCTGGAACCCGTGCGGGCCCACGTCCTGCCACCACGCGAGGAACTTCGGCTGCCACTCCTCGAGGGCGCGCTGCAGGCGGCGGTCCTCGCCGAGGCCGACGTTGTTCGGGATCCGCTCCGTGTAGTCGATCGACGCCATCACACTCTCCTCCGGTCGAACTCGCTCCGCTGGCCCGTACCGTACACGACGAGCGCGCCCTTCGGCCCGACCGCGTTCGCACGCTGGAAGATCCAGTTCTGCCACGCCGACAGCCGGCCGAAGATCTTGGTCTCGAGCGTCTCCGGACCGCCGAACCGGAGCGACGCCTCCATGCCGGTCAGCGCGTCGGGCGAGAAGGCCGCGCGCGCCTCGAGCGCCTGCCGCACCTCGTCGTCCCAGTCGATGTCGTCGGGCGTGAAGGTCACGAGGCCGGCTTCGGCGGCGGCCCGCGCGTCGAGGTCCTCGCCGATCCGCGCGCGGAGCTTCTCGACGCGCTCGGGCTCGGCGAGGTGCCGGTTGGCCACCCGCGTCAGGCCGTTCGGCATCGGGTAGGCGCCGAAGTTCGCCTCGGTCAGGCGCACGGTCGCGGGCGGCCGGGCTTCCGCCTGCCGCGTCCCGTCGAGCATGTACGAGCGATCCGCCGTGAGGACGAGCTCGAGCAGCGTGCCGGTGAAGCACGAGCCCGGCTCGATGAGCGTGAACATCGAGCGCGAGGTGACGTCGAGGCGCTTGAGCGTGCGCTTGAGATAGAGACGGACCTCACGCACGAGCCAGTCGTCCCGGTGGTCCGCGAGCAACCGGTCGTAGGCCTCGACGAGCTCGGCCCGTCCCACGGTCCGGAACACCCAGACCCCAACCTCCGCTTCGTTGGTGCGCAGGTGGAGGACGAGATCGTCGAGCTCCCGCGCGAGGGCGAGCGGCCAGAACGACGAGCCCTGGGCGTGGGCGCCCGGCGCGCCGTCCGGCGGTGACGCGGCGGGCCCGGCCACCGTGATCAGGGCGATCCCGCGCGTGCGGTCGAGCTCGCACGCGACGTGGCCGTAGCGGATCGCGTCGCGCGCGACGGTCCGCTCGAGCGGCACCAGCCGGAGCCCCCGAGCGTTCGGCGGCCTGTCGGTGCGCGCCGCGAGCTCACGCGCGCGGGCGGCGACGACCTCGGCGAGCCGCGAGCGCGGCACGACCTCGTCCACCAGCCCCCACTCGACGGCGCGCTTGCCCCGCACCCCCTCTTCGGTAGTGCAGAAGAAGTCGGCGCGGTCCCGGCGCACGCGGCGTTTGTCCACGAGTCGCGTGAGCCCACCCGTCCCCGGAAGGACCGCGAGCAGGGGCACCTCGGGCAGCGAGACGGCGGTGTTCCCGTCGTCGGCCATGATGATCCAGTCGGTCGCGAGCGCCAGCTCGTAGCCACCGCCCGCACAGGGGCCGTTGATGGCCGTGAGGTAGACCTGGCGCGACTCGACGGTCGCGTCCTCGATGGCGTTGCGAGTCTCGTTGGTGAATTTGCAGAAGTTCACCTTGAAGCCGTGCGGCGACTGGGAGAGCATCCGGATGTTCGCCCCGGCGCAGAAGACGCGCTCCTTGCCCGAGGTGATCACGACGGCGCCGATTTCCGGGTGCTCGAACCGGAGCCGCTGGACCGCGTCGGAGAGCTCGACGTCCACGCCGAGGTCGTACGAGTTGAGCTTGAGCTCGTAGCCCGGCCCGAGCCCGCCGTCCTCCTGCACGTCCATGGCGAGCGTGGCGACGGGCCCGTCGAAGCCGAGCTTCCAGTGCTTGTACCTCGACGGCTCGGTCCGGAAATCGACGCGAACGGTTTCGCCGTCAGCCATGTCCTGTCTCCCCCGGGCGACCGGGCTATCCCAGAATGACCCAGAGCGCCTGGGCCCGCTTCGTGCCGAGATTCTCCCAGCCGTGCGGCGTGCCGCCGTCGAGCAGCGCGCTGTCACCGGCCTCGAGCAGGTGGCGGTCGCCGGTGTAGTGCAGGGCGACCTTGCCGTCGATCACGTAGAAGAGCTTCATCTGGCCGCGCTTGATGACGACCTTCTCGGTCGTGACCCCGCGCTCCTTGGGCCCGAGCGTCGAGACGACCGCGCGGATCTTGCCCTGGAAGAGCCCGGCGCCCAGCACCGCCCAGCGCTCCGTCGAGCCGTCGAAGCTGACGACGGGGTAGTCCTTCCGGCGGGTCACCACGATCGAGCCGGCGGGCTGGCCGTCGAAGAGCGCGCCGATCGGCACGCCGAGCGCCGCCGCGATCCGGCCCAGCGTGTGGAGCGACGGCGTGAGCCGCCCCGACTCGATCTGGGACACCATGCTCGGCGTGAGGTCCGCCTTCTCCGCGAGCTGGCGCTGCTGCAGCTCGCGCTCGGCGCGCAGGCCCTTGATGCGCTCGCCGAGCGTGGTCACGCGACCTCCTCCGCCGGCCAGCCGGCCGGGGCGAGCCCCGCCAGGGACGCGAGCGCACGCGCGACGAATACGCGCGTCATCTTCTTCCGGTAAGGATGCGTGAAGTCCGTGTTGTCGAGCGGCTTCGCCGGCCCCGCGGCGAGACCGGAGACGCGCGCGATCAGTTCCGGCGTGAGCCGCCCGCCGACGAGCGCGGCGGCGGCGGCGGGCGCGGGGCGCGGTTGGGAAGCGACCGCGCCGACGACGATCCGGGCGTCGCGGACGACGTCGCCCTCCATCCGGACGGCGACGGCGACGCCGAGCACCGGGAAATCGAACGAGCCGCGCCGCCGGAGCTTCAGGTACGCGGAGCGCCAGCCGTCGGCGGGCGGCAGCAGGATCTCCGTGAGGATCTCGTCGGGCCGCTTCGCCAGATACTCGATGCCGTCATCGCGGAAGAGCGCCTCGACGGGGATCGTGCGCTCGCCCGTGGGCGAGTGGAGTCGCACGCGGGCGCCGAGACTCCAGAGGACCGGCGCGGTGTCCGACGACGACACGGCCCAGCAGCGCGGGCTTCCGGGGGCGACCAGACAGATCGCGCCGTCCTTCTTCGTGCAAAACCCGACGGCCTTCCGCCACTCGTAGGTCTGGTTGTAGTAGTTGCAGCGCGTGTCCACACAGACGTTGCCGCCGATCGTCCCCATGTTGCGGAGCTGCGGCGAGGAGACGAGGCCGGCGGCGGCCGCGAGCGCCGGGTAGTGCGCGGCGATCTCCGCGTGCGCGGCGACGGCCGAGAGCGTGGTGCAGCTGCCGAGCGTGATCCCCTCGCGCGCGCTGCCGCGAACGCCGCGGAGCTCGCGGATCGCGAGGAGCCCGACCAGCACCGTCGGCTCGAACTGGCGTCGCTTCATGTTGGGGTAGAGGTCCGTGCCCCCGGCGACGAGCATCGCCGCGGCGCCGTGGGAGGCCAACGCCTGCGCCGCGTCGGCGACGGTGCGCGGCGCCAGGTACGTGAACGGCGGGAGCCGCATCATGGCTGGAAGGGACGGACGGCGATGGCGTCGGCGGGCTGACCGAACGCGGACTCGACCACGACCGGCGCCTTGAACGTGAACAACGGGATCCGCGCGGGCCCGACGCGCGCGGGTCTGCCCTGGCGCCGGAGCTCGAGCCCTTTCAGGATCATCTCGGGCGTGATCGGGACCTCGTCACAGCGCACGCCCACGGCGTGGTAGACGGCGTTGGCGATCGCCGGGATGACGGGCAGGAGTGGTCCCTGCCCGGCCTCCTTCGCGCCGAACGGCCCCTCCGGGTCGTCCGTTTCGACCAGAAAGGTATGGATCTCCGGCGTCTCGAGGGTGGTCGGGCTCTTGTACTCGAGAAGCGACGGATTCTTGTGCACGCCCTTGCGGAAGATCTGGCCTTCCATGAGCGCCTCGCCGATGCCCATGTACACCGAGCCCTCGATCTGACCCTCGGCGAGCAGCGGGTTCAGCGCGCGACCGAGATCGTGTCCGATCCAGACGTCGTGGAGTTCGATCTCTCCGGTCTCTTCGTCAACGCTCAGCTCGACGACACACGCGGAATAGGAATAGCAGGGCGACGGGCCCACGCCCCCGCCCTTGTACTTCCCCGCCCGCTTCGGCGGCGCGTACGAGCCGGCGAACGCGAGCACGCCGTGCATCGCCTCGGCGAGCTCGACCGCCTGGGCGAAGGGCACCGCCCGCTCCCAGTCGGCGGCGACGCCTACCTTGCGCTCGCGGAACGCGAGCGCGCCGGGCTCCACCTCGAGCTTTCGCGCGACCGCCTGGGCGATGACCTCCCGGAGCCGCTGGCTGGCCTGGATCGCGGCCATGCCGCACATGAGCGTCACGCGCGAAGAGTACGAGCCCAGATCCACGGGCGTGAGGCTCGTGTCGGCGGGGTGGACGTGGACGTCCTTTGGATCGATGCCGAGGATCTCCGCCGGCAGGTACGCGAGGATCGAGTCCGAGCCCTGGCCGATGTCGGTCGCGCCGCACAGGACCGCAACACCGCCGCTCCGGTCGGCGCGCAGGATCACGCCCGAGTGGGGCATGCTGTTCCAGTACACCGCCGTGCCCGCGCCGGTGAGGTAGGCCGAGCAGGCGATGCCGATGCCCCGTCGTGTTCGAGCGCGGGCTCCGCCCGCGCAACCTGGTTCGGGGGGAGGCTCGGTCGGGGCCCCCTCCGATCGAAAGCCGCGCCACTTGGTCCGCCAGCCCGAGGCCTCGACGACCCGGTCGATGCACTCCCCGAGGCCGATCGTCGTCACCGTGAGGTGGTTCGCCGTCTTGGTGAAGGGCTCGGCGAGGATACGCTTGCGCATCTCCGCCGGGTCGAGGCCGAGCTGCTCGGCCGCCTTATCGAGCTGGCACTCGAGCGCGAAGCGCGGCTGCGGGGTGCCGTGGCCACGCTTGGGCCCGCAGGGCGGCTTGTTGGTAAAGATGCGCGCGCCCTCGAACTTGTAGACGGGCATCTTGTACGTGACGGGGTTGATGACGCCCGTATAGAAGGTCGACGCCACGCCGTAGGAGCCGTAGGCGCCGCCGTCGAGCCACGTCCTCAGGTGGCAGCCCGTGATGTCGCCGTTCCGCGTGAAGCCGGTCTTGATCCACATGAGCACCGGATGGCGCCCGCGGTGGATGTAGAAGACCTCCTCGCGGGTGCACGCGATCTTCACCGGACGTCCGGTGAGCTGCGAGAGACGGCACGCGGCGATCTCGTGGGCGAAGGGGTCGAGTTTGCCGCCGAAGCCGCCGCCCACCGGCGTGGCGACGACGCGGATGTGCGCCGCCGGCGTCTCTAAGATTTTCGCGAGGAGACGGTGCACGTAGTGGGGCGTCTGGGTCGAGGACCAGAGCGTGAGCTTGCCATCCGGCCCTGCCGCGGCGACCGCCGCGTGCTGCTCCATCGGCAGATGCGTGTTGCCCTCGAAGAAGAACACGTCCTCGCGGACCAGATCCGCCCGCGCGAACGCCGCCTCGATGTCGCCGAACTGGAGCGAGACGTTCTTGTGGACGTTGGGGCCGTCGCCGTACTCGTGGATGCGGACCTCGGGGTGGGCGAGGGACTCCTCGATCGACATGAGCGCCGGCAAGGGCTCGTACTCCACGTCGATCAGGCGGCAGGCGCGCTCCGCCGTCTCCTCGTCCACCGCGGCGACCGCGGCCACCGCGTCGCCGACCATGCGGACCTTCTCGGTGCAGAGCGCCTCCTCGTCCTGCGAGACCGGGAGGATTCCGAACCTGACGCGCGGGAGGTCGGCTCCGGTGATCACGGCGTACACCCCCGGCAGCGCCCGCGCGCGCGTGGTGTCGACACGCCCGACGCGGGCGTGGCCGTGCGGCGAGCGGAGGAGCCTGCCGTACGCCATGCGCGGGAGGAAGAGGTCGTCGGCGTACTTGGTCTCGCCGATCACCTTCGCCCAGGCGTCGATCTTCGGGAGGGGTTGCCCGATGACCGTGAACTCGTGCTTTCCCTCGAAGGAGCCGCGCGGGTCCTCGCTCATCGTGGAACTCCGATCCGCAGGGCGGCCAGCTCGACGGCGTCGAGGATCTTCGTATACCCGGTGCACCGGCACAGGTTGCCCGCGAGCGCCTCCCTGATCTCCTGGCGCGTGGGGCTCGGCCGGTCGGCCAGGAGCGCCTGCGCCGTGAGAAGGATGCCCGGCGTGCAGTAGCCGCACTGGGCGGCGCCGAGCTCGGCAAACGCCTGCTGGAGGGGATGGAGGCGCCCGCCCTCCGCCATGCCTTCGACCGTCGTGATCGTCGCGCCGGCCAGGTCGACGGGGAGCGCCAGGCACGAGAGCACGGGCGCCCCGTCCACGAGGACGGTGCACGTGCCGCACTCCCCGAGCTCGCAGCCGTGCTTCGTCCCTGTGAGGCCCAGGTCCTCGCGCAGCACCTCCAGGAGCGTCTTGTGCACGGGCACGAGGACATCATGGGCCTCGCCGTTCACGGTCAGGGAGAGACGAGCCTTCATCCGCGCTCCTGCCCCGGTGGACCGATTAATCAGGGATTAAGGGCGGTTCAAAAATACTGAACTGGGCCGGAACCTGTCAAGCGAGAAGACGGCCGGGGCTAAGATACCGACCGTGGCCTATCTCAGGACCGACGACCGGGTCCGGCTCTACTACGAGGAGCACGGCCACGGCACCCCGCTCGTGCTCGCCTACGGCATCGGCGGGAACACGACGATGTGGGACGTCAACGTCCCCGGGCTCGCCGCCCGGCACCGGCTGATCCTCTGGGAGCCGCGTGGCCACGCGCGCTCGGACGCACCCTCCGACCCCGCGACGTACTCGTTCCAGCGCTGGGCGCTCGATCTCAAGGCCGTGCTCGACCACCTCGGGCTCCGCCGGGCTCACGTCGGCGGGCTCTCGCTCGGCGCCGGAATCGCGACGCGCTTCGCGCTCAGATTCCCGGCGCGCGCGCGGTCGCTGGTCGTCACCAACTCGTCGTCGGCGAGCGGGCTGCCGCTCTCCTGGCAGAACGTCGTCATGCGCGCCCGCTCGATCGAGATCACCCTGACGCAGGGCATGGACGCGATGGCGGAGTTCGCGATGGCCGAGAATCCGAACCTCGCCGAGCGGCTCGCCCTCGACCCCGGGGCGAAGGCGGAGTTTTACGAGGAGTACCGGCAGCTCGCGCCGATCGGCTACGCGAACTCGCTCCGGGCGCTGCTCGCGATGGACTACATCGCCGACGAGCTGCCGAAGCTTCGGATCCCCGTGCTCCTGATCGGCGGCGACCGCGACCCGTCGCTTTCTCCGATGAAGGTGATGCACCGGAGGGTCCGCGGCTCGAAGCTGGTCGTCCTGGCCCCCGCGAGCCACTTCGCCAACCGCGACCAGCCGGACGCGTGGAACCGGGCCGTCCTCGACTTTCTCGCCCGGGTCGAGGGTCGCCCGCGCCGATAGCCGCCATGGACCGTCCCCGCGTGCTCGTGGTGGAGGACGATGGCGACCTTCGCGACCTCCTGGTCGAGACGCTGACCCGGTGGGGGTACCACGTCACGTCGGCCGGCAACGGCACCGAGGCGCTGACGCTCCTCGAGGGCCGGCTCTTCGACGTGGCGCTGCTGGACATCTGGCTCCCCGGCAAGGACGGCCTCCAGCTCCTGGAGGAGATCAAGCGCCACGACTCTGCGCTCGAAGTCGTGATGATGACGGGCGATCCGCTGGTCTCGACCGCGGTGCAGGCCCTCAAGGCCGGCGCCTACGATTACCTGATCAAGCCGCTGAACCTGGAGGAGCTGCAACCGCTGATGCGCCAGCTCATCGAGCGGCGCTTCCTCAGGCAGGAGGTGGGATCGCTCCGGGCCAGGCTCGGGCGAGAGCTCGCCGAGCGGGAGCTCGTCGGGACGTCGCCCCAGATGCTGGAGGTGAAACAGACGATCGCGTCGGTGGCCAACTCGGACTCCCCGGTGCTCATCGAGGGGGAGAGCGGGACCGGCAAGGAGCTGGTGGCCGCGGCGATCCACGGCCAGTCGCCGCGCGCCACGGCCCCCTTCGTGCCCGTCAACTGCGGCGCCATCCCGGCCGAGCTCATGGAATCGGAGTTCTTCGGGCACGTGCGCGGCGCGTTCTCGGGCGCCGTCGCCGACGCGCTCGGTCTGGTCCGCGCGGCCCAGGGCGGCACGCTGTTCCTGGACGAGGTCGCCGAGCTCCCGACGGCGCTCCAGGCCAAGCTCCTGCGCGTGCTGCAGGAGAAGGAGGTGCGGCCCGTCGGCTCCGCCAAGACGCACTCGGTCAACGTCCGGATCATCGCCGCCACGAACCGAGACCTCGAGGCGGCGGTCGCGAGCGGGCGCTTCCGGCAAGACCTCTACTACCGGATCAACGTCGTACGGATCGTCGTGCCCCCGCTCCGGGCGCGCAAGGACGAGATTCCGGCGCTCGTGACGCACTTCCTCCGGCGATTCAACGCGCGCTTCCACCGGAGTGTCACAGGGCTTGCGCCCGCTGCCAAGGCGGCCCTGATGGCGTACGACTTCCCCGGTAACGTGCGGGAGCTCGAGAACCTCATCGAGCGCGCGTACGCGTTCGGCGCACACGACGAGATCACGCGCGAGAACCTCCCGGCGCTCGCCGCGGCGCCCGCTCCCGCCGCCGTGGCCGCGGGTGAGGAGCTGCCGACGCTCGAGGCGGCCGAGCGCGACCTGATTCGGCGGGCGCTGGCCCGCTACGACAACGACAAGGAGAAGGCCGCCCGCGCGCTCGGCCTCACCGTCCGCACGCTCTACCGTCGCATCAACAAGTTCAGACTGGCGTAGTCCTCTCCGCGTCCCCGGCGCGACGCGCTACTTCTTGCCGGCGTCGTAGATCTCGCCGAAGAGCGCCCAGCGCTCGCCGTCGAACTTCGCGAGCTGCTCCTGCTCGATCGGGTAGAAGTCCGTCGGGCTCGTGTTGACCTTGATGCCCGGCAGGAGCAGCGGCAGCGCGAGGTCTTTGATGTTCGCCGCCTGTCGCATGACGTTCTCGCGCGAGAGATCCTTGCCGCACTGCTTCAGCACGTGGACCAGCCCCTGCGCGACCGTGTACCCGTACACGTTGAACGCGTCCTTCGTGTTGCCCTCCGGATAGTACTTTTGCATGAAGACCAGCCAGTCCTTCATGCCCGCGTCGTTCCTCCACTGCGGATCGGTCGGGTCCTTGAGGTAGAGGGCGGTGATCAGGTCCTTCGAGGCCTCGAGCCCCGCGGGCTTCAGCACCACGTCCACCGAGGCCGAGACGTTGTTGAGCAGGTGGAGCGGCTTCCAGCCGATGTCGTGCGCCTTCTTGATCGCCTGGACCGCGAACTTCGGAATCGTCACGTTGTAGAACACGTTCGCGCCGCTGTTCTTCAGATTCACAATCTGCGAGTCGATCGTCGGGTCCGTCACCTCGTAGGACTGCTCCAGCACGATCAGCTTCCTGGCGGCGTCCCCGAGGCCGTCCTTGAGCCCCTTGACGTAGTCCTTCCCGTAATCGTCGTTCTGGTAGAGGATCCCGATCTTCGCGTTCGGGACGTTCTTCAAGACGTACTGCGCGTAGATGTGGCCCTCGGTCTGATAGGTCGGCTGCCACCCCATCGTCCACGGGAAGTGCTGCGGATCACCCCACTTGGTCGCGCCGGTCGCGACGAAGAGGTGCGGCACCTTCGCCTGGTTCAGGTACTTGTGGATCGCACTGTTCGTCGGCGTGCCGAGGGTCTGGAAGACGAACGCGACCTGGTCCTGCTCGACGAGCCGCCGGACCATTTCCACGGTCTTCGGCGGGCTGTAACCGTCGTCGAGCGTGACGAAGTCGATCTTCCGGCCGTTGATCCCGCCCTCGTCGTTGACCTTCTTGAAGTAGGCCGCGATGACCTTGCCGATCGTGCCGTAGGCGGACGCCGGCCCGCTGTACGGGTTGGTGTTGCCGATCTTGATCTCCGTGGGGGTGACCCCCGGGGACTGCGCGGCGGCCGGCGCCGCGACGAGCAGCGGTCCGAGCACGCCGACCAGAGCGAGAACGACGAGGCGCGTGCGCTTCATGGTGCCCTCCTGTGAACGCGTTGACTGCACTCCATCTGGGAGAACCGTCAGCCCGCCCGGCCGGTTCGGCCCACGCGGGCCAGCCGAGTCCAAGCCAGCCACAGCGATCCCGCGATGCCCCGCGGCATCACGTACATGAAGACAATCAAGAAGATGCCATACATGGCCCAGGGCGCGGCCTTCGAAATCTCCTGCGCCCAGTTCGGCACGAACTGGATGAAGAGCGCGCCGAAGATCGCGCCCGAGATGGACGCGAGCCCGCCGATGACGATACCGACGAGGAACGTGATCGACAGGAACACGTTGAACGCGTCGGGCGCGACGAAGGCGATGGCGAGCGCGGAGAGGGCCCCCGCCACGCCCGTGTAGGCCGCGCTGACGCCGAAGGTCAGCGACTTGTAGAGGGCGCCGTTCACGCCCATCGCCTGCGCCGCGATCGGGTTGTCGCGGATCGCGACGATCGCCCGCCCCGTCCGGCCGCGCAGGAGGTTCGCCCCGAGCACGAAGAGCACGACGAGCACGCCGAGCGTGACGAAGTAGAGCCACTGGTCGGGGGAGAGCCCGAGGCCGAGCGGCGGCTCGGGCTTCGACAGCACGATCCCCTGCGAGCCCCCGGTCCAGTACTCGAAGTACTTCAAGATTTGCGGCACGGCGAGGGCGAGCGCAAAGGTCGCGAGCGCGAGGTAGAGCCCCTCGAGTCGGAGCGCCGGGATCCCGAAGAGGAAGCCGACGGCGAGGCACACGAGACCCGCCACGGGGATCGTCCAGCCGTACGGCACGTTCCACTTGTCGATCATGATCGCGGTCGTGTAAGCGCCGAGCGCGTAGAAGGCGCCGTGGCCGAGCGAGATCTGGCCGTTGTAGCCGGTGAGGATGTTGAGGCCGAGGAGCGCGATCGCATAGATCCCGACCTGCGTGAACTGGAACAGGCGGAAGTTGCTCAGCAGGAACGGCAGCACGCAGCCGAGCGCGAGCGCCGCAGGCGGGATCGCCCGCAGCCACCCCTGCCCGCGCCTCATACGCGGTGCACCGCGACCCGGCCGAACAGCCCGCTCGGCCGCACGAGCAGGACGATCAGGATCATCGCGAGCGCGACGGTGAGCTTGAGCTCGGTGCCGATGAAGCGCACGTACGTCCCGACGAGGTTCTCGGTGACGCCGACGATGAGGCCGCCGAGCACCGCGCCGCCCGGGCTCGTGAAGCCGCCGAGCGTGGCGGAGGCGAAGGCGTAGATCAGGATGCCGCTCATCATGTTCGGGTCGAGGAACACGATCGGCGCGATCATCATCCCGGCGACGGCGCCGACGAGCGCCGCGAACCCCCACCCGAGCGCGAGCATCCAGCCGACCCGGATGCCGCAGAGGCGGCTCGACACGGGGTTCTGGGCGGCCGCCCGCATCGCGAGCCCGAGCGTCGTGTAACGGAAGAAGACGTAGAGGACGACGAGCACGAGCAGCGTCACGCCGAGTGCCCCGAGATCGTGCGCGCCGAAGAAGATGTCGCCGATCTTGAAGGGCTTCGCGGGAAACGGGCTCGGGAAGGGCTTCTGGATGTAGGAGTAGAGCCAGCCGGCGACGCTGTTGAGGATCACCAGCAGCCCGATGCAGACGATGACGATCGTGAGGACCGGCGCGTTCTCGACGGGCCGGATCACGACGCGCTCGATCGCCAGCCCGCCCACGAAGGCGACCGCCAACGTGGCGAAGAACGCCGCCCAGTAGGGCACGCCCGCGTTCAGCATCGACCAGGCGAGGTACGTGCTGAACATCGCCATCTCGCCCTGGGCGAAGTTCACCACGTCGGTTGCCTGATAGATCATCACGAGCGCCAGGGCCACGCTCCCGTAGATGCCGCCCGTCGCGAGCCCCGAGACCACCTGCTGGACGAAGATCTCCATCGGCTCAGTATCCGAGGTACGAGCGTCGGATGGCGTCGTCCCGGCGGAGCTCGGCCGACGGCCCCGACACGACGACGCGGCCCGTCTCGAGGAGGTAGGCGTGATCGGCGAGGTCGAGCGCCGTCGCGACGTTCTGCTCGACGAGCAGGATGCTCACGCGCTCCTCGCGGTTGATGGCGCGCACGATGCGGAAGATCTCGCGGGCGACGAGCGGCGCGAGTCCGAGCGAGGGCTCGTCGAGGAGGAGCAGGCGCGGCCGCAGCATGAGCGCGCGCCCGACCGCGAGCATCTGCTGCTCGCCCCCGGAGAGGCTCCCGGCGGTTTGACTCCGTCGCTCGCCCAGCACCGGAAAATAGTCGTAGATCCGCGCGAGGTCCCGCGCCGGCGCGCCCGTCGCGCGCCGCGCATAGGCGCCGAGCCGGAGATTTTCCTCCACGGTGAGCTGCATGAACGTTCCGCGCCCCTCCGGCACGTGCGCGATTCCCAGGCGGACGATGTCCTCGGTCGCCCGGCCCGCGATGCGCGCGCCGTCGAAGCGGATCTCGCCGGCCGTCCGGACCATGCCGCACACCGCGCGCAACGTCGTCGTCTTACCGGCCCCGTTGGCGCCGAGGATCGTCGTGATCCCGCCGTCCTCGACGGCGAACCGGATCCCGTGCAGCACCTTGGTCCAGCCGTACCGGGCCTCGAGGTCCGCGACCTCCAGGAGCGCCATCAGACGGCCTCGGCGCCGACGCGCGCGTCGGTCCCGAGGTAGGCGCGGATGACGTCGGGGTTTCTCTGGACGTCCGCGGGCCGGCCCTCGGCGATCTTGCGGCCGAAGTCGAGCACGACGACCTTGTCCGAGACCTGCATGACGAGCCCCATGTGGTGCTCCACGAGCAGCACGGTCACGCCGCGCGAGTCGCGGATCGCGCGGAGGAGCTTCGCGAGCGTGGCCACTTCCTCGTGGTTCAGGCCGCCGGCGGGCTCGTCCACGAGGAGGAGCCGGGGGCGCGAGGCCAGCGCCCGCGCGAGCTCGACGCGTTTGAGCGTGCCGAAGGGCAACCCGGCAGCAGGATGGTCAGCGAGCGCGCCGAGGTCGAGGAACCGGAGGAGCTCGCTCGCGCGCTCGCGGGTCGCCGCCTCCTCGCGGCCGACCCACGGGAGCCAGAGCGCGTTCGACAAGACGTCGCTGCCCGTGCGGCAGTGGACCCCGACCATGACGTTCTGGAGCACGGTCAGCGTCGGGAAGAGCGCGAGGTTCTGGAACGTCCGCCCGATGCCGAGCGCCGCGATGCGATGGGCCGACAGCCCGAGGATCGGGCGGCCGTCGAAGCGGACGTCGCCTCCGTCGGGCGTGTCGAGGCGGCTCAGGCAGTTGAAGAGCGTCGTCTTGCCGGCGCCGTTCGGGCCGATGAGGCCGACGATCGCTCCCTCGTCCACGTCGAAAGAGACGGAGTCGAGCGCGAGGATGCCCCCGAAGCGGACCGTGAGGTTGTGAACGGTCAGGATCGGCATCAGGCGGGGAACAGGCCGAATTTCACGACCGCTTCTTCCGCGGGCGAGTGTGCGCGTCGAGCCCGCGCTCCCAGAGATACTCCTTCTCGCCCATGTGCTTGCCGACCCAGCGGCCGAGCACGAAGAACGTGTCGCTCAGGCGGTTGACGTACCGGAGCGCCCACTCGTTGACGGGCTCGACGCGCGTGAGCCGGAGGACCTCGCGCTCCGCGCGGCGGCAGACGGTGCGCGCCTGGTGGAGGAACGCGTTGATGCGGCCGCCGCCCGGCAGCGTGAACGACTTGAGCGGCTCGAGGTCCTTCTGGCAGTGGTCCATGAGGCGCTCGAGCGCCGTGACCTGCGCCTCGCCGACCTTGAACATCCCCTCGTACTCCGCCTCCGGCGGCGTGGCCAGCTCGCTGCCGAGGTCGAACAGCGCGTTCTGGATCCGCCGCAGCTCCTCGTCGAGCCAGCGGTGGTGCTGACCCTCGCCCAGACGCTCCGCGTTGAACGTGCGGACGATGCCGACGATCGCATTCAACTCGTCGATCGTCCCGTAGGCGACGATCCGCGGCGAGTCCTTGGGCACGCGCTTGCCGCCCACCAGCCCTGTCTCGCCACGGTCGCCGAGACGCGTGTAGACGCGGGTGATGCTGATCGTCATGGGTGACCTCCGCTGCGGTATTCTACTCGACGTGAAGACCCGCGCGCGCGCGGTGCTCGCCACCGCGTCCGGCACCCACTTCGTCCACGACGGCTTCTCCGACATCCTCTACGTGCTCCTGCCGATCTGGGCCCAGGAGTTCCGTCTCAACCTCGCCCAGGTCGGCCTGATCCGCACGGCGTACACGGCCGCGATGGCGTCGTTCCAGATCCCCGCGGGGCTCCTCGCCGAGCGCTGGGGCGAGCGACGGCTGCTCGCGGCAGGAACGGCGCTGACGGCGTGCGGCTTCATCGCCGCGGGCGCGTGGGCCGAGGGCTTCGCCTCCCTGCTCGTGCTCCTCCTGACCGCCGGGCTCGGGTCGGGCGTCCAGCACCCGCTCTCGTCGTCGCTCGTCTCGAAGGCGTACGAGACCGGGGCCCGGCGGGCGGCGCTCGGCACCTACAACTTCTCCGGCGACCTCGGCAAGGTCGCCGTGCCCGCAGCCGTCGCCTTCGCCACGACGATCGTCGGCTGGCGCGCGGCCGCCGGCGGCTACGGCGTCCTCGGGCTCGCGGCAGCTCTCGCCATCGTCCTCCTCCTGGCGCGGCTCGCGACGGGCGGGGCGGCGGCGACTCCGATGCGCGCGCCCGGGTACGAGGGCAATGGCTGGGGCATCCGGGACGCGCGCGGCTTCCAGGCCCTCTCCGCGATCGGCATGATCGACAACGCGACCCGCACGGGCCTCCTGACCTTCCTGCCCTTCGCGCTCATCGCGAAAGGCTCGACGGTGGCGGGCGTCGGGTCGGCGCTCGCGCTCCTGTTCGCGGGCGGCGCCATCGGCAAGTTCGTCTGCGGGCTCGTCGCGGAGAAGGTCGGCGTGATCCGCACGGTCGTCCTGACGGAGGCGGCGACCGCCGCCGGCATCGTGCTGGTCGTCGTGGCACCGCTCCCGGCCGTCCTCGCCACCCTGCTCCCGCTCGGGATCGCGCTCAACGGCACCTCGTCGGTCCTCTACGCGACCGTCGCGGACCTCGTCACCGTGGACCGGCGCTCGCGCGCCTACGCGCTCTACTACACGCTCTCGGTCGGCGCCTCCTCGTCCGCGCCGACCGTCTACGGGCTCCTGGGCGACGCGGTCGGCGTGGGACCGACGCTCACGACCGTCGCGCTCGTCGTGCTGGTGACGATCCCGCTCTGCCTCGCGCTCCGGGCCTCCGTCGCCGAGCCCGCGCGCGCGTCTAGTTGACATCGGGGGAAGCGGCGGCGCTCCCCCCCCGATACCCCCCGCAGATTGCCCGCGCCGGCCTCGTTGACACCGGTTGCGCGGGCGCTGCGCCGGCGAAGCCGGCAGATCGAGAGTCAGCGGAGGACGAGCTCCATGAAGAGCGCGCCCGCGACCGGGTTTGTGGTGTACGGCGCGATCTCGACGAACCCGAGCGCGCGGTAGAGCGCGATCGCCTCCCCCATGGACGGGAGCGTGTCGAGCCGCATGCGCGGGTAGCCGATCGCCCGCGCCTCGGCGAGGATGCGCTCGGCGAGAAGCCGCCCGACACGGCGGCCGCGGAACGCGGGACGCACGTAGAGGCGCTTCATCTCGCACGCGGCGTCGGCGAGCGGGCGCAGCGCCACGCAGCCGGCCTGCGCGGCGCCGTCGAGCGCGAGCAGCAGCCGCCCGCGCGGCGGCGCGTAGGCGCCCGGCAGCCCGGCGAGCTCCTGCTCGAACCCCTGGAAGCACAGGTCGATGCCGAGCGAGCGCTCGTACTCTCGGAAGAGGGCGCGCGCCTCGGCGACGTGACCAGGGGTGAGGGCCTGAACGATCTCCATGCGCCGACCATGATAATCCGCGTGCGCGAACCGCTAGTGCCGTGTTCCAGGGGAAGGGGGCGAGTCGCCTGCAATTTCGGCTTGACAGCGTTCTGTGTGGGCAGTCGCCGCGTGTCGGCAGCACCTGGTGGATACCGCCCCAGTGGGCCACAGAAGCCCGGAGAAGCCATCGCGGATGCGTTCGTCGAAAAATGTCGATCGGGCCGCGATCGCCGCTTGGCGCGCCTCCCCGGCCGCTCCGAAACCCGGGTGTAGAGTCGCCCCAGCAGAAGGGGGACTCGCCATGGACACGCGCGCACTGGACCGGCTGGGTGACGAGATCGCCGAGCTGTCGGCTCACCTCGACGCCGCGACCGCCCGCCTCCTCGATCTCATCCGGGAGTTCGACGTCCGAGAGGGCTGGAACACCGGCTTTCGCTCCTGCGCCGCCTGGCTGAGCTGGCGAGTGGGGCTCGATCCAGGAGCCGCCCGCGAACGCGTTCGGGTGGCGCGCGCTCTGGGGACGCTGCCGCGGCTGGCCCAGGCCCTGGCGCGTGGCGAGCTCTCGTACGCCAAGGTCCGGGCCCTGACCCGCGTGGCTACGCCAGAGACCGAGGAGCGGCTCTTAGCGGTCGGGCGCGCCGGCACGGCGGACCATGTCGAACGCATCGTGCGCGGCTGGCGCCGGGTGGACCGGATAGCCGAGGCGCGTGCGGAGGCCCGACGACACCAGAGCCGTGCGCTGCACGTGTATCAAGACGAGAACGGCATGGTCGTTCTCCGAGGGCGGCTGGCGCCCGAGGTCGGCGCCGTCCTCGTGCAGGCGCTGGCCGCGGCGCGTGAGGCCTTGCATCAGGGGGACGTTTCCGCGGAGCCGCCCACCATGGCCCAGCAACAGGCCGATGCGCTCGCCCTCGTCGCGGAGACGGCCTTCCACCACGGCATCGACCCTGGCGCGCCAGGAGAGCGATACCAGGTGGTCGTCCACGTCGACGCCCCAGCGCTCGCCGATCCCGATCAGCCCGGCCAGTCCGTCCTCGCGGATGGCACCCACGTTTCCGCGGAAACGTCTCGGCGCCTGGCGTGCGACGCGAGCCGCGTGGTGATGCGGCACGGTCGCGATGGCCGGGTCGTGGAGGTCGCTGCGCGCACCCGCACGATCCCTCCGGCGTTACGGCGGGCGCTCCACCACCGCGACCACGGCTGCCGGTTCCCAGGCTGCGGGCGCCGGTTCGGACAGGGACATCACCTCCGTCACTGGGCCCAAGGGGGCCCCACCACGCTCTCGAATCTCGCCTTGCTCTGTCCCCGCCACCACCGCGCCGTTCACGAGGAGGGCTACCAGCTCGATCGACAGCCCGACGGCGAGCTTCGGTTTCGCCGCCCGGACGGGCGGCCTCTGCCCGAGGTGCCGCCTCCTCTGGAGGTGCTCGGCGATCCCTCAAGATCCTGCGAGCACAGCACGATGCCGAGAGGCTTGCCCTGAACGCGCGGACCACCACCCCGGGGTGGCTGGGGGAGCGCCTGGACGTGGGCTGGGCAATCGACGTCTTGCACCCCTTGGCGCGCTAGGCTCTCTCATGGTTGCTCTACCCTGGGGTCGAACTTTTGGGACACGGCACTACGTGAGGTAGAAGGGGCGCGCCGCCTCGCGGCGGTAGGGGTAGCGCGCGATCACGTCGGGGTCGGGATCGGCGCCGAGCCCGGGTCGGTCGGACACGGTGACGGCGCCGCCGCGGGCGCGGATCGGCTCGGCGAGGATCGACGCCGCGAGCTCCCCCGGCGGGAACTCGAGGTAGGGGACGCCGGGCGTGGAGGCGACGACGTGGAGCGTCGCCGCGAGCCCCGGCCCGTAGTAGTAGGAGTGCGGCACGAACGTCACGCCGGTCGCGGCCGCGAGCGTCGCGATCTTCTTCATCTCGAGGATCCCGCCGACTTTCGTCACGCTCGGCTGTACGATGTCGGCTGCTCCCGCGTCGATGATCGCCCGGATCCCGACGACCGTCGCCTCGTTCTCGCCGGACGCGAGCGGGATCCGGAGCGCCGCGCGCACGCGCGCGAGGCCGGGGTAGTCCTCCGGAGGCCAGACCGGCTCCTCGAGCCAGCGAAGGTCGAAGCGTTCGAGCGCTCGGCCGATGCGGATCGCCTCCTCGACCGTCCACGGGCAGTTCGTGTCGAGCATCAGCTCGATCCCGTCGCCGGCGACCTCCCGCGCCGCGGCCACGGACTCGACGTCGATCTGGTGGAGCTTGATCGCGGTGTACCCGAGGACGAGCGCCGCCGACACGGCCTGCCGGAGGTGGGCCGGCGTGTCGTACCTGAGGAGGCTCGCGTAGACGCGGGGACGCGACGCGCAGCGCCCGCCCAGGAGTTGGTAGACGGGCACGCCGCGCGTCTTGCCGCAGAGATCCCAGAGCGCCAGCTCCACGCCGCTCACCGCCATCATCGCGAGCCCGCGCCGCCCCCAGATCATGAGCGCCCGGTGCATCCGGTCCACGAGCTCGGCGATCTGCGTCGGATCCTGGCCGAGCACGATCGGCGCGAGCGCCTCCTCGACGACGCTCGCGACGGCGAGGGTCGCGCCGTAGGCGAAGCACTCGCCCCAGCCGGTGAGGCCCTCGTCCGTGGTGAGACGCACCAGGATCTGTTTGGCCGTCGCCGCTGCCCAGGGTGACGGCGGCGTGCTCTCGCGCAGCGGGACGGCGAGCGGGATCGCCTCGACGCCGGTGATCTTCACGCGAGGTCTCCGAGCCCGAGCTCGTCCCACCGGGCCCGCACGCGCGCCTCGTCCTCCGGGGCCGGACGCACGGTCGGCGGGAACCGCTCCCCGCCCCACTCCGGACGGCGCTCGAACCGCCAGGACCGGGTCGCGTCGATGAGCACGCGGTTCCAGAGCCCGGTACCGAGCTGCGCCACGTTCCGATCCTCGAGGGGCGTGCTCGGGTCGATCGGCGAGCCGAAGATGCCCGGGAAGACGACGATGCCGCCCTCGCCCGCGTTCACCCGGTGCGCGAAGGCCCAGTCGACGTGCTCGTACGACGACGGGTCGATGTCCTCCTCGACGACCGTCACGTGCTTGTAGCGGAAGTGCGCCGCGCTCGAGCCCCAGAGCGCGGCGGCGATCTGCTTGGGCTGGCCCTGGTACGCTTTGGTGATCTGGACGACGAGGTTCACCCCGTTGGTGATCGGCGGCACGTAGACGTCGCGCACGCCCGGGATGCCGGCGGCGGTCAGGATGTTCCACGCGATCGCGGCGCGCTGGACCGAGGACATCACGCTGTTCTCGCTGTACGACCCCGGCAACGTGCCCTCCAGCGTGCCGCGGAAGATCGGGTCGCGCCGGTGCGTCAGACAGGTGATCTGCATCGCCGGCCGCGGCGTGGGAATGTCGGAGACATAGCCCGTGAACTCGCCGAAGGGTCCCTCGATCTCGTACGTCGCCGGATCGTCGGTGATGAGCCCCTCGATCACGATCTCGGCGCTCGCGGGGACCTCCAGGTCGACGGTCTCGCAGCGGACCAGCTCCGCCGGCTCCCCGCGGTAGGCCCCCATCACGTCCCACTCGCACACACCCACCGGGATCGGCGAGCCCGCGAGGAAGGGCATGATCGGGTCCCAGCCGATCACGCACGCGACCGGCATCGGCTCACCGCGGGCCGTGTACTTCAGAAAGTGCTGGCCCCAGTGCTGGCCGCCCTTGACCAGGAGGAACGGCGTCGTGTTCGGCTTGCCGATCATGCCACGGTAGATCCCGACGTTCATGACGCGCGTGTCGGGATCGCGCGTGACGACCGCGGAGAAGGTGTGGATGTACCGGCCCCCCTCGAGGTAGTGCCACTTCGGAACGGGGAACTCCGTCTGGTCGACGTCCCGCCCGCGCACGACGACCTCCTTGACGGGGCCGGTCGCCACGCGCCGCGGCGGGATCGTCTCGCGGTTTTTCTTCATCACGTGCTGCACGAGCGCCGCGTTCGACGCGTCCTTCCCGAAGCCGAGGGCCTGCGCCAGCCGGGCCCGGCTGCCGAGCCCGCTCGTGAAGAGCTTCGTGCAGCGCCCCGTCGTGTAGCCCTTGATGTTCTCGAAGAGGAGCGCGGGGCCCTTCTTCTCGAGGACGCGGCGGGTGATGGCTCCGAGCTCACGGTCCCAGTCCACCTGGGCCGTGATCCGGCGCAGCTCGCCCTCCTTCTCGAGCCGCGTGATCCACCCGCGCAGGTCCGTGAACGACATCAGGCGACCAGGGTGAGGCGCGCGCCGAGGGTGTTCGCCGGATCGAGAGTCCCGGGCGTCGGCCCGCGGAACGTGGCGGCGTACGGCGAGGCGCCGCGCGCGACGAGCCACTCCGCGAGCGGGCCCGCGCGCCCCCGCGGCGCCACGAAGTCGAGCGTGTGTGATCCGACCGCGAAGCGCACGCCGGCCGCATCGAGCTCCGGTCGCTCGAGGTCCCGTCCCGGCCGGCGCAGGACGTCGGCGTACCAGCGCGCGACCGGTGGCACGTCCCGCACGGCGACCGTGACGGTGCCGATCCCGGTGACGCCGTTCGGGTGAGCCGTCTCCCGCGGGACCCGCTCCTCGCGCGGCGTCTCGTCCTGGATCAGGAACGGCGCGACGCCGCGGTGGTCCCCGCGCGGGATCGAGAGCACCCAGCGGAGCTGATATCCGTCGGGGCGGACGCGCGAGAGGGGCGCCGGATCGTCGATCGACACCCCGGCCTTCCGAAACGCCTCCGTGTCGCCGCGCAGGTCGTCGGTCTGCATGCAGAAGTCCACGAGACCGCCGCCCGCCTGGAGCGGCGTCCACCACTTGTGCGCGGGATTGTCCTCGTAGAACGCGATCAGCTCCACGTACGAGCCGTCGCCGAACGCGATGAGGGCGTTGTGGGTGCCGACGGGATGGCGACCGCCGGGCACGACCGTGAAGCCGAGCGCCGCGTAGCTCGTCCGGGCGGCCGCGAGGTCGGGAACCGCGATGACGATGTGGTCGATGCCTCTGAGCGTCAGCGTCCTCCGAATGCCGGCGCGACCTCGCCGAGGAAGCGCTTGAGCTGACCCTGCTGGTCCCAGGAGGCGAGACGGAGCGCCATGTGGCCGACGCCCGCGTCGAAGTACGCGCGGAGGTCGGCGACGCACTGCCGTGGGCTCCCGGCGACCGTCCACTGCTCGACGAACTCCGGGCTGAACGTCGTGGTGTAGTAGGCCTCGAGGAACGCCTTCGCCTCCTCGAGGGCGGTCCGGCGGTCCTCGTTGACGTTGACGTTGTGATAGAGCGCGCTCCCGAGCCGCGAGGGGTCGCGCCCGTCCTCGCTCGCCATCGCGCGGACACGCGCGAACTGCGCGCGGAATTCCTCGGGCGAGAGCTTGTTCGTCATCCAGCCGTCGGCGAAGCGGGCGACGCGGCGATAGGCGCGCTCCACCGCCGCCTGGGAGGCGCTGGCACCGCCCTTCCAGGTGAGGCCCGTGGGGTTCGACGCGATCCAGACGGGGCACGGGTTCTGGACCGGCCGCGGCAGGAGCGTGACGCCGTCGAACGCGTAGAAGCGACCGCGGTGCGACGCGTTCGTCTCGTGGAAGAGCGTGCGGAGAATGACGACGCCCTCCTCCAGGCGCGCCACGCGCTCGCTCGAGCGAACGCCCATCACCGCGTGCTCGGCCGCCTGCGCGGCATTGGCGTCGCTCGGCCCGCCGAGGCAGACGACGAGCCACGCGCGCCCGCGCGACAGCACGTCGAGGCTCGCCCACTGCTGGGCGAAGAGCACCGGGTGGCGATGGACGAACGTCGCGAGGCATCCGACCCCAAGCCTCACCCGCGAGGTGATGCCGGCGAGCGCCGAGAGGAGCGTCACGGACTCCAGGCGCGGCTTGGCGAGGAGGCTGTCGCCCACCCACACGGCGTCGAACACGCCGGCGCGCTCCGCCTCCACCGCGAGGTCCAGGAGCTCGGGTACCTTGATCGCGCCGAGCACGACGGCGCGGTTCGCCAGGATCAGCCCGAACGAGGGCGCCACGCCCTATCTCCCCGTGTACTTCGCCGGGCGGTGTTCGAGGAACGAGGCCACGCCCTCGGCGTAATCGTCGGTGGACCGGAGCCACGCGTACGCCTTGCGCTCCAGCTCGAGCGCGGTCTCGAGCGGCGCCTCGGCCCCGCGGTTCAAGACCATCTTCAGCGTACGGAGCGCGAGCGGCGCCCGCTCGGCGAGCTCGGCGACGAGGGCCCCCACGGCCTGGTCCAGCTTGTCGTTGGGCACGGCCTGGGTGATCAACCCCCACGCCTCCGCCTCGGCGGCCGAGATGCGCCGGCCCGTCATCATGAAGAGCTTCGCGCGCGTCATCCCCACGAGGCGCAGCGCGCGCTGCGAGCCGCCGCTCCCCGGGATCATGCCGAGCCGCACCTCGGGAAACGCGAACTCCGATCGCTCGGTCGCGATGCGAAAGTCGCACGCGACCGCCAGCTCGAGACCGGCCCCCATCGTGTACCCGTCGATGGCCGCGATCACCGGCTTCCGGCAGCGCTCCGCCGAGGTCAGCGTGTCTCCCCAGAGCTCGAGATCGGCCGGCGCGAGCGTGAGGAACTCGGCGACGTCCCCGCCCGCGCTGAAGGCACGGCCCCCCGCGCCACGGACGACGACGACGCGCACCGTCGCGTCGGCGTCGAGGCCCCCAAAGATCGGAGGCAACTCGTTGCGCATCGCCACCGTCAACGCGTTCATCTTCGGCTGGCGGTCGATCCAGATCGTCGCCACGGCGCCCGCCCGCTCCACCCTCAGGAACTCGCTCATGGATGACCCTCCGTGTACCGACCCTCCCGGAGCAGCCGACGCAGGATCTTACCCGACGCGGTCTTCGGGATCTCCTTGACGAAGACGAAGCGCCGCGGCCGCTTGAAGCTCGCGAGGTCCGGGCTCTCGCGGCAGAAGCGATCGAGCTCCTCGGCGGTCACGCCGGCGCCCGGCACGACGAAGGCGGCGACGCGCTCGCCCAACCTCTCATCGGCCTCTCCGACGACCGCGACGTCCTTGACGCCGGGGTGGCGCGCGAGAGCCTCCTCGACCTCGACCGGATGGATGTTCTCGCCGCCGCTGATGATCATGTCGTCGACGCGCCCGGCGACGTAGAGGTCGCCGTCGGCGTCGACGTATCCCATGTCGCCGGTAAAGTACCAGCCGTCGCGGAGCGCCGTCGCGTCGGCGTCGGGGCGGTTCCAGTAGCCCGCGAAGGCCTCGTCGGAGGCGAGGCGCGCGATGACCTCGCCCTTCGTCCCCGACGGGACGACCTCGTCGGGTCCCACGCGACGCTCGGGGCTCGCGACGACGACTCGCAGCTCCGAGTGGATCCCGGGCCGGCCTGCGCACCCGGGCTTGAGCCTCACGTCGGGATAGACCGAGAAGGTGTAGATCTCGGTCGAGCCGTAGTGATTGACGAAGACCTCCGGCCTGAAGGCCTTCGCACACGCCTCGGCGAGGGGCGCGAGCATGGGCGCGCCCGCGTACGCGAGCTTCCGGACCGAGGCGACGTCCGCCTGCGCGAGGCCCGGCGCGTGCACGAGATCCCAGTAGAGGGTCGGGATCAGGTAGAGCGCCGTGAGCCGCTCCTCCGCGATGAGGCGGAGCGCGCCGGCCGCCGACCAGTCGGGCTGGCACACGAAGCAGCCGTTCACGGCGGCCATGCTCGTGAGCGAGTGGATCCCCATCGTGTGGTAGAGCGGCATGACCCCGAGCGTGCGCTCGCTCCAGGTGTAGCCGCACTGGATCACGTGCGCCACGGCGCCGGCGTAATGATTCTTGTGGGTGCGCGGGACGCCCTTCGGGCGCCCGGTCGTGCCCGACGTGTAGAGCAGCAGCGAGAGGTCGCCCTCGGAGACATCGGGGGCGAGGGGGGCTCGATGGCTCAGAACCCCACTCGCCCCTGAGCCCCCCTCGCCCCCGATCTCTTCAAAGGCGAGCGTCCTTTCTGGTGGCTTCGCGCCGATGTACACGAGGCGAGCCGAGCGCCCGCGCGCCGCCTCCGTCACCGCCGGGGCGGTGGCCTCCTCGAACAGCGCCACCTTCGCGCCCGAGTCCTCGAGCACGTACCCGAGCTCCGCAGGAGCGAAGCGAAAATTGACGGGCGTCGGCACACCCCCGAGCTTCTGGAGGGCCCAGTAGGCCACGACGTGCTCGAGCCGGTTCTTGAGGGCGATCAGCACCCGGTCGCGCTTGCCGACGCCCAGGCGCCGAAAGCCGCGGGCCGCGGTCGCGGCGCGCGCGTCGAGCTCGGCGTAGGAGAGCCGACGAGCGCCGTCCACCACGGCCTCGGCCTCGGGGCGCCGGAGCGCGGCGCGGGTGAGGAGCTCCCCGAGGGTCACGGGATCAGCAACACCTTGCCCTTGTTCTTCCGGTCGAGCACGTACTGCACGGCGGCGCGCGCGTCCTTGAGGGGGAACGCGCGGTCGATCACCGGCTCGAGCCGGCCCGCCGTCACGTAGTCGAGGATCGTGCGGAGCTCGAGGATCGACCCGAGGTTGGTCCCGACGACCCGGAGGTTCTTCGAGTAGACGTGCCGGAGGTCCAGGCGCCCCCAGTGGGTGTCGTGCGAGCCGATCGTCACGAGCGTCCCGAGGCGCGTCAGCGCGTACACCGACTTCTCGAACGTCTCGCCCCCGATGTGCTCGACGACGACGTCCACGCCGCGCTTGTCCGTCCACGTCCGCACGGCGTCGACGAAGTCCTGGGTGCGGTAGTTGACGACGCGCTCGGCCCCGAGGGCTCGCGCGAACTCGACCTTGTCGTCGCTGCCGACGGTGGTGATGACCCGCGCGCCCACGAGACGGGCGATCTGGATCGCGGCGCTGCCGACGCCGCTGCCGGCCGCCTGGACCAGCACCGTCTGGCCGGGCCCGAGCCCCGCCCGGGCGACGAGGGCGTGCCAGGCGGTGAGCATCGCGAGCGGGAGCGCGGCGCCCGCCTCGAACGCGATCGCCTCGGGCAGCGGCAGGATGTTGGCGGCGGGCGCTCTCACGAGCTCGGCGTAGCCGCCATCCTTGTGCGCGCCGAGGTAGCCGTACTTCACGCAGACGGTCCGCTCGCCGCGCACGCAGTACTCGCAGCCCCCGCACGCGAACCCCGGGAAGATGATGACCCGCCGGCCCCGCCCGAGCCCCTTCACCCCGGCGCCCAGCGTCTCGATCGTCCCGGCCACCTCGCAGCCGTTGACGTGGGGCAGCCCCTCGGGCGGTGGGAAGCGGCCGTCGAGCAGGAGCATGTCCACGTGGTTGAGCGCGCACGCCCGCACGCGCACGACGACGTCGTCGGGCCCCGGCGCGGGGTCCCGATAGTCGTCGTACAGGATCTTCTCGGCGCCTCCGTGCTCCTTGAAGAACGCCGCTCTCACGCGCGGCCTCCTCTCAGAACGGCACCTCGGTGCGCTCGTCCTTCACGCGTCTGGCCTTGTGGTCCCACCGGGGCAGGGACCCCGGCTCGCCGACCTCGACCGTCACGCGGATCCCGAGCCCGGTGCGCAGATCGTCGGCGAGGCGCGCCGTGAGCCCCAGGCACTCGGCGCGCGACAGGGACGGCGAGGGGTCGATGCGGACCAGGACGTCGTCGAGTCCCGCGTGACGCCTGAAGACGATTTGAAATTCGTCGACGCCACTGTGCGGCCGTACCAGCTCTTCGACGCGCCGCGGGTAGACGATCACCCCACGGATCTTCTTCATGTCGTCGAGCCGCGCGAGGACGCCGCCCTCGAAGGCGAGCAGCGTGCGGCCGCACGGGCACGTCCGCTCGGCGACCTGGACCACGTCGCGCGTGCGGTACCGGAGGAGCGGCATCGCCTTCCGGTAGAGGCTCGTGAAGACCAGCTCGCCGCGCCCGCCCGCGCCGACCGGCCGATCCGCGTCGTCGAGGACCTCGGGATAGCAGTAGTCCTCGTGCACGTGCACGAGCCCGGCGCGCGCGTCGCACTCGAACCCCCACGCGGCGATCTCGGTGAGCCCGGGAAGGTCGAACGCCTTCGCGCCGAACGCCGCCTCGATCTTCGCCTTCGTCGCGGGGATCGAGGCGCCCGGCTCGCCCGTGTGCCACGTGATTCGGACCTTCGTCTGCTTCGCGAGGTCGATCCCCTTCTTCGCGGCGACCTCGGCGAGGAAGAGCGCATAGGACGGCGTGCAGCCGAGCACCGTGATCGGGTAGGCGAGCAGCGCGTCGATCCGCGCATCGGTCGTGAGCCCGCCGACCGGGAAGACGAGGCAGCCCAGGTCCTGGGCCGCGTAGAAGCCCGACCAGTACCCGATCCACGGCCCGTACGAGAACGCGGCCATGACCACGTCGCACTTGCGGACGCCGTACGCGTAGAGCGAGCGCGCGTAGGAGTGGTAGAAGCCGTACCAGTCCTCCCGGGTATCGAGGACCGCGAGCGGACGGCCCGTCGTCGCCGACGTCATGTGGACGCGGAGCACGTCGGCGAACGGCACGGCGAGGACGTCGCCCCACGGTGGGTTCGCCGCCTGGTTCTCCTTCAGCTCGTCCTTGGTCGTGAACGGCAGCGTGCACAAGTCGTCGAGGGTCCGGACCGCGTCGGGCGTGACGCCCGCCGCCTTGAGCTTCCTCCGGTAGAACGGGCTGTGCGCGTAGGCGTGCCGAACCTCGGCCCTGAGCAGCCGCGCCTGCAGTCGCCTCATCTCACCGCGCGAGGCGCGCTCCCGGCGTGGCTCGAGGTAGCGGGAGGCCATGGAGGGCGGGGTCAGGAGGACTGGAGCAAGTCGCTCATGCGATTGAAGAACTGGTCGGCCATCATCTTCGACACCCCGCCGAGCATCCGCTGGCCGACCCCGGCGATCAGTCCGCCCACCTGGACGTCGGCGCTGTAGGAGACGCGCGTGCCGCCGTCGATCTCGGTGAGCGTGATGAGCGTGTCGGCCTTGACGAAGCCGGGGCCGCCGCTGCCCTCGGCCAGGAGGCGGTACGACTCCGGCGGCTTCCTGTCCGCCAGGCGCACCTTGCCCTCGAACGTTCCCTTCACCGCCGCCACGCCGATCTTCAGCGTCGCCTTGTACTCGTCGTTCCCGAGGGCCTCGAGCTTTTCGCAGCCGGGGATCGCCTTCTTGAGCTGCTTGGGGTCGAGAAAGGCGTCCCAGACCTTCGCGCGCGGCGCCGAGACGTCGTAGGAGCCTTCGAGCTTCATTCCTCTCTCCTCTGTGGGCCCTCGTTCATCGGAGGGGGCGCGGGTAGTCTAACGCAACTTGCGGATCGCGGCGTCCATGCGCGCGAGCCCCTCCCGGATGAGCGCGTCGCTGGTCGCGTACGACAGGCGCACGTGGGCGTCGGAGCCGAAGTCGACGCCCGGCACGACGGCCACGCGCGCCTCCTCGAGCAGAAACGCGGCGACGTCGAGCGACCCGTCGAGCCGCGTCGTCCCCGCCGCGCCCGCGGAGCTCCGGCCGAAGAGCCCCGCCACGTTCGCGAACGCGTAGAAGGCGCCCTTCGGCGTGATGCACGAGACGCCGGGCAGCCGGTTGAGCCCGTCGACGATCAAATGGCGCCGGCGATCGAACTCCGCCGCCATCACCCGCACCTCGTCCTGAGGCCCCAGGAGCGCCTCGACCGCCGCCCACTGGGCCACGGACGACGCGTTCGAGGTCACCTGGCTCTGAACATCGGTCATCGCGCGGATCAGCGCGCGCGGCCCGGCCGCGTAGCCGATGCGCCAGCCGGTCATCGCGTACGCCTTCGAGCACGTGTTGATGACGAGCGTCCGCGCCTTGATCTCGGGGCCGAGCGAGGCGATGGAGACGTGACGGCCTTCGAACGTGAGGGCCTCGTAGCACTCGTCGGACACGACGAGCAAGCCCGCGTCGACCGCGAGTCGCGCCACGTTGCCGAGCGCCTCGGCCGAGAAGACGGCGCCCGTCGGGTTGTTCGGGCTGTTGAGCACGATCGCCTTCGTGCGCGGCGTGACGGCGGCGGCGAGGCGCTCGGGGTCGAGGTCGAACCCCGTCGCCTCGCGCGTCGGGACCTCCACCGGCATTCCGCCGACGAGGCGCGCCTGCTCCGGATACGAGACCCAGTACGGGCTCGGGATCAGGACCTCGTCGCCCGGATCGAGGACCGCGACGGCCATGTTGAAGAGGGTGTGCTTGGCCCCGCACGAGACGAGCACGTCGTCGGGCTCGTACGCGAGCCCATGGTCACGCTTGAGCTTGGCGCACACGGCCGCGCGGAGCTCGGGAACGCCGGCGACGTCCGTGTACTTCGTCTGGCCGCGTCGCATCGCCTCCACCGCGGCGGCCTTGATGCGCTCGGGCGTGTCGAAGTCGGGCTCGCCCGCGCCGAACGAGATGACGTCGACGCCCCGCGCGCGGAGCGCCTTGGCCTTCGCCTGGACCGCGAGTGTCGACGACGGCGCAAGCGTCTTCACGCGTTCGGCCAGCACGGTGTGCGGCTCCTTCGGCGGCGGCCCGCCGGGTTACTTGGGGGGGAACTTCTCCGCGAGCCGCTTCTCGACGATCGGCGGCACCATCCCCGTGACCGACGTGCCGAAGCTGGCGACTTCCTTGATGAGGCGCGAGGAGATGTACGTGTACTTCTCGTGCGGCATGAGGAACACCGTCTCGACGGTCGACCGGAGCTTCCGGTTCATCAGCGCCATCTGGAACTCGTACTCGAAGTCCGAGACGGCGCGGATGCCGCGCACGATGCAGTCGGCGCGCTCGCGCGCGACCAGGTCGATCAAGAGCCCGTCGAACGCGACGATGCGGAAGTTGCTGAGCCCGGCCGTCGCCTCGTCGATCATCTCGAGGCGCTCCTTGACCGTGAACAGCGGCTGCTTCGAGGGATTCGCGACGACCGCGACGATCAGCTCGTCGAAGATCTGGAGGCTGCGCTGGATGACGTCGACGTGGCCGTTGTGTACGGGATCGAACATGCCCGGGTAGACCGCACGCTTGGCCACGGCCCTCAGGCTACCCTTCGGCTCGAAAGAAAGTCAAGGTTGTCTCTCCGAATCGACGGGCCCGGAACGCTTTCAGGACGCCCACTTCGGACGCGGCCGCGCGCTTGGTCAGGTGCTGGGCGACGACGATCGCGCCGGGCGCCACGACGCCGCCCGCCCCGAGCGCCTCGAGCGTGCGGGTCGCGAGGTCGGTCGCGTACGGCGGGTCGAGGAAGACGATCCCGAACCGCTCGCCGTCCGCGGCGAGCCGCCGGAGGGCGCGGCCGGCGTCGAGGCGCAGCACGCGGGCCTGGGTCCGGACGCCGAGCGCGGCGATGTTCGCGTCGAGCGCGGCGACGGCGCGCGCCTCGTGCTCGACGAAGGTCGCGTCCAGGGCGCCCCGCGAGAGCGCCTCGAAGCCGACGCCGCCCGCGCCGGCGAAGAGGTCGAGCACGCGCGCGCCCGGAAGCCACGGCGTCAGGGTGTCCATGAGCGCGATGCGGACCTGGTCGCCGGTCGGGCGAGTCGTGGTGCCGCGCGGGACGACGAGACGACGCCCCTTGAGGGAGCCCGCGATGACGCGCACGCGCCCGCTCAGCCCGCGCTGGCGAGCGCGAGCTTGCCGCGCCACCGGGACAGGAGGCTCGCGCGCAGGGCGCCGTGCGCCGGCTCGCGGAGCTCGGGGTCGGCGGCGATGATCGCCTGAGCCTCCTGGCGCGCCTCCTCGAGGATGGCGGCGTCACGGAGCAGGTCGGCGGTGCGGAACTCGGGGAGTCCCGACTGCCGGGTGCCGAAGAACTCGCCGGGCCCGCGCAGCTCGAGGTCGACTTCCGCGATCTTGAAGCCGTCGTTCGTCGCGACCATCGCGTCGATGCGCCGCTTGGCCTCTTCGGTGAGCCGGCCGCTCGTCAGGAGAATGCACACCGACTTCCACGGGCCCCGCCCGACGCGCCCGCGGAGCTGGTGGAGCTGCGAGAGCCCGAAGCGCTCGGCGTGCTCGACGAGCATGACCGACGCGTTCGCCACGTCGATCCCGACCTCGATCACGGTCGTCGAGACGAGGATGTGGATCTCGCGCGCCTTGAACCGTCGCATGACCTCGTCCTTCTCCTCGAACCCGAGCCGCCCGTGGATGAGCCCGACGTGGAGGTCGGGGAAGACGTCCTCGGCGAGGTGCCGCGCCATGTCCGTCGCCGCCTTGAGGTCGAGCGCCTCCGACTCCTCGACGAGCGGGTAGACGACATAGGCCTGGCGGCCGCGGCCGATCTCGTCGCGCAGGAAGGCGTAGATCTCGCGGCGCTTCGACTCGGTTCGCGCGACGGTGACGACGGGGCGCCGGCCCGGCGGCAGCTCGTCGAGGACCGAGACGTCGAGGTCGCCGTAGAGCGTCAGGGCGAGCGTTCTTGGGATCGGCGTGGCCGTCATCACGAGGAGGTCGGGGTGCTCGCCCTTGCCGCGGAGCCGGGCGCGCTGCTCGACGCCGAACCGGTGCTGCTCGTCCACGACGGCGAGGCCGAGGCGGCGGAACTCCACACCTTCCTGCACGAGCGCGTGCGTGCCGACGACGCACGCGACGTCCCCCGCGGCGATCCCCGCCCGGCGCGCGGCGCGCTCGCGCGGCTTGAGCGACGAGGTGAGCAGCGTCACCGGCACGCCGAGCGGCTCGAGGAGCTGGCGGAAGGTGAAGACGTGCTGCTCGGCGAGGATCTCGGTCGGCGCCATCACCGCGGCCTGGTAGCCGGCCTCGATGGCGGTCAGGACGGCGAGCGCCGCGACGATCGTCTTGCCCGAGCCGACGTCTCCCTGGAGCAGTCGGTGCATCGGGAACGGCGCCGCCATGTCCCGACGGATCTCGTTCCACACGCGCTCCTGCGCGCCGGTGAGCGGCCATGGCAACGACCCGCGGAGCCGGGCGACGAGCTGGCCGCGCGGGTTCATCGCGACGCCGCGCGCGCGGGTCGTCCGCGAGCGGAGGATGGCGAGGCCGAGCTGGAGCAGCAGGAAGTCGTCGAACGTGAGCCGACGGCGGGCGGTACCGAGCGCCGCGTCGGTCTCGGGGAAATGGCAGTCGCGCAGCGCCTGCGCGAGCGTGACGAGTTTGCGTCGCGCTCGCACCGCGTCGGGCAGCGCCTCCGGCACGTCCCGCGCGAAGGTGTCGACGATGCGCCACAGGAGCGCGCGCAGCGCGCGCTGCGCCAGCCCCTCGGTCAGCGAGTACACGGGCACGAGCCGGCCCGTGTGTAGCCGCTCGTCGTCGCCGCTCTCGACGATCTCGTAGTCCGGCTGCTGGATCACGACCGCCCCCTTGAAACGCGTGACCTTGCCGTGCAGGACGAGGCGCTGGCCGCGCTCAAACACGCGCGCGAGGTAGGCGCCGTGGAACCAGCTCGCCTGCGCGTAGCCGCTCTCGTCGCGGAGCATGACGACCAACGGCGCTCGTGACCGTCCCGGCGGCGGCGGCGAGAGCCCCACGATCGTCCCCGAGCACGTCGCGACCTGGCCCGGCTGGAGCGACCGGAAGGGCACCAGGCGCGTGCGGTCCTCGTGGCGGAGCGGCAGGAAGAAGAGCGCGTCCTCGACGGTGCGAAGCCCCTTCCGCTCGAGCTGGGCCGCGCGCCGGGGCCCGACACCCTTCAGGAACTGGAGGGGCGTCCGGAGGTCCGCGGTCGCCGTTTGCTTCGGGTGCGTGCCCGTGCTATACAGGGCGGGCGTCTCCCGAGACCCGAATCGATTCCGAGGAGCGTGCATGGCGCAGCGGTGCGACATCTGCGGGAAGGGCCCCTCGGTGGGTCATACGATCAGCCACGCGCACAAGCTGACGAAGCGACGGTGGCTTCCCAACCTCGTCTCGATGCGGGCGAAGCTCGCCGGAACGACCCGGCGCGTGCGCGTCTGCACCCGGTGTCTCAAGGCGGGCAAGGTCACCAAGGTCATTTAAGCACACGCACAAACGGGAGGGGGCGACGCCCCCTCCCGATTGGCACCTGGTGGGAGGCCGCCACCCCCCACCGCAGACCTGCAACACTTACTTCTTCTTCTTTTTCTTCGTCGCCTTCTTCTTCATCTCGGGTCTCACCTCCTCTCGTTCTGGGATTCACCGCGCCAGCGCCGTCAGTAGCCCATCGCCTCGCGACGGAGGTGCTCGGCCTGCTCACGCCCCCGCCGCTCGTAGCGCAGAAGGTCGGCGTAGAGCTGTGGCAGACACACCACCGTGAGCCCGCCCTTCTCCAGCAGGGCGTGGAAGACGCCGGGGTCGTAGGGCGCGAGGAAGTGCACGGCGCCGTCCCCTTCGGCTGTCGCGCGGAGCCCGAGCGCGGCGGCGACCGGGGCCGGGTCCCCTTCGAGGTAGCAGTGCACGGCCGGCACGCGGAGGCTCGGGGCCACCAGTGACAGGCCGGCGTTGAGGGTGAACGCGTAGCGGCGTCCCTCGGCCGTTGCCGCGCGCGCGATCGCGCTCAGGAACGCGCGGGTCACGCGCTCGGGTGCGGCGTAGGAGCCGATCTCGTTGGCCCGGTAGGTGTACGACTCGCACCAGCTCTCGAGGAGGTCGGCCGGTTTCCCGAGCCGGATCCGCTGGCTCTCGTCGTGCTCCACCCAGGCGAGCTCCTGGAGCCGCTTCACGACGTTGTGGGTGTGTCCGAGACTCACCTGGGCCGCGCGCGCCAGCTCCTCGAGCCGCCAGGCCCGTGCCGGCTCGACGAGGAGCACGCGCACGACCCGGGTCGCGCGCGGCGCGAACAGCGAGCGCAGCGGACGCGTCGAGGGACGGACGTTGCGCTTGCCGTCCTTCTCGATCAGGACGTTCTCGAAGGCGAGGGAGCAGTTGCCAGAGAGGTCGACATACCCGAGGTTGTGACTCTTGAGTATCCGCGCGCTCTGAGGGCCGATGTAGACCGCGGCGGCGACCGGATACGCCCCCGGAAGCTCGCGACGGATGTCGGCGAGTCGCGTAACGGCCGCCCGGATCTGCCGAGGTTGCCCCAGCGAGGCGACCTCAAGGACCACGGTGTGCTCCTGGTCGACGAGGCGGAACCGCACCACCAAACCCGCGGCGTGTCCGGCGATTTTCACGTCGGTCTGCTCTTCCCACGACTTCGCCTTGGGAAGGAGCTCCCGAAGGCGCTGAGCCACTTGTCGCCGGATCTCCTCGGATTTGAGCATGTTTCTCTGGCTCCGAGTCTTTCAGCATCTGCTGAAACCATAAGGACGAATGAAAGTAGCTGTCAAGAGAAAACTTACGTGACCAGCGCCTCACGTGACCAGCGCCTCGAGACTCCGTCGAAGCCAACGATGGGAATCGAGGAGGTTGGCGTAGGTGCGCTCGCTTCCGCGCCCCTTCGCGCGGAAGACGCGCACAAGTCGGCGACGCTCCGCCGACGGCCACGTCTCGAGATCTCCGATGAGGGCCGCGACCAGCGACAGCTGAGCGAAGCCGCGTCGCTCGGCCGTCGGCCAAGCGGTCCACCCGGTCACGCCGAGCTCGCGCCGCGCTCGGGCCGTCGATTCCCTCACGGCGACGCCGCGGTCACCGCCGAAGTCGCGCGCGATGAGGCGGGCGATGAGCCCCGAGACGTCCGTCGCCCGCAGACGCTTCTCGGGCTCGCGATGGCCACCAGGAAGCGCCAGATAGACCTCGGCCCCCGCGAGCCGCTTGAGGATGGGGATGGGGGAGCGATACGACCGGTCGGCGGCGATCTTCGACTGCTCGGCCTCCAGCACGCGCAACACCGCCGGGTCGCGGGGCCGGAAGCCGAGGCGGTGATAGAAGTAGAAGGCCCCCGAGCGGAGCGCCTCCGCGCTCTCGTGGCCGAGCTGGTAGCGGTCCACGACGATCGTTCGCATGCCGAAGATCCGCCGGTACGCCCGGAGGAGCTCGGTCGCGAGGAACGCCGACTCACCCTGGCGGAACGACGCGAAGACGTTGACGGCGAAGTCGAGCGTGCCGAAGAGCTCCCAGCCGCCGCCGTACGCCACCGGAATCCCGTTCTTGAGCGCGAGGAACGCGTAGTAGCCCTCGAGGGGCAGACGGAAGCCCGGAAGGATCCCGACGAACGCGAGCCGGACACCGCGATCGACATCCACCAGCAGGACGTCGTCGGGGTTCGGATAGGAGAAGGCGTGGAGCTCGCGCTGGCGCGTGGCCATCGCCACATGGGCCGCCTCGATCAACGCCTCGGCCAGGGCACGCGGCGCCCGCCGCAGCGGCGGCAGCGGTCGCGCGAGCGCGTCGACGAGGGACGCCACCCGCCGCTCGAGCCCGTCCGCGTGGAAGAACACGCGCGCGGGCGGGATCCGCGCGAGGGTGCGCGAGGCGCCGACGCCCCGCGGGCGCCACACGACGGGAAGCGCCAGGCTCTCGTAGAGCCAGTCGCGCGTCTCCTCGGGGAGCCCCGTCCGCTCGAACACCTCGAGGAGGAGCTGGAGGTCTGTCATCGGCCGGCCACCCTTGGCCACGCCGAGCCATGCGCGCCAGCCCATCCCGCCCTCGCTGAACGCGTCCCCCTCCCCCGCGGTCGCGAGGAGCGACAGGGTCTCGTCCAGCCGCTCCGTGTCCGCGAAGCGGGCCCAGGCGACCTCGCAGTCGTGCGGAAGGCGCCTGGCGAGCCAGCGCGCCATCGGAAAGCCGAACGGGTAATCGAGCGTCGTATTCGCGATGCCGGAGTCGTGGAGGCGCCGGCGGGCGGCGGCCCGGAGCCGCGCCACGCGCCGGGGAAATTCCTCGAGCGCGCGGTCGACGCGCTCGAGGACCTCGGGATCGTCGGGGTATGCCTGGAGGAAACACAACGCTTCGTGGAGACGCGCGAGCGACCCTGGCCGCCCGACGGGCCGACCGGCGAGCGCGTCGAGCAGGCGGAGCTTCTCCTTCCGCGCGGCGGGCTCGTAGCGAGACGCGACGGCGGCCAGGGCGTCCACGAGCCGCCGGCCCGCCAGCCGGCGCTCGAACACGGTCCCTCCCACGGGCCCCCTAGGCGTCCGGGTCCTCGATGCGCTCCATCGTCTCGTCGTCCAGGCCGAAGTAATGACCGAGCTCGTGGACGACGGTTTCACGCACGAGCTCCGCCATCTCCTCCTCGTCGACGCAGTCTTCCTCGATCGGCCCCTGGTAGATCGTCACCGTGTCGGGGAGGACGTTGCCGTAGCTCGAGTCGCGGCGCGTGAGATCGACGCCCCGGTAGAGCCCGTAGAGCGTGTCGGGAGGCTCGATGCCCAGCTCGGCGAGCGTCGAGTCCTCCGGCCAGGCCTCGACGACGACCGCGATGTTGGCGAGCTTGTCCTTGAACTTCCGGGGCAGGCGTCGGAGCGCCCGGTCCACCAGCGCCTCGAACTGCCGCCGCGTCATCCCGTCCGAGGCCCGAGCGTGCCCAGGGGTCCCGGGGCGGCGAGGCGGGGCAGGGTCACGGCGAAGTGGGGTTTTCTGAGCATCGACCCTGCCCCGCCTCGCCGCCCCTAGAGCCCGCGGACGCGCTCGACGTTGATGACGTCCCTGATCTCGCGGATCGCCCCGATGATGTCCTGGAGCTGGTGAAGGTCGGCGACCTCGATCACGAAGTGGTTGATGCCCCGGCGGTCATCGGTGACGGTGACCTCGGCCTTGGTGATGTTGCCGTTACGCGACGAGATCGCTCCGGTGATCTCGGCCAGCAGTCCCGGGCGATCCCGGCCGATATAGACGGCGACCTTGACGGGCCGCTTGCCAGGCTCCGCCACGTCCCACTCGACGTTGATCAGCCGCTCCCGGTCGAGGACGCTCTTGGCGACGGTCAGGCAGTCACGGCCGTGGACGGTGAGCCCGCGCCCCCGCGTGATGAAGCCCACGATTTGGTCGCCCGGGAGCGGGTTACAGCACTTCGCGAAGCGGACGAGCAGGTCGTCCACGCCGCGGATGCGGACGCCCTGGTCGGTCTTCGGGCGCGGCGCCGCCGTCACCGTCCTGGCGCGTTCCGGCGGCTCGAGGAGGGCGCCGGGTGCCAGCTTGTTCAGGAGCTGGTGCACGGAGCTCTTGCCGTAGCCGAGCGCCGCCAGCAGGTCGTCGCCGGTCGCGTACCCGAGGTCGGCCGCCGCCTTCTTGATCTCCTCGCCGGCGAGCAGCGCCGTCGGATTGAGCCGGTACTTCTTGGCCTCGCGCTCGAAGAGCTCGCGGCCCAGCTCGATCGAGCGCGCGCGCTCCTCGACCTTGAGCCACTGGTTGATCTTCGATCTGGCGCGTGTGGACTTGACGATCTTGAGCCAGTCGCGGCTCGGATGCTGGCTCGGCGCGGTGATAATCTCGACGATGTCGCCCTGGCGGAGCGTGTTGCGCAGCGGCACGAGCTTGCCGTTCACCTTCGCGCCGACGCAGTGTTCCCCGACCTTCGTGTGGACGGCGTAGGCGAAGTCGATCGGCGTGGAGCCCTCGGGGAGCGCCTTCACGTCGCCCTTGGGCGTGAAGACGTACACCTCGTCGGGAAACAGGTCCACGCGCACGGTGTCCATGAACTCGCGTGGATCCTTCATGTCCTGCTGCGTCTCGATGAGCTGCCGCAGCCAGAGGAGCGACTCGTCGAGCTTGTCCTTGCCCGACTTCTTCTCCTTGTAGAGCCAGTGCGCCGCGATGCCCTCCTCGGCGATCCGGTGCATCTCGCGCGTGCGAATCTGGATCTCGACCGGGTCCCCCTTGGGCCCGATGACCGTCGTGTGAAGCGACTGGTACATGTTCACCTTCGGCATCGCGATGAAGTCCTTGAAGCGGCCGGGCACCGGCTTCCACAGCGAGTGGATGACGCCGAGGGCGCCGTAGCAGTCGCGCACGGACATCGTGATGACACGGACGGCGGTGAGGTCGTAGATCTCGTCGAACTCCCGGCCCTGGTCGTGCATCTTCTTCCAGATCGAGTAGAAGTGCTTCGGCCGGCCGCGGATCTGCGACTCGATCCCGACCTCCGACAGCTTCCGCTGGAGGATCGCGATCACCTGGTTGATGTCCGCCTCGCGCTCGAGGCGACGCTTGGCGACGCGCTTCTGGAGGTCGACGTAGTCCTCCGGGTTGAGGGTCCGCAGCGCGAGGTCCTCGAGCTCCGCCTTCACCTTGGCCATGCCGAGCCGGTGCGCCAGGGGGGCGTAGATGTCGAGCGTTTCCTGCCCGATCTTCTTCGCCTTGTCGGGAGACAGATAGTCGAGGGTTCGCATGTTGTGCAGGCGGTCGGCGAGCTTGATCATCAGCACGCGCAGGTCGCGCGCCATGGCGACGAGCATCTTGCGGAAGTTCTCGGCCTGACGCTCCTCGCGCGACGAGAACGCGAGCTTGCCGATCTTCGTCACGCCGTCCACGAGCTCGGCGATCTCGGCGCCGAACTCGCGCTCGAGGTCTTCCTTCGTGGCCTTGGTGTCCTCGAGGACGTCGTGCAGGAGCCCCGCCGTCACGGTCGTGACGTCCATCTTGAAGTTCACGAGGAGGGTCGCGACTTCGAGGGGGTGGCTGAGGTACGGCTCGCCGGAGGCGCGCTGCTGACCGCGGTGCGACGCCGCGGAGAACTCGTACGCGCGGGCAAGGAGGTTGAGATCAGCCCCGGGCTGGTACTTCGGGATCTCCTCGAGCAGCGCCTGAATTTGGGTCACGGTGCGAAACCCTCGTGTTAAACATACAATCTTACGCGGCCTTCAGGCTTTCGCCACCGCTTTTTTGGACCGCCGGAGCCGCCCCTCCACGTACCGGGTCCAGTCCACGACGATCGCCGCGGCCACGTACGTGGTCGAGTACGTCCCGGTGATGACCCCGACGAAGAGGACGAACGCGAAGTCCTCGAGCGTCTTGCCCCCGAAGAAGAGCAGAACCGCCGCCGAGAAGAACGTGGTCAGCGAGGTCAGGATGGTCCGCGAGAGCGTCTGGTTCACCGCGTCGTTCATCTGGTCGGCGAAGGTGCGGCCCTTCGGGACCATCTTCCCGCGGTTCTCCCGCAACCGGTCGTAGGCGACGATCGTGTCGTTGACGGAGTAGCCGATGATGGTCAGGAGCGCCGCCAGCACGGGGAGCGAGAACTCGCGGTTCGTGATCGAGAGGGCGCCCAGGCACACGAGCACGTCGTGGACGACGGCGATGACCGCCGCGACGCCGCCCCTGAGGTCGAACCGGAGGGCGATGTAGATCGTGATCCACACGAGGCCGACGAGCACGAGGTATACCGCCTGCAGCTGCAAGTCGCGTCCAACCTGAGGCCCGACAAATTCGAGGCGGCGTATCTCGAACTTTCCGAGCCCGCCGGCCGACAGCGCCGACTGGACGCGCTTCTGGACCTCCTCGGAGCTCGCGGCCGCGAGCGGCAGGCGGATGATGAACTCGCGCTCGTCACCGAACCGCTGGATGACCGACTCGCCCAAATGGATCGTCGATAGGCTCGAGCGGATCTGCGCGACGGACGGCGCTTGCTCGAAGCGGACCTGGACGAGCGTGCCCCCGGTGAAGTCGATGTCGTATCGCAGCCCACCCATGGCCACCAGCGAGGTCAGCCCGATCAGGGTGAACGCGATCGAGACGTAGTACGCCCACTTGCGCTTGCCGATGAAGTCGTAGTTCGGGTTCTTGAACAGCTCGATCATTGTAGCGGCGTCCCCGGGGCCGGCGCGATCGGTGGGTGGCCTGAGACGAGGTGCCACGTGCGGGGCGTCATATCGAAATCGCGTCGACCTTGCGGCGACCCATGTAGACCACGTCGAAGAGGAGGCGCGTGAAGAAGTACGCCGTGAACAGGCTCGCGGCGAGCCCGATGAACAGCGACGCTCCGAAGCCCTTGACGGAACTTGTCCCGAAGCTCAACAGAATGACCGCGGTCCCCATGACGGTCAGGTGCGTGTCGATGATGGTGCGAAGCGCGCGCCTGAATCCGGCCTCGATCGACGCTCGCGGCGTCTTCCCCAACCGTAGCTCTTCGCGGATTCGCTCGAAGATCAGGATGTTGGTGTCGACGGCCATGCCCACGGTGAGCGCGATGCCCGCGAGGCCCGGCAGCGTGAGGGTCGCCCCGATCGCCGCCATGCAGGCGAAGAGGAGGAGGAGGTTGAGCCCGAGCGCGACGTCGGCGATCAGCCCGGACAGCCGGTAGTAGAAGAGCATGAACACGAAGACCACCGCCGCCGACGCCGAGATCGCGATCAGCCCCTGCCGGATCGAGTCGGCGCCGAGCGATGGACCGACCGTCCGCTCCTCGAGGATCGTGACCGGGGCGGGCAGCGCGCCGGCGCGGAGGACGATCGCGAGGTCGCGCGCCTCGTCCACCGTGAACTGGCCCGTGATGACCGCGCGCCCACCGGGGATGCGCTCGTTGATGCGGGGCGCCGAGTACACGCTGCCGTCGAGAACGATCGCGAGGTGCTTGCCCACGTTCTGCTCGGTGACCTCGCCGAAGATCCGCGTGCCCGTCGCGGTGAACTCGATCGAGACCTGCCAGTTCCCCGGCGAGTTCGGGTCGGCCTGTACCTCCGCGCGCGTCAGCTCCGCGCCCGTGAGGAGCGCCCGCTTCTGGACGACGTACGGGGTCTTCCGCTCCGTCTTCGTCTCCTTGTCCACGCGCCGCTGGTAGAGGAGCTCGTCGGTGTCCGGCAGGTTGCCCTTGAGCGCCTCCTCGACCGACACGCGCTCGTCGAGCAGCTTGAATTCGAGGAGCGCCGTCTTGCCGATGAGCGCCTTCGCCCGCGCCACGTCGTGGATGCCCGGCAGCTGGATCAGGATCCGGTCGCTCCCCTGCCGCGTGATGGTGGGCTCCGCGACGCCGAACTGGTCGACGCGGTTGCGGATCGTCTCCAGCCCCTGGCGGACCGCGTCGTCGCGGAGCCGGCTCACCACGCGCTCGCTCATCACGAGCTTGAACCGCCCCGCCCCCTGGTTCTCGTCGCGCCGCTCGAAGTTCTGCAGCTCGGCGGCCGCGGTCAGGGCGTCGTTCCAGCTCTGCGGGCTCGCGAGCTCGACGACCACCGTCGCGTCGCCCTCGCGCGCGATACGCTTGACCGCGACCCCTTTGCGCTCGAGCGTGGCCTTGAGATCCTCGGCCGCGCGGTCGGTCTGGCTGGCGACGTACTTGTCGGCCTCGACACCGAGCACGAGATGGGTGCCGCCCTGCAGGTCGAGGCCGAGGTTGATCGTCCGCTTCGGCGGATAGAGGTACCAGCCGGACAGGACAACCATGACGGCGACGAGGGTCACCCGCGACCAGAGGTTCCTAGGCATTCTTGTCGTCCTGCGGCTCGAGGACCCGTCCGACGGCGCCGCGGTCGAACTCGAGCCGCACCTGGTCCGCGACGCGCAGCACGACCTTGTGCTCGTCGAGGCTCGTGACCGTCCCGTGCAATCCGCCCGACGTGACGACGCGATCGCCGCGCTTGAGGGCGGCGAGCATCTGCTCGCGCTCGCGCTTCTGCTTCTGCTGAGGACGGATCAGGAGGAACCAAAAGATCGCGAAGATCGCGGCGAAGAACAGGAGCTGCGTGGCGACGGCGGTGGATCCGCCTCCGCCCGGCGAGGACGAGGCAGCGAAGGCGAGGTCAGCGGCGTGTGCGGCGTTCATCGGACGTCGAGCCTCCGGAGCAGTCAGTCAGTCGCGCGAAACATCCACGGATGATACTGCATAACGCGCGGAAAACCGAGCCTTGAATGGCTCGAACGCCCGCGCGACGATCGCCGCGCGCATCTCCCGCATCAGCCACAGGAAGAAGTGGACGTTGTGGAGCGAGAGAAGACGGTACGCGACCAGCTCGTCCGCCATGAACAGGTGGCGCAGGTAGGCGCGCGAGAAGGTGCGGCACGCGTAGCACGCGCACTCGGGATCCAGCGGCGACGCATCCTTCGCGTACCGGGCCTGCTTGAGCGTGAGGGGACCGTCGGCGGTGAAGCACTGGCCGTTGCGCGCGTTGCGCGTCGGCAGCACGCAGTCGAACATGTCCACACCGCGCGCGACCGCCGCCACGAGGTCCTCGGGCTTGCCGACGCCCATGAGGTAGCGCGGCGCGCCCGCGGGCAAGAGGCCGGCCACCAGCTCGGTGAGGTCGTACATCGAGGGCTTGGGCTCGCCGACCGCCATGCCGCCGATCGCGTAGCCGTCGAACCCCAGCGCCACCGTCGCGCTCACCGCGCGGCGGCGCAGGTCCTCGTGGGTGCCGCCCTGCACGATCCCGAAGAGCGCCTGAGCCGGGGCCGTGACGTGAACCGCCTTCGAGCGCGCCGCCCAGCGAAGGGTGAGCTCGAGCGACCGCTCGGTGGCCTCGTGCGTCGCCGGGTACGCCAGGCACTCGTCGAGAGGATGGATGACGTCGGCGCCCAGCGCTCGCTGGATCTCGATCGCCAGCTCGGGTGAGAAGAAGTGGGACGCCCCGTCGATCGGCGACCGGAACGCCACGCCTTCCTCGGTGATCCGGCGGAGCTTCGCGAGGCTCCAGACCTGGAAGCCACCGGAGTCCGTGAGGAGCGGTCCGTCCCAGCCCATGAATTGATGGAGCCCGCCGAGCGCCAGGATCAGCTCGTGCCCGGGCCGGAGGAACAGGTGATACGTATTGGCGAGCACGAGCTGGGCGCCCGCCGCACGGAGGTCGTCCGGCGCCAGGCTCTTCACGGCGCCGCGCGTGCCGACGGGCATGAAGACGGGCGTCTCGACCACGCCGTGGCTAGTCGTGAGGCGCCCGCAGCGCGCGGCCCCGTCCGTCGCAACCACCTCGAAGAAGACTGGTCTCAGTCCATCCACCGTTCCACCGCGTGGAATGGGAAGTGGCTGGCCGAACGGAGCCGGGTCGCGCCTTGTCCCAGGCCACCCACCGATGGCGCCGGCCTCGCGGACCCCGCGACAGCGGACCCCGCTACAACAGCAGACACGCGTCGCCGTAGGAGTAGAAGCGATAGCCCGCACGAACCGCGTGCGCGTACGCCTTCAAGATCAGCTCCCGGCCCGCGAACGCCGCGACGAGCACGAGGAGCGAGGAGCGCGGCAGGTGAAAGTTCGTCAGCAGCGCGTCCACGACCCGGAAGCGGTAGCCCGGCGTGATGTAGACGTCGGCGTCACCCTCGAGCGGCCGCACCCGCCCGTCCGCCTGGGCCGCACTCTCGAGCGCGCGCGTCGTCGTGGTCCCTACCGCGAGGACGCGCCGGCCCTCGACGCGCGCGCGGTTCACCGCGTCGGCGACCGCCTGGGGAATCGACACGCGCTCGGGCGGGAGCCGGTGGTCCTCGACCGTCGCCGTCTTGATGGGACGAAAGGTCCCCGGACCGACGTGCAGCGTGACCTCGTGGAGCTCGACGCCCCGCGCGCGCAGGCGATCGAGCAGGGCGTGCGTGAAGTGCAGGCCGGCGGTCGGCGCCGCCACCGACCCCGGTGGCCGCGCGTACACCGTCTGATAGCGCTCCCGATCGTCCGCGGTCGGCGTCGCGAACCGTTCGATGTAGGGCGGCAGCGGCGGGAGCCCGTGTGCCCCCATCAGCTCCGCGATCGTCCCGTCGAGGCACTCGACGAGCCGCGGGCCGTCGGGGTCGGCGCCGACGATGCGTAACCGCTCACCCGCGACGGAGAGCTCCGCGCCCACCCGGCAGCGCCGTCCCGGGCGCACCAGCGCCCGCCAGCGGCGCTCGTCCTCGCGCGCGAAGAAGAGCAGCTCCACGGGGCGCCCGTCGGTATCCCGGGCGAGGACGCGCGCCGGGATGACCCGTGAATTGTTCACGACCATACAGTCGCCCGGTCGCAACAGGTCCGGGAGCTCGACGAACGCGCGGTCCTCGAGCGCCCCCCGGGCGCGATCGATCACGAGGAGTCGCGCGGCGTCGCGGGCGTCGGCGGGCGCCTGGGCGATCGCGTCGGGCGGCAGCGCGTAGTCGAACTCGATCAGATCCACGACCCGTCAGTGTACATGGTCGGCGGCCGGCCTCGCCTCCCGGTTCGCCCGAGCCCGCCATCGAGGCTCCGCCGACGTGAGCCCTGACGGCGCCGCGGGCATTTTCCGGAAGGCCGAGCGGCTCTCAAAAACTAAGGTTGACAGTCCTTTAGCAATTAGGTACACCTAACCTCCACGGTCCACGCCTGGACCGGGGGGAGGTCGGCATGGGAGCTCTCGCGGCAGCACTCGCATTCAGCGCCCTTGTGGCCGCCCCGGGCGTCGCCTTGGCCGCCGACCCGCAATCGGAGGTGGTGCTCGTCATCGAGGCGAACCGCTTCCAGCCCGAGGAAGTCCGGGTCAAGGCCGGCGCGCCGTTCGTGCTCGTCGTCACCAACCGCGACCCCGGCCCGGAGGAGTTCGAGAGTCGCGAGCTCCGCATCGAGAAGGTGATCCCGTCCGGCAAGACCGTGCGGCTCCGGATGCCCGCGCTCAAAGCCGGCACCTACCCCATCGTCGGCGAGTACCACGCGAAAACGGCGAAGGGCCGAATCATCGCCGAGTAGCCGATGGCCGCGACCTTCGTCGTCACCCTCCGCGAGGGGTTCGAGGCGGCGCTTCTCCTCGGAATCGTGTACGCGTGCCTCGACCGCTTCGGGGCGCGCCAGCACTACCGTTGGGTGACGCTCGGCGGCGCGCTCGGTCTGGTCGCCAGTATCCTGATGGGAATCGCCGTCACATTCCTGTCCGGCCCCCTGCTGGACCTCGGTCCCGACCTCGTCGGCGCCGCCGTGATCTTCGCCGCCGTCGGCCTCCTCACCTGGCACGGCTGGTGGATGAGCCGCCACGCGCACGCCATGCGGAGCGACGTCCAGCGACGGGTGGCGGAGGCGGAGGCCACGCGCCAGCTCTCGGTCCTCGGCCTCATCGCGTTCACGGGGGTGTTCCGCGAAGGCGCCGAGACCGTCCTCTTTCTCTGGGGGCTCATGTCCCAGACCGCGGAGGGGGCGAGCTGGTGGGGCCTCGCCGGCGGCGTCCTCGGCGTCCTCACGGCGGCGGCGCTCGGCTGGACGGTCTTCCGCGGCGGGACACGCCTCAGCGTCCGGCACTTCTTTGCCGCAACGTCCGTCGTGCTGTTGCTGATCGCGGCCGGGCTCTTCAGCACGGGTCTCGGGAAGCTTCAAGCGCTTGGCGTGCTGCCGGTCACCGATGCGCTGTGGGACAGCTCGGCGCTGCTGAGCGATCACGGTCTCGTCGGCGGGTTTGCGACGGGGCTCGTCGGCTACCGCGCGCGTCCGACGCTCGTCGAGGTCACGGGTTACACGCTGTACCTGATCACCGCCGGAGCGCTCTTCTTCGGCGGACGGCGCGCGATCGGCGCACGATCCGGATCACGCGAGCCGACAAGCTCATCCTGACGAAGTAGGACCGACCGAGCCAGCCAGCGCGGAGCCCCGCCCCCGCGCCGCCAGCGAGCGGCGCCCTCAGCCGATCTTCGAGCCCGGGACCACGGCCTGATCGGGGCGGAGCAGGATGACCTCGCCTCCTTCGTCGTAGGCGCCGAGCACCAGCACCTCCGAGACGAACGGGCCGACCTGCTTCGGCGGGAAGTTGACGACCGCGATCACCCGCCGGCCGATCAGCTCCTCGGCCCGGTAGTGGACCGTGATCTGCGCGCTCGAGCGCTTGACGCCGAGCGGGCCGAAGTCGATCCAGAGGCGGTACGCCGGACGCCGCGCCTCGGGGAACGCGCGAGCGTCGGTGACGACACCCACCCGCATGTCGACCTTCTCGAAGTCTTCCCAGGCGATGGTCACTGTAGCGGGGCCCGCGAGGCCGGCGCCATCGGTGGGTGGCCTGAGACAAGGCGCGCCCCGGCTCCGCTCCGCCCGTCGCCCTTCATTCCACTGACGCCCGCGAGGCCGGCGCCATCGGTGGGTGGCCTGAGACAAGGCGCGCCCCGGCTCCGCTCCGCCCGTTGCCCTTCATTCCACTGACGCCCGCGAGGCCGGCGCCATCGGTGGGTGGCCTGAGACAAGGCGCGCCCGGCTCCGTACCTCACCAGCCGTCACGTCCACCTATTCAGCTGGGGGCCGCGGGGCGGGGACCAGGGTGGGCGACCTGAGCGCGGCGCGCGCCTGGTCGTCGAGCACGCCGAGCGTCGTGCCCGGGTAGTAATACTCGAGGATCTTCTCCGCCCGATAGCCGCGCTCCGCCATCGCCTTCGCGCCCCACTGCGACATGCCCACGCCATGACCGTAGCCGCGTCCGGCGAAGTGCGCCGAGGTACCGTCCACGGCGACGGCGAAGAGCGTGGATTTGAGCATCTCGTAGCCGACCATGCGACGGAAGTCGTTGCCGCGCATGGGCGCCCGCCCGCGCGTGCCGTGGACCGTGAGCGCCGAGACGCGGAGCGACGGCGTGCGCTCGGTCACCTCCACGGCCTTGACCCACCCGATGTTGACACCGTTGCGCCGCAGGATCTCCGAGAGGTCGGTGAGGCGGAGGTCGAGGCTCCAGGCGTAGTACGGCGCGCCCGTCGAGAACTCGTCACGGACCGCCTTGAGCGCGGGCATGTTGCGCGCCGCGAATACGGTGCGCGGGTCCTCAGTATACCCGCCGCTCGTAGAGTGGTAGAACGCCGGGAAGAGATCCCTCTCCCACAGGAGCACCTGGTCGCGCGTGTCGCGGACGCCGTCCCAGACGGGCGAGGACGACGGCACCAGCCCGACGTAGGCCTGATGGACCGTCGAGGCGACGATGTGGTACGGCTTCAGCGCGTTGAGTATGCGATGGTATGCAGCGTACGTGCGCGCGACGATCGCCTGGGCGCGCAGCATCTCGAGCGGCCATCGCTCGCCGGCCTCGGCGCGCAGGACGCCGACCAGGTAGTCCTCGAGGGGCAGCTCGTTGACGACGGCGAGACCCTCGCCGTTCTTGACGACCTCGAGCGCCGCCGGGTACTCGCGCCCGTTCAGCTGGATCGGGCGCTCGCTCGTCAGCCGGAAGCCGCGCGCACGACGCCCATCGATCTCGACGCTCGGGCCGGCGGCGACCGCCCGAACGACGCCCGTCCGCCACGCGCTCGCGTCGGTGCCCGAGCCGCCGAGCTCGTTCACCACGATGGACACCCCGTGCAACTCGACGCCGCGCGCGTTCTCGACGATCGCGACGCGGATCGTGCCCGACGCGTGCGCCGGGGGGACGGGGAGAGCAGCGAACCCGAGGATTGCAATGAGGACCGCACGGACGGTCCTCACCGCCGGCCCAGGATCCACAGGATCAAGGTGAGGACCACGCTCAGCAGGAGTGACGTGGCGAGCGGGAAGTAGAAGGTCCAGTTGCCGCGCTGGATGTGGATGTCGCCCGGCAGCCGGCCGAGCCAGGGCACCCGGCCGACGAGCACCAGGGCGACGCCGACGAGCGCGATCAGGAGCCCGAAGACGACGAGCATCCGGCCGATGTCGTGCACGCCGCTCACTCGAACAGGCCCGCCTGTCCCGCCGACGCGGGCGGCTCCTTGCCGAGGTGGAGATACGCCTCGCGCGTCGCGCGGCGGCCGCGGGTTCCGGCCCGGGTGACGAAGCCGATCTTGAGGAGGTAGGGCTCGACCATCTCGGCGAGCGTCTCCGCCTCGTCGTTGATCGTCGCGGCGATCGCCTCGATGCCCACCGGCCCCCCGCCGTAGTGATCGATGATCGCCGTCAGGAACCGCCGGTCCAGCTGATCGAGCCCGCGCGCGTCGACGCCCTCCCGGTCGAGGGAGGAGCGCGCCACCGGGTCGGTGATCACCTTGTGGCCGTGGACGAGGGCGTAGTCCCGCACGCGGCGCAGCAGACGGTTCACGATGCGCGGCGTTCCGCGGGCACGGCGCGCGATCTCGCGCGCCCCCGCCGCGTCGACGGGCGATTCCAGGATGTCCGCCGAGCGGGTGACGATGCGCGCGAGCTCCGTCTCGGAGTAGAAGTCGAGGTGGTGGAAGATCCCGAACCGCTCCCGCAGCGGTGCCGATAACATCCCGGGTCGCGTGGTCGCGCCGACCAGCGTGAACGGCGCGAGGCGATGTTTGATCGATCGCGCGTGCAGGCCCTTCTCCATGACGAAGTTGACGGCGAAGTCCTCCATCGCCGGATAGAGGAGCTCCTCCACGACCCGCGGCAGGCGATGGATCTCGTCGATGAAGAACACGTCCTTCTCGTTCAGATTGCTCAGAATGCCGAGGAGATCCCCGCCGCGCTCGATCGCCGGGCCCGACGTCGTGACCAGTGTCGTCCCCATCTCGTTGGCGATGATGCCGGCGAGCGTGGTCTTGCCCAGCCCGGGTGGGCCGTAGAGGAGCACGTGGTCCACGCACTCGTGGCGAAGCTTGGCGGCCTCGACGGAGACGCGCAGGCTCGCCACCGTCTGCTCCTGGCCCACGTACTCCTCGAACGAGCGCGGGCGGAGCTGACGCTCGAACTGCGCCTCCTCGGGCGCCGCCTCCCGGCTCAGGATCCGGCCCTCGTCCGCCGCCGCGCTCACGCTTTCTGTCCGCGGTAGATCTCGTCGAACAGCTCCTCGGGCGTCGCGATCGAGGGCCGGCGCCGGAGCGCGTCGGTGACGAGCTGCGAGGCCTCGGACGGGCGGTGGCCGAGCTGCTTGACGAGCACCTCCCACACGAGCTCGCGCAGACCATCGGCGTCGGCGGTGGCGGGCGCGGCCGCGACCGGCTCCGCGGAGACGCCCGGCCGCGCGAGGGCGAACTTCGCGACCTTGGCCTGGAGCTGCGCGACGATGTTCTTCGCCTTCTGTTGGCCGATGCCCGGCAGCGCGCGCAGGTACTTCTCGTCCTGGCGGGCGATCGCCGCCGCCACCTCCGCGACGGGCGCGGCGAGCGCGCGGGCGGCGACCATCGGCCCGACGTCCTTCACGGTGATGAGCTTCTCGAAGAACTCCTTGTCGAGGTCCGACGTGAACCCGATCAGGACGGGACGGGGCTGATCGCGCGTCGCGTGGTAGTAGACGACCAGCTCGAGCTCGCTCGCCTTCTCGCCACGCCCTGCCGTGACGTGCTCGAGCTGGGCGATCGTGATCGGCGACAGGAACACCTCGTAGCCGACGCCACCACACTCGAGCACGATGCGGTCCTCGAGTTTCTTCCTCACGAGTCCCGACAGAGTCGCGATCATTGTAACGGGGGCCGCGCGCCCGGTGCGACTCGGTAGGTGGCCTGCCCCAGGGGCGCCCCGGCTCCGTTCCGCATGGCACGTCTCATTCCACGCGGGGTCCGTGAGGCCCGCCAACTCGGTGGGTGGCCTGAGACGAGGTGCGACCCGGCTCCATTCCTCAAGTCGCCCTGCATTCCGTCACGCGTCCCGGCTGCCGTCCGCATGTCGCTCTTCACTGGATCCTCTGGCCCATCCGCGACAGCCCCGTGAGCGCGAGGGCGAGCGCGTCGGCGACGTGCGAGGGCGTCGGGAGGCGCGCGAGCCCGAGGAGCTGTCCGACCGAGCGCTGGACCTGCCCCTTGGAGGCGGCGCCGTTGGCCGACACGGCGCGCTTGACCTCCGCCGGGCTGAGCGTCAGCACCGTCACCTCGTGCTGGCGGGCGGCGAGGCAGACCACACCACGGGCGTGCGCCATCAGCAGCGCCGCGCGCGGGAACCGGCACGCGGTGTAGACGTCCTCGAGGACGAGCACGGACGGCGCGTGGCTCACCAGGAGCCGGTCCACGACGTCGTAGATCGTGGAGAGCCGCGCTTCGAGGGGCAGGTCGGACGCCGTGCCGATGACGCCACTGTCGACGACCACGGCGCGGCCCGGGCTCGGCGTGATCACCGCATAGCCCGTGGCGGCGAGGCCGGGGTCGATCCCCAGAACCTTGAGGCTAGGCAGCCGCGATGGCCTCGAGGACCTCGTCGGGGATGTCGTAGTTCGCATCCACGGACTGGACGTCGTCTAGCTCCTCCAGCGCCTCGATCAGTCGCAGCACGTTGGCGGCGTCCTTGCTGTCGACCCGGACCGTCGACTTTGGCACGAAGGTCACCCGGGCCTCGAGCACGGGGACGCCCGCCCTCAGGAGCGCCTCGCGCACCTGGTCCATTTCAGCAGGGGCGGTGGTGATCTCGAAAACTTTTTCGGCGCGCCGCATGTCCGTCGCGCCGGCGTCCAGGGCTTTGGCGAGCAGGTCGTCTTCGCTGATCTTCTCGGCGTCCACATGGATCACGCCCTTGCGCTCGAACATCCACGCGACGGCGCCCGCGGAGCCGAGGTTGCCCCCCTGCTTCTCGAAGACGTGGCGGATCTCGGGGCCGGTGCGGTTACGGTTATCGGTCAGGACGTGGATCAGGAGGGCGACGCCCCCGGGCGCATACCCCTCGTACGTGACCTCCTCGTACGACTCGCCGGGCACCTCGCCCGTGCCCTTCTGGATCGCCCGTTTGATGTTGTCCTGAGGCATGTTCGCCTCTTTGGCCATCTCGATCGCGGCCTTGAGGCGCATGTTCGCCTTGGGATCTCCGCCGCCGTTCCTCGCGGCGACGGTGATCTCGCGGAGGATCTTCGAAAAGAGCTTGCCCCGCTGGACGTCCGCCTTGCCCTTCTTGCGCTTGATCTGCGACCACCTGGAATGCCCTGACATCGCCCTACCCTCTTTCGTTCGAGAGTGCCGCCTTGAGTCGTTTCACGCGCTCGAGCCGCAGCTCACGTCTGGCCACCGCCTCGCTCCAGCGCCGCCGCTCGCCCGGTGTCTCTGGGGTGAACGGCGGGCACCGCCGCGGCCGCAGGTCGGGCCCTAGGTGCACGAAGGTGAGGAACGCCGTGCAGGCGTGGCGCACCTCCCCCGACCACGGTACTTCACTCAGGACCTTGACGCCAATCTCGAGCGAGGAGGTGCCCACGTGGTTGAGCCCGGCCCTGAAGGTGACGACCTCGTGCGTGAAGATCGGGGAGTAGAAATCCAGCGCGTCCAGGCACGCCGTCATGACCTGGCCCTTGCAGTACCGCATCGACAGGATCCCGCCAGCCTCGTCGAGCGCCATCAGCATCTTGCCGACGAACATCGTGTTCCCGAACAGCGCGTCCTCCGGCAACACGCTCCGCGTCGACTCGAAGCGCCAGCGCACCTCGCCGTCGGGCTCCGTCGTCGTGTCGGAGAGCCGCGCCGCCTTCTGCGCGAACCGCGCGAGCCGCTCAGCGCGCCGGCGCCGGGCCGCCTCGGCGAGCCGCGCTTCGGCGGCATCCGCGGGCGCGATCTTCACGGGGACGGGGCGCGGCCGCATGTCCTCGCCCATCTTCACGAACACGAGGTGGGAGTTGAGCGTCACCTCGCGCGCGCCGGTCTTGACGTCCTCGGCCCAGACGCGCACGCCGACCTCGAGCGACGACGTCCCGACGTACTCGACCTGCGCTTTCAGAATGGCGATCTGGCCGACCCTCACGGGGTGGAGGAAGTCGATGTCGTCCGTCGCCCCGAGGACGACCTGGCCTCGCGCGACGCGCCCCGCCGCGAGCGTGCCCGCCTCGGTGATCCACTGCATCATCCGCCCGCCGTGGATCTGGCCCGGGGCGCCCGCATGCTCGGGGAACACCCACTGGACCATCTCGACGACGGAGTCGGCGATCGACGGCATACGGGCACTCTATCACCTTGTCCCGCGAGCGCGGGCTTCGAGCGCCGGCTTCGCCGACGCAATCGACTCCATAGGGGGAGGCTTCGGAAGGGGGGCGAAGCCCCCTCCGAGTGCTTCAGCGCCCGCTGCCCTGGGGAGCTTCGATCGTGACGGTGTCGAAGTGGTGGAAGCCCGTCGGCTGCAGGCGCAGCCCACGCACGCCTTCCCGCGCGAGCGCCCAGTTGAGGCGCACGTAGATCGGCAGCCACGGCAGCTCCTGAGCGAGCAGGACCTGAGCGCGCTGGTAGAGCCGCTGCCGCTCGGAGCGAAACGTGAGCTGGCTGGCGCGGATCAGCAGGCCGTCGAGCTGGGGGTTCCGGTAAAAGGAGAAGTTCAGGGCGCGTGGCCCCTTGACCGCCGCTTCGCTCGTCGACAGCGGGAACAGGAACAGGTGGGGGTCGCCCCCCGTCACCGGCGCCTCGAGGAGCGCCAGGTCGTGGTCGCCCCGCTGGAGGATCGCGCGCGCGGCGTCGGGAGGCTCGAGTCTGAGGGCGAGGTGGATGCTCTGAGCGGCGAGCGCGGCCCGGATGGCCTCGGCAACCTTGGCAAGGTTCACCGGCGACGCCTCCGACGGCACGAGCAGCGTGGGCCTCAAGCCCTCGGACCAGCCGCCCTCGGCGAGCAGCGTCTTCACCGCGCGGCGGCTTCCGCCGAGGACGGGCGAGCCTTCCCGCCGTGCCCACATGCCGGGCGGCAAGAACGACTGAAGCGGGACCGCGGCGCGCTCGAGCGCCACGCCGATGACCACCGGATCGAGCGCGGCGGCGAGGGCCTGGCGCACCTTTCTTCTGGAGAAGGGCACCTTCTCGGTCTCGAACGCGAGGTAGCCGACGCGGAGGCCGGGAAGCGAGAGCGCGCCCTCGGTGCGCCGCGGAGGTCCTGGCGGGAACCAGACGTCGAGCGTCCGCGCGTCGAGCTCCGCCTCGGCCTGATCGTCGTCATCGACGTCGAGGAACACGAGGCGCTCGGATTTCGGGGGAGACCCCCAGTAGCCGGGCACGGCCTCGAGTGCCAATCGTCCGGAGGACACGTCGACGACGCGGTAGGCACCCGTGCCGATCAGGCGTGCCGTGCCGTCACTCCCGGTGACGATCTTGACGACCCCCAGGCCCGGATGGGCGAGCACGGTGACCAGCGGAGCATAGGGCTGGACGAGCAAGATCTGCACGGTGCGCGTGTCGGCCGCCCTCACGTCCCTGACGACGCCGGGTGTCCCCCGGAAGAGGGCGGGCCAGACCACCGCCGTCCCCGCGCCTTCGGGACGGAACTGGCGGGTGAAGCTCCCCGCGACCTCTGCCGCGGTGAGCGGGGTCCCGTCGTGAAACCTCACGCCGTCCCGCAGCGTGAACGACCACGTGAGGCCGTCGCGAGAGACAGACCAGCGGGTCGCGAGCGCCGGCTCCACGTCGGTCGTGCCGTCGCGATAGGCGACGAGTGTGTCGAAGACCTGCCGCGCGATGAGGGGGATCGTCCCCTCGAGCGCCGCGGCGGGATCGAGCGCCGCGGGGACGCCCGGCACTCCGACGCGCACTTCTCGGCGGATACTGGGCGGGCCCGGTGCGCTCGGCGGCTGGGCTGGCGCGGACGCGGGCCACGCGAGGACGAGCGTCAACAGAATGACGGGCAGACGCACCAGCAGGACGCGCATCGATATCCTTAGATACGTATATACGTGGAACCCCGGGCGTCTGCCAGCCGTTCCGACTGGCAGAGGAGCGGGGAGAGCGGTACGAAACTTGCTGCCCAAAGCTGACAGTAGCCGAACGAACATGCGGACCGGGCCCGGAGCGGCCCATGAGGGGAAAAAATCCTGCAAATTCAAGGATTCAACTGACGGTAAGTAAGCGGCCAACCTTGACTTTCTTTTTTCCAGCCGCCTATACTTCGAGCACGAGGCGAGTGCTCCTGGACGAGCGGCGCACACATGTGAGAAGGGATGGGCTATGAAGGAGTTCGACAAAAAGAGTAACCCCAGTCGCGAGGGGTTCTCGAAGTTCCTGCCCGCCTCCATGTCCGATTCGAGCACGCGCCGCCGGCTCACGGAATACGAAATCCAAGTCCAGGACCTCCAGGCCTACATCCGGTCGCTCGAGGCCGAGACCGTCCACCTCCGGAAGAAGCTCGAGGACGCCCCGAAGGACTTCATGATCCTCGAGAACAAGCTGCGGGAGGCGAACCGCCAGCTCGTGCAGGCGTTCAACCAGAACGAGAAGCTCGTGAACGCCCTCTACGAGGCCCGCGAGCAGATCACCGCGCTCAAGGAAGAGGTGGACAAGCTCTGCGCGCCGCCCTCGACGTACGGCGTCTACCTCTCCCTCAACGACGACGGGACCGTCAACATCCTCTCGCAAGGTCGGAAGGTGAAGGTCAACCTCCACCCGTCGCTCAAGCCCGAGGCGCTCAAGCCCGGACAGGAGTTGATCCTCAACGAGGGGCTCAACGTCATCGAGGCGGCCGGCTACGAGATCCAGGGCGAAGTCGTCGTGCTCAAGGAGCAGCTCGATCCCGAGCGTGCGGTCGTCACGCTCCGCGCCGACGAGGAGAAGGTCGGGATCATCGCCGACCCGCTCCGCTCGCAGCGGCTCAAGACGGGCGACCACATCCTCATGGACGCCAAATCCGGATACCTGCTGGAGAAGCTTCCGAAGAGTGAGGTGGAGGATCTCGCCCTGGAAGAGGTGCCGGACATCGGCTACGACGACATCGGCGGGCTCACCGATCAGATCGAGGCGATCAAGGACGCGGTCGAGCTGCCCTACCTCTACGCGGACTATTATAAGGAACACAAGCTCACCCCACCCAAGGGCGTGCTCCTCTATGGACCGCCCGGCTGCGGCAAGACCATGATCGCCAAGGCCGTGGCCAACAACCTCGCCGAGAAGATCTCCGAGAAGCGCGGGGAGAAGATCAAGGGCTACTTCCTCAACATCAAGGGCCCCGAGCTCCTCAACAAGTACGTCGGCGAAACCGAGCGCAAGATCCGCGAGATCTTCATGAAGGCCAAGGAAAAGGCCAACGAGGACGTGCCGGTCGTCGTGTTCTTCGACGAGATGGACGCCCTCTTCCGCACGCGCGGCACCGGGATCTCGTCCGACGTCGAGACCACGATCGTTCCCCAGCTCCTCGCCGAGATCGACGGCGTCGAGGGCCTCAAGAACGTGATCGTCATCGGCGCCTCGAACCGCCAGGATCTCATCGACCCGGCGATCCTCCGCCCGGGCCGGCTCGACGTGAAGATCAAGATCGAGCGACCCGACCGCGGCGCCGCCACGGACATCTTCCAGAAGTACCTCACCGCCGACGTCCCGATCGCCGAGGCCGAGATGCGCGGCACGGTGGGCGCGACGATCGAGGGGATGATCACGGCGGCCGTGGAGGCGATGTACGCGCTCTCCGAGGAAAACCGCTTCCTGGAGGTCACCTACGCCAACGGCGACAAGGAAGTGCTCTACTTCAAGGACTTCTCCTCGGGCGCGATGATCGAGTCCATCGTCCGCCGGGCCAAGAAGCTCGCCCTCAAGCGCCTGATCGGCGGCGGCCCGAAGGGCATCTCCACCGAGGACCTCAAGACCGCCGTCCGCGAGGAGTTCAAGGAGAACGAGGACCTGCCGAACACCACGAACCCCGACGACTGGGCGAAGATCGCGGGGAAGAAGGGTGAGCGGATCGTCTACGTGAAGCCGCTGATGGGCGAGTCCAAGGAGAAGCAGCGGAGCGTCGAGCGCATCGTCAATACCGGACAATATCTGTAATCGCGATCGAGAGGGGGGCGGCGCGCCCCCCTCTTCCTTCCCCTGGCCCGGGCCAGGGGTTTCTGTTCTCCAGGGAGCGAGGAACCGCATGGCCATCCCGAAAGTCATGGGCATCGAGACCGAGTACGGGATCACGGTCAAGAACCAGCCGGATTTCAACCCCATCCTCTCCTCGCTTCTGCTCATCAACTCGTACGAGACGTACCGGTCCTCGCGCGTGCGCTGGGACTACGAGGCCGAGAGCCCGCTGCGCGACGCGCGCGGCTTCGAGTACATGGAAGAGAAGGAAGGCACGTCGAAAGAAGAGTCGCGCCTCATCAACCTCATCCTCTCCAACGGCGCGCGCTTCTACGTCGACCACGCCCACCCCGAGTACTCGAGCCCGGAAACGACGAATCCGAGAGACCTCGTGATCTGGGACCGAGCGGGCGAGCGCATTCTGAACCTGTCGCGGCAGAGAGCCGAAGCGGTCTCACCCCCGGAACAACGCATTCTGATCTACAAGAACAACACCGACAGCAAGGGCAACTCGTACGGCACCCACGAGAACTACCTCATGGATCGGAAGGTGCCGTTCGCGCGGATCGTGCAGCACATGATGCCGTTCTTCGTCACGCGCCAGATCTTCACCGGCGCCGGCAAGGTGGGCGCCGAGAACAACGCCGACCCCTGCGACTACCAGATCTCGCAGCGCGCCGACTTCCTCGAGACCGAGGTGGGCCTCGAGACGATGCACTCGCGCCCCATCATCAACACGCGCGACGAGCCCCACGCCGACCCCGAGAAGTACCGGCGCCTCCACGTCATCGTCGGGGACGCCAACCTGAGCGAGATCGCCAACTACCTGAAGGTCGGGACGATGGCGGTCGTCCTCAGCATGGTCGAAGACGACTTCATCGACCGCGACCTCTCGCTCGACAGCCCCGTCCTCGCGTTCCGCAAGGTGTCGCGGGACCTCTCCTGCCGGGAGCCGATCCGGCTCAAAGACGGCCGGACCGTGACCGCCGTCGACGTCCAGCGAGAGTTCCTCGACCTCGCGCAGCGCTACTACCGCGACCGGGAGAAGGAGGCCTGGGTCGGCGACGTCCTCGCGCGCTGGGAGCACACCCTCGACGGCCTCGCCGAGGACCCGATGCGGCTCGGGCGCGAGCTGGACTGGGTGATCAAGCGCCAGCTCATCGAGAACTACATGGCGAAGCACGCGCTCGCCTGGGACGCCTCGCGCGTGCAGATGATCGACCTCCAATACCACGACATCCGTCCGGGGAAGGGCCTGTACGCGAAGCTGGAGGAGGCGGAGGCCGTCGAGCGCATCGTCACCGACGACGAGATCTCCAAGGCGATCTACGACCCTCCCAAGGACACGCGCGCGTACTTCCGCGGCATGTGCCTGCAGCGCTACGCGGACGAGATCGTGTCGGCGAGCTGGGACTCGGTGATCTTCGACCTCAAGGAGGGACCCCTGAAGAAGATCTTCATGCTCGAGCCGCTCCGCGGCACCGAGGCGCACGTCCGCCAGCTCCTCACCGAGTCGCCGACCGCGGCGGACTTGCTCCGCAACATCTCCCGGTCGAGCGGCGGGATGTGACGGGCATGATGGACCAGGGGAACCGCTGGCGCGGCGTCTTCAACGACTACTCGAACCCGAGCTTCATGGATTTGCTCCGGCGCGAGGCGCCACACCTGATGCCGAGCGGGTCGCCCGCGCCCCAGGAGGTGCCGCACGAGCCGCCGCACGGCACGACGGTGCTGTCGGTGCGGTACCGCGACGGCGTCATCATGGCGGGTGACCGGCAGGCGACCGCCGGCTTTCAGGTCGCGAGCCGGCGCATCGAGAAGATCTTCAAGGCCGACGAGCTGAGCGGCGTCGGGATCGCGGGCGCGGCCGGGCCCGCGACCGAGATGGCCAAACTCTTCCAGACCGAGCTCGAGCACTACGAGAAGGTCGAGGGCGAGAACCTCTCGCTCGAGGGCAAGGCCAACCGGCTCAGTCAGATGATCCGCATGAACCTGCCGGCGGCGATGCAGGGGCTCATCGTCGTGCCGATCTTCGCGGGCTACGACGAGAAGGCGGGCGTCGGGCGGCTCTTCAAGTACGACATCACCGGTGGCCGCTACGAGGAGACCAACTACGACGCGCAGGGCTCCGGCGCCAACTACGCCCGCGACTCGCTCAAGAAGCTCTGGAAGCGCGACATGGCGCGCGACGACGCGCTCCGGGTCGCGCTCGAGGCGCTCTTCGACGCCGCCGACGAGGACGTGGGCACCGGCGGCGCCGACCTCGTGCGCGGCATCTTTCCCTCCGTGAAGATGATCACTCGCTCCGGCTTCGCCGAGGTGCCCGAAGACGAGGTGCGCCGCGTCTGTGAAGCGGTCCTCGCCGACCGGGCCCGCAACGCGACGGGCTCCTGACGTCATGCCGCTGCCCTACTACGTCAGCCCCGAGCAGATGATGAAAGACAAGGCGGAGTACGCCCGCAAGGGTATCGCGCGCGGGCGCTCCATCGTCACCCTCGAGTACGCCGACGGCATCCTGCTGGTCGCCGAGAACCCCTCGACCCTCCTCCACAAGATCTCGGAGATCTACGACCGGATCGCCTTCGCGGGCGTCGGCAAATACAACGAGTTCGAGAACCTCCGGATCGCCGGCATCCGCCACGCGGACGTCAAGGGCTACTCGTACAGCCGCGGCGACGTGACCGCCAAGGCGCTGGCGAACGCCTACTCGCAGGCGCTCGGGAACATCTTCACGCAGGACATCAAGCCGTTCGAGGTCGAGGTGCTCGTGGCCGAGGTGGCCGAGGCGAACGGCTCGAAGAACGAGATCTACCACATCCTCTACGACGGCACGATCGAGGACGAGCACAACTACGCGGCGATGGGCGGCCAGGCCGACGAGATCCGCCGGTTCCTCAAGGACCACTACCGCGAGGGGCTCCCGCTCGGCGACGCGCTCGGGCTCGGCGTGCGCGCGCTGACGGTGACGCAGAACAAGACGCTCAGCGAGCGCGACCTCGAGGTGGCGGTCCTCGACCGGACGAAGGTCCAGCGCAAGTTCCGGCGCATTCCCCTGGAGGCGCTCGGGCAACTCCTGGGCGCGGCGCGGTAAGCCGTGCTAGGCTGAGGGCAGGCATGGAGCCGCCCCTCCGATGAAGCGTCGGATCTTCGGTCTCGAGAACGAGTACGGTCTCACCTGCACCCTGAACGGCCAACGGCGCCTGAGCCCCGACAACGTCGCGCGCTACTTGTTCGAGAAGGTGATCCCGGGCGCGCGGAACGCGAACGTGTTCCTCGAGAACGGAGCGCGCCTGTATCTCGACACGGGATTCCACCCCGAGTACGCGACGCCCGAATGCGACGACGTGGCCGAGCTCGTCATTCACGACAAGGCGGGCGAGCGCATCGTCGAAGACCTCCTGCACCAGGCCGAGAAGCGCCTGCGCGAGGACGGGATCTCGGGCAACATCCTCCTGTTCAAGAACAACACCGACTCGGCGGGCAATTCGTACGGCTGCCACGAGAACTACCTCGTGAGCCGGGACGTGAGCTTCCAGCGGCTGGCCGAGGCGCTCATCCCCTTCTTCGTCACCCGGCAGATCTTCGCGGGCGCCGGCAAGGTGCTCCAGACCCCGCGCGGCTTCCACTACTGCCTCTCCCAGCGGGCCCAGCACATCTGCCAGGAGATCTCCGGCGCGACCACGTCCTCGCGCTCGATCATCAACACGCGCGACGAGCCCCACGCCGACGCGGAGCGATATCGGCGGCTGCACGTCATCGTCGGCGACTCGAACATGTCCGAAGTCGCGACGTATCTAAAAATTGGAACGACCGCCCTCGTGCTGGACATGATCGAAGATGGATTCTTCGACCGGGATTACTCGCTGCAATCGCCCGTGCAGGCCATCCGCGATATTTCGCACGACCCGACGCTGAAGGAGGCCATCAAGCTCAAGGACGGGCGGACGATCAGCGCGCTCCAGATGCAGCTCGAGTACCTCGAGTACGCGACGCGGTACGTGGACTCGATCAGTCCCGACCCCGCGACGAAGGACGTCCTGGCGCGCTGGACCGACGTGCTCGGGAAGCTCGAGACGGACCCCATGCAGCTCGGCCGCGAGCTGGACTGGGTCATCAAGCGCCAGCTCATCGAGAACTACATGAACCGCCACCGGCTGACGTGGCGTGACCCCAAGGTCTCGCTCCTGGATCTTCAGTACCACGACATCCGCCCCGACAAGGGCGTCTACTACCGCTTGGTCGCCAACGACCACGTCGACCGGATCACCGATGACGAGACCATCGAGCAGGCCAAGCACGTGCCGCCGCAGACCACGCGCGCGCGCCTCCGCGGCGAGTTCATCCGGCAGGCCAACCTCAAGGGCAAGGACTACCGGGTGGACTGGGTCTACCTCAAGCTCAACGATCCGGAGCGCGAGACGATCCTCTGCAAGGACCCGTTCCAGTCGCACGACGAACGGGTCGAGCGCCTGATCCGGTCCTTCTAGTTGCCTCGGAGAGGGGCTTCGCCCCCCTTCCGAACCCTCCCCCCAGGATCGGTTGCGCCGACTCACTCAGGCTCGCCTCGGGCGTCGGACGCCCTGCGGCTTCGCATTCCCACGCCGGCGCTCGAATCGAGCGGGGCCGCCCACAGCGCGATGGTGCTTCGGTCCGCGTCGCCCCAACCGGATGTATAGGCCACGCCGAAGTTGACACCTCCGGGGCGCGAGCCCTACTCTGAGTTTCTGCGCTCACCCGAGCGGTCTTACCAACGCAGGAGGCCCCCGATGTTCGGAGACAAGAAGGCTCCGCAGAAGGCCGCCCCGCAGGCGCCGGACGGCGGCAAGCCCGCCACCCCCGTCCCGCTGCTGACGGTCGTCGGCGACCACGCGCGCATGGAGGGGAAGTTCGAGATCGCGGACTCGATCCAGATCGAGTGCGAGGTCGGCGGCGAGCTCAACGTCGGCGTCAAGCTCGTCATCGGCGGGAAGGGCGCCGTCAACGCGAACGTCAAGACGGTGGACGCGATCATCATGGGCCGCTACGAGGGCAACATGGTGGCCACCGGCGACGTGGAGATCACGGAGACGGGTCGGGTCAACGGCAACATCCAGACCGACTCGCTCGTGATCTCGAAGGGGGGCTTCTTCAACGGCAACGTGACGAAGATGAACGGCCAGCCGAGCGCCCAGCGGCCGGTCTACCTGGTCGAAGACAAGCGGGCGGGCCAGCAGACCGCGCAGCGGTAACCCGCGGCGCGCGGAGCAGCGACTATGTTCGGGAAGAAGCGCACGAAGCCCGCGGGCAAGCCGAGCGACCTCACCGCGTTCATCGACGAGGGATCAGAGATCGAAGGGAAGTACACCTTCACCGGCACCGTTATGCTGAACGGACGCTTTCGGGGCGAGATCGTCTCGAACGACACCCTCATCGTCGGCGAGAAAGGCGTGGTCAACGCCGCGATCCGTGCCGGCATCGTGCTGATCAACGGCGAGGTCGTCGGCAACGTCCTGGGCTCCGAGCGCGTCGAGATCCGCGGCACGGCGCGCGTCTTCGGTGACGTCGAGGCGCCCGTCGTGGTGATCGAAGAGGGCGTGCTCTTCGAGGGCCACTGTCGCATGACCAAGGCCCACTCGGTCGAGGCGGCGCCCGCGGCGCGCGACACCGTCGTCTCCCTGAAACGGCCGGGCTGAGCGCCGACGCACCGGTCGGCGTCTCAGTCCGCGCTGTACTCGAATCGCTCGAACTCGGTCACGCTGTCGGCCTTCGACCAGAGCCCCACCGCGCCCGGGCCCTCGAGTGCATCGTCGCGCACCGTGAAGAGTCGGCGACCGTCGAGCGACACCAGGAACTCGGCGCCCGCGAAGTCCACCCGCAGGGTGTGCCAGGCCCGCGACGTGGCGCCGCGGCTGTCGAAGCCGGTCGCCCCGCCGTGGGGAACGAGGTCGTCGCGCCGGCCATCCACCACCCTGAAGGCCTGGACGTTGCCGGCCAGCGCGTGGGCGCGGGCGACGTAGTAGTTGCGCGGGTCGCGCCAGCGCCAGATGACGCCGCCCGCGCGGTCCTCGCGGCCGCCGACGGAACGGAAGCGCACCTGGACGAACCCGTTGCTGACCGACGTGTCCTTGACGAGCGCCCACCCGACGGTGGCGCCGCCCCGGTAGATCAGCCGGCCCTCGCGCTCCGTCCACTGGGCGGCGCCTCTGCCCGTCGGGCCGAGCACCCATTCGCGCGATGGCGCCGCACGCACGGCCGAGGCGACGAGCAGCGCCGCCAGGACGAGCGCACGGACGCTCGCGCTCACCCGAGCGGCCCGAGGGCGGTCTCGACCGCCGCGAGCACGCTTCCGTCCTCGACGAAGGCGCGCGCCGCGTCGAGATCGGCCTTGAGGTAGCGGTCGCCGCCGAGCGGCGCGACGCGCCGGCGGACGGCTGCGCGGGCCGCCGCGCTGCCGCGGCCGGGCGCGAGGGGCGCGCGCAGGTCGAGCGCCTGCGCGGCGACCAGGAGCTCGATCGCGAGCACGTGGCGCACGAGGCCGACCGCCCGTCGGAGCTTCAGCGCCGCGCCGGCGCCCATCGAGTTGTAGTCCTCCTGGAGCCCGGAGGTGGGAATGGAGTCGACGCTCGCCGGATGCGCGAGCGTCTTCATCTCGGCGACGAGCGCGGCGGCGACGTATTGGGCGAGCATGTACCCCGAATGCAGCCCGCCGTGCGGCGACAGGAAGGGCGGGAGCCCCTCGGAGGTCAGCGGGTTCACGAGGCGGTCGACGCGGCGCTCGGCGATGCCGGTGAGCTGGGCGAGGCCGATCGCCAGCGTGTCGAGGACGAGCCCCAGCACCTCGCCGTGGAAGTTCCCGCCGCTCAGGACCGCGCCGTCCGCCGGAAACACGAGCGGATTGTCCGAGACGCTCCCGAGCTCGCGCTCGACCACGGCCCGCGCGAAGCCGAGCGCCTCGCGCGCCGCCCCGTGGACCTGCGGCATGCAGCGCAGGCTGTACGCGTCCTGCACGCGGGTGCAGTCGCGATGCGACGCGATGATCCCGCTCTCGGCCGTCAATCGGCGCAGATTCGCCGCGGACGCGAGCTGTCCCGGGTGCGGCCGGAGCCGGTGGATCCGCTCGTCGAACGCCGCGTTCGTCCCCATCAGCGCCTCGAGCGACATCGCCCCCGCGACGTCGGCGAGGCGGACCAGACGGAGCGCGTCGGTGACGGTGAGCGCCGCGAGCGCCGTCATCAGGTGGGTCCCGTTCAGGAGGGCCAGGCCCTCCTTCGCCTCGAGGACCAGCCCGGGGAGCCCCGCGCGCGCGAGCGCCTCTCGCGCGGGCACGCGCCGCCCGTCGAGCCAGGCCTCGCCCTCGCCGATGAGACACGCGGCGACGTGCGCGAGTGGCACCAGGTCCCCCGACGAGCCCACCGACCCCTGCTCGGGGACGAAGGGGTGCACGCGCCGGTTCAGGCAGGTGAGCAGCGTCTCGACGACCGCCGGGCGCACGCCCGAGGCGCCGCGCGCGAGTGAGGCGGCGAGCAGGAGCATGACGGCGCGAACCTCTTCCTCGCCGAGGGGCGCGCCCACGCCCCCTGCATGGCTCAGCACGAGGTTCCGCTGGAGCTCGGCGCGCTCGGCCGGCGGGATGACGACGTCCTTGAGCTTGCCGACGCCGGTCGTGATGCCGTAGATCGGCGTCGCGCTCGCGGCGAGCCCCTCCACGAAGCGCCGCCCCGCGACGAGCGCGCGCGCCGGGCCGGGCGCCAGGCGAACCTCCTCGCCGCGGCGGGCGACGGCCTCGACCGCCTCGAGGCTCAGCGGGCCGCCGTCGAGATCGACCATCCCTTGGTCAGCTCCGTGACGCGCGCGAGGAGCTCGCGCTCGTCCACGGTCGTGAGGCGCCCCGACGCGACCACCTGTCGTCCGTGCACCCAGACGTCGCTGACGGCTCGGGACGACATCGCGTAGACCACGGCCTTGAGGAGGTCGGTGCGCGGGTGGAGGGAGGGGTCGTCGAGGTTCACGGCGACCAGGTCGGCGAGCTTGCCGGGCTCGATGACGCCGGCGTCGAGATCGAGGATCGAGGCGCCCGCACGCGTCCCCATCGCGAACGCGCACTCGGCGTCGAGCGCCGAGCCGTCGAGGAGGCGGACGCGCTGGAGCAGCGAGGCCATGCGCATCTCCTCGAAGACGGAGAGCCGGTTGTTGGTCGAGCCACCGTCGGTCCCGAGCGCGATCCGCACGCCTGCGGAGCGCAATTCCGGGATGCGCGTGATGCCGTCACCAAGGAACATGTTGGAGCTCGGGCAGTAGGCGAGCGCCGCGCCGCGCGCCCCCATCAGTGCGATCTCGTCGTCGTCGAGCCACACGCAGTGCACCCCGATCATGCGTGGTCCGAGCACGCCGAGCGCGTCGAGGTAGCGGATGGGCGTGGCGCCGTGCTCCGCGAGCGTCCGCTCGCCCTCGTCGCGCCCCTCCGCGACGTGGATGTGGAACGGGACCTGTTCCGCCTCCGCCACCTCCCACCCCGCCCGGATCATCGCGGACGAGGCGCCGTGAGGGCTGTGGGGCGCGGGCTGCACGCGCGTCGTCGCGTCGCCTCGATGGGCGGCGATCAGCTCCCGCGTCCGCCGTGCCGCGTCGGCGACGGTCTCGCGGTAGCGCCGGGGCGCGCCTTCCCAGTCGTACATCGCACGCGCGAGGACGAGACGGATCCCCACCCGGCGGGCCGCGTCGATCACGGCCCCGGCGTTGTCGTTGCCGGAATCGTGAAGGTAGAAGAAGTCGACGCACGTCGTCGCGCCGTGGAGCAGCATCTCGGCGAACGCGAAGGCGGCGCCGAGCGCGATCCCCGCGCGGTCGAGCTTTTCCGAGAACGGATAGAGCACCCGGTCGCGCCAGCCCATGAAGTCGAGATCGTCGCCGAGGCCGCGCAGGAGCGACTGGAAGGTGTGACCGTGGGCGTTGACCGTGCCGGGCAGGAGCGCCTTGCCCGCGAGCATCACGTCACTCGGCCAGAGGCGGTGCACGGGCTCGATCGTGGCGATGCGGCCCCCCTCGACCATCACCGCCCGGCCCGGCTGCCAGCCCGCGTCCGTGAGGACGAGGTCGGGGACGAGCCTCATGCCCGCTGAGCCTTCGCCATACCGCTTGCCTCGAGGAACGGCTTGACGCCCTCGCGCCCGGTGAGTCGAAGCCACAGCGGGCCTCCGTCACGCTCGACTTCGAGAACGAAGTCGAGGAACGGACAGCACCGGCGTTCGAGCGTGACGAATTCCATCACGGCCAGGCACATCGACGGATCCGACGCAAATCGGACGGCGTAGCCGTCGGGGAGCTCGCGGATCTCCACCCGAGCCGCGGTGAGCCGCGCCGCGAGGGCTCCGCGGCGCGCGCGTTGCGCGGGGTCCAGCGCGGTCAGGTCGCAGGCGATGGGTGACCCCTTCCCCATCGTCAGGCCCTCGGCTCTACGACCCGGCCGCGCTTGATGACGCGGCTCACGTGGTTCACGCCGTAGAAGTACGAGAGGTATCGCCAGTTCGGGACCTGGGCGAAGAGCACGTCGCACTGCTTCCCGGGCCGGAGCGACCCGACCTCGGCCTCGAGCCCCATCGCGTACGCGCCATGGAGCGTCACGCCGAGCAGCGCCTCCTCCGGGCTCAGTCTCATCTGGCTCACCGCCATGGTCATGACGAGCTGGAGGTTCGGCCCCATCGACGAGCCGGGGTTGAAGTCGGAGGCGAGCGCCACGCGCACGCCGGTCTCGAGGAACTGTCGGGCGGGCGCGTACGGCAGGCCGAGGAAGAAGGCGGTCCCAGGCAGGAGCGCCGCGGTCACGCCAGCTTCTTTCATCTTCGCGACGTCCTCGACGCGCGCCTTCAGGAGATGGTCCGCGGAGAGCGCGCGCACCTCGGCAGCGAGGCCGGCACCGCCGAGCGCGACGAACTCGTCGGCGTGAAACTTGGCCCGGAGGCCGTACCGCGCGCCAGCGTCGAGGACCCGCCGCGCCTGAGGGACCGAGAAGACGCCCTCCTCGCAAAAGACGTCGACGTACTCGGCGAGCTTCCGCTCGGCGACGGCGGGCAGCATCTCGCCCACGACATGATCGACGTACGCGTCGGTTCGCCCCTTGAACTCGTGCGGAACCTCGTGCGCGCCACAGAAGGTCGCGTGGAGCTCGACAGGCTGGAGCGCGCCGAGGCGGTGCGCGGCCTCGAGCATTTTGAGCTCGTCCGGCGTTGTGAGCCCGTAGCCCGACTTGACCTCGAGCGTCGTCGTGCCGTGCGCGAGCACGGTCGCGAGGCGCGGCCGCGCGAGGTCGACCAGGTCGTCAACGCTCGCCGCCCGTGTGGCGCGCACGGTCGAGAGGATCCCGCCACCCGCCGCCGCGATCTCCTGGTACCCCGCGCCGCGAGCGCGAAGCGCGTACTCGTCCTCGCGCGAGCCCGCGAAGATCAGGTGGGTGTGGGAGTCGACGAAGCCCGGGAGCCCAACCGCCCCGCGGCCGTCGATCCGTTGCGCGCCGGGCGCAGTCCGGACCTCTGCGGCGAGCCGCGACTCGGGGCCGACCCACACGATGCGGCCGCCCTGGGCCGCGAGCGCTCCATTCTTTATCACGCCGAGCGGCCCATCGCCGAGCGCGGACTCGCACGTCACCAGCGCGGCGACGCCGACGATGTTGACGTCTGCAGTCATCATTGCGCGTTGAGAAACCGCTCGAAGGTAGCGACGACCCTCCGAGCGGCTTCCGGCGAGTCGAAGCGTGGCCGGAGGTATCGCGAAACGAACACTCTCCCCTCCACCGCATACGGTGGAGTCAGGCGCCGCCGCGTACGTGGGAATCGAGGGAACAGGTCGGCTACGGCGTTTCTTGCGATGTGTCCCATCGCCCAGATTTTGGGGGCTGCCTCGATGGCTCCACGGAGATGAGTAGCCCCCGCCGCCCGCACAGAGCGATACCGCTGTGCGCGCTGACGCTCACGTGCAATTGCCCTCATCGAAAGTGGGCAACGAACCACATGATCGAAGAGAAAGCCCGCCTCTCGGAAGTCTTCCAGGGTCGGGTGCCGGATGATCTCCGCCTCAGCAAGCGCGGGGAGCAGCAGACGTCGGACCCCGACCGGGTCAGTTCTCGGTATCGGGTCGTAGAAGAAGGCGCTGCCAGCAGTGCCCGGACTTTCCCCGACGATCAGGCACCGCAGCTCGCCCGGCCACCATCTAGTTCGCACCTGGCGACTGTCAAAAGGGTGTTCACGGCCACAACACGCGTTACCCAATGATGACCCATCGTCGGGGTGTCCGGGATTGCCGGCTTCGGCTGCGTCAAGGATCGCTTGCACGGCCTGCTTGAGCCTCGGTAGATCGCGTTCGACGGTTGCCCACACTTCGTCCTGATCGATGCGCGAGTAATCGTGGACGAGGATGTTCCGCATGGCGACGATCTCCGCCCATGGGATCTCGGGGTGAGCAGTGCGGAAGGGTTGGCCCAGCCCTCGCGCTGCCTCTCCGATGAGTTGGAGGTGATAGACCACCCACACCTGGATCAGCTCGTCCCGCTCGAACGCCTCCCGCCCCTGACGCACGTAGGTGTCGATACGCCCGACGGCTTCCAGTATGTCGAGCAGTCGCGTACGGTCGTCTCTCAGAGGCTGATGGCCTCCCGCAGGATATGGTCGCGAATACGAGTACGCAGCGCTCGCTCGGTCACGACGTCGACACGCCGCTGGAGCAGCCTCTCTAGGTCGAGGAGTAACGCAGCATGGTCCAGCAGTGTCCGGCCCGGAGCAAGGTCAACGAGGAAATCGATGTCGCTTTCCTCGGTGGCTTCTCCGCGCACGACGGAGCCGAAAACGCGCACGTTGCGAGCACCGTGTCGCGCCGCGACGCGTAGAATCTCCTCACGCTTGCTCGTCAGGATCTCTCGGATTCCCATCCCGCTCCCTTGGCGTAGTATCCCACCCTCGAGGGGGCGCCCTCACGCCGTGATCCCGGGCAGGTCGAGGCGGTGGCGCCGGGCCGCGGCGATCGCCTCCGCGTAGCCCGCGTCGGCGTGGCGCATGATACCGGTG
>Ga0209056_10000144_pt1 | contig 74322 bp, 70 predicted proteins | sample GraSoiAngelo_114_FD_185876 | JGI IMG/M metagenome (GOLD analysis project Ga0209056, IMG submission 185876) | Grasslands soil microbial communities from the Angelo Coastal Reserve, California, USA - 14_0903_13_40cm (SPAdes) (version 2) | ecosystem: Environmental > Terrestrial > Soil > Grasslands... | reverse complement strand
ACCCGCTGCAATTCGGCCCCGGCGAGGATCTCGCCCGCTACCCCCGTGACTTGCCGCGCGATCGCACATTGGCCGACGCACGCGGGGTCGATTGTCTATTCGTCCCGGATACGTCGTCGATGTATCCCGCAGAACCGGTGGTGCGTGTCGTCCCCGGGCCCGGCGCCGATACGCTCGAAGGCACAGCGCGCCCGGGTCATTTCACCGGCGTGCTCACCGTGGTGGCCAAGCTGTTTCACATCGTCGAGCCGGACGTCGCAGTGTTCGGTCGCAAGGACTTTCAGCAGGCGATGCTCGTCAAACGCATGGTCCAGGACCTGGATTTCGGACTTGCCGTCGACATTGCGCCCACCGTGCGCGAGTTGGATGGTCTCGCCCTGTCGTCGCGCAACACGTATCTCAATCCGGACGAGCGACGCTCCGCGCTCGCGCTCTCGCGCGCGCTGCGGACACTCGAACAAACCTGGCGCGGCGGCGAAGCGGATCCGCTGAAGGTGCAACGCGCCGGGCTGGAAGCGATGCACGCTCCGGGCGTGATCGCCGAGTACTGCGCGCTCGTCGACGAAAACATGCAGCCCGTCAGTCGTGTCACCGCACATACCGTCGGCGTGGTGGCCGCGCGCGTGGGCAAGACCCGTCTGCTCGACAACGTCGTCCTGGGCGAAGGCATCGGCGCGGACCCCCGAGTCACTCCGTGAGCTTGCCGGCATGGGCGCAGGTGTCTCCAGCGCGTCGCGCCCATATCGAGCGCGTCGTCGCGCAGTTGCGCAGCTGGGCCGACGCGATGCACGTCGATCCACGGGAGCGGGACCGTTGGATCCGCGCCGGCTGGCTGCATGACGCGCTGCGCGATGCTCCACTTGGCGATCCGCTCGCACATGGGCCGGCCGCGGCCGATCGAGCGGCCGCAGAGGGGGAACGGGACCGCGGCGTGCTGGATGCGGTTCGCTACCACACCGTAGGCTCACCCGCCTGGGATGACGTGGGACGGATGTTGTATTTGGCGGACTTCCTGGAGCCGGGGCGCGATCGGATCGCCGCGGATCGCGCCGAGTTGGCACAGCGGGTTCCGGTCGAGAGAGATGTCGTCCTGCGGGAGGTGGCACGCCGCAGAATCGAGTGGCTTCTCCGCTCTGGCTGGCCACTGCCGGTTACGACGGTCGCGTTCTGGAATCAACTGGTCGGACGGTCGGACGGTCTGACGGTCGGACGGTCGTGAAGATTCCCGCGCTCGTGGCCCTGACCGTCCTTGTCGGCTGCGGTGGCGATTCGACGCAGACTCATCCCATACCGGGCGACCGGAGTCCCGCGATCACCGTCGAGGTCCTGAACGCCAACGGGCGGGCTGGCGATGCCCGCATCGGCACGCGGCTGCTGCGGCGAGCGGGTATGGACGTGGTCTATTTCGGTAACGCGTCCGAGAGCGGACTCGATTCAACCCGCATCATCGTGCGACGCGGCGCGCAGAAGGTTGGCGAGCGCGTGCGCGCAGCGCTGGGGCAGGGGCGCGTCGAGGTGCAACTCGACAGCGCGAAACTACTCGATGTGAGCGTGCTCCTCGGCCTCGACTTCCACCCGTAGCTGGCCGCAGGCCGCGCTGATATCCAGGCCGCGACTGCGCCGCAACACCGCTTCCACACCGCGCTGCTTGAGACGGCGTTCGAAGGCAAGCATCTGGGCCCGCGTGCTGGGCGTGAGGTCCGGCGCGCCGCCAGGATGCAGCGGCAGCAGGTTCACGAGCGCCTCGAGCGGTTTCGCGAGCGTCGCCAGTTGATCAGCGATCTCCAGTGAATCGTTCTTGCCACCGATCAGGACGTACTCGAGCGTCACCCGGCGCCGGAACTGTTTCAGCGCCTCCATCAGCTCGGGCAGCGTGTACTTCTTTTCGATCGGCATCAGCTCACGCCGCAGCGTCGAGGTAGGCGCATGCAGTGACACCGCCAGCCGGAACTGCTCACCGCGCCGCGCGAACTTCGCGAGGTTGGGAAGAATCCCCACTGTTGAAACGGTGATGTGGCGCGCGCCAATGCCGAGGCCCTCCGGCTGATTCAGGATCGTGAGCGTCGCGTCCACGGCATCCCAGTTGAGCAGCGGCTCGCCCATCCCCATGAACACGATGTTCGTGGGCTTGAGAGCCGAGCCGCGCAACACCATCTCGCGGACCTGCCCGACGATTTCACCGGCGGAGAGATTACGCCGAAATCCCATGCGTCCCGTGGCGCAGAAGACGCACCCCAGCGCGCACCCGGCTTGCGAGGAAATGCACAGGGTGCGGCGCTTGCCCTCGGGGATCAGGACCGATTCGATGGCTTCGCCGTCATCCAGCGCCCAGAGAAACTTCTCAGTGCCGTCGCTCGACACCTGGTGGGTGCGCAACGTCAGACGCTTTAGGGGAAACGCCTCGTCGAGGGCGGTCCGCAGTGGCGCGGGAAGATCGGTCGCCTCTGCCCAGCAGCCGACCGGCCGCTGCCAGAGACGTGGGAGCACCTGGCGCAGGCGATAGGGCGGCTCGCCGCGCTGGGAGAACCATGCTCCGAGCGCGGCCCGCGCCGCCTCCGGCGTCAGACTCAGGAGATCGACGCTCACCGAAAACGCATGTCCACGCCAACGCGGTAGGCCGAGCCGAGGTCGTTGATGCCGGCGTCACGCGCCAGAGTGATGCGATACTTGCCGATGACCAGCCACAAGCCGGCGACCGGCCGCAGGTGGTGCCCCTCGCTGTACCCGCCCTCCCGCGCCAGCATGAGATCGAGCGCAACGGTCTTTGCGAATTCGGCGCCCACCCCGAATTGGTGATCCACCGCGAATCCGTGCGCAAACGAGATGCCGTATCGCCCGCGGACGACCACACGATCACTGGCCAGCGGGCCCCTCCAGATCCGACCTTCGATGCCTGCATAGACATCCTGCGACGGATCGTTGGTCTTGAGCGATGAGAAGAAATGCGTGGCGGCGGCGATGCGCAGCCGGTCGCCGAAGAACGGCCGACTCGCACCGACATCGACCGTCCAGCGGTCCGCGAGTGCGACGTCGAGACGGGTCTGGTGAAACGCGAGTGTCGCCCCGACACTCGTCGCGCCGACCCGGCGCGACCATGTGGCGCCGACCGCGAAGGTGTACACCGGTACCACACTGCCCGTGGGATCGGGGCTATCGATCGTCTGCGTGACGTCGCTCAAACCGACGCGGCCGTAGAGTAACCCCAGCTGTCCAATCGAGCCGACGGGGACGCGCATGGTCGCGATGAGACCGGTGGCATCGACTGCGACCGGCGTCTGAATCGCCTCCACCGCGAGTTGCAGCCGGGCACTGTCCTGTGTCTGGGCGGGATTCCAGATTGCCGCGGCGGGACCGAGCGTGAGGGCGGGCGGTGTGGCGAGCGTCGTCGCGGCGACTCGCCAAAGCGTCGTCCCGGTGGCCTGTTGTCCGGGTGCCCGGTGTGCGGCGAGCAGCAGGAGTCCAACAACCAGCAGGCCAATGCGTTGCATGCCGAACGTTTACCGTGGCATGTGGCGCTGTCAACTCAAGTCAACTATCTTCAACCGGTTACGCCACTTGGACATACTCCATTGCGGCTCTCCGAACTGCTAACGCCCGACCGCATCCGGGTCCCCATCCGGGCCCAGAGCAAGGAGGGCGTGCTACGGGAGTTGGTGGAGCTCCTGGTGGGGGGCAATGGGGCGGCCCCTGACGTTCTCCAGGCGGTGATGGAGCGGGAGCGGCAGTTCCCGACTGGCATTGGCTACGGCGTAGCGGTTCCGCATGGGAAGACCCCAGCCCTCGCCAATCTCGTAGCGGTCGCCGGCACGTCACGCTCTCCCGTGCCTTATGAAACGGTGGATGGTGAACCGGTACGGCTGTTCTTCTTGCTCGCCGGCCCCGAGTCGCAGGCGGGCGCCCACGTGAAAGCATTGAGCCGAATCTCACGGCTCGTGCGGCGCGAGCCGATCCGCGCGCGTCTGTTAGCGGCGAGCGATGCGCAAGAGTTTCACCGCATCCTGTGTGATGCAGAGAGGGGAGGCGCATAAACGCCAGTGTGACTCAGACAACCCTGCGCACCCACCGCTGCGGCGCGTTGCGGAAGGAGCACGTGGGGCAGCGGGTCCGTCTGGGGGGCTGGGTTCACCGTCGCCGCGACCTCGGGGGAATCGTCTTTCTCGATCTCCGTGATCGGGACGGCCTCGTCCAGGTCGCCGTAGGCCCGGGCTGGGCGTCGCCCGATCTCATCTCCCGCGCGCAGACCGTGGGGACGGAGGCGGTGGTGGTGGTCGAGGGCGACGTGGTCGCACGGCCTCCGGCGATGCGCAACGCGGAGCTAGCGACCGGCGATGTCGAGGTACACGCCGCATCGCTGCGCGTCGTCGGACCGGCAGAGACTCCGGCCATTCCGGTGGCGCGCGGCAAAGGTGAAGAGCTGCCCGCCGAGGAGTTGCGCCTCAAGTATCGCCACCTCGATCTGCGGCGGCCCGAGCTCCAGGCCAATCTGATCCTGCGGCACCGCTTGCTGCAGCGGGCGCGTCGCGCCCTCAGCGAGCTCGATTTCCTCGAGATCGAGACGCCGATTCTCACCAAGCCGACGCCCGAGGGCGCTCGCGACTATCTCGTCCCCTCGCGCGTGCACCCCGGCGAGTTCTACGCGTTACCGCAGTCGCCGCAGATCTACAAGCAACTCCTGATGGTGTCGGGGTTCGATCGTTATTTCCAGATCGCGCGGTGTTTCCGCGACGAGGATCTGCGGTACGATCGCCAGCCTGAGTTCTCGCAGATCGACATCGAAGCGTCGTTCGTCGGGCAGGAGGACGTGCTCACCATCGTCGAGGGGGTCCTCGTCGCGCTGTGGGACGAAGTCGGCCACAAGATCGAGCGCGCGTTCCCGCGTCTCACGTGGCGCGACGCGCTGGAGCGCTACGGCACCGACAAACCCGATTTGCGCTTCGACTTTCCGATCGCCGACTGGACCGCGCAGGTCCAGCCGCTCGCGGTGCCATTCTTCCAGGGCGCCACCAACGGCGCGCGTGTGCGAGGTATCGCGGTGCGCGGCGGTGGCACCTTGTCTCGGAAAGACGTCGACCACTTCGCGGAAACGGCGAAGACCCACGGCGCACCCGGCTTGGCGTGGGTGAAGCGCCAGGGCGAGCAGCTGTCGGGGTCCGTCGGCAAGCACTTCACCGCTGAGGCACTGGGGCGGATCGGCGTCGGCGACGGCGATGTCGCGCTGATGACGGTCGGGCCCGATCGCGTGACATCGGCCGCGCTCGATAAAGTGCGGCAGGAAGTCATCCGGCGGCTCGCGCCGCAGCCGAAGGTCGCCCACGCGTTCTGTTGGGTGGTGGACTTTCCCCTGTTCGAGCCGGATCCGGAAACAGGGAAGCCGGTGTTCGCCCACCACCCGTTCACGTCCCCGCATCCTGATGACGTGGGCAAGCTCGACAGCGATCCGTTCGCCTGCCGGGCGCTGCACTACGATGCCGTCTACAATGGAAACGAGCTCGGCTCCGGGTCGATCCGTATCACCGATCCGGCGATCCAGCGGAAGGTGTTCGCGCACCTGGGACTTTCGCCCACCGACATCGATGCCCGCTTCGGCTTCCTGCTGACGGCCCTCGCGGCGGGCGCGCCGCCGCACGGCGGGTTCGCGGTGGGGTTCGACCGCACGGTCATGCTGCTCGCGGGCGCCGGGTCGCTCCGCGACGTGATCGCATTCCCGAAGACGACCGCGGCGCGAGCCTTGTTCGAGGGAGCGCCGGCCCCGGCGCGCGCCGAAGATCTTGCCGCTCTTCACATCAAGGTGGTGCCATGACCGACGACGTCGTCCACCGTCTGTCCGCGGAGGGCGTGGATCCGCTGGCGTTGGCCGGCGTGAACGATGCCAATCTGCTCGAGCTCGCCCGCCGGTTGGGCGTGCGCGTCTCGCTGCGCGGCGACAGCCTCTCGCTCGCCGGACCCGCGGCCGCGATCGAGCGCGCTGGTCCGGTGGCGCAGGCGCTGATCGACCTGGCCCGCATGGGCGAGAATCTCGATGTGCATGACGTGGAGCGCCTGGTTTCGGACGAGGCACATGGGGAGCTCGGCCGTCAGGGAGCCGCCCCCGATCCGGTGAAGATCATTCTTCCCGGGCTGCGCCGCGTCATTCAGCCCAAGACAGCCGGGCAACGCGAATACCTGCGGTCGATTGCCGAACACGACATCGTCATCGGCATCGGCCCGGCCGGGACCGGCAAGACGTATCTCGCCGTCGCGGCCGCCGTGGATGCGCTCGCCCGCAAGCGGGTGCGCCGGATCATCCTGGCCCGGCCCGCCGTGGAGGCGGGTGAGAACCTCGGCTTCCTCCCGGGGGACCTGCAGGAGAAGGTCGACCCCTACCTGCGGCCGCTGTACGACGCGCTCGAGGACATGATGCCGCGCGAGCGGGTGCAGAAGGCGCTCGAGACGCGGACCATCGAGATTGCCCCGCTCGCGTACATGCGCGGGCGCACCTTGAGCGATGCGTTCGTGATCCTCGACGAGGCGCAAAACGCGACCGGGATGCAGATGAAGATGTTCCTCACGCGCCTTGGCGTGAACTCACGCGCGGTGATCACGGGCGACAAGACGCAGATCGATCTGCCCAACCGCGAGGACTCCGGCCTGCTGCAGGTCGAGCGCATCCTCCCCGGGATCGAGGGGATCGGCTTCTGTTACCTCGGCGAGGCGGATGTCGTCCGGCACCGGCTGGTGCGGGACATCATCCGCGCCTACGCCGAGGACGCGCAGGGTTGAGATGAAAGTCCCGACGCAGGAGCAGGTGCGCTATCACCTGGTGCGCTGGGTCTGGGTCCCGGCGCTCGCCCTGGTGGCGCACGTCGCTTTCCCGTCGAGCTCAGCCGATGTCGCCCCGCTGCTCGAGCCCGGCGCCCAGGCCGACAAGGAAATCATCGCGCCGTTCAACTTCGTCGTGAACAAATCGGAAGACGAGGTGCAGCGCGAGGCCGAAGAGCTCGCGGCATCGGCCAAACCGATCTACGAGTTCCGCCAGCGCGCCTATGACAGCGCGGCGACGACGATGGCGGCGTTTTTCACGGCGGTGGATGCCGCGCCGGATCAGGGACCGCAGGCGATCATTCGGGCAGCCCGCGAATTCGGCGTGCCGCTGACGCTGCAGGAAGCGGCGTATCTTGGCAAAGGCGGCAAGCGGCGCGCGCTGCAGCAGGCGCTCGACAGGCTGTTCGATCGTACCATGGCGCAAGGCGTGACGGGGCCGGGCGTGCTGCAGGTCGAGCAGTCGCGCGAGCTGATCGTGCGTCGCGGATCGACGGAGTCGTCCGTCCAGCGCGACCAGGTCCTCACGTTTCAGCAGTACCTGAATCGCGCCAAGCAGCTGCACCCAGACGCCGGCTCGAGCGTCGGCGACCTCCTGTACTTGAAGCTGGTGCGCCAGTTCTTCCGACCCACGCTCATCCCGAAGCAGCTCGAGACGGAGCGGCGCCGCAACGAGCTGCGCGGCAGCGTCGATCCCAGCAAATACATTGTCCGGGCCGGCGACCGGATCGTGGCGCCGCACGAGATCGTGACGAATGACGCGCACGAGCGCCTGCTCGCGCTGCACCAGGAGCTGCTGCGCCGCGGCGCCGCGACGACGTACTCGATCCGCGGCGTCATCGGCCCGCTGCTCCGGGACTCGTTGATCATCGCGATCTTCTGGGTGCTGCTCGTGTTCTACCGGCGCGAGACCTACCGCGAGCTGCGCCAGGTCGCCTTGATCGGCGGGCTCTTCGCCGTGCTGCTCGCGCAGGCCGGCCTCGTCGCGCGGTTTTATCCGGCGCATCCCGAAGTCATCTTCATGCCGTTCCTCGCGATGATGATGACGGTGCTGTTCAACGGCAGAGTCTCGATGATTGCCGCGATGATTCTGGCGGTGGTCGTCGGGCTGCAACCCGTGTTCCACGACTACCCCGCGACGTTTCTGTGCGTCGTCGGCGGCGTGACGGCTGCGCTCTCGGTGAAGACGCTGCGCAGCCGCAGCAACTTCTACGCGCCCGCGCTGATCATCGCGGCGGGATACCTCAGCGGCGCACTCGCCCTGGGCCTCTCGAGCGGCTGGCCGATCCAGGAGATCGGCCTCCGCGGGTTGTGGGGAGCGTTGAATGGTCTCGTCTCCGCCGGCCTCACCTTCTTCCTGTTGCCGGTGGCCGAGTCGGTCACGCATATCACGACTGATCTGACCTTGCTCGAGTTGTCCGACCCCAGCCGCCCGCTGCTGCGCCGCCTGTCGCTCGAGGCCCCCGGCACCTACGCCCACAGCGTAGCCATGGCCAATCTCGTCGAGGCGGCATGCAACCGCATCGGCGCGAACGGACTGCTGGGCCGCGTGGGGTGCTACTACCACGACATCGGCAAGGTCAAGAACCCGTTGTACTTCGTGGAGAACCAGATCCCGGGCAACAATCCGCACGATCGGCTGAAGCCGCTACAATCGGCGCAAATCATCAAGGCGCACGTCACCGACGGGCTCGCCCTCGCGGCGGAGGCCGATCTGCCCGATTCGGTGTCGGCGTTCATCCCCGAGCATCATGGGACGACGGAGATCACCTACTTCCTCGACAAGGCGAAGAAGTCCGATGGCGGTCAGGCGCGCAAGCCGGAGGACTTTACCTATCCGGGTCCCAAGCCGCGGTCGATGGAGACCGCGATTTCGATGATCGCCGACTCGGTCGAAGCAGCGCTGCGCGTCCTCGAGGACCTGACGCCGCAGAAGATCGAGGAAGCGATCGACCACATCGTGCGCACCAAGGTCAACGCGGGCCAGCTCGATGAAGCCCCGCTCACCCTGCAGCAGATCGAACAGGTGAAGGCCGCGTTCCTCGTCGTCTTGGGCGGGATGTATCACAATCGTATCGACTACCCGGAGTCCAGTGGCGGCATCAGTGCGGCCTGGCACCCGGCGACAGCGCGCTGACGAGCTGATGCGCGTCGCCGAGCGGGTGATGGCGTGGGAGCGCGCGCCCGCGGGGTCGCGCGTCGAGATCACGCTGCTGCCGGCCGCGGCCATGCGACGCGCCAACCGCCGCGCCACCGGGCGCCGTGGCTTGACCGACGTGATCGCGTACACGCTGCCGCAGCCGGATGGACGACTCCTGGGCGACGTGTACATCTGCCCGGCGGCCGCCGCCAACGCCGCGCGGAACGGGGCGGGATTGAGAGAAGAGCTGGTCCGCTTGGCCGTCCACGGGACGCTGCACGTGCTGGGATACGATCATCCTGAAGACGCTCGACGCTCCCGGTCGCGGATGTGGCAGCTGCAGGAGCGCTACGTCCAACGACTCCTCCGCTAATGCTCACCGAAGCAGCGCTGCGCGTCATCGGGCTCGTCGTCGCCATCAGCGCGGGAGTGTGGGCCGCGCTGCTCGCGCTGGCCGAGGAAGCCGCCGTGGGCGAGGCGCTCCACACCCTGGGTGATGCCCCGCCGATGGCCGCCGAGCGACGCGTCCCGCTGCATCGCGCGCTCCACGTGGCGCGCCTCGCGCTGCTCGTGCTCGGCGCCGTCGCCACGGCAAATGCGGTGGCGTGGTGGACGAGGCCGTGGGCGGAAGCGCTCCTCACGTTACTCGTCGGGACATTGCTCCTGTTCATCGTGGGCGACGCGCTCCCGCGCAGCGTGGCGCGGATCGCACCGGAGCTATCCGAGGCCGCCCTCCCGCTCGCGCGCCGGACGCTCGCGCCGTTCGGGCCGCTGCTCTGGCTGCTCGCATGGGCGGATCGCGGACTGCATGCGCTCGTCCACGCCCCCCGCCCGCTCCAACCCGATCTCGGCATTGCCCAGCGCGACATGCTGCTCGGCGTCTTCACGCTGGCGGACATGACCGTGGACGAGGTCATGACACCACGCCTCGACATGGCCGGCGTGGATATTTCGGCGTCCACCGAGGAGGTCCTCGAGACATTTCGCCAAACGCAGCACTCGCGTTTGCCCGTGCTGGATGGCTCACCCGACAACGTCGCCGGCGTGGTGTTCGGGAAGGACCTCGTGCCCATTGCGATGGGGCTGGCGGAACCCGGCACGCGCTGGCAGACGCTGGTGCGGCCGGCGGCGTTCGTTCCCGTGACTAAGACGCTCGACAATCAGCTGCGCGACTTTCAGGGAACGCCCGCGCACATCGCGATCGTCGTCGACGAGTTCGGTGGGACCTCAGGCCTGATCACCCGCGAAGACATTCTCGAGGAAATCGTCGGCGAGATCCGCGACGAGCATGACACCGAAACCTCGCCCGCGATTCGGCAGGACGGTGGGCGGCTCTGGGTGGATGGACGCACCAGTCTCGACGAGCTCTCGGCGGCGCTGGGTACCACCATCGCACACGCCGAAGTCTCCACGGTGGGCGGGCTCGTCTACTCCGTGTTGGGGCGCGTTCCCCGTCCGGGGGATGAGCTGACACTGGATGGGTATCGTGTCGTCGTGGAGCGCGTGGAGCAGCGCCGGGTCACCCAGGTGTCGTTCGAAAAGCGATGAGCGTCGCACTCGCGGTCTTGCTGGTTGGGCTGCTCGTGGCCGGCCTGTCGGCGGCGGTCGGCGTCGCCGCGGCGGCGGTGAGCCAGCATGAGCTGACCCGGTGGGTGGCGTACAAGCTGCGTGGCTCCGCCGCCTCGGTGAATGTGCTGCAAAACCCGGGGCGGACACTCGCCACGGCCAACATGCTGACGACAGTCGGGGTGCTGCTCGCTGCCGGAGCGATTCCGGCGCTGCTGGCCGCCACGACGCCGACATTCCTCGGAATCTTCACGATCACCGTTGGGGTGCCGCTCTTCATCAGTGCGGCGTACCTCGTCCCCCGTGTACTGGGGAGGCGGTGGGCGGAACCGCTAGTCGGTCGCGCCGTGCCGCTGATGGAGCGCTTCGGGACAGTGCTGTCCCCGTTCATTCCCCGGCGCGAAGGGACCACGCGCACCACGCTCGCTGCGCTGCTCACAGGCGCCGGTACCGACTCACTGGCCACGACCGACGAGATGGCGGTCGTCTCCGGGGTCCTCGCGTTCGCCGATCGTCCGGTGCGCGAGCTGATGACGCCGCGGACCGCGATCGTCGCGTTTCCGGAAGGCATTCTCACTGCCGAGGCGGCGCACGTGCTGCAGCAGTCGGGATACAGCCGCTATCCCGTCTACCGCGGGTCGCTGGATGAAGTGGTCGGTGTCGCGCACACACTCGACCTGCTGGGCCGCCAACCAGAGGATGCCATCCTGGTGCGTCCGCCGCTGACCGTTCCGGGGACGATACGCGCCGCCGACCTGATGCTCGAGATGCAGCGGGGCGGGCTCCACCTCGCCGTCGTCCTCGATGAATTCGGCGGGACGGCGGGACTCGTCACGTTCGAGGACCTGCTCAACGACCTCGTCAGTGAGCTGTTCGAGCCCACGTCGTCGACCCCCGATACGACCCGAGTCGTCGAAGTCGAGGGTAACACGCCGGCCACCGAGCTCGCCGAGAAACTCGGGATGCCGCTGGGCACGGGGGGAGGCGGAGGAGGCGGAGGAGGCGGGGGCGGCGGGGGGGGCGGGGGGGGCGGGGGGGGCGCACAGACCGTCGGCGGCGTACTGATGCAGGCCTTGGGCCGGATCCCACGCGCGGGGGAGCGGTTCACGTACAAGGGTCTTGAATTCGACGTCCTCGCGGCCAGCACGACGCGGGTCGAGCGCGTCGCGGTGCGGCCGGGACCGGTGCGCGCGCAGCCGCTCGACCGTCCGGAGTAACCTGTGCGTGCTAAGCGAGCAATCACCTATCTCAGCGTTGCCGAGGAATGGCCCACGCTGTCTTCGGCGGAGCGGGCGCGCCGCCTCCAGCGCCTCCCTCATGAGATCGGACACGAGTTCTTTTTCGACTTGGGCGCCGCCGACCAGGCGGACCTACTGCTCGCGTTGCCACCGGTCGAGCGCCGACATTGGATTCGGTTGCTCGCACCGGACGACGTTGCCGACGTGATCCAGGCCGCACCGGACGATCAGCGAGGCGGGTTACTGTCGTTGCTCGACGAGCCGACGCGCGCGGAGGTCGCCGCGCTGCTCGCGTACGCGGAGGATGAGGCCGGCGGGCTCATGAATCCGCGGTACATGCGCGTGCGGCCCGATATGACGGTGGCCGAGGCACTCGGGTACTTCCGCCGCCAGGCGCAGCAGCGGCAGGGTCGTGACATCCCCACCTACGCCTACATTCTCGATGGCCAGGGCAAGCTGAGCGGCCAGATATCGCTTACTGACCTGATCGCGGGCGACCCGGCGACCAATGTCGGCCACCTCATGCACACCGACATCATCACCATCCCGGAGGAGGCCGATCAGGAAACGGTGGCTCGCCTCTTCGCCGAACACGGTCTCACGGCCGCTCCCGTCATCGATGCGACCGGCCGGATGAAGGGTGTCGTTACGGCCGATGACATCGTCGCGGTCGTCGAAGAGGAGGCGACAGAGGACATCCAGAAACTCGGCGGATCCGAAGCCCTCGATGCGCCGTACCTCAAGATCGCATTCGGGCGGATGGTGCGGAAACGCGCCGGGTGGCTGTCTGCCCTGTTCCTGGGTGAAATGCTTACGGCGACGGCCATGGCGTTCTTCGAGGAGGAGATCGCCAAAGCGGTCATCCTGGCGTTGTTCGTCCCGCTCATCATCTCCAGCGGCGGGAACTCCGGGTCGCAGGCGTCCACGCTCGTGATCCGTGCGATGGCACTGGGCGAAGTCAAGCTGCGCGACTGGTGGCGCGTCATCCGGCGCGAAGTCGCCGCAGGCGCGGTGCTCGGAACGGTCCTGGGTACCATCGGCTTTTTGCGCATCACGTTGTGGCACGCGATCACCGGGATCTATGGCGAGCACTACCTGCTCGTCGCGCTCACCGTGTTCGGAAGCCTGGTCGGTGTCGTGACGTTCGGCACGATGGCGGGATCCCTGTTGCCCTTCATCCTGCGCAGGCTTGGATTCGACCCCGCCAGTGCGTCGGCACCGTTCGTGGCGACGCTCGTCGACGTCACGGGTTTGATCATTTACTTCAGCGTGGCGAGCGTGATCCTGCGCGGAACCCTCCTATGACGGGCACGCCGCCGTTATCCTTAGAGCGTATGCGACTCGACGCGGTGCTCGAAGGGTTGACGCGCGGCGACACCGCGGCGCTCGCGCGTGCGATCAGCCTGGTCGAGAACCAGCGCGAGGGCTTTGAGCGTGTGCTGGCGGAGCTCCATAAGAGGATTGGGAAGGGACGTACCCGTCGCATCGGCATCACCGGACCGCCCGGAGCGGGCAAGAGCACTCTCACCGAACAGCTCGTCCGCGCCTATCGCGAGCGCGGCCTCAAAGTGGCGGTGATCGCGGTCGACCCTACCAGTCCCTTCACGGGCGGCGCGCTGCTCGGCGATCGGATTCGCATGGAATCAGTGAGTCTCGATCCCGGCGTGTTCATCCGATCGATGGCAACGCGGGGTGCACAAGGCGGCCTCGCCACGACGACCGAAGAAGTCGCGGACGTGCTCGAGGCATTCGGATTTGACCGCATTCTGATCGAGACCGTCGGCGTCGGCCAGACCGAGCTCGACGTCGCCGCGACCGCCGAGACGACCGTTCTGGTCCTCGTCCCCGAATCCGGTGACAGCATCCAGACGCTGAAGGCTGGCGTCATGGAAATCGCCGAGCTGTATGTGATCAACAAGAGCGACCGGCCTGGAGCGGAGAAGCTGAAGCAGGAAGTGGAAGTGATGCTGGGCATCCGACGGGGCAATGCGTTTGCGCATATCACACCGCACCATAACCCCAGGGCGGCGAAGAGAGGCGGCGGCGAGGGGCGGCGCGGTGAAGCGGCGGCAACTGCCGACTCCTGGGAAGCCCCCGTGCTCAATACTGTGGCATCCAAAGGCGAAGGAATCGGCGACCTGGTCGCTGCCCTCGACAAGCATCATGAATATCTGAGTACCAGCGGCAAGCTCGCCGACCGCCGCAAGCGTCGTCTCGCGGCAAGGACGCGAGCGGTCGTGAACCGGGCGATCCGCCAATGGGTATGGGATGAGACACAGGCTGAAGCTCTGCTGGCGCGGCGGCTCGACGAGATCGCCGCCGGAACACGCAGCCCCTACGAGGTCGCCGCCGAGGTTCTGGCGCAAGTGAGGAACGGAGGCGCGGGAGAACCGCGAATTATCAATGAAGAATGATCAATGACCATTGGTAAAAGAGCCGTCTACACAGCCGCTGACCTGAACGGTTTCGACGCGGAGCGCCAGCTCGGGCGCCCCGGCGAGTATCCGTTCACGCGCGGCATTCATCCGACGATGTACCGCGGCAAGCTCTGGACGATGCGGCAGTTCGCCGGCTTCGGCAGCGCGAGCGATACCAACCGGCGCTACAAGTTCCTGCTCGAGCACGGCCAGACCGGCCTCTCTGTCGCTTTCGACTTCCCGACCTTGATGGGCTACGACGCCGACCATCCGCGGTCCGAGGGTGAAGTCGGGAAATGCGGCGTGGCCATTTCCTCTTTGGCAGACATGGAAACGCTGTTCGACGGCATCCCGCTCGATCAGGTCTCGACCTCCATGACGATCAACGGCCCGGCGGCCATTCTGTTCTGCTTCTATGTCGCCGCCGCCGAGAAGCAGGGCGTCCCCATCGCCAAACTGCGTGGCACGGTGCAGAACGACATTCTCAAGGAGTACATGGCCCAGCATGCCTGGGTGTATCCGGTCGAGCCGGCGCTCAAAGTCATCGTGGACATGTTCGAATGGGGCGCCAAACACACGCCCCTGTGGAATACCATCTCGATCTCGGGCTATCACATCCGCGAAGCGGGCGCGACGGCCGCCCAGGAGCTCGCGTTCACGCTCGCCAACGGGTTCACCTACGTCGAGCGGGGGATCGCGCGGGGCCTCGATATCGATAGCTTTGCCGCGCGCCTTTCCTTCTTCTGGGACATTCACAACGACTTTTTCGAAGAGATCGCCAAGCTGCGGGCCGCCCGGCGCATCTGGGCGCGACACCTGCGCGAGCGGTACAAGGCTCGGCAGGCGCGTTCGTGGATGATGCGCTTCCACAGCCAGACGGCCGGCGTCACGCTGACGGCGCAACAGCCGCTGAACAACATCGTTCGCGTCGCCTATCAGGCCCTCGCCGCCGTGCTCGGCGGCACGCAGTCGCTCCACACGAATTCCCTGGACGAGACGCTGGCCCTTCCGACCGAACAGTCGGTGCAGGTGGCCCTGCGGACCCAGCAGATCCTGGCGCACGAGACTGGGATCGCCCAGGTCATCGATCCGCTGGGCGGCTCGTACTACGTCGAGGCGCTCACTGACCAGCTCGAGCGCGAAGCCGAAGCGCTGTTCGCCGAAATCAATTCGATCGGTGGAGTCGTCCGCGGCATCGAGAGCGGCTGGTTCCAGCGGCAGATTGCCCAGTCGGCCGCAACCTTCCAGCACCAAGTCGAGATGGGTGAGAAGGTCATCGTCGGAGTCAACGAGTACTTATCCGCTGACGATCACCCGGTCGAAATCCTGAAGGTCTCCAATGACGCCGAAGACGAGCAGCGCCGCCGCCTCGCGCGCGTGCGCGCGGAGCGTGATCAGGCCCAGGTGGACCGACGCCTCGAGACCCTGCGACAGGCGGCCGAGGCGGATCAGAACGTGATCGGACCGATGTTGGATTGCGCGCGGGCCTACGCCACGCTCTTCGAGATCCGCCATGCCCTGGAACGGGTGTGGGGAGCTTACCGTGAACCGGTGTTTTTCTAGCCCATGAGCGCCCCCGTTCCCACAGCTACCGTCAGCGAACAGGACGTTCACGCCGCGGTTCAGCGGTTAGCGGCGATCGACCCGGGCCCATACTGGGTCGTGACGTGCTATCTCAAGCTGGAGCCACGCGATCGCACCCGCGGCAAGTATCTGATCAAGATGAAGAACCGCGTGAAGGAGTCGGCCGCCGCGCTGGCCCGCCAGTCTCTCGGCCACGCGGACCGCGAAGCGATCGCCGCCGACTTGCAGCGGGTGCTGGACTACCTCGAGGAGCCGAATCACCTGCCGAGCACGCGCGCCATCGCGATCTTTGCGTCGCAAGGACTCGATCTCTTCGACACATTGCCACTGCCGCACGTCCATCGCTCGCGTCTGGCGATCGACCACGAGCCGCTGGTACGCGAGCTGGTCGCGCTCGACGAAGAGTTCGGCATGATTCTGGTGATCGTCCATGACCGGACGGCGGCTCGCTTCTTCGAGGTGACCGCGTACGGCTGCGTGGAGCTCACGTCACTCGCCGGGATCGAGGCCTCGCGGGCAAGCAAGTTCCACGGGTCGCATCAGCGCCAGGTGATGGCCCGCGCGGGGACGCCGTCAGGCAGCGCGGGCGAGCACAACTATCACATGCGGATCCGCACTGAGAAGCATCGCTTCTACGCGCAAATCGCCGACCGCATTTTCCACATTCACCGGCTGCGGCCCTTGGCGGGCCTCGTTCTTGGCGGGGTAGGCCCGGATGCCGGTGCCGTCATCCCGCATCTCCATACCTATGTGCACGATCTCGTGATGGGCGTCGTCAAGCTCAATCCGAAGGAGACAACGACCGCCGAGGTGCGCGAAGCGGCGCTGGCGCTCCGCGAGGAGCGGGAACGTGCCTGGGAACGGGCACACGCCGATGCCGTGAAAGACGGGGCCCCGGTGGGGTGGGCGGTGAACGGCGTGGATCCTACCCTCAAGGCGCTCTCGCGGGGCCAAGTGCGTACCCTCCTGGCCGATGGACAGGACGACGATCAGCGAATAGACGAGGCTGTCGAAGATGCGCTGCGCCAACGGGCGCAAGTGGACGTGCTGTATGACGACAAGGCACGGCGCGTCGTAAAGGGCCTCGCGGCGTTGCTGCGATTCCGCGCACGATGACTTCGCGCCGCCGCCCAATCCGAATCCTGGTCGCCAAGCCTGGACTCGACGGGCACGATCGCGGCGCGAAAGTCGTCGCCGCGGCGCTGCGCGACTCCGGGATGGAAGTGATCTACACCGGCCTGCATCAGACGCCCGAGATGATCGCCCAGGCCGCGATCCAGGAGGACGTCGATGTCGTCGGCTTGTCGATCCTGTCGGGCGCGCACATGACCCTATTCCCGCGCGTCCGCAAACTGCTGGACGCCGCCGGCCGGCAGGATGTGTTGCTGACCGGCGGTGGCATTATCCCCCCCGAAGACATGAGCGCGCTGGAATCGCAGGGCACCGGCAAGCTCTTCGGCCCGGGCACCCCGACGTCGGACCTCATCAAGTACATCGAGGAGTGGGCGGCGGAGCACGTCGCCGCGTGAGTCGCCTCAAGACGCTCAACGACGAATACCAGAAGCTCCGCGCCCGCCTCGAACAGGGAGGCGGTGCGGAGCGCATCAAACGCCAACACGAGCAAGGAAAGCTGACCGCGCGTGAGCGCGTCGCGGCGCTCCTCGACAAAGACGGCCCGTGGGTCGAGATCGGGCTGCTCGTAGCGTGGGATCAGTACGACGGCCAGGCGCCGGCGGCCGGCGTCGTGACGGGACTGGGCCGTGTCGGTGGGCGCCCCGTGGTGGTCGTCGCGAATGACGCGACGGTCAAAGCGGGGTCGTGGTGGCCTGAGACGATCCGCAAGATCCTGCGCGCGCAGGAGATCGCGATGCGCCAGCGCGTCCCGATCATCTATCTGGTCGACTCGGCGGGCGTGAACCTGCCGTATCAAGGAGGGGTCTTCCCGGGTCAGTATGGTGCCGCCCGGATCTTCTACTACAACTCGATCATGCGGCGCTATCTCAAGGTGCCGCAGATCGCCGCTGTGATGGGTCCCTGCATTGCGGGCGGCGCGTATCTGCCGGCGTTGTCGGACGTCATCTTCATGGTGGAAGGCACCTCGTTCATGGGTCTGGGTGGTCCGAATCTCGTCAAAGGGGCGACAGGGCAGATGGTGGATGCGGAAACGCTGGGCGGCGCCAAGACCCACACCGCTGTCAGTGCGGTCGCGCATTACCGCGCCAAGGACGATAAGGAATGTCTCGCGAAGATCCGCGAGTACCTGGGCCGCCTACCGCAGGCGCCGAGGGCCCAACGCACATATTCCGCGCCGAAGCGCGACATCAAAGCACTCTATGACCTGATTCCCGTCGATCATCGCATGAGTTACGACGTTCGGTCGCTCCTCGAGTGCGTGCTGGACGCGGGACGGCTTGACGACTTCCAGCCGGATATTGCGCCCGAGATGCTCTGCGGCCACGGCGCGATCGAGGGACGCCAGGTGGCGGTGATCGCGAATTCTCGCGGTGTCATCAAAGGCAGGAACAAGAATGAAGCACCGCGAATCGGCGGCATCATCTACACGGAGAGCGCCGAGAAGGTGGCGTATTTCATCGAGAATGCCGACCGTGAGCGCATTCCGTTGCTCTTCATTCAAGATGTGTCGGGATTCATGGTTGGGACCGAGGCGGAGCACACCGGTATCATCCGGGCGGGGGCGCGGTTCGTGGAAGCCATGGCAACGGCGACCGTGCCCAAGCTGGTCCTGACGGTCAATCACGCGTCCGGTGCCGGTTACTATGCGATGGCGGGTCAGGGTTTCGATCCCGACTTCATTGTGTCGTGGCCCACCGGCCGCATGGGCGTGATGGAAGGAGAGTCGGCGGTCCAGGCCGTATATGGCGCCGACGCCGCGAAGCCCGACAACGCGGCCGCCGTCGAGGCGATGCGCTCCGATTACGAGCATCAGCTCGATGCGAAGTTTGCCGGGGCACGCGGATTTGTCGATGCGATTCTCACGCCCGAGGAGTCGCGCGATACGCTCGCCTTCCTCCTCGAGGTGTCCACCGAGTTCACCGGCCCGCATCTCGGGGCCTTTGCGCTGCCGAGTCTCTCGTGACGCTGAAGCCCCTTGCCGCCGCCTTGCTCGTGCTTGGAACCGCGTGCGCCTCGACAAAAGCCATCAAGCCGACGACAAAGGCAGCGCCGGCGGTTCCGGCGCCCGCCGCGTCAGACGGCAGCCGGGCCGCCGGCGGGGGGGGGGGCCCACAGCCGGCAGTCGATCCGGCGATGGCCTACATGCTCGGCCTTATGCCGCTCAAGAGCACCGGTGTCGACCTCTTTCGCGCGCTCCACCCGACCTACGACGGCCGCGGTGTGTTGATCGCGATTCTGGACAGCGGGGTCGACCCCGGCGTTCCGGGACTGATCGCCACCAGCACCGGCGCCCCCAAAGTGATCGAGCTGCGCGACTTTTCCGGTGAGGGCCGAGTCCCGCTCACCGCCTTCCCCGCGCCGACGGACAATGCGGTGCACGGCGCGGCCCGGATCGGCCGCCTGACCACCGCGACGACCTGGTATCGCGGCGTGTTCCGCGAGCTGCCGCTCGGCCGGCCGCCGGCGGGTGACGTCAACGGCAACGGCAAGAACACCGACGAGTTTCCCGTCGTCGTGGTGAAAGCCTCGGACGGCTGGGTCGCGTTCATCGATACGAACCTCGACGGCTCGTTTGAAGACGAAATGCCGTTGCACGACTATCGCCAGGGGCGTGAGACGATCGCGCTCGGCAAAAAGCCACTCACGATCGTCGCGAATTTCCACGAGTCGGACAGCGCGCCGGTGCTCGATCTCTTTTTCGACACGTCCGGTCACGGCACACATGTCGCGGGAATCGCCGCCGGTTACAACCTGTTCGACGTGGCGGGGTTCAACGGCGTGGCGCCGGGCGCGCAGATCATCGGCCTCAAGATCGCCAACAACGCGCGCGGCGGCGTCACCGTTCACGGCAGCATGATGCGCGCGATCGACTACGCCGCGCGCTACGCGGCACAACGCAATCTGCCGCTCGTGTTGAACATGAGCTTCGGCGTTGGCAACGAGCACGAGGGCCGTGCCGTGATCGATTCGATCGTCAACGCCTTCCTGCTCACCCATCTCGAGGCGGTCTTCGCCATCAGTGCCGGCAACGATGGCCCGGGGCTTTCGACGCTCGGCTTCCCCGGTTCAGCCGATCTGGCGCTCACCGTCGGCGCGAGCTATCCCGGCGTTTTCGCCGCGCCGCCGCAGCCGGGTATGCCGGCCGCGCGTGATGTGCTGGGGTGGTTCAGCTCCCGCGGCGGTGAGCTCGCTAAGCCCGACATCGTGACTCCGGGAGTCGCGTTCTCCAGCGTGCCTCGCTGGGACATCGGCAAAGAGATCAAGGGCGGCACGAGCATGTCGTCACCACATGCGGCCGGCCTGGCCGCGTGCCTCGTGTCGGCACTGGCCCAGGAAGGGCGCCGCGCCACGGCGACCGACATCGCCCAGGCGCTGCGGATGTCGGCTCGGCCGCTGAATGGCGCCCGCGTCATCGACGACGGAGCAGGCGTGCCCGCGCTCGAGACGGCGTATCAGTGGCTCGCGGGCGGACACCAGGGCTCCATCTACAGCGTTCATGCATCGACTGGCGTCACCGCTGCGTTCCGCCGCAACGGATTTGCGGGGCCAGAGGACAGCGTCGAGACCTTTACGGTGCGGCACCAGGCTGGACTCCGCGCCGCGGAGTTTGTGCTGCGCAGCGACGTCCCGTGGATCCGCGTGGATGAGTCTGTGGACGCGGCGCCGCGCGCCACGCAGATCGCCGTCACCTACGACCGCAGCGCGTTAACGGCCCCGGGCGTCTACGTCGGGACGGTGACCGCGCGCAATCCGCGCGATACCGTCGCCGGTCCGCTGTTTAGGCTCGTCAACACCGTCATCGTGCCCACCGACCTCACGACGAAGGTCCTGTTCGACGAACGCCGGCTCGTGGCGCCCGCAACGGTCCAGCGCTACTTCCTGCGCGTGCCGCAGGACAACGCGACGTTGCGCGCACGGGTGACACTGCCCGATTCGCTGAGCCAGCGCGCGACCGTGCGACTGTACGAGCCCAACGGCGCCCCCGCGCGGTCGGCCCCGGACGACATCGACATCGGCGAGCAGCAACCAGGGAGCGCGACGATCACCGTGCGCGCCGAAGACATGATCCCCGGTGTGTACGAGCTGGACGTTGTCGCGCCGCCGCTCTCGGCGACGACCGTCACGGTGCGTGCCGAACTGGGGCCGGTTGCACTCGCGTTGACGCAAAACGGCGCGGGCCTGGAAGCCTCGAGCGTGACCACCGGAGAGGGCAGCACGGCGAGCGGCGAAGTCGTCTACCGGCTGGTGGGCGCCGAGCGGAGCTATGCGATCGCGGGCCGCGGCCAGCCTGCTGAGTCGGTGCAGGTGCGTGCGCCGCGCTGGGCGAAGCGAATGGAAGTGGATCTCGAACTGTCCCCGGATCTCTGGGACGAGCTGACCGACCTGTCCGTGACCGTGTACGACTCGACAGGGCAGCAGGTCCGCGGCGGCAACGAGCCGGTGAACTACGCGTTCGGGCGCATGCGTCTGGCGTTGTCCGATTCGCTGATCGGGATACCGCTCGCCATCGAGTTCTATCCCGCATTCGCCCGTCTGCCCGGACATGCGTGGCGCGGCACGGTCCGTGTCCGCTTCCTGGGCCCCGACGAACCGGTGGGTACAGGGGGCTCCCTGTCCGTCGTCGCCGGCGGCCGCACGGTGTTGCGGTTACCAAACCCGCCATCGCTCGAGATGCCGGATGGCTTCGGCACGTTGATCGAGACACGCGTCACCACGCTCACCGGGTCGGTCGCGGCGCGACGTACCGTCGTCGCCGCTGGTCCGCGCGGCGCCGGCGGAGGGAGTAGCCTACGGTGACCGGGGGGGGCCGTCCAGCGACGGTGCGGGTCGCAGGTGGGCAGGGGTTTTGGGGTGATTGGTTGGAAGCGCCGTATCGCCAAGTGACGGGCGGCCCGGTGAATTATCTGATGATGGACTATCTCGCCGAAGTCACCATGTCAATTTTACAGAAACAGAAATCGCGCGATCCGGCGCGCGGCTACGCGACCGATTTCGTCACGCAGATGGAGCGGATTCTCCCCACCGTCGTGGAGCGGGGAATCAAAGTCACCGCGAACGCGGGCGGCGTGAATCCGCGGGCCTGTGCCATGGCCGTTGCCGCCGTCGCGCGGAAACTCGGCCTGAACGGCAAGCTGACGATCGGCGTCGTCACGGGCGACGATCTGCTGGGTCGTTTGGATGGGTTGATCGCCCGCGGCCACGATCTCAAGAATCTCGATACCGGCCGCCCGCTGCACGACGTCCGCGACCGGGTGCTCTCCGCCAACGCCTACCTCGGCGCCGCCCCGGTCGTCGAGGCGCTGCAGCGCGGCGCGCAGGTCGTGATCACAGGGCGCGTGACCGACACAGGTTTGACGCTGGGGCCGTTGATGCATGCGTTCGGGTGGGCACCCGATGCGTGGGATCGGATCGCCGCCGGGACGGTCGCTGGGCACATCATCGAGTGCGGAGCGCAGTGCAGTGGCGGGAATTGTCTGCGCGACTGGAAACGGATCCCCGACCTGGCCAACGTCGGCTACCCGATCGTCGAAGCCCGCGCCGACGGCAACTTCGAAATCGTCAAACATCCGCGCACCGGCGGCCGCATCGACATCGCCTCCGTCACCGAGCAGCTCGTCTATGAGATGGGTGATCCGCGGTCCTACATCACGCCGGACGGGGTCGCCGACTTTACGACGATCCAATTGCGTCAGGTGAGCAAGGACAGGGTTCGGGTGTCTGGTGTCGGGGGCAAACCGGCGACGGACAAGCTCAAGGTCTCGGTTGCCTACTTTTGCGGCTACAAGGCCGTCGGGACACTAGTGTATGCCTGGCCCGACGCACTCGAGAAGGCGAAAGCTGCCGACCGCATTTTGCGCGAGCGCCTCGACAACCTCGGTCTCAAGTTCGAAGCGATTCACACCGAGTTCGTTGGAGCCGACGCGACGCATGGGCAGCTGGCGTTGAAAGACGTGGATGTCGCGACGATTCCTGAAGTCCAGCTGCGGGTGGGTGTGCGCGCACGGGACGAAGCGCCCGTGGACCGCTTCACGCGCGAGATTGCGCCCCTCATTCTCAACGGCCCGCCCAGCGTGACCGGCTTCGCGGGGGGGCGGCCCAAGCCCGAGGAAATCGTGGCGTACTGGCCGGCGCTGATCGACAAACGGATGGTGCAGCCGGCAGTCGAGCTGATTCAGGCATGAAACGCAGACTGGTCGAGCTCGCGCACGCCCGGTCTGGTGACAAAGGGGATACGGCGAATATCGGCTTGATTGCCCTCAAGCCGAAGGACTATGCGCTGCTCGTGAAGCAGGTGACGGCCGCCCGCGTCGCGCGGCATTTTAAGGGCATGATCAAGGGGCCGGTAGAGCGCTTCGAGCTGCCGAATCTCCACGCGCTCAACTTCCTGCTGCACGGCGCGCTCGACGGCGGCGGCACGATTTCCCTCAAGACGGACGCCCAGGGCAAGGTGTTCTCCACCGCGCTGCTCCGCATGGAGATCGAGGTGGGCAGATGAGCGATCGCGTCCTGGTCCAGGTCGCCGGCGGCGTGCTCACCGCGACGCTCAACCGCGCCGACAAGCGCAACGCGATCGATACCGCCATGATCGACGCGCTGCTCGCCGTGTTGGAGCAGGCTGACCTCGACGCCGCGGTCCGAGTGGTCGCGCTCCGAGGTGCCGGCCGCGACTTCTGCGCGGGAATGGATCTGCACGAGCTGCTCGCCTCCGCCGATCACACGCTCGAGCAAAACCGCCGGGCGGCGCTGCAATTCGCCGAAATTTTCGTGCGCATGCGCCGGCTTCCCAAACCGGTGGTCGCGGTGGTGCAGGGGCGCGCGCTCGCCGGGGGCTGCGGACTCGCCACGGCCTGCGACTTGATTCTCGCGGCCGAGTCGGCGCAGTTCGGGTACCCGGAGGTGCAACGCGGCTTCGTACCGGCGATCGTCATGACGATGTTGCGGCGGACGGTGGGCGAAAAGATCGCCTTCGACCTGGCAACGACCGGGCGGCTGTTGGACGGTACGGAGGCGGCCGCGCTGGGGCTCGCGTCGCGAGTCTACGAGGATGCTGATTTCGAGGAGCAGGCGGCGGAGGTGCTGCGCGTCCTGGCCGAGGCTAGCCCCTCGGCGCTCGCCTTCACCAAACAGCAGTTCTATCAGCTCGATGGGTTAAGTTTTGATGAAGGCCTGCGGCTCGGCGCAGACGTCAACGCCGTAAGCCGGAGCACTCCCGATTTCCGCGCCGCTCTGAGCGCGTTTCTCAAGAAGTGAGGGGAGCATGCGGAACCTGAATGTGCCCATGTACGATCCGGAAATGGTCCAACCCATGCGGGAAGAGCTGACCCGCTTGGGATTTGAGGAATTGCGGACGCCCGACGAGGTGGACGCGGTACTCGCCAGCGAACGCGCGCCGACGCTGGTCGTCGTGAACTCCGTGTGCGGCTGTGCGGCCCGCAATGCCAGGCCCGCCGCCGCGCTGGCCATTCAAGGCGATCGCCGGCCTGCGCGCCTGGTCACCGTGTTCGCGGGACAGGACGCGGACGCGACCGCCCGCGCACGGAGCTACTTCACGGGCTACGCGCCCTCCTCGCCGCAGATCGCGCTGTTCAAGGACCGGCAGCTCGTGTTCATGCTGGAGCGGCGCAACATCGAGGGTCGGAATGCTCGCGACATTGCGGCCGACCTGACGGCGGCCTTCGAACAGTACTGCTGACTACGCCGTCAGCCATCAGCCGTCCGCCGTCTGATCTTGGAGAAGCCATTGAGGAGGCCTGGACACGAGTACGGGCCGCTCCGGGGTTTCTGACGGAGCGCGAAGCGCGATTCCTGGCACTCGTGGCGGCGTGCGCTCCCGCCCGGGGGACGATCCTCGAGATCGGGAGCTACAAGGGAAAGTCCACAGTTGGTCTGGCCTCCATCGCGCACCGCTACGGCCTCGGCCCGGTCATCACCGTCGATCCGCACTCCGCTCCCGCAGTCACAGACTTCGGACACGGCTCACAGCAGTCGTCGTGGGACGACTTCCGCGCATCCCTGCGGACTGCCGCGGTCGAGAACAATGTCGAGGCGCATCGCGCCTATTCCCGCGACCTCGCGAAGGGGTGGACCCGTCCGATCCGGTTTCTCTGGATCGACGGCGACCACACCTATCGCGGAGCGAAGGAGGACATCGATCTCTTTCGCCCGCATCTTGTCCCCGGCGCCATCGTCGCACTCCACGACGTGCTCCACACGTTCGAGGGGCCGGTGCGCGTGTTTGCCGAGGAGTTGCTCAACTCCGATTTATTCGGGCCTGCGGGGCTGTGCGGATCGATTGGCTGGGCGCAATACCGACCCAGCGATGGGGCAGAGTGGCGAGACCAACGGCTCGCCCTGCGGCGCCGAGTGGCGCGGCTGATTCCTTTTGTGCGAGATGGCCGAGAGCCGATCGGGTTGCGCAAACTGCGCTACAAACTGTGGCGGGGGCTCGTGCCCCACGCGGCCCCGGATGCGGCCGCGTGGGTCCGAGCAGTCAGTTAGAGGACCTTCCCGCGGCGGACGCGGAAGTCCACGATCTGCTGCGTCCAGCTCCACAATGAGTCCTGCTGCGCCATCGCGACGCCCTGGACCTCATGGCGGTGCCAGCCCACCATCACGTTCTGGTCCTGGGTCCAGATTTTCACCCGGTTACGCGGGACGAGCTTTTCCCAGTTCTGCGCCACTTGGGGTTGCGCGTACAGCAATCGGATCGTGACGTTGCGCGACAAGTATTCGATCGGGCTCACGTCGATCTTGGCGTAGAGCGCCGGGGCACTCATGCGGCCGGCCCCGGGGAAATCGGGCACGCCGTCTGAGAACAAGACAATGTTGAGCGGAGCAAGCACGAGGTTCTGCCGCTTGATGTGCACCGCGGTCCGCTCGAAGAAAGAGTTGAAGTCGGTGACGGGATCGTCCTCCGGGAACCACGCGCGCAGGTCCGCCTCGATCTGCGCCGGCGTCTTCCCCCCGAGGTCCTGGATCGGGTGGAAGCTCTTCGGCTGTCCGACGTGCTCGCCGCCGAGCGAGCCGACGAACACGTCAGTCGCCTGCTTCAGACCGCCCAGCCCGTTGATGTGTCCGTAGATGTACAGCGCCGCGTAGCGCATCGCATCATCGAATTGGCCGCTCTTGCGGAACGAGCCGGAGATGTCGAGCCCCACGACGAGCGTGGAGTGCGGCGCGGGCGCGTTCGCCGGCGGTTTGCAGCTGACGAGCCCAAGGGCGAGCAGCCCCAGGACGGCGCGCCTCACCGGGCCACCTCGCCGCTCACCCTCGCCGGGAAATGCGAGGCGGCGAGGACATCGTCGATCGACTTGAAGGGCAGTGTGAAATGCCCGCGGCCGGTGAAGACCACGAACAGGAAGTTCAGGCCCGCCGCAACCACCTGGAGGACGGGGAGGGACACCAGCTCGAACAGCTCCCGCGCCTCCTTGCGGAACCAGTCGCGCTCCGCCTTGAGAGCACTGATGGGGCCCTTCCAGTAATCGGGCAGCGCCGTCGCGCCGCTCTGGGGGACCGACCCTTGGACGGCAAACGCCTGGCGGCCGAGCAAGCCGATCATCGCGGGCGCCCCGAACCGACCGAACAGGAACCACGTCATGCCGCGCACGCCGACCCAAGCGAAGAACGCGAGTCCGATCGTCTCAATGGCTGTGAGCTGAACGCCCTGCTGCGCGAGCCACGGCGTCATGGCGTCGACCAGCTCGCGATACAGGAACAGCACCTCGAACATCGCCACGGCGATTTCGATGGCCACCATCGAGATAATCTGCCCGTACTTTTTGCTCTTGATGGCCTCGTTCAAAACCTGAATGCAGGCGAAGCTGCCCGCGACCAGAACCCACAGGAACAGCCAGAGCAACGTGATGAACGCGAACCCGTTGACCTCGTAGCCGGTGAGCTCACCGAGCAACTCGCTCGCCGTAGGCTTCAGCGTGAAGGTGAAAATTGTGGCCTCGATCATCGACCAGAACACCAGCATGAAGAACGCGGGCCACGGCACGCCGGGACGGCGCGACGTCGCGTCGAGCATGGCGAGCGGCGAGGTGATCGCGCTTTTCAGAGTGCCGACGATGAGCTGCACGCTCAGCTTGAGCAGACCCCACACCCAGCCGACCAGCACGATGAGAAACTTCACGAGACCGGCCCAATAGAACCACACCATCCGCAGCGCGTCCCACCACGCCAACGCGACCGACTGCAGGAGCGTCACCGAGCGTCCCAGGCGGAAGGGGATCGTGTAGAGCGCTACCATGGTTCCCCAGATCCCGGCGATGAAGACCGCTGCGGGCAACAGCAGCAGCACCGACATGCCGGCGAGGCTCCAGAACGATTGGCCCTGGAGCACAAATCCAAAAACCCGACTCTGGAATGGCACGATCCACGCGAGTCCCGCCATCACCCAGGCAAATAGCTGCGACAGGATGAAGCTCCACTGCTGGGTCTGCGCGGCGCCAGTGACAGCTTCTTGCATCGGAAGAGCCCTCCCACGGGATAGGACGGCGTGCGCTACGAGGCGGGCACATTGTTATAAATGGGACCCGCCAAGTCAAGCAAAAGACGCGTGACGAGCATCACGGGACCCTTGCAACTTGCGTAAAATGCCCAGACGGGGCTACTCATCTCGGTGTGGCGGATGACCCGAAGCGCTTGATCGTCGTTGGCGACCGTGTCCTCATCGCTCCCGAGGAGGGAGAGGAACGGACCAACGTCGGCCTCTATTTGCCCGCTTCGGCGATCGAAGGGCGGCAGGTGCAGGGCGGGCGCATCGTCGCCACCGGGCCCGGCACGCCGATGGCGGAGCCCGCCAGCATGGACGAAGAGCCGTGGAAGATCCACGGGGGGAGCGCCGAGGTGAAGTACCTCCCGATGCAGGCGGAGATGGGGGACTACGCGCTGTTCTTCCGAAAAGCCGCGGTCGAAATCACGTTCGAAGGCAAGACGTACCTGGTCGTCCCGCAGGCCGCCATTCTGGTACTGGTGCGAGGGAAGCATGGCTGACATCGGATGGGCACGCAGTCGCGGGGATCGCGCCGAAGGCCAGGGCCTGCGCCGCGGAGCGTGGTATCGCGTCGTCGAGAATCCGGCGAAGGACTACGTCGTCCTCGACGTGCATCACGTGGAGGTTCGAATTCAGAAAGGCGATCTCGAGATTCGCAACGACCGGCCCAACGCCTGGAGCGTCGTGCGCGAGCCGCATCTGGTGTGCCCGGGCTGCCACGCGCGCGCGGTGATCCCCGAAAGCCAGAAGAACGCCAAGTGCGGCGAGTGCGGCCGCAGCTATCTGATCGACTGGAAGGACGTCGGCTAGAGGGCTCCTAGGGCCTCGGGAGGCGCGGCGACAAATTCTCCGGCGGCAATTGCATGTGCAGGTTGTGAACGAGGAACGCCCAGCGGTCCGTCTGCTCCTCGATGACTTTCGTCGTCGGCTTGCCGGCGCCGTGCCCGGCCTTCGTCTCGATCCGGATCAGCACCGGCTCGGCGCCGCCCTGCGCGGCCTGCAGCGTCGCCGCGTACTTGAACGAATGCCCCGGCACGACGCGATCATCGTGATCGGCCGTCGTAATGAGCGTGGCGGGATAGTGCGTGCCCGGCTTCATGTTGTGAATCGGCGAGTACCGATAGAGGAACGGAAACTGCCCGACGCTGTCGGCCGACCCGTACTCCGTCACCCACGCCCAGCCGATCGTGAACTTATGGAAGCGCAGCATGTCCATCACCCCCACGGCCGGCAGCGCGGCGCCGAACAGCTCGGGCCGCTGATTGAGGACCGCGCCGATCAGCAGCCCGCCGTTCGAGCCCCCGCCGATCGCCAGCTTGGGCGGTGAGGTGTAACGCTCGGCGATCACGTACTCGGCGGCGGCGATAAAGTCGTCGAACACGTTTTGCTTGCGGTTCAGCATCCCCGCCTGATGCCACTCCTCACCGTATTCCGATCCGCCCCGCAGCACCGCCTGCGCGTACACGCCGCCCATCTCCAGCCAGGCGAGTACGCCGATCGAAAAGCCCGGCGTCATGTTGACGTTGAAGCCACCGTAGCCGTACAGATAAGTCGCGTTCGCGCCGTCCTGCTTCAGGCCCTTCTTGTAGGTCAGGAACAGCGGGAGGCGCGTCCCGTCCTTGCTGTGATAGAACACCTGCACCGTTTCATACTTCGCGGGATCGAACGAAATCTCCGGCGCCTTGAACACGCGCGATGTGCCGGTGAGGAAGTCGTGCCGGAAAATCGTCGTAGGATACAGGAACGAGGTGAAGGCGTAGAACATCTCGCTGTCGCGCGGCTCGCCGGTCACCTGCACGATCGAGCCCAGCGTCGGGAGCGGGACGTTGCCGGCCGGCTTGCCGTCGAGCGCGAACAGACGCAGCTGGGAATAAGCGTCGTGCAGATAGCGAATGACGAAGCTGTTGTGGACGATCTGCGAGCCTTCGATCACGTCGGGCGCCTGCGGCACAACTTCTTTCCAGCTCGGTTGCTCGGGGTGCCGAACGTCCACCGCAACGATGCGGCCGCGTGGCGCGCCGTTGTCGGTCTGGAAGTAGAAATCGGGTCCCGTGTTCCCCACAAATCCGTAGGAGGCGTCGAAGTCGTCGAGCAACCGCACGACGGGCGCGTCGAGCCGCGGCTGCTTGGAGTCGGCAAGGTCCTGGTAGTAAATGCGATTGCGCCGGTCGGTGCCGAGCCAGACGGTGTAGACGGCATAGCGCCCGTCGGCGCTCACTTCGACACCAAATCCCCAGTCGGGATGATCGGGCCGCTCGTAGATCAGCCGGTCGGCGGACTGGTCGGTGCCCAGTTTGTGGTAATAGACCTTCTGGTTGTGATTGACCTCGAGCAGCGGATCGGCGCCCGGAGCGGGCTCGGGATAGCGACTGTAGAAAAAACCGGCGCCGTCGTGCGTCCAAGCGGCGCCGGAAAACTTGATCCACTTGAGGTAATCGGCGCGGTCCTGATGCGTCGTCACGTCGCGCACGCGGAACTCCTGCCAGTCCGAGCCGCTGCCCGATGTCCCGTACACCATCGTCCGCCCATCTTCCGCGAACGCGAGAATCGAGAGCGCCACGGTGCCGTCGGACGACAGCGTATTCGGATCGAGCAGAACCTCCGGCTCGGCGGTCAACGAGTGTTGCGTGTAGAGCACCGACTGGTTCTGTAGCCCTGAGTTCTTGAAGAAGAAGTACCGGCCGCCCTTCTTGAACGGGGCGCCGTACTTGGGATAGTCCCACAGCTCCGTCAATCGTCTGCGGATCCGTTCACGCTCGGGAATCTGCTCCAGATAGGCGAAGGTGACGCGATTCTCCGCCTCGACCCAGCCGCGCGTCTCCGGCGAGTCCACATCCTCGAGCCAGCGGTAGGGGTCGGCGACTTTGGTGCCGTGGTAATCGTCGAGCACGTCGCCCTTGCGGGTCGGGGGATACGCAAAAGTTTGTACGAGCATGAGCGCCGTTAAGAATAAGGGAGCCATGACGCGTAAACGTGCCCCGCGTCGCGGTATTGGGGTAGGGGGTCGCAGCCGGCGATGCCATTTCGTGAGACATGCCGACGTGTACCGTGGGGCTCGACGCCGCGCGCACAATCCTCAAGGAACGGTTCGGTCACGAGCGCTTCCGCGTGCATCAGCTCAAGGTGCTGGGCCCACTGCTCGCGGGGCGCAACGTCCTGGCCGTGCTTCCCACCGGCGCTGGCAAATCGTTGTGCTATCAGGTGCCGGCGCTGCTAGGCGCTGGACTGACGCTCGTCATCTCACCGCTGATCTCGCTGATGCAGGATCAGGTCGGTGCCCTGAGACGCCGCGGCATCGCGGCAGCGTACGTGAACAGCCAGCTCGATCCCGACCAGCGACGCGTCGTGCTGGACGCGGCGATCGGAGGGCGGCTCGCGCTGCTCTACTGCGCACCAGAGCGATTGGGATCGCTGACGCGACGCTTGTCCGCCGCTGGGACGCGCGTCGCGCTGCTCGCGATCGACGAGGCGCATTGCATCACCGAGTGGGGTAATGAGTTTCGTCCGGTCTATCGGAGACTCGGCGTGTTCCGCTCGCTGCTGGGCCGTCCACCGACCATCGCCCTCACGGGAAGCGCGACCCCAGCGGCCCGCGCCGACATCCTCCACGTGCTTCGCATGCCCGACGCCGACGTCGTGGTCACCTCATTCGATCGACCGAACCTCGCCTTCGCGGTGCAGCGGGTGCGTGATGATCGCGAGCGCTTCGCCATCATTCGACAGCGTGTGCGCGACGCGGCGGGGGGGGCGTCGCTGATCTACACGCCCACACGGCGGCTGACAGAGGTGGTCACGCGCGCGCTGCTGCGAACCAGCGTGCGCGCCGCACCCTACCACGCCGGCCTGACCCCGAGCATCCGCAGGCGCGTGCTCCGTGCGTTTCTCGCCGATCAGGTGCGCGTGATCGTCGCGACGAGCGCCTTCGGGATGGGGATCGACAAGCCCGACGTCCGGCGCGTGCTGCATTGGGGGCCGCCACCGACGCTCGAGGCGTATTACCAAGAGGCCGGCAGGGGCGGCAGGGACGGCAGGGCGGCCGAGTGCCTGGTCCTCTGGCGGCGCGAGGATTTTGGTTGGGGCAGCATCGCGCCGGTCATGCGGCGCTATGTCGAGGCTCGGGGCGACTGGCGACGCCTGCTGCTGGAGTACTTTGGAGAGAAGGTGCCCTGATATATTTCGAGATGCACGATAGCCTCTACTTCTCCGACCACCATCTCCAAGTCCGCGAGATGGTACGAGACTTCGCGAAGACCGTCGTCAAACCCACCGCCCGCCAATACGACCTCGACAGCCGCTTCCCCTGGGACAACGTGAAGCAGATGGCCGATCTCGGCCTATTCGGGATTCCGTGGCCGGAGGAGCTGGGTGGCTCGGGGATGGATTACCTGTCGTACATCACGGTGATCCACGAGCTCGCCAAAGTCGACGCGAGTCACGCCATCACCGTCAGCGCCCACACGACGCTCGGCACGTCGCCGATCATGGATTTCGGCACCGACGACCAGAAGCGGCGCTTCGTGCCGTTCCTCGCGACCGGCAAGGTGTTCGGCGGGTTTGGCCTGACCGAGCCCGGGGCCGGATCGGATGCGGGCGGCACCAAGACCACCGCCGTCGATCGCGGCGACCACTATGTCCTGAACGGCTCGAAGATCTTCATCACGCACGCCGGCGTGGGCGAGGTCTTTTGCATTACGGCGCGCACCGACCCGAACGCAAAACGCACACACGGGATCACGGCCTTTATCGTGTCGAAGGACACCTGCGATCTCGACGAGGCGAAAAGGGTTGGGATTGGGCACGCGCCGGATTTGCCGAAGAACCGGGGCGTACTCTCGGGCAAAAAAGAAGACAAGCTCGGCTGGCGAGCCTCCGACACGCGCGAGCTGATCTTCCAGGATGCCGTCGTGCCGAAGGAGAACGTCCTCGGACCGGTGAACAACGGATTCCGGCAATTCCTGCACACGCTCGACGGGGGCCGCATCGGCATCGCCGCCCTGGCGCTCGGATTGGCTGAGGGGGCTCTCGAGGAGTGCCTGACCTATACGTCCACCCGGAAGCAGTTCGGCCGGCCCATCGCGAGCTTCCAGGGCGTGCATTTCGCTCTCGCCGACATGGCCACCGAGATCGAAGCCGCCAAACAGCTCGTCTATCACGCCGCCTGGCTCAAGCAGGAGGGCCATCCGTTCAAGAAGGAAGCGGCCATGGCGAAGCTCTATGCCTCGGAGCTGTCCATGCGCGCCACGACCAAGGCCGTGCAGCTTCACGGCGGCTACGGGTACACGACCGAGTATCCGGTCGAGCGCATGATGCGGGACGCCAAGATCTGCGAAATCGGCGAAGGGACGAGCGAGATTCAGCGCATCGTCATCGCGCGACAGCTGCTGGGCGGGCTGATAGATTGACCCAAGTATCTCCTCATCCTAGCTTTACCGCATGAATTGGTCTCTGGCGTCTCTCAGCCGCCTTTCCAATCGACTCATCTCACTGCCCACGCCACATCGGCCGGGCGAGCTGGACTATTGCTGGGAAAACCACAGGCTCCCGGGGGCCGGTTGCTTCCCGCCGGGACGCGAGGGTAACTGCTTTGAAGCGCGAGATATTGATCTCTGGAAGCCCGCGGGAGACCCGCGTGGCCATTCTCGAGGACGACCGCCTTGTTGAGCTCCTGGTCGATCGTCCTGACTCCCGCCGTTCGGTCGGCGATATCTATGTGGGCAAGGTCGAAGCTGTCCTGCCCGGCATCCAGGCGGCCTTCGTCGACATCGGCGCCGAAAAGAGTGCTTTTCTCCACGCCTCCGATCTAATCGAGGCGGAAGAGGACGAAGACCCCGAGGACCGTGAGCCGGATGATGCGGACGAAGACTCCGGGAGCGGCGACGGGAATGGGAAGGGAGTTCCGCAGGTCGTTGCGAATCGGCGCGGCTCTCAGCGCTCGACCCGGCGCCGCCCGGCGCCCAACATCGCCGACGAGCTGAAGCGCGGCCAGACCAAGCTCGTCCAGGTCATCAAAGAAGCTATCGGCACCAAAGGCCCGCGGGTCACCGCGCAGGTCTCCCTCGCCGGCCGGTTTCTCGTCTACATGCCGTTTGCCTCCAAGGTCGGTGTCTCTCGTAAGATCGAGGCTCGCGAGCTACGCGCCAAGCTGCGCGAGATGGTCACGAAGCTCGTCCCCGCCGATTCGGGCGGCTGGATCATCCGCACCGTCGCCGACGACCTGACCGAGGCGAGCTGCAAGCGGGAGGTGGACCACCTCCTTGGTCTCTGGAAGAAAATTCAACGGAAAGCGTCGTCGGGCCGCGCCCCGGCGCTGGTGCAGCGCGAGACGAGCCTCACGCGGGGCATCGTGCGCGACCTGCTGTCGGACAACGTCGACCTGCTCCTCGTCGACTCCAAGCTCCTGTACAACGAAGTCGAGCAGTACTTGAAGCAGATCGACCCCGAGCTGTTGCCCAGGGTCAAGCTGTACACCGCCGAGACTCCGCTCTTCGACGAATACGACGTCGAGGCGGAGATCCGCAACCTCTTCAAGCAGCGCGTCGACCTGCCGACCGGCGGCTATCTCATCATCCAGCCGACCGAGGCGCTCATCTCGATCGACGTGAACACGGGCCGCTACACCGGCAAACGCGACCCCGAGAGCACGATCCTGCGCACCAACCTCGAGGCGGCGCGGGAAGTGGCGCGCCAGATCCGGCTGCGCGATATCGGCGGGATCATCGTGGTCGACTTCATCGACATGGAGACGCGCTCCAACCGCGACAAGGTGCTCCAGGAGCTCCGCACCCATCTCGGCCGAGACCGGGCACGCACGCGCGCGTTCGCGGTGTCCGAGCTGGGGCTCATCGAGATGACGCGGCAGCGCGTCCGCCCGTCGCTGTGGCAGTCGATGACGATCGAGTGCCCGACCTGCAGCGGCACCGGTCGCGTCTTCCGGCCGGAGGTGGTAGTGCGGCGGATGGAGCGGTCCCTCAAGCGGGCGGGGGCCGATCACAAGGAGCGGCAGCTTTCGGTGCGGCTGCATCCCGAGGTCGCGCTGTACCTCGTGGAGCAGGAGCCTAACTTCCTGCGCCAACTCGAGAAGCAGACGGGGCTCGAACTCGAGGTGCGCGACGACCCGATGATGCGGCTCGACGAATTCAGGATGATGGCGCGCCCGGCAGGACGGGATGTGACTGAGCAATACGCTGTGGCTTGAGGCATGGAGCCGGGAGCTTGGAGTCAGGATCCCGGGCTCCTGAATCCAGGCTCCTTGACCCAATTCCAAGTCCCGATTAGCCTTCCGACCCTATGTCCTACGCCATTTTCACCACCCGTGGCCGCCAGTTCCGCGCCGAGCCGGGCGTCACGATCAAAGTCCCGCTGCTCGATGCCAAGCCGGGGGACGAGGTGTCGTTCGATCACGTGCTCATCGCGAGCGATGGCAAGCAGGTCCAGAGCGGTGCGCCGCACGTGAAGGGCGCCAAGGTCACCGCCGAGGTCGTGCGGCACGGCAAGGACAAGAAGATCCGGATTTTCCGGTTTGCGCGCCGCACCGGGTATCGCCGCCACGGTGGGCACCGGCAGGACTTCACCGAAATCAAGATCGCCGACGTGAAGGTCGGCTGAGGATAGCATGGCTCATAAGAAAGGCGTCGGCTCCTCGCGCAACGGGCGCGACTCCAATCCGAAATACCTCGGCGTGAAGCGCTTCGGTGGGGAATTCGTGACCGCGGGCAGCATCATCGTGCGCCAGCGCGGGACGAAGTTCCATCCGGGGAAGAATGTGCGACGGGCGTCAGATGATAGTCTCTTCACCACTGTCGATGGTCAGGTGAAGTTCGAGCACAAGAACAAGAAGCGGATGCAAGTGAGTGTGTATCCGGTGGCGCTGGCAGCGGCGGCGAAAAACTAGGCGGTAACGGGCGGTAGAGGGCGGTACGGGTGGTAGGGGGCGATGCTCCCTGCCGTTTTTGTTTTTGATACACAAGAAGCCCGATCAGGGTACTCAACTGTATGCGAGTACCCGCTGTGCTCTTGCCGTTATTCCTCCTACCCCAGCCTGCCTTTGCTCAAGTCCTTGGCGGGACCGTTCTCGACAGCGTATCCGGAAAGCCGGTCGTCGGTGCGCGTGTGGTGGTCTTGGATTCGGCCGGCAAGGGTCTGTCCGCAGCGGCTACCGGCTCGGATGGCAGGTTCAGCTTCCACCTTCCGTCCGCCGGTGACTACCGCTTGCGGATCAGCAGGATCGGCTACCCATCGCGCATCACGGAGCCCATTGGCGTTAGCGCCGCCGTTTCGGCAAGCCTGGTGGTGCGACTCACCTCCACCCCGATTTCTCTTGATACACTCATCGTCGTAGCCGCCGCAGTCGAGAAGCGGCCTCAGTTTTTGGTGGATGCGGGATTCTATCGCAGGCAGCGTGTGGGATTCGGCCATTTTTTGACGCGCGACGAAATCGACAAGCGGGATCCCCTCATCCTTACTGACCTACTTCATGGAATGTCGGGAGTGCGCGTCACTTGCGGGGGACAGCAGCGCGACCGCGCTCCGCAAGGTCCTGGCTCGCGTTGTACCGTCACAATGCGAGCCGCGAACACGATGTTCTTTCGCGGAAAATGCAACCCCAGCGTCGTTCTCGATGGTGTCCTGCTGCAGCCCGGCGGCACGGCTGGCGGTGGACTAAGCCTCGATGACCTCGTCAACCCATTCAATATCGAAGCGCTGGAAGTATATCCCGGACCCGAGGGTGTACCCGTCCAGTACTCAGGTTATTTGAGTCCCTGCGGAGCGATACTCGTTTGGTCGAGACGTTGAGGCCGTAAACGGGCGGGATAGGGCGGTAACGGCGGTAGAGGGCGGTAACGGGCTGCATTTCCTTGTGCCTGGACGCGTTCGATTGAGTAGCCCCTTCTCGGACTGAGCGCTAGGCTCCACTGGTGCTCCCCTACGAGCGTTTTCAGGCGTGGAAACTTTCCTATCAGCTCACTTTGGAGGTCTACCGGGTGACTGCGACGTTCCCAAAGCACGAACTATACGGATTGACCTCGCAGTCCCGCCGAGCGGCCTTCTCTGTCGTTGCGAATATCGCCGAGGGATCTGCGAAGCGTGGGAGCCGTGAGTTCAGACGATACCTCGATATCGCTCTTGGCTCGCTGTCCGAGTTATCGGTCGCTTTGAGACTTGCCAAAGATCTCAAACACGTGACAGAAGACGAGTGGCGAACGATTGAGCGTCTGCGTAATCATGCGGGCACGTTGGTCTGGCGACTGTACGCCGCTGTTGGCAAGAATAAGCGGCAGGTGGGTGCGCCACCTACCGCCCGTTACCGCCCAATCCCGCCTGTTACCGCCTAGTATTTCGGTGGCAACGTCCGATACCTCTCCAGCAACTCCGTCTGCCGGCTCCGCAGCGGAATCTCTCTACCGCGGATGAACACATGCTCGACCCCCGTCGAGAATTCGAACGGGTCTCCGCTCCACACGACGACGTTAGCAACCTTGCCAGCCTCGAGTGACCCGTACTGTCCCGCCACGCCGAAAATCTCCGCGGGCGTCAACGTCACCGCCCGCAACGCCTGCTCCCACGTCATCCCACTCGCCACCGCATTGCCCGCCTGCTGGCGTAGGTCCCGCGTGTTCTCGGTGGCCGTCTCCATCAGCGCGACTTTGACGCCGCCCTTCGCGAGCAGCGGCGCGTTTTCGTACCGAATCCCCAGCGCGTCATAGCTCGGGATGTTGTCCAGCGGTTCGACGAGAACCGGCACGCCGGCGGCCGCGATCTCGCCCGGAATCATCCAGCCCTCGGCCGCACCGGCGAGAATCAGCCGCAGCTTGTACTCCTTCGCGATGCGCAACGCCGTTTCGATGTCGCTGCGGCGGTTCGCGACCACCAGCAACGGCAGATCGCCGCGCAGCACCGGCTGGAGCGCTTCGAGATCCGCAGCGCTGGCACTGAGGTCCTGGATCTGGCGACGCCGGTAATCGGCGCGCCGAGTGGCATACTCGCGCGCGTCGTTGAGGACCCGGCGCAGCCGCTGGGCAACCGCGGCGCGCGAGCCGCCGCTCGCATCCTTCGCTGCCTCGCTCAAGCCGGCGACCATCGCGGCGGGCGATTTGATCTGCATCGTTTCGATCGTCGCCCCGTCGAGATCGATGAGCGCCGCCTGGCCCCAGATCAAACCGCCGCTCGGCGGGACACCCAACGATCCCGGAACGGCCAGCGTGGTTGTCACACCCTCCATCCGGTTCACCGCGATGAGGGTGGACGCGGGATTGATGCCCTCGAGGACGTTGAACCCGGCCGCGACGTCATTGCCGCGCTGCGTGTACTCGCTCGTGCCCTGGACCACTCCAATCTCCCGCAGTCCCATCTGCCCCGCGCCATCGATCAGCCCCGGCGTGACCCATTTCCCGGAGGCGTCAACCCGCGTCGCGCCCGCCGGTACGGCAACGTTGGTGCCGACAGCGGCGATTCTGCCGTCACGGATCAGCACCGTGGCATGCTCGATCTTCGGTCCCGAGACCGGATACACCGTGCCCCCGGTGATCGCGATCGTCTGGGCGAGCAGGAAGGCAATCATGGCTGCCCCAGCGTGAAGTCGGTTTTTGGCTGGTGCGCCGGATCGTTGCGATCGTAGACCAGCCAGCCGTCGTTGTAGACCTGCAGGGCCTGCGCGTAGACGGACAACGGATCCGCAGACCAGAGGACGACGTCTGCCATCTTGCCGGGCTCGAGCGTGCCGACGATGGAATCGATGCCAAGGACCCAGGCCGCGTTGGCGGTAAACCACCGCAGGGCCTGATCGCGAGTGACCGGAATACCGGCGCGACGGCCGTAGTACATCGCTTTGGCGGCTTCTTGATTGAGGCGTTGGATGCCACCGGGGTCATCGGAATGAATGTCCGCGCGCGCCCCCGCTTGCTGCACGAGCGCGGCACTCTCGTGAATCCCATCCATCGCTTCTTCCTTGAAGCCCCACCAGTCCGCCCACACCGCCACCGCCGTGCCTTCGCGCGCCAGCACATCGGCGATCTTGTAAGCCTCCACAGCGTGATGAAAGGCGCGAATCTTGAAACCAAACTCGTGGGCGAGGTCGAGCATCTGCATCATCTCGTCCGCGCGATAACAGTGGTTCTGCACGTAGATGTTGCCGCGCAGCACCTCGGCCAGGGACTCGTTGCGGAGGTTGCGCTCCGGCGGATCACCCTGGTGGTCCTTATTCCACTTGTCCCAGCGACGGCGGTAGGCCTGCGCCTGGATGAACGCGGCGCGGTAGCCGGCCATGTTGCCCATGCGCGTCGAGGGCCCGCCGCGCTGTCCGTACACGCGTTTGGGATTCTCCCCGCAGGCCATCTTCAGCCCGTAATGCGCGCCGGGGAATTTCATCTCCTGCACCGAACGGACGGGAATCAGCTTCAGGACCGCGCTGCGGCCGCCAATAAGATTCGCCGACCCCGGCAGCGCCTGAATCGTCGTCACGCCACCCGCGATGGCGAGCGGAATCTGCGGATCCTGCGGCCAGAACGAATGCTCCGCCCACACCTCCGCGGTCACGGGCTGCGTTGCTTCGTTGCCGTCCGATTCGGCGAATGTCCCCGGCGCGGCGTACACGCCGAGGTGTGAATGGACATCGATGATACCCGGGGTGACCCACTTGCCGGTACCGTCCACCACGACCGCGTCACTCGGCGCCTGGACGCTCGTTCCGACGGCGACGATGCGGCCGTCCTTGAAGAGAATCGAGCCGCCCTGAATCTCCTGTCCGGCCGCCGTCATGATCGTCGCATTGCGGATGATGACGGGCGGATTGGGATGACGCTGATACGTGGACGGATACTGTGGTCCGATGCCCCCTGCCGTATCCTGCGGCGCCGCCGCGGCCGCCGATGCCGCCGGCGGGGCACCGGACGAGGTCGTGCGTGCACCTCCTGAAGCGCATCCCGCAAAGAGGATGAGCCCGAACCCAGCCGCGAAATAGCGCATGGTGTGATCTCCGATCATTTCACGAGTTCAAACACGATCGGCGCGCCTGTTGGCGCAATGCGTGCGACGCGCGGCGGCGCTTGCTGGGTCACGTGCATCACGACCGGTAGCTGTAACCCGGCCAGCTCGAGCCGGTATGCCGGCAAGTTGCCCGCGGGCACGACGACATTCTCGATCCCGGCAACCTTCACGCTCAAGACCTTCGTCGTGCCCTCGCGCGACGAGAACACGTTCAGATTGAAGGTCTTCCCCTGCTCGAGTGGTAGCGCTGGCAGCAAGACGGCCAGCGTATTGTCGTCGATCGTGCCGGCCGCGACAGTTGTATCGATCTGGATCGTCGTGGGTGCACTGCCGGGCTGTGGTCGCTGGCTAGTACCTTTGACGCGACCGCCGCCATAGGTTAGATGGCTCTCGCTGCGCTGACCCTGCAGCAGGGTGGTCTGGTCGACACGTCGCGGAGACAAGTCGGCATTCAGCACGACGGTCGTCTGCTGCTGGAACTGTCCGAGCGTCACGGATTCGGTATAGACGATTGAGTCGCCGCTCAGCGCGACTTTCCCTGTCTCAGCACCCAAGACGTTTCCTTGCACCAGGGCCTGGAAGCTGTCGCTGCGCGCCACGATCCGGCTGCCGTCGAACGCGACCGGGCCGCCCGTAGGATTGAGGTCGGCGGGATCCAACGGCTTGCCTTCGATGTCCACGAGCCGGACCGGTGCGATCGGCTTGAGCTTGTCGTACAGCACCTTGGCATCGCCGACCACCACCATTGTGAGCGCATCCCGCTTGAATACGCGCTGACCTGCGGCGCGCGCCCGCGCGCCCGTGACCGCCGCTAGGCGCTCACGGTAGCGCTGCACGTAATCCGAGCCAAGGCCGAGTAGGCGCGCCGTCGTCACGACCTGCGCGATCTGCCGCGGCGTCTCGATCGTCAGCGGGAACGAGCCGACCAGAAATCCTTTAGCAGCCCCCAGCTCGCTGTCGGGGATGATCTCGGTGCGGACGCGGTCGATTTGATGCAGCAGCTCGGTGAGGGCGCTGTCGGTGACTTCGGTGCGTCCCTCGAATGTCGCCTCCCAGTAGCCGAGGCCGCGATTGCGCCGCAGAGCGGCGTAGGAGCCATAGGTCCAGCTCTTCTGCTCGCGCAGGATCATGAACAGGCGAGAATCGCTTCCGCCGCCCAGCACATGCGTGGCGATGCGCGCCGCATAATAGCCGGTGTCGGTCGGCAGGAACGTCGTATTGCCGATCACGATGTTCGACTGCACGGAGCCGGGCCGGTTGACGAGCAGAATGTCGGTGCCGCGCTTCGCCGGCGCGGCGGGAAACACCGGCGTCGGTGTAGCGGCGCCGCGCCATGAGCCGAACGCCTGGGTCGCGAGCTCCCGGGCGCGCGGCAGGGTGATGTCCCCAGCGACGACGAGCAGCGAACCACCGGGCCGTACGCGACGTCCCGCAAACGCGACGACGTCGTTCCGGGTAATTGCCCTGTACGACCCGACGCTGGTGTTTCGGCCGTACGGATTCCGGCCGTAGATCTCCTTCTGGAAGGCGCGTGCGGCGACGTTATCGGCCTGCGACAGCTCCACCTCGAGCGCCGACAGGAACCGCGTGCGAGCGAGGTCGAGCTCCTGATCGGGGAACGTCGCCCGTTGGGTCACATCGCCCAGCAGCGTGAACGCGAGGTCAGCATGATCGCTGAGCACGTCGGCCGAGACCGTCAGAAAATCGTCGCCCGCGCTCGCACCGATGCTGCCGCCGACCCCTTCGATCGCGGCCGCGATCTGCTCGGCGTCGCGTGTGGGCGTGCCCTTGGTCAGCAGCTCGGCGACGATCGCAGCGACGCCTTCTTTTCCCGCGGGATCGTACACCGTGCCGGCCCGAAAGCTGAGACTCACCGACAGCGCCGGCTGCTCGTGATTCTCGACCAGCAGCAGCGTCATCCCATTGGGCAACGCGACTTCGCGGAACGGGGGGAACCGCACGGGCCGTAACCGGCTGGGCGCGGGAGGACGGGTGGGGAAGGGCTCCTGGGCGGACAGTCGGACTGTCGGACTGTTGGACAGCACGATCGCCAACATTCCAACGGTCCAGCCGTCCAACCGTCCGACCGTCCGACGGTTCATTGGCCACCTCCCGATACCGGCGCCGCACCCGCACGGACGATCACCAGCGTCAGATTGCCAGGCGCGAGGTAGGTGTTGGCGACGCGCTTCACATCGTCGCTCGTGACAGCGAGCAGCCGATCGAGATCGGTGTTGATCTCATCGATCGAGCTATGAAACGTCAGGTAGTGATGCAGCTCTTCCGCTTTCCCCAACGTCGTCTCCCGGTTGCCGATGAATCCTGACCGCAGCACGTTCTTCGCTTTCTCCAGCTCCGCCGGGGTGATCCCGTTCGCGCGGATGCTGTCCAGCTGTATCCCGATCAGACTGTCCAGGCGGTTGGCGGACACGCCCTGATTCACGATTCCGTACGCAACGAAAACCCCCGGCCCGTTGCGGGAGCCGAATGGATTGAGAATCGCGCCGGCGCCCACCGCCGCCTTCTCGCGCCGCACCACGGCGACATTCAGCCGCGAGCTCTCGCCCTGGCCGAGGATGATGTTGAGCAGCTCGAGCGCCGGCGTGTCGGCGTGACGATGCTCGGGAATGCGGTAGATCCGCAGCACCGCATCGAGGTTCGCCTGCGCGTCGTGCACTTCCCGCCGCTTGGGCGCCGAGCCGGCGGTGCTCGCGCCGCAGCGCGGCGCTTCCGGCACGGCGTGACTCGGGGCTCCGGCGAAATACTGATTGACGAGGCTGCGGAGCTCGTAGGGGAGGAAGTCGCCCACTACCACGAGCGTCGCGTTGTTGGGCGCATAGTGATTGTCGAAGAACGCCTGCACGTCGGGGAGCTTGGCGGAATCGAGATCGGCCATCGAGCCGATGACCGTGTGGGCGTAGGGGAAGCAGCTGGTGCTGTCGAACGGCCAGGTGAGGCCGTCGGTAAAAGCACCTTGGTACGGCTGATTGTCCACGCGCAGCCGGCGCTCCTCCTTCACCGCCTGGCGCTGATTCTCGAAGTTCTCTTCGGTGATTGCGAGCGAGCGCATGCGGTCCGCTTCCGCCCAGAGCGCCAGGTTGAGGCGATTCGAGGGCACCGTCTCCCAATAGTTGGTGCGATCCTCGGCGGTCGAGCCGTTGAACTCGCCACCGGCGCGCTCGATCAGCTGATTGTGCTCGGCTTTCTTGATGTGCGCCGATCCCTGAAACATCATGTGCTCGAAGAGGTGCGCGAAGCCGGAGCGGCCGGGCCGCTCGTTCCGCGATCCGACCTGGTACCACACGTCCACCGAGACGATGGGCGTGGAGTGGTCTTCGGAATAGATGACGCGGAGGCCGTTCGGCAGCGTGAACTGCTCGAACGCGATCCGGCCTGCCTGCGCAGCGAGCACTCCGGGGATGGTCATGAGCAACAACACAAACAGTTGGCGCATGGGTTCAGGACTCCGCGGGGAAGAGCGCAAGAGCGTTGGTTTCGAGGATGGCCCGTTGCTGCTCCTGCGTGAGCGGCAGGGCCAGGAATTGATCGATGTTCTGACGGAGGTCTTTCACTCCGGGACTGGGCCAGTCAGTACCCCACAGCACGCGGTCCACGATCTCCGTCAGGCGGGGAAAGTACTCCAGCAGCTTTGAGGGCGGAATGCCCGAGACGTCGAGCCTGACTTTCCTATGACGTCGCAGGACAAAGAACGCCTCCTCCATGTACAGCGGCCGTCCGCCGTGCGCCATGACCAGCTGCAGATCAGGAAAATCGATGGCGACGTCGTCCAGTTCCATGGGGTTGCCGTACTTCGACCGCGCGCCCGGAAAGATCGATGTGCCGGTATGGATCATAACCGGGAGGCCACGCTCTTCGCAGCGCCGGTAGATCTCGCCGAGCGCCGTGAGGCCGTCGGTGTAGGCGTTGGCGGGGAATGCCTGATGAGGGGGATGAACCTTGAGCAGCCGGATTCCCTGATCGATCAAGCGATCGACGTCGCCCGTGGGGTCGCGGGTGTAGCGCGCGTGCACGCCGCCGTAGGGGATCAGGCGCTCGGGGTTCGCTTGCGCGTACTTCGCGGCGAACGTGTTCGTCGAATCGTCGAACCCCATGATGTCGGGGCTGGGATAGTTGACCAGACCCACGCGCCAGACACCCGATTTGTCCATCACCTCGAGCAGCGCGCGTGGATCGTCCATCAGGGAGATGAGGACCTCCCAATGATCTTCTTTCCCCTTGCGCATCGCCTCCTGGACTTTGGGCTTGAGGTCGCGCCACGGCTGGATGTGAACATGGACGTCGGTGATGCGGCTTAATCGCTCCAGGTGTAGAACCCCTTTCCCGTCTTCTTTCCCAGCTCGCCCTTCTTCACTTTCTCCTTCAGGATTTTCGGCGGCTCGTACTGCGGCTTACCCAGCGTCGCATGCAGGCACTCGGCGATCGCCAGGCGCACATCGAGGCCGACGAGATCGGTGAGCTTGAGCGGCCCCATCGGATGGTTGTAGCCCAGCTCCATCGCCTTGTCGATGTCCTCGGCGCTGGCGACATCCTGCTCGAGCATACGCATCGCCTCCAGCCCGAGTACCACGCCGAGCCGGCTGGACGCGAAACCGGGGGAATCGCGCACCACGATCGGCTCTTTGCCGAGCTGACGTGCGAACTCCACGGCGCGCTCAGCCGCTGGGCGGCTGTCCCGCCCATGCGTGACGACCTCGACCAGCCTCATGACATGAACCGGATTGAAGAAGTGCATGCCGACGAGGCGCGCCGGCTGCGTCATCGCCGACGCGATCTCGCCGATGGAGAGCGACGAGGTGTTCGAGGCGAGTAGGGCTCCCGGCGGCGCGGCGCGCTCCACGTCCGCGAACAGACGCTGCTTGATCTCGATGTCCTCGACGATTGCCTCGATGACGATGTCGGCATCGCTCACTGCCGCGCGAATCTGCGGCTCCGGGCGAATCCGCTTGCGCATTGCGGCGTGATCCTCCGCGGCCAGTTTCCCCCGTTTGACGCCGCTCACGAGCAGCGCTTCGATCTTGTCCAGCGCCTGGGGCAGGGCATCGGCCCGGGCGTCGGTGAGCCGTACTTCGCATCCCGCCAGCGCCGCAACGTAGGCAATACCGTGCCCCATCGTGCCGGCGCCGATGACGGCGACGCGTGTGGGGTTCATGCCGCCCGGGACGCGTCTACGATGGGACGGGCCCGCTCAGGATGGTTCGTGCAAATGCCGTCGACACCCCAGCGCACCATACGCTCGATGTCACCCGCATTGTCCACGGTCCACGCAATGATCTGTGCACCCAGACCGTGCACCGTCTTGACGAGCTGCTCGTCCAACGTCGTCCGCTCCTGCCAGAGCGTTTGGGCCAGGGCAGCTTCGAGCGTTTGGCGCGGCGACCGGTTCGGTACCTCGGAGAGGACGCCCCGCGGCAGACTGGGGCGCTTCTCGCCCAGCCTGCGCACGACGGGAACGACAAAGCTGTGGACTGCGTAGCCGCCCGGGTTGGGCCCCCGATCGAGTGTCGCGAGCAGGCGGTCATCCCAGCGGGGATCGAGCACTTTCACTTCGACGAAGACCTTGAGCTTGCCGAGCACATCCAACGCTTGTGCGAGTGTGGGAATTGGCTCGCCATTCGCTAACGGCATCGCGGCGAGGTCCCGGGCTCTCGCCTGGGCAATCGGCAGCCCCATGACCGACGGATCGTGATGGACGACGATCTCACCGTCGATCGTCGCGTGAACGTCCAGCTCCACGCCATCGGCTCCCTGGCCGGCGGCGGCACGGAAGGCGGCCAGGGAGTTCTCCAGCTCGATGCTGGAGGCGCCCCGGTGAGCGATAACTAGGGGCTTCACTGCTGCAGGCTGTCGGCTTTCTTCGGCTCGATCCAGTCCGGTTCCTTCTCGATGTCGTGCACCCTCGCGATGTCCTCGGGGCGCGGCAGCACCGATTCCAAATACGCTGGATACTTTGCCGCGTCGATCGGCTGGCCGTCTACCGTGAAATGCTGATGGGCGTACATCCCGATCCGCCGGTTGAACTTGAGGTCCGGCACCTTGAGCTGCCGCTCGCGCTCGGGGATGAACATGTTGAGCCGCTCGACCAGCTTCACGATCTCCTGGCGATACAGATTGCGCGCCATCTCGTTCAGCTTGCTCTTGTCAGGCTCGGCCCCCCCCCCGTTCGTGGGGTTCTCCCGCTCGTCGTAGCGGCCTTTGAGCCCCCACACATATGCCCAGTGCGCGGAGGACGAGTTGTCCGTGCCGAAGAGATCGAACGCCGTGGGGATCCACTTATAGAAGAAGCGCTGGATCACCTCGGCCGGCATCTTGCCCGCCTTCACGATGCGCAGCAGCCCGTTGTTGCCGGTGCCGAGGTGGTAGGACTCCTCCTTGAGCATCGGACCCATGGAGCGTGACAGCGGGTCGAACGCGGAGACGGACAGCATCTTCAGTTGGAACTTGCCGTCGCGGTCGATGAACTGCGTGTACGTGAAGAAGTCGAGCCAGTTGTCGACGATCTCGTTGAAGGAGCCGAGCAGTCGCTCGCCTTCGTCGGCGCGCCGCTCCAGCAGCTTGGCGGCCTCGCGTTTGCCTTCGTCGCCGAAGTGTGAGCAGAGCAGGTAGGACATCTGCCAGCCGTGACGCATCTCTTCCGTCATCACGCGCTGCAGCGACAACAGGTCGTAGGCGGAAGGGGCGTGATGCAGCAGGTTGCGCTGCTGCTCCACGGACGCGAATTCAGTGTCGCCTTGATACACGATCAGGTTGAGCAAGGCGTCGCGGATGCGCTGATCGGGGATGTGCATCACGGTCGGCCATTTGCGCTGGCCTTTGTAATGCCCGAACTCGATGTGGGGCACTTCCGGATCCCCGAACTTCGCCTCGAACCCGTACTGGCGAAGATCGCCCTGCGGGAGGCCGATCGAATCCTGCCAGTAGCGGAAGTAGTCGATCCAGTCGTCGAAGTTGTGGAGTTTGCGGACCATCAGCGATTCCTTATGAGTTGGCGTGCTTCGGGAGTGGCGAACAGGACTTCCTGATCGGCGATTTCAATGTCGAGCATTTCCTCGAGCGTGCTGTGGAGCGACCGATACAGCGCGGCTTTGGCCTTACGCACCGCGAGTGGCGCCATCGACGCCCACCGCTCAGCGAGGGCTCGTGTTTCCGCGCCGAGCGAGTCGTGCGGGACCACGCGGTCGAACACGCCGAGCTGCAGCGCCTCGGCGGCGGGCACCATGCGCGCGCTCCACACCAGCTCCAGCGCTTTCGAGATGCTGGTGAGGCGGGGCAGGAAATAGCTACCGCCCCAGTCCGGGCCGAGTCCCAGCTTGTGGAATACCTGCCCGATCGATGCCTGATCCGAGGCGAGGCGATAGTCGCAGGCGAGCGCCAGATTCGCTCCGCCGCCGGCCGCGGGGCCGTTGACCGACGCGAGCACCGGCTTGGGCGCATTGCGAATCGTGAGCGCGATATCCTTGCCGGCGCGCACTAACTGGTCGCCCTGCGTGCCGAGGACGCCGAGGTCAGCGCCCGCGCAGAAGGCGCGGCCGGCGCCGGTGATGACGATGACGCGCACGGCGTCCGCGGCCGCGAGCATGCGCAGCGCTTCGAGCAGATCCTCGCAGGCGTCCGGATCGAAGGCGTTGAGCTGGTCGGGACGATTGAGCGTCGCTGTCCCGATGCGATCGCTGATCTCGACCAGCACACACTCGTAGGCCGCCATCAGACGCGCTCCACGATCATCGCGATGCCCTGACCGACGCCGATACACATGGTGACTAACCCCAGGCGTGACCGACGGCGTTGTAATGCGTGAACCAACGTGGTTACCAGCTTGGCACCGGTGCACCCGAGGGGATGGCCAAGCGCGATGCCGCCGCCGTAGATGTTGACCTTCCCGGGATCGAGCTTCAACTCGCGGATGCAGGCGATTGCCTGCGCGGCGAAAGCCTCGTTCAGCTCGACGAGATCGATCTGATCGATTGTCAGTCCTGCACGCTTCAGGGCTTTCTTCGTCGCAGGGATAGGGCCCAGACCCATACAACTCGGATCGACCCCCGCCACGGCCGTTGTGACAATTCGAGCAAGCGGTTTGACCGTCCGGCCGTCCGACCGTCCGACCGTCACAAGTAGTGCCGCCGCGCCATCGTTGATTCCGCTGGAGCTTGCGGCGGTGACCGTTCCATCTTTCTTGAACGCGGGCTTGAGCTTCGCGACGGTCTCCATCGTCGTCCCGGCGCGCGGGTACTCGTCTTTCGCGAACTTGGAGCCGTCGGGGAGGGGGACGGGCACCAACTCATCCGTGAACACGCACTCTTTGAGCGCCCGCTCGGCGCGCTGATGGCTCTCTACGGCGAACGCATCCTGCTCGGCTCGGCTGATCTTGTAGCGCTCGGCCACGACTTCTGCCGTCTCGCCAAGCGAGATCGTCCATTCTTTCTTCATCCTCGGATTCACGAAGCGCCAGCCGACCGTCGTGTCCGCCGTCTCGGGCGCCTTGCGGCTCCACGGCTCACTCGCCTTTAGCATGACGTAGGGCGCGCGAGTCATGCTTTCGACGCCGCCCGCGATGAACGTCTCGCCCTCACCGGACCGAATCGCCTGTGCCGCACTCGCGACGGCCTGCAGCCCCGATCCGCACAGGCGATTGACCGTCTGACCGGGCACCTCGACCGGTAGCCCCGCGAGGAGCAGGGCCATGCGGGCGACGTTGCGATTGTCCTCGCCCGCCTGGTTGGCGCACCCGAGAATGACATCATCGATGGCCGAGGGATCGATTCCCGACCGCTCGACAACCGCCTTTATCGGAATCGCCGCCAAATCATCCGGCCGCACCGCGGCCAATGATCCGCCATGCTTACCAACTGGAGTTCTCACGGCCTCGACAACAAAGGCCTCCTTCACAGAGCGACCCACACAGTCTTCGTTTCCAAATACCCGTCCAACGCTTCGCGACCCAGATCTCGCCCGAAGCCGGATGCCTTGAACCCGCCGAACGGCGCGCCGGAATCGTAGAAGTTGTACGAGTTGATCCAGACCGTCCCGGCGCGAATCGCCTTCGCCGCCCGGTGCGCCTTCTGGATGTCCCTGGTCCAGATGCCGGCGGCGAGACCGTAGATCGTCTGATTCGCGAGCTTCACACCCTGATCGAAATCGTCGAACGTGAGCACCGCGAGGACCGGCCCGAAGATCTCCTCGCGCGCGATCGTCATACTGGGCTGCACGCCGTCAAACACGGTTGCTTCGACGTAATAACCCTTGCCGTTGGGTTTTGCCGCCTTGCCGCCCGCGACAAGTTTTGCCCCCTCATCGACACCCTTCTTGATATAGGAGAGCACGGTCTCCTGCTGCTTTTTGGAGACCAGCGCGCCAAGGCGTGTGTTCTTATCGAGCGGATCGCCGGGGGTCATCTTCTTTGCCCCCTCGGCGAGCTGTTCGATCACCTGCGAGTGCACCGATTGCTCGACCAGCAGACGCGAGCCCGCGGCGCAGACCTCTCCCTTGCCGTAGAAGATGCCCGTCTGCGCGCCCCGCACTGCGGCCTTTAGGTCGGCGTCGGCGAAGATGATGTTGGGACTCTTGCCGCCCAGCTCGAGCGTCACACGCTTATTCGTGTCGGCGGCCATCTTCATGATCTGGCGGCCGACCTCGGTCGATCCGGTGAACGAGATCTTGTCGACGTCGGGATGCCGCACGAGGGCAGCCCCCGCGGTCGACCCGCCGCCCGTCACCACGTTGAATGCGCCCGCCGGCAACCCCGCTTCGAGCGCGATCTCCGCGAACAGCAGGGCGGTAAGCGGTGTCTCGGACGCTGGCTTCAGGACCACAGTGCATCCGGCGGCGAGCGCCGGGGCGAACTTCCAGCTCGCAATGTTCAGCGGGAAATTCCACGGCACGATCGCGCCGACGACGCCGATCGGCTCGCGCAGCGTGTAGGTGAAGAACGGCCCTTCGACGGGGATCGTATCGCCGACGATCTTGTCCGCCCACCCCGCGTAATAACGCAGGGTGTTGATCGTCATCCCGATCTCGATCTTCGACTCGAACAGCGTCTTGCCGTTCTGCGCCGTCTCGAGCCGTGCGACCTCGTCCAGCCGCGCTTCCAGCAGATCCGCAGCCTTACAGAGGATTCTCCCCCGCTTTCTGGCTGACATCTCCCGCCACGCTTGCGACTCAAAACAGGCCTTGGCGGCGCGGACCGCATTGTCGACGTCCGCCGCGTCTCCCGCCGCCACCTCGGCCAGCACTTCTTCGGTTGCGGGATTCTCGACCGCGAACCGTTTGCCGCCTGTGGCCGGCCGCCACTCGTTATTAATGAAGAGGTCGGTCTTCACTTCCCCTTGAACTCCGCCATCCGCTTCTCCTGGTTCGCCGCGATCCCCTCTTTGGCATCCTCGCTCTGGAAGAGCTGCTGCTGCAGCTCGCGCTCGATCGCCAGGCTGGACTCGAACGGCACCTCGGCGCCCGACTGCACCGCGCGCTTGATCAAGCCTACGGCCTTGGACGCCTTGTGCGGCGGGCAGAATTGCTTGGCGTAGAGCACGACCTGGTCCCAGAACTCCTTGCCAGGCAGGATCTCGTTGACCAAGCCGATCTCCTTCGCGCGATCAAAGGAGAAGAGTTCACCCTTCACCATCAGCTCGATCGCGAGCGATTTGCCCACGATGCGGGCGAGACGCTGGGTGCCGCCGGTGCCGGGAAGCACACCGAGGTTGACCTCCGGCAGCCCGATCTTGCCGGCGTTCTCCTTGGCCAGGCGGAGGTCGCACGCCATCGCGATCTCGAGCCCGCCCCCAACGGTATGGCCATTCAGCGCCGCGATCGTGAGCTTCGGCGTCTGCTCGAGGCGATTGAGGGTCTCATTCGCATGGAGGCAGAAGAAATACTTGAACCGTGGCGTCACCTTGTTGAGCATGCCGATGTTGGCGCCCGCGGAGAAGAATTTGTCGCCGTGACCACGCAATACGATCACGTGCACATTGTCGTCGAAGCGCGCTTGCAGGATCGCGTCGTCGAGCTGGCGCATCATGTCATACGTGTACGTATTCGCCGGAGGATCGTCGAGCTCGATGATGGCGAGCCCATGCTCGGCGCGGTACTGAATGAGCGTCTTGACTTGCGGTTCGGTCATCGTTGCCATGGAATTATTTCGCCTCCGGATGAGTCTCGACGAAGCCGCCGAGGAAAATTCCCGCCATGAGATCGCCCAGCCGGGCAGGATCGATCTCGCCGGCCGGGTCGTACCAGTTGTAGATCCAGTTCATCATGCCGAACAGGATGTAAGTCGCCGCGCTCCGATCGACCGCGCTCTGGTCCGGCGCCGCTTCCTTGAGAATGGACTCGAGCAGGTCGACATACTTTCGCTTGATCGCGCTCACTGCACGTGGCGACGCCTCGTGCGACATGACTTTCATCTCAGCCATGTGCTGCGCGAAGAACGCCACGTGATGGTGCACGAAGGCATGCAGCTGTTCTTGCGGGTCGCTGGCGGCCGCTACGGCCTGGCGAGCCCCGTCCAGGACCTGGGTGAAGCAGCGCTCCTGGATGAGCGCGAGGAGGTCTTCTTTGCCGCGGACGTAGTAGTACATCCCTGCCAGGGACATCCCGCTCGCGGCGGAGAGGTCCCGCATGGTGGTGGGATGGTAGCCCTTGTCCGCAAAGACCCGAGCGGCGCGGGCGAGCAGGTGGTCGAGACGCTCGTCGTATGGTCGCATGAGTTCGAACGTTTGTTCGAATCTTCAAGCTATTCCCTTGGGTTCGATGCGGCAATAGGTGTCTGGTGTCCGGTGTCAGGGGTGTAATCCCAGACACCTGACACCAGGCACCTTTCTTAATATTCGAGCCTGTCTCACGTCCACATCCGGAGCCCGATGGTCCAACCGCAAGTGGTTCCAGTAGCTCCCGATGCCGCGCTGATCCTCGCGTGGCAGGCGGGAGATGAACAGGCGGCGGCCGAGCTCGTTGGGCGCCACGCCCGGCCGTTGGCGCGCTTTTTAGCCGGCGCGGGCGCGCCGGAAGCGGATGTGGACGACCTGGTGCAAGAGACATTCATCCGCGCGTTTCGCAGCGTGGATCGTTTCCGCGGGCAGTGTCAGTTTCGCACCTGGCTGCTGACGATAGGCGGCAACGTGCTGAAGGATTTCGGGCGGCGGGCGGCGCGGCGCAAAGTGCTGCCACTCGATGATGGCGTGCGTGACGCGACCGGTGACCCGCACGAGCATGCCGAAGCAAGTGAAGCAGAAGCATTGCTCGCGGCCGGATTGCAGCAACTGCCACGACTGCAGCGGGAAGTGTTCCTGCTCAGGGCGCAGCAGGGACTCGAATACGAAGAGATCGCAGCAGCACTGGCGACGACGCCTGGAGCAGCGCGGGTGCATTACCACCATGCAGTGCGGAGGCTGAAGGAGGTTGTAAAGTGAATATGGACGGCTACGCTAGGATCGAGAGTCTGGCGAAGCGGCTCGGCAACGCGGCGGCAGGACGGCTCGACGTCGACGCGACCGCGCGGAAGGTCGTCGAGCGGCTGCGCGAGCAGCCGGTGCGCCGCGCGCTGTGGATCCAGCAGACGTGGCTGCAGATCGCCGCAGCGCTCGTCATCGTGGTGGGAGGCGCCGTGGTCGCGTCGCGGCTAACCCAGAAGGGACACCCCGCGGTCAGCGCACACGCCGCTCACTTCGTGGCGGACGACCTGGGTGATCTCTCGGCCGAAGAACTGCGCGGTGTGCTGGCAGGATTCGACGAAATGGTAGGCAGCAACAGTATCGCCGTCCCGGAGGGCAGTACGGATCTCCGTGAACTCGATGCGCACCAGCTGCGTGCTGTGCTGCGCTCCTTGGAGGGATAAATGAAGCAGGTCGTAGTTCTCAGTCTTGCCGTCCTGCTCGCGCCGGGCTTGGCCGCCCAGCAGCGCGACAGCCTACGTGCGCAGAGTGACACCGCCGAGGCGGGCCGGTTGCGCGCGCAAATCGAGCAGCGCTTCGGCGAGCGCGTGCAGCAGGATCTGCAGTTGTCGTCCGATCAGGCGACGAAGCTGCGCGCCACGCAGGAGCGGTTCGGCGCCCGCCGGCGCACGCTGATGGAGCAGCAGATGACGCGGCGGCGCGCGCTCGAAGGTCAGATGCAGCCAGGCGTCGCCGCCAACTCCGACAGCGTGCGCAAGTTGATGGACGGGATGCGGGCCGGGCGGGCCGAGATGGTCAAGATCGAGCAGGACGAAGATCAGGAGATGTCGGGCTATCTCACGCCGGTGCAGCGCGCCCGCTATCAGCGGATGCGAGAGCAGTTCATCCAGCGGGTGGGCGAGATGCGCCGGGAGGGGCGGGGGATGGGCAGAGGCCCGGGCATGGGGGGTCGCCGTTCTGGGCTGCGCGGAGGCCGGCGCCGGGGCATCTAGGACACCGGTTGGGAAAAATGAAGGGGCGCAGCATGCTGCGCCCCTTCTGCTATGCTGTCCTGCAGCTGCTCAGCTCAACACCTTACTCAACTGCTCGCAGCGACCGAGTAGCGTCGGGTCGCTCAGTCGAGCGCCCGCGCCGTCCAGGAAGCCCGCGAGGATCCACGGGTTCCCACCTACTCCGCCCTGCACAGGCTGTTTCGGGAATGTAAAGCTCAGCCCCGGCGGAACCACGGAGAGCGCCTGGCTGCGGACCGCCTCGTGCGGGCCACCCACCGGGTTGTCGTTGTTCCGGAAGATGACCTGGACGCCGAGGCCCTCATACGCCAGCGATGCGTCCATGCTGATGAACGGACCCGGGCTGTTCGCGCAGCTCTCGACGCCGAACTCGGCGACCGCCGTTGCCGGAGTTTGCTGGGCGTGGTTGAAGCCATAGCGGCTGCCTTGAACGCAGCGGCCGAGGTAGATCTCGTCGCTGGTTGGGGTGCCCTTCGCGTCCACGAACTGCACCCAAATGAACGGGTTGCCACCCACGCCTCCCAGCACGGGCTGCTTGGGGATCGTGATGGACTGACCGGCGGGCTGGAGCGTCAAGTCCACGACTTTGTCAGCAGTGTAATCGTGCGTCCCCTTCAGGTTGTTGCTGAAGGTCATCTCGACGCCGAATCCACCCAACGCCGCCGCACCTGTGAGCGTGATCTGCGGACCGGGGTTGTTGCTGCAACCCTCGGCCACGAGTTCCGCATTCACGCTGATCGGGATCTGCAGGTCGGTGATGTTGATGTGGGGCAGGGACGACGTGGAGGCAAACGAGGGAGCGGGGGCGAGCGGCTGCGGTGAATTGTCGCGACACGCGCCGGTCAGGAGAAAGGCGCCCGCAAGGGCGAGGAACGTGCTCGTACGCATGATTCGCTTCTCCTCTGCACGGAGATGGTTGCCAGAACTGCAAGAGCTTCCGGTGGCTCTTGGCACGGCAATCCGCGTGCCGAGTGAATTGGAGACCTGCACGCACGACGGACGAAGAACTGGTGCTGGTCTGTGCCGATTGGCTGACATAGGTGTGGACCGTCGGCGACCACGAAATTTGTGGTCAGCTAGCCTTGCGTCCGGGTGCGTTACCTTGCGAGGGGTTCGGGCATCTCCGCGGTAGGACGGGCGTGACTATATTTCCGCGCCCCAGCCCGAGTGGCGGAATGGCAGACGCAACGGACTCAAAATCCGTCGGGGGCAACCCCATGAGAGTTCGACTCTCTCCTCGGGCATCCGTACTGGTTGGACTGCTGTGGGCGTTCAACGCACTCCTCGCCGTTGCACAACAACCTTCATTTCGGGGCACCGTCGTCAGCGCCGAAACCCGCGAGCCGCTCGGCTTCAGCATCGTCATCTTGCATCCGACGTTCGGCGAGCGATTCACCGACGCTGCTGGCGCGTTCGCGTTCGAGGGCACTACGGGCGGCAGCTATCTCCTCAGTGTTCGCCAGATCGGCTATGCGCCACTCGACACGCAGCTGATCATCGCGGGCGACAGCGCAACCGTCGTGCAGATCGCGCTCCGCCATCTCGCGATCGAGCTGCCTCCGGTCACGGTGGCTGGACGACAGTGCACCAACCCCGGTCGCCCCGACTCGAGCGATGCAGCTCTGCTCGCCGTGTTCGACCAACTCCAGGAGAACGCTCGACGCTACGAGCTGCTCGCAGACTCCTATCCGTTCCATTACGACCTCGAGCTCGCGCTGCGGGAAGTGAATCAGCGCGGCGATACGGGACGACCGGTGGTCAGGAGACTGCAATTCACCAGCGACGACAATCATCCCTACGCGGTCGGTCGCGTCGTCGAACCCGCCTGGGGACCATGGGGCAGTCCCGACAACATGCTCGTGATCCACAGCGCCGACCTGCAGGATCTGGGCAACCCAAACTTCATTGCGAACCACTGTTTCCGGCTGGCAGGACGGGACACGATCGGCGGAGAGACGCTCGTGCGAATCAATTTCGAGCCGGCGACACGCATCGGCTCGGCCGATATGGCGGGCGCCGCGTACCTCGACTCCATCACCTACGAGCTGCGCTACACTGAGACCTCGCTCACCCGGCCAGAGCAATCGGCATTGGCCAATGTCCGCGCCATGCGCTTTCGGACGCGCTTTCGCAACATCGCGCGGGGCGTACCCCTGCAAGACTCGTTGACGGCCATAACCACCTATCGCTACGGCCGGCAAACGAAGATCGACACCCAGCGAACCGTGGAGGTTCGCTTCCGGCGCCAACCACCACCGCCTTAGCCACTTGCGCGGAATACGGTCATGGGGGGATATGGGGCCTCCCTAGGAGGTCATCATGGCTCTGCCGCTGCTGCTCGCGCTGCTTCAGGCTGTTCCCCCGGCGACGGCGCCGGTGCAAAATCCCGTCGGTTCGGTCGCGGCTTGGACGCTCCATTTCACCGGCGACGTCCGCTGGCAGCAGGTCACGCCCGCCGGCGCGCTCCTCGTCTCGACAGACGCGGCGCTCGCGGGCGTCGACGTCGAGCGCGGGCAAATCGCCTGGCAGAAACCGGAGCTCGGCGGCCTGCCGGTCGACAGCGTCCGCATGGTCGAGGGCTCGTTACTGATGGAAGCGGCGAAACCGGGCCTGTCGCTCATTTTCGATCCGGTCACCGGCACTGTCCTGTTTGACTCTCGGCGCTTGAGTCTGACGAGAGTCGTGACGCGGCGCGTGCTGCCGCAGAGCGGCACGCTGCTCGTGCACGGCCAGCGAGCGTCGGGTCCGCCCGTGGTCGCGCTGTACGACCTGGCGACCGGCAACCAGCGCTGGGTGAGTGAATCGCTCTTCCAGCAGACCGAACCGAAGCGGGGCGGACTCGGCGGCCTGATGCAGGGGCTCGTGCGGATGGCATCATCCGCGACCACACTCGAGGTGTTGCAGGCCGGTCCCGAGGTGATCGTGGTCCACACGTTGATGGGCCTGCGCGCACTCGACGCCAAGACCGGCGCGATCCGGTGGACCGCGTCGTTACCGATGGCGCGCTCTGGGACGGTGCCTCACCAAGTCAGACTCTATCCCTCGCTGGCCAGGACCGATCGCATCTACGTGAGCTACGATGAGCGGCTCATGGCGTATCGGCTTGCCGATGGGCAGCCGCTCTGGTCCAAGCCCGCGACCGTCGATGGCTGGATTCGAGACATCGTCCAGCACCCGGCCGGCATCATCATGCTGCCCGTAGGTCCGCCGCCGAACCAGGCCACCGGCAACGTGCGCATCATCAACGGCGTGGTGCAGACCGGCCTCAATGTCGCCCGCTACGACGACGGCACGATGATCGCCGACAAGCCGCTGCGGATGCGCGGCACGGTGAAGGACGCGATGATCGCGGGCGACGCGGTGGTGCTCGCCGTGGACGCCGACTCGCGCACCTTCGTCAACGTGCTGAACGTCGCGACGGCAACGGTGCGACTCCAAAAAGATGTGAAGATCAAGGGCCAGCTCGATTACGCCGAGCTGATTCCGGCGGGGGGGGGCCTGCTGTACATCTCCCGCTCCGACGCGGCGACGAACGGCGAAGTCAACGTCATCGACCTGACGAGCGGCGAACCGAAGTACAAGGATGCGATCGAGGGCGGCAAGTCATCCGCGTTGCTCCATGCTATAGATGGAAGCACGCTATACGTCTATGCGAACAAGGACCACCATCTCTACGCCGTGAATCGGCAGGACGGCACCTATCGCGCGCTGGGCGGAGAGATCAAACTGGAAGGCGATGAGGATCCGACCGCGCTCGAGGTGCGCACGGCTGGACTCGTGCTGATCTCATCACAGAACCTCGTCACCGCCGGTCGCGACGGGCAGATCAAACAGCAGGTCTATCATCCCGCGCCGCGGCTGCCGGGACTGCTGCGGGCGCTCTATCGGATCAATTCGATTCGTGCCGGTCTTTACGGTGCGGCGGCATCGTCATACGGTGACGCGTTCGCGCAGGTCTCGCGCACCGCGACTGATAGCACTGCGAGACGCATTACGGGTCAGATGGCGACCGCCTACACCCAGGGCGGAGCACAGCTGCAGGGATACTCGACGCAGGCAGCCGCGATGGCGTCGAAGCGATTCAAGGCGTCACTGGCGACGCCCGGATCAGTCTTCGTGCTAACGCGCTCACCCGACGGGGACGGCAACGTCCTGCTCCAGATCGACAAAGACACCGCGCAGCCGCGCTCGCGCGTGGACCTCGGCAAGCAGCGCGAGCCCGTCTATGCCGTGGACGATATTGCGGGGATGCTGTTCCTGCAGACGACGCCGGGGACACTCGCAGGCTATCGCCTCTAAAGAATGTCCAATGTCCAATGTTCAACGCTCAATGATCATTGAACATTGATCATTGGACATTGATCATTGGACATTGATCATTGGACACTCTTACGGTCCCGTCAATGTGGTAATCGTGAAGGAGCCGCTGCTCACCGCGGGGGCGCCGCTAGCGCTCGCCTGCAGCGTGTAGGTGCCCGCTTTATCGATGCCGAGGTTGCTGAAGCGCGCAATCCCGTTGACGGGTCGCACCACCGTCGTGCCGCTCAACGCGGCGCCGGTCGCGTTGGATGCGAGGCCAATCGTGATACTCCCGGTGAACGCGGTATTGATGTTGCCGAGGGTATCGCGGGCGACCACCTCGACCGGCGGCGTGATGACCTGACCGACGTTCGCGGAATTCGGCTGCACGAAAAAGGACAGAACCGCCGGCGTGTTGCCACCGTTGCCGTCGCCCCCGACTGTGCCGACTAACCCGGAACCGACGCCACCTATGCAGCCGCCGATCACAACCGCGACCAGTGTGCTGAGGAGATTCGAGTGCGGGTTTCGCATCCGTTCGCCTACCCATAAAACCCGCGGCAGTTCCGGCCGAAAGGGTCGCCTGCAAAGGCGGGCGTTTTTGTGGTAAACTGGGGGCCATGGCAACACAAGTTGAAGGCCGCCGCGGCGGCGCCGTCGGCGCCAAGATCGACTACCGGGACGGCCACTGGATCGTCCCCGACCATCCCATCATTCCCTTCATCGAAGGCGACGGCACCGGACCCGACATCTGGCGGGCGTCGGCGAAGGTATTCGACGCCGCGGTGGCCAAGACGTCGGGCGGGAAGCGCAGCATCGTGTGGCGCGAAGTTCTGGCCGGCGAAAAATCATTCAATCAGAACGGCAATTGGCTGCCCGAAGAGACGCTGGGCGTCATTCGCGAGCATCGCATCGCGATCAAAGGCCCGCTGACGACGCCGGTCGGCGGCGGCATCCGGTCGCTCAACGTCGCGTTGCGCCAGCTGCTCGATCTGTACGCCTGCATTCGCCCCGTCCGGTACATCGCCGGTGTGCCCGCGCCGGTCAAGCAGCCCGGGAAACTCGACGTGGTCATTTTCCGCGAGAACATCGAGGACGTCTACGCCGGTATCGAGTATAAGGCTGGGAGCGCGGAAGCCGATGCCTTGATCGAGTTCCTGCAGCGCAGCTTCGGCGCGAAGATCCGGGAGAAGAGCGCCATCGGCATCAAGCCGATGTCGCAATTCGGGTCGCAGCGACTCGTCGTGAAGGCGATTCAATACGCCATCAAGCGGCATCGTCCGTCCGTGACGCTCGTCCACAAGGGCAACATCATGAAGTTCACCGAAGGCGGCTTCCGTGACTGGGGGTACGAAATCGCGAAACAACGCTTCGGCGAGCAGACGGTGACTGAGACGGAGGGCGGCAAGCGGAAAGAGGATGCCGACAAGGTCGTCATCAAGGACCGGATCGCCGACGCCATGTTTCAGCAGCTCGTGTTGCGGCCCGATGAGTATTCCGTGATCGCGGCACCCAATCTCAACGGCGATTACCTGTCCGACGCGGCGGCCGCGCAGGTCGGCGGTCTCGGTCTCGCGCCGGGCGGCAACGTGGGAGATGGCTACGCGGTGTACGAGGCGACGCACGGCACGGCTCCGAAGTACGCCGGCCAGGACAAGGTGAATCCCAGCAGCGTGATCCTGTCAGGGGTGATGATGTTCGAGGAGATGGGTTGGGATGAGGTGGCGCGCGCCATCGTGCGCGGGCTCGAGGGAGCGATCGCAGCGCAACGCGTCACGTACGACCTCGCGCGCCAGCTGCCCGGCGCAACGGAGATCTCGACCTCCGCGTTCGCCGACGCCATCATCGAGCACCTGTCATGAAGACACTCATCTCGACCAAGCCGCTCAGTAGCCTTGAGACCCCGCTCCTCGCGGTGCTCGTCGTCCAGGGATCAGCGGCAGCGATCGATCCGGGCGTCGAGCGCGCAGTCGCCACCGGCGACTATAAGGGAAAGAAAGACGAGACCCTCCTTGTCTACGGCAGCGGCAAGGCGCAGCGCATCCTGCTGGTGGGTATCGGGAAAGCGAACGAGATCACGCGCAGTGCAGTCCGTCACTCCGCGGCGATCGCGGCCAAGCGCGTGCGCAGCCTGGGGACCAAGACGTTCTCCCTGGCGGTCGCGAAAGAGGCGCGTGGCAGTCTCGGCGCCGCCGAGCTGGCGCAGGTGCTCATCGAGGGTGCGGCACAGGGTGGGTGGCAGTTCACCGAGCTCAAGAAGCAGCCGGAGGACCCCAAGCCCGATCTCGAGTCCGTCGAGCTGGTGATCGAGGCCTCCGACAAAGACGAAGCCGAGGCGGGGCGCCGCATCGGGGACGCCATTGCGGCCGGCTATCTGTTCACGCGCAACCTGCAGATGCAGCCGGGCAACGTCTGCACGCCCAGCTATCTCGCCGAGCTAGCCCGGAAGCTGGCGGCGGCGCACGGATTCAGCGTCACCATCATGGACAAGGCGCAGATAAAGAAGGAGGGGATGGGAGCGCTCCTCGCCGTCGCTCAGGGCAGTGCGGAGGAACCCCGCTTCATCGTGCTCGAGTACCAGGGGGGCAGTGGAGCGCCGATCGTCCTGATCGGCAAAGGCGTCACGTTCGATTCCGGCGGCATCTCGATCAAGCCGGCGTTGAACATGGAAGACATGAAGTTCGACAAATCGGGCGCCACCGCGGTGCTTGGCACGTTCGAAGTGCTGGGGCGCCTCAAGCCCAAGATCAATGTGGTAGGCCTGATACCGGCTACTGAGAACCTGCCTTCGGGCACCGCGATGAAGCCCGGCGACGTCGTGAAGAGCCACCTCGGCAAGACGATCGAGATCATCAATACCGACGCCGAGGGGCGCCTGATTCTGTGCGACGCCCTGTCGTACGCGCGTCGCTTCAAGCCCGTCGCCGCGATCGACGCGGCTACCTTGACGGGCGCGGTCGTGGTCGCGCTCGGCCACCACGCCATCGGCATGCTCGGCAACGACGAAGCGTTGCTCGCCGAGGTACGCGACGCGGGCGAGCGCGCCGGCGAGCGCTGCTGGCCGTTGCCGCTCTGGGACGACTATCGCGAGCTGCTCAAGTCCGATGTGGCAGACGTCAAGAACTCCGGGGGGCGCGCCGCCGGGACGATCGCGGGCGCGTGGTTTCTGCGCGAGTTCGTGGACAGCTTCCCGTGGGTGCATCTCGATATCGCCGGGACCGCGTACCTCGAAGGGGAAGGCGCCGCTCACGCCAAAGGGCCGACGGCCATCGGTGTCCGGCTGTTCACGGAGTTCCTGCTCAAACGCGCCGGCGCTTGATTCCCGCGTGGGCGGGGGCGGGCCGGGGGGCCCGGGGGGGCCTTCTCGTCCTCGCCCTGTTGCCCGCGGCTCTCTCTGCCCAGGTGGATACCACACGCCGAGGCACGTCGGTACGAGACACGTCGGCACGTGACACGACCGCACGCGACACGACGACCGCGCTGCTCCCAACCTTTGCGCCAGCGATCGTCCCGGGTCCGCTTCCCAAGGGCGCGCGCTACACCTTCACTCTCGACTCGGTCCTCCTCTCGAACGCGCGGACGCTGAGCGATCTCCTGGTCCACATCCCCGGCGTGTACGTCGCGCGTGGGGGCTGGTACGGCGAGCCGGAGATTGTGTTGTACGGCGGCCGCGGTCCGGCGTCGCTCGAGATCTATTGGGACGGCATGCCGATGCTGCCGCTGGGCCGTGACTCGGTCTATCTCGATCCGGCCCGGATCCCGCTCGGGCCGCTCGAGCGCGTGGATGTCATCGTGCTCCCCGCGTCGCTCCGCGTCTACCTCGTCACATCGCAACACCGTCCGACGACGCCGCGCACGCAGGTCGGCATTGTCTCCGGGCAACAGGACATCGCGGATTACCGCGCGGGTTACGCAACCCGTTCCCACGCGGGGTTTGGTGTGTCGCTGCTCGCCGACTGGGCCAGCATCGGTATCGGCTCGCCCAGCATCACGACCCCGGCCTTTGGGACGAGCGATATCTGGGTCAAGGCCGATTACGTGCCGCCCGGGGGACGAGTCGGGGCGTCGTTCCAGGTGTCGAGCTCGAGTTGGCATCGCGCCGCCGCGAGCGATCGCCGAGTGGACGGCTGGCGCCAGGATCGCCGCGACCGGCTGCTACGTCTATTCGTCGCGCAGCGCGATGACGGTCTCGGGTGGCGGCTGACGACAACGCTGGGCACGAGCGGCATCAGCAACGACACCCTGGTGCGGCGCCGAACCGTATCCGTCGCCAGCATCGAGGCGAGCCAGGCGTGGCGCACCGCGACGGTCTCGGGGCTCGCACGCTTCGGTGCCGCCGGCGCGCCGCGGCAGTTCGAGGCGCGGGCAGGGTGGATGCCGCTCTCGCCCATCACACTTGCCGGATCCTTCCGTCAAACCTTCTACATTGGCAATCGATACGGTTGGCGTGTGTATGGCACCGCCGGACTCACCTTGCCGCTCGGGTTCTCGGCGCGGGCCGAGGTATCCTGGCAGGAGGATGCGCAGGCGGCACTCGTGACCAGCGATCCGATGCATCGCACGTTGGACGTCGCGGCCTGGCTGCGTTTCGAGAACCCCCAGCTCACGTTCGAAGTCGGCCGTGGCCGGCGCGATCCATTCGCGCCGCTCGGCTTCGCTGCAGGGATCAGGACCGTGGATTCGTTGAGTCCGACACCCCTCACGGAGTTCGTCGCGGCCCACGGCACGCTCCACATTGCCCCCGGCTTTACGCTGAGCGGCTGGTACTTCGATCCGGTCATCGGAGGCGGGGACTTCGAACCGCCACGCCACGGGCGTGTGTCGGCGACGTTCTACTCCAAGTTCTGGCGGGTCTTCAAGAGCGGGATCTTTGCACTGCGCGGTGAGGTCGCCATGGAATCGTGGAGCAGCTGGGCGCTGGGTGGCATCGACAGTGCCGGCACCCACCGCGCCTTGACTGGATCGAGCTTCGTCGATACAAACCTCGAGATGCAGCTCGCCGGCGTCACGATCTTCTGGAGCGTGACGAACGTCAACATCATGCGCTCGAGTTACGTGGACGGACTGGGGTATCCGAAGGGCGTGCAGCAGTACGGCGCGCGCTGGTTCTTCACGAACTAGCGCAGCCGACTACATTTAAGGCTTGTGCCGCGCAGTATGACGGGCTTCGGCTCGGCCGAAGATCGGGTGCTCCGCGGACGGTTGCGAATCGAAATCCGCACCGTCAACCACCGCTATTTCAACCCGCAGCTCAAGCTGCCGGCGGATCTGGCCGGCGTGGAGAGCGAGATGCGCGAGCGGCTGCGCCAGCTGCTCGAGCGCGGGCATGTGGCCGTCACGGCGCGCTGGGTCGAGGGACCCGGTCCTGAACGGGAAATCACGATAGACCTGTCCCGAGCCAGACAGGTCGTCGCCGCGGCGCAGCAGTTGAAGAAGAAGCTGAAGCTGAAGGGGACGGTCGACCTGGCGTTCGTCGCTCGGCAGCCCGACGTTATGACGGCGACGAATGGCGGAACCGACCAGCCGGTGCAGTGGTCGGATGTGCAATCCATCGTCGAGCGGGCCGCGCGCGACGTCGTCGCGATGCGCGAGCGGGAAGGCCAGACGCTGGCGACTGAGCTGCACAGCCGACTCGACGCGCTCGAGGCGGCGGCTCAGAGGATCGAAGAGCAGGCGCCGGCTCGACTCAAGGCCGAGCACGAGCGGCTCAAGCAGGCGGTGGCGGAGCTGACGGCACAGGCAACGGTGGACGAGCAACGCCTGGCGCTCGAGATCGCCTTGCTCGCCGATCGGGTGGACATCACCGAGGAGCTGGTGCGGTTCCGCTCGCACGTGGCGGCGGCCCGCGCCACGCTGCGCTCCGATCAGGCGGCGGGCAAGCAGCTCGGGTTCCTGGCGCAAGAGCTGCTGCGCGAGGTCAATACGATGGGCTCCAAGGCCAATGATGCGCGCATCACGCAGACGGTGATCGCGATGAAGGGGGACCTCGAGAAGTTTCGGGAGCAGCTGGAGAACCTGGAGTGACGCCGCGAATAGTCGTCCTGTCCGCGCCATCGGGGGGCGGCAAGACGACGATCGCCAAAGCTCTGCGCGAGCGGCTTCCGGATCGATTTGGATTCTCTGTGTCGGCGACAACCCGCAAACCGCGAGGTGGCGAGAAGGATGGGGTCGATTATTACTTTTGGAAGCCGAATGAGTTTCTCAAGGGCGTGAATCAGGGGAAGTTTCTCGAGCACGCAGAGTATGGCGGAGAGCTGTACGGCACGCTCAGGAGTGATGTCCAAAGGATTCTGGATTCCGGGCGCCACGTACTGCTTGATATTGAAGTCCAAGGGGCTGAGCAGGTCAGGGGATTGGATCAGAACGCACTCACGATCTTCATACTGCCCAGCGATCCGCGAGTCCTTATTCAACGACTGGTCAACCGCGGTAGCGAAACACCAGAAGACATCCAGCGGCGGTTAGAGCGCGCGACGTACGAGATAGGCCAAGCAACTGAGTTTCATCGCTGGATCCGAAACGACGATCTTGACGAAGCGGTCGGGGCGGTTGTGAAGGCAGTAGCAGACCGTGCGGGTCAGGTCGTTCGCGACAAACATGACATTGCCTGGCTAAACAGTTATTTGAATCAGCTAAAGGCGGAAAAAACTCGAGTCTTGGATGCGATGCACCAAAAGAAAGGTTGAGCAATGCGGATCGTGACACCAGCAGAAGTCGCAGGACAGACGCAGAACAAGTACCTCGGCGTCCTCGTGGCTGCCAAATTCGCGCGCTTCGTGAACGACTTCCCGCGCGACCGGTCGGTCGACTGGGAAGAGAAGCTCACCACGCGGGCGTTCGACGAGCTCGTCCGCGGCGGCCTCAAGTACCGCCTGGTGCGGCGGCGGCGCTCGCAGGAAACCTGATGCCCGTGGCCGGCCCCACCCGCCACGTCGTGCTCGGCGTGTCGGGCGGAATCGCCTGCTATAAAAGCTGTACGCTGGCTCGCCGCCTGACCGAGGCGGGAGCCACCGTCGACGTGGTCCTCACCGCCGCGGCGGCGGAGTTCGTGCGTCCCGTGACGTTCGAAGCGCTGACCGGCCGGCCGGTCCTGACGTCGCTGTGGGAACGGGGCCGCGCCCTCGCGCACATCGATCTCGCCAAAGATCCGGATCTCGTCATCGTCGCTCCGGCGACCGCCAACATCCTGGCGCGTGCCGCGATGGGGATGGCCGACGATCTGCTCACCGCGCTGCTGCTCGCGCGCGCCGATCGACCGGTGTTGGCCGCCCCCGCGATGAACGACGCGATGTATGCGAATCCCGCAACCGCGGCAAACATCGCCACGCTGACGCAGCGCGGCTGGCATTTCGTCGGACCCGAAATCGGCGCCCTGGCCGAGGGACCGAGCGAACGGCCGGGGCGGATGAGCGAGCCGGAGGCGATCCTCGCGGCGGCGGAGCGTTTGTTCGGACACACCAGCAAGAGCAAGTGGTCAGGCAAGCGCGTCGTGGTGACGGCGGGCCCGACGCGCGAGCACCTCGATCCGGTGCGGGTGATCACCAATCCGTCGAGTGGGCGCATGGGCTACGCGTTGGCGGAGGCGGCGCGTGAGCGCGGCGCCGACGTCGTGCTCGTCACGGGCCCCACGGAGCTTACGCCGCCGGCCGGTCTCGCGACGACGCACGTCGAGACCACAGAAGAAATGCAGCGCGCGCTCCAGGGACTGGTGTCCACGGCCGACGCGCTGATCATGAGCGCCGCGCCGGCGGACTACCGGCCCAAGAGTCACTCCGAGACCAAGCGCCCGCGCGCGAACGGCCCGCTGACCGTGGAGCTGGAAGCGACGCCGGACATCCTGAGCTCGCTCAAGCGGCGCAAGGGGATGCTGGTCGTCGGGTTCGCGCTCGAGACAGGGAATGGATTGGCGAACGCGCGGTCCAAGATGCAGAATAAGGCGCTTGATTTCGTGATCCTGAATGACGCCACTGAGCCCGGCGCCGGATTCGAGGTCACGACCAATCGCGTGACGATTCTGGGACGCAACGGTACGCAAGTCGACTTGCCGGTGCTGCCCAAGCGCGACGTGGCCGAACGTATCCTCGACGTGGTGGAAGAAGCGCTTTGAGCGACAGCCGGGCTCTGGCAGCTGAATACTTGAAACAGCAACGGCTCTTGGGGGGAGATTCGGTGATCCTTGCCGAATCCACAGGAGCCGGGAGTCAGGAGTCGGGAGCCGGGGATTCGCCAGCGCCGGTGCCGGCCGTCATTCAGACTCCAGACTCCAAGATCCCGACTCCTGACTCCAAGTTCCCGGCTCCAGGAATCTCGTTCGATCCTCCGTCCGCCGATCTCTTCGCCAACGATCCGATCCAGCAGACGCGGAGCCTCCAGGACGTCGCGACCCTCATCGCGGCGTGCCGCAAATGCAAGCTATGCGAAGCACGCAACAACACCGTTCCGGGCGAAGGTCCGGCGACGGCGCGGCTCGTGGTGATCGGCGAAGGACCGGGGCGGACCGAAGATGAGACGGGCCGTCCCTTCGTGGGCAGGGCAGGCGAGCTCCTCACGAAGATCCTCGAAGCCATCAAGCTGCCGCGGGATCAGGTGTTCATCTGCAACGTCGTGAAATGCCGGCCGCCGGAGAACCGGTTGCCGCAGTACGACGAGATCGCGGCGTGCCTGCCGTTCCTCTATCGCCAGATCGAGCTGGTCAAGCCGAAGGTGATTCTGGCGATGGGCGGAACGGCCGCGCAGAGCCTGCTCAACACCAAACAGTCGCTTGGCGGGTTACGCAATCAGGTTCACCGGTTCCGCGGCATCCCTGTGGTCGTGACGTATCACCCGGCCGCATTGCTGCGCAACCCCAACTGGAAGAGACCAACCTGGGATGACGTCCGTATCGCCGCTCGCCTCATCGACAACTGAGCGCCCCGGGGGGGCGGGGGGAGAGTACGCCGGCCGTCAGGCTCCGTGGAGCAATGACGCGGAGCAGGCGGTCCTGGGAGCGATGGTGCTCGACCAGGATGCGGCGCTCAAAGCCGCCGAAATCCTGGACGACTCGATGTTTTATCGCGAGGGCCATCGCCTGCTGTTCCGGTCGATGTTGTCCCTGACCGAGCGCGGCGACGTCATCGATCCCGTCACCCTGCGCGACGAGCTGAGCCGGCGTGGCGACCTCGACCGAGCCGGGGGGATGGAGTACATCGCGGCGCTGATCGACGTCGTCCCGACCGCGGCGAACGTCGATTACCACGCCAAGATCGTGCGCGACAAGGCGGTGCTGCGCCGCCTGGTCGAAGCCGCCACCGGCATCATCCAGGATGTCTACGAAGGTCACGGCACGGCGGGTGAGGTGCTCGACAATGCCGAGCATCGCGTGTTTCAGGTGGCGCAGTTCCGCCGCGCCGAAGAGTTCATTCGCATCAAGGAGCTGATCTGGCCGACGATGGAGCGGATCGAGCAGCTCCAGTCAGGCTCGGGCTCGGTCACCGGCGTGCCGAGTGGTTTCGTCGATCTCGATCGTCTGACGGCCGGCTTTCAGCGCGCCGATCTCGTCATCCTGGCGGCCCGTCCCTCGATGGGCAAGACGGCACTCGCGCTCAACATCGTGCAGCACGCGGCGATCGAGCACAACACCAGGGTCGCGTTCTTCTCGATCGAAATGTCCAAAGACCAGCTGGTGCAGCGACTCCTCTGCTCCGAGGGCCTGGTCGATGCCCAACGTCTGCGCCGCGGGCAGCTGCGCGATGACGACTATCCCAAGCTGGCGCGGGCCGCCGGATTGCTCGGCACGGCGCCGATCTGGATTGACGATTCCCCCTCCCTGACGCCGCTGGCCATGCGGTCGAAAGCACGCCGGTTGAAGGCCGAGCACGACATTGCCCTCGTGATCGTGGACTATTTGCAGCTGATGCAGGGGCCGGGCGACGTCGAGAATCGCCAGCAGGAGATCTCGTACATCTCGCGATCGCTGAAGGCGCTCGCGAAGGAGCTCGATGTTCCGGTCGTCGCCATCTCGCAGCTCTCGCGCGCGCCGGAGCAGCGCGGCGGCGAGCACCGGCGGCCGCAGCTCTCGGATCTCCGTGAATCGGGAGCGATCGAGCAGGACGCCGACGTCGTCTGCTTCATCTACCGGCAGGAGTTCTACGATGGCCCGGTCGATCCCAAGACGAACGAGAGCATCGAAGGCATCGCCGAGGTGATCGTCGGCAAGCAACGCAACGGCCCGACGGGCACCGTGAAGCTGCACTTCAAGAAAGAGTACACGCGCTTCGACAACTACACCGCGCGCGAGGCTCCCCACCCGGTCGAGGCTGGGCGTGTCTAAAGGCAAGTCGGTTTTCCGCTGCACCGAATGTGGCGCGGACCAGCCGAAGTGGGGCGGCCGGTGTGATGCCTGTGGTGCTTGGAACTCATTGGTCGAGGAGCCGATTCGTCGGACGGTCGGACGGTCGGACGGCCGGACGGTCTTGTCCGACAGTCAGACAGTCAGACTGTCCGACCTTGGCAGTACGAAGTTGCAACGCTGGCGCACCGGATTGGCAGAATTCGATTTCGTACTCGGCGGGGGGATAGTTCCGGGATCAGTAACCCTCATCGGCGGCGAGCCGGGAATCGGCAAGTCCACCCTGCTGATGCAGTGCGCGGCGCGGCTTGAAAGCCAGGGCGTCTCGACGCTCTACGTCTCGGGCGAGGAGTCGCCCGACCAGCTGCGGCTGCGCGCCGATCGCCTGCAGGAAGACGCCGGCGGCATTCACGTGCTGGGTGAGACGCGCCTCGAGTCGATTCTCCATCACGCCGTGCAGCTGAAATCGAGCGTCGTGCTGCTCGACTCGGTGCAGACGACGTATACCGAAGAGCTCGAGGGCGCGCCCGGCAACGTCGGCCAGGTGCGTGAGTGCGCTGCCCGGCTGATGCGCTTCGCCAAGGAATCGGGACCCGCCGTGCTGCTCGTCGGGCACGTGACCAAGGGTGGCGGGATCGCCGGACCGAAGACGCTCGAGCACATCGTGGATACGGTGCTGTACTTCGAGGGCGAGGCCACGCTCGATCACCGCATCCTGCGCGCGGTGAAGAATCGATTCGGGTCGGTGGACGAGATCGGCGTGTTCCAGATGACGGGATCGGGTCTCGAGCCCGTCGCCAACCCCGCGGCGGCATTCCTCGCCGGCCGCACCACCGGCGCATCCGGGTCGGCGGTGACAGCGCTGATGGAAGGGACGCGGCCGATGCTCGTCGAAATCCAGGCGCTTGCCTCGAAAGCCGGATTCGGCACGCCGCAGCGCGTGGCGACCGGTCTCGATCACCGCCGCCTCGCGCTGCTCTTGGCGGTGCTCGAGCGGCGGGGTGGCCTGCCGTTCGGGAGTCTCGACGTTTTTGTGAATGTGACTGGTGGCGTCCGGCTGGTTGAGCCATCAACCGACCTTGCCGTCCTTGCCGCGCTTGTCTCCACCGTCCATGATCGCCCGGTCCCGGCCGATGCATTGTTCCTCGGCGAGGTAGGCCTGGGCGGCGAAATCCGTCCGGTCGCCGGCGTCGAGCGGCGGCTCGCCGAAGCGGCGCGCCAGGGCTTTCGCCGCGTGTTCTTATCCGCCCGGTCCCGCGGAACCGCGGGCGACCTCGAGGTCATCGGGCTGGAGGGAATTGGTGAGCTCACCCGCCGTCTCGCAGCCTGACGTCGGGGTCGTAATCGTGGCGGCGGGGGCGGGCGCGCGGGCGGGCCCTGGTGAGCCCAAGCAGTTCCGTCCCATCCTTGGTGTCCCGATGCTGCTGCGCGCACTCCGTCCATTCACCGGTCATCCGGAAGTGCGTCAGGTCGTCGTGGCGCTGCCACCGGGATACGCCGAGCGGCCACCCGAGTGGCTCGGCAAGTTGCGCGGCGAGCGGCTGGGTTTCGTGCCGGGTGGTGCACAGCGCGTCGATTCGGTCCGCGCGGGACTCGAAGCGCTGTCAGAAGAGGCCACGATTATTCTGGTGCACGATGCCGCGCGGCCGTTCGTGAGCCGTGGGACAATCGACGCGGTGATTGCACGCGCCCGCGCGGGCGTCGGCGCCGTCGCGGCGGTCCCGACGTCCGACACGCTCAAGGAGATCGGCCAGGGTCCCCCTCGCCCGACGCCTCGCATCACCCGCACCGTCGACCGCGAGCGGATCTGGCGCGCGCAGACGCCGCAGGGCTTCCCGCGGCAGATGTTGCACGCCGCATACGCGCAGCTTGGTGCCCCCGCGAACGGCGGAGCGCCCGGTGACGACGCGGAGGTCTGCGAGCGGGCAGGATTTCCGGTGGAGCTGATTCCCGATTCGCCGTACAACTTCAAGGTCACCACAGCCGACGACTTCCGGATCGCCGAGGCTCTTGCTCGTGAGCTGCGGTGAGTCCCGTCCCGTTTCAATCGGATTCGGAGATTGCCACTGCAATCCCCAACGTGGTGAGGCATCTCGGGAAAGGGGGCTTGCTCGCGTATCCGACGGAGACGGTGTACGGCCTCGGATCGCGGGCGCTGCAGGCCGACGTCGCGGCACTCGCGGCGCTGAAGGGCCGCTCAGCTCGCAAGCCCTTCCTCTTATTGATCAGCGATCGGGCAATGGCTGAGGCGCAGGGGCTGGCGTTCAATGCGTCGGCCGATGCGCTGGCGCGCGCATTTTGGCCCGGCCCGCTCACGCTTGTCCTTCCCGGCGGCTCCGGCCGGCTTCCCGATCTGTTGCGTGGCCCCGATGGCGGCATCGCGGTGCGCTGGACGTCGCATCAAGCGATCGCCGCACTCGTCGCGGCCCTGGGCTCGCCGTTGACGTCCACCTCGGCGAATCTCCCCGGCCAGCCGCCCGGGGCCGGCGCCGACGCCATCGCCCGCGACTTCGCGCCGGCGGTGGAATCCGGTCAATTGCTCGTGCTCGACGGCGGGGTGCTGGGGAACCGGCCACCTTCGACCGTGGTTGATTGCACGCGACCGCGGGCGCAGATCGTGCGCGAGGGAACGCTCAGCGTCCACGAGCTGCGGCGCGCCGTCGGTCGCCTCGCACCATGATCCAGCACGTCCTGTTCGTCTGTACCGGCAACATCTGCCGCAGCCCGCTCGCTGCGTCGCTGCTCGAGCGCGCCCTCAAGGAGCGCGGCCTCGAAGTGATCGTGACGTCGGCGGGAACGGGAGCGTGGGACGGCGCGCCCGCATCCGAAGGCGCCTACCTCGTCGGCCTCGAGCGGGGCCTCGATCTCTCGGGGCATCGGGCACGCCTCCTGACGCGTGAGCTGGTCGAGCGCGCCGACTTGATCCTCACCATGGCACGCCATCATCGCGCGCGCGTGGACGAGCTGGGTGGTGAGGGCCGAGTCTTCGTGCTGGGCGAGTACGCGGGCAAGGGCGCCGACGAAGTCAGTGATCCCTTTGGCGGCGATCTCGGTGTGTATCGCGACACCTGCCAGGAGCTCGAGGCCCTCGCGGCCGCGGTGGCAGATCGCCTCGCGGCTGAGAGCAAGAGTGGAGATAAGCGCTAAGACGCGTCTGCTCACGGTCATCGGTGACCCGGTGGCCCATTCTCTCTCCCCCGCGATGCACAACGCCGCGTGTCGAGCGCTCGGGCTCGATGCGGTGTACGTGGCGCTGCGAGTGTCGGCGGAAGCGCTGCCCGCGGTGCTCGCGATGCAGGCGGCGATCGGCGCTGCAGGGAACGTTACCGTCCCGCACAAGGAGGCAGTCGAAGGATCCGTCGCGCGGAAAACGGATGTCTGCGCGCGCGTCGGCGCATGCAATACGTTCTGGACCGAAGACGGGGAGCTCGTCGGCGATAACACCGATGTGTTCGGCGTTGCCGCGGCGCTCGATCGAATCGGAGCGACCCACAAAGGAGAACGGTGGCTAGTGGTTGGAACCGGTGGGTCGGCGCGCGCGACCGCGGTGACCGCGGCCGACCGCGGCGCCACCCTGTTCGTGCGCTCGCGCGATGCCTCGCGTGCAAAGGCGTTTGCCGCGTGGGCGACCGGTATTGGCGTTCCGACGACGGTCGCCACCGGGGGGACGGCGATCGAGATCGACGTCGCGATCAACGCCACGCCGCTGGGTCTGGCGGGACACGATCCACTCCCGGTGGACGTCAACCACATCCCCGGTGTGCAACGAGCCCTGGACCTGGTGTACGCGCCGGGTGAAACACGCTGGGTGCACGTCCTCCGCGAGCGCGGGATCGAGGCCACCGACGGCCGCGAGATGCTCGTGCGGCAGGGCGCGGCGGCGTTCGAGCGGTTTTTCCCCGGCACCGCCGCACCGACAGAGGTGATGCGCGCCGCCGTGCAGCGCGCGCTCCGTGTTTAGCGCCGCAGTCGAGCAGCTTCTCCTTCCGGCGGAATGCCTGCTGTGCCACGCCCTGCTGGGCCAACGCGACGCGGGGAGAATTGTCTGTCCGCTGTGCCGCCAGCGGTGGAGAGCGGTGCGGCCCCCCTGGTGCGAGCGCTGCGGACAGCCTGAGCCCCATTTCGGCCCCTGCCGCCTGTGCAGTCAGTGGCCGTCTGCGCTGAAATCCGTGAGATCTGCGGCTTGGCTCGACGAAGGCGCGCGGCCGGCCGTGCACGCCCTGAAGTACGGCGGGTTGCCGCGCATCGCCGACGACTTGGCGGCGGCGATGCTGCCCATGCGGCCTGCGACCGACAGACCGTCCGGGGGGGCGCTGATCCCGATTCCGCTCGCCGCAAAGCGCTTGCGCGAGCGGGGGTACAACCAAAGTGAAATCCTGGCGCGCGCGCTGGCCCGACAATGGCGGATTCCGGTGCTTCTTGACGTGCTCGTTCGCACGCGAGAGACGCCGACGCAAACGGCGTTGACACCGGACACGCGTCTGGCGAATGTGCGCGCAGCTTTCGCTGTCGCGAATGTCCAATGTCCAATGATCAATGATCATTGGACATTGATCATTGTCGATGATGTATTTACCACCGGCGCTACACTCGCCGAGGCAGCAAGGACGTTAGAGCAAGCCGGTGCGAGGCGCATTTACGGCGTCACATTTGCCCGCGCGGCAATTCCAGACTTCACTTAAGGGGAGAGTCATGGCGGTTCGGGTAGGGATCAATGGGTTCGGCCGCATCGGGCGGAACGTGTTGCGCGCGGCGACGATGGCCAAGCAGACCGAGATCGAGTTCGTCGGGGTCAACGACATCACCGACACGAAGACCCTGGCACACCTCTTGAAATACGACTCAGTCCACGGGCGCTTCCCCGGCACCGTCGAAGGGAAGGGCGACGCGTTGGTCGTCAACGGCAAGCCAATCAAGGTGTCGGCCATAAAAGAGCCCGAGAAGCTTCCCTGGAGGGACCTCGGCGTTGAGCTGGTGCTCGAGAGCACCGGGCGCTTCACCGATAAAGAGAGCGCGTCCAAGCACCTGGCCGCGGGAGCCAAGAAGGTCGTGATCTCCGCGCCGGCCAAAGGCGAAGACATCACGATTGTGATGGGCGTCAATCACGAGAAATACGATCCCGCCAAACACAACATCATCTCCAACGCGTCGTGCACCACCAACTGCCTCGTCCCCGTGGTGAAAGTCGTGATAGACAGCTTCGGCTTCAAACACGGTTTTATGACGACGGTGCACAGCTACACGAACGACCAGCAGATCCTCGACCTGCCGCACAAGGATCTGCGGCGCGCGCGTGCCGCCGCGTTGAGCATCATTCCCACCACGACCGGCGCCGCCAAGGCAACCGGCCTGGTGCTCCCCGAGGTGAAGGGCAAGATCGACGGCATCTCGCTCCGCGTGCCCACACCGGACGTGTCGATCGTCGATCTCACGGCCGAAGTCGAGCGGCCGACGACGGTGGATGCCGTGAACGCCGCGTTCAGGCAGGCCGCCGCGGGGAAGCTCAAGGGCATTCTCGAGGTCAGCGACGAGCCGCTCGTTTCCGTGGACTACATCGGCAGCCTGTACTCGAGCGTCGTCGACAGCATGTCCACCGCCGTCATCGACGGCACGCTGGTGCACGTCTCGTCGTGGTATGACAACGAGATGGGGTACTCCGCGCGCTGCGTGGATCTCCTCGCCTACATCGGACGCCGCCGTTGAAGAAACGGAGCCTGCGGGATCTTCCCCCGCAGGCGCTGGACGGCAAACGGGCGCTCGTGCGGGTCGACTTCAACGTCCCGCTGAAGAACGGCAAGGTCAGCGACGACACGCGACTGCGCGCCTCGTTGCCTACAATCCAGTATCTGCGCGAAAAGGGCGCGCGCGTCGTGCTGCTCTCGCACCTCGGCCGGCCGAAGGGCGGTCCTGACCCGCAGTACTCGCTCAAGCAAATCGTCCGCGACCTGGAGACGCTGCTCGGCGCGCCTGTCGAGTTCATCGCCGATCCGGCAACAGGTGTCGCCGCGACGCGACGGCTGCCACGCGGCGGCGTCGCCCTGGTCGAGAACACCCGATTCTGGCCGGGCGAGGAGAAGAACGACCCAGAATTGGCCAAGACATTCGCCGCTCTGGGCGATCTGTACGTGAATGACGCATTCGGCTCGGCGCATCGCGCGCATGCGTCCACGGAAGCGGTCGCGCATCTCCTCAAGCCCGCCGTGGCCGGGTTCTTGATGGAGAAGGAGCTGCAGTATCTGGGCAAGCTGCTCACGGACCCCAAGCACCCCTTCGTCGCCGTGCTGGGCGGCGCCAAGATCTCGGGGAAGATCGATGTGATCCGTTCGCTGCTGCCTCGGGTCGACGAGCTGCTGATCGGCGGCGCCATGGCCTGCACATTCTTCGCCGCCATGGGACTCGAGGTCGGCTCGTCGCTCGTCGAGCCCGATCGCATTGCGCTCGCCAAGGAGCTGCTCGCGTCGAGTGGCAAGAAGCTTATCCTGCCGCGTGGCGCCGTGATTGCTCCATCGCTCGAGCGCGCGACTGAGAACCGCTCCGTGACTGCCGACGCGATACCGAAAGGATGGGCGGTCTACGACATCGATCCCGCGACGCAGCACGACTTCCGGGCGCGTCTGCTGCGCGCCAAGACGATCTTCTGGAACGGGCCGATGGGCGTGTTCGAGACGCCACCGTTTGATGCGGGCACGCGCGCGATCGCGACGGCGCTCGCGGAGGCGGGGAAGAAGGGCGCTGTGACAGTCGTGGGCGGTGGGGACTCGGTCGCCGCCGTCGCGGGAATGGAGGATCAGCTCACCCACGTGTCGACCGGCGGCGGCGCGTCACTCGAGTTCTTGGAAGGGAAGGAGTTGCCCGGCGTGGCGGCCCTGGAGGACGCGTGAGGCCGCTGTTGTTCGCCGCCAATTGGAAGATGAACCTTGGGCCCGGT
>Ga0209056_10000143_pt1 | contig 75120 bp, 74 predicted proteins | sample GraSoiAngelo_114_FD_185876 | JGI IMG/M metagenome (GOLD analysis project Ga0209056, IMG submission 185876) | Grasslands soil microbial communities from the Angelo Coastal Reserve, California, USA - 14_0903_13_40cm (SPAdes) (version 2) | ecosystem: Environmental > Terrestrial > Soil > Grasslands... | reverse complement strand
GGCTCGGGTTGGCGCTCCGGGATCGACCGCAATGACACGCGCACGCCCGACGTGCCTCACGTCCCCGACTTTGGCGGCCCGCCCGATTTCATCTGGGCGGCCACGCGGCGCGCACGCTCGTCCACCTCGTCGGCCAGCCGCTTGCGATACGCGGCGAGGCGAGCCGCCAGCGCCGCGTCACCGAGCGCCAGGATCTGCGCCGCGAGCATTCCCGCGTTGGCCGCGCCCCACTTACCGATCGCCACGGTGGCCACTGGGACGCCCTTCGGCATCTGCGCGATCGAGAGCAGCGCGTCGAGGCCGCCGAGCGGCGTCGCGGCCACCGGAACGCCGATGACCGGCAGGGGCGAGAAGGAGGCGAGGACGCCCGGAAGAGCGGCGGCCCCGCCCGCCCCGGCGATCAACACGCCGATGCCCCGCGCGTGCGCCGTCGTGGCGTATTCGTGCGTGCGCTCGGGCGTGCGGTGGGCGGAGGTGACGACGACCTCGCTACCCACCTCGAGCGTATCGAGAACCTTCACCGCTTCGAGCATGACCTCGAGGTCCGAGTCGCTCCCGAGCACGATACCCACGCGCACAGGTCCCGTCACGGTTGTCTCCTCCATAGGCTGGCCCGGCGCGCCGGCCGGGCTTCGGCTCGCACGGCCCGGCCGAGCCACGGCACCACTCGTCTCACCGCCGCGGCGGCGCCGCGGACCGCTCCCCCCTACGTCCGATATCCGTACGATAGTGCATGCCCTCGAAGGAGATCTCCCTCACCGCGGCGTAGGCCGTCGCGATCGCGCCCTCGAGGTTCTCGGTAACGGCGGTCACGCCAAGGACCCGGCCGCCCGCGGTCACCAGCCGGCCCTCGCGCGTCGCGGTTCCCGCGTGGAACACGTGTACGCCGGGCCTCGATTCGGCCGCCTCGATACCGCGAATCGGGAGTCCGGTCGCGTACTGGCCCGGATAGCCGCCAGAGGCGACGCACACGCAGACCGAGGCCACCTGCGGCCACGGGTGTGCTGGCGGCCAGGCTTCGCCACGCGCGGCCGCGAGGAGCAACGGGACCACATCGCCCGGCGCCCGAACGACGAGTGCCTGACACTCGGGGTCGCCGAAGCGGCAGTTGAACTCGACGACCCTGGGTCCCTCTACCGTCAGCATGAGGCCCGCGTAGAGGACGCCCCGGTAGGGCGCGCCCTCACGGGCGAGCGCGGTGAGGGTCGGCCGCACGATCGTTTCCATGACCCGCTTCTCGAGCGCGTCGTCGAAGACGGCCACCGGCGAGTAGCATCCCATGCCCCCGGTATTGGGGCCGCGATCGCCATCGAAGACGGCCTTGTGATCCTCGGCGGCCGCGAGCGGCAGCGCGTCGTCCCCGTTCGCGAGGGCGAAGAAGGACACCTCCTGCCCGACCATGAACTCCTCCACGACCACCCGAGCCCCCGAGGGGCCAAACGCTCGATGTTCCATGCATTCGGCGACCGCCGCATCGGCTTCCTCGAGCGTGCGGCAGACGATGGCGCCTTTGCCGGCGGCAAGCCCGTCGGCCTTGACCACGAGTGGCGCTCCCACGTCGCGGCAATATCGGCGGGCCCGGCGGGGCTCGTCGAAGGACGAGAACCGCGCCGTCGGGATGCCATGGCGGAGCATCAGGTCTTTCGCGAACACCTTCGACCCCTCGATCGCCGCCGCCCGGGCGCTCGGCCCGAAGATGATCAAGCCCGCGGCGGCCAGCCGGTCGGCGAGCCCGGCGACGAGGGGCACTTCCGGGCCGATCACGGTGAGGTCGATTCGCTCGCGTCGGGCGAAGGCGACGAGGTCGTCAGGCGCGTCCGCCCTGATGTCGACGCACGCGGCGTGGCGCGCGATCCCGGGATTTCCCGGGGCCGCGAACACCGCGTCGACCAGCGGGCTCTGGGCGATCTTCCAGGCCAGCGCGTGCTCCCGACCCCCGCCCCCTATGATCAGGACTTTCATTTTAGCGGGGTCCTTGAGGCAGGCTTGGACCGAGGGTGGCCTGAGATAGGCGCGACCCGGCTCCGCATGCCCGATCTAGTCGCAGGCGCGACCCGGCTCCGCACGCCCGATTTGGTCGCAGGGGCGACCCGGCCCCGCACGCCCGATCTGGTCGTGAGCGCGACCCGGCACCGCACGCCTGATTTGGTCGTGAGTTCGACCTGGCTCCGCATGCCCGATTTGGTCGTAAGTGCGATCCGGCCCCGCACGGCCGATCTCCCCGGGTCCGCGGCGTGGCTGCGTTGTATCGGGCGCGTCTCATCCAGGCGCCTCCGGGGGTTCGACGATTTCCAGATGGGCTCGGGCGATGCGCGCCCAGGGGCTGCCGGAATCCAGCTCAAGATAGCGCTGCCAGTGCTTGATGGCTTCACCATCGCGTCCGTTGCGCGCCAGCGCGCCGGCGAGGTTGAAGTGGGCGTCGGCGTAGTCGGGCGAGAGCTCGAGCGCTCGGCGATAGTCGGTGATCGCCTCTTCGACGGCGCCGCGGTCCTCGTGGAGCGAGCCGAGGTTGTAAGCGGCCTCGCAGCAACGGGGATCCTGCTCGATCGCCGAAGCATAGGCCGTCTGCGCCTCGTCGTAGCGGCCCATGCGATGCAGCAGCAGACCGAGATTGTTCCAGGCGGCCGCGTATGTGGGGTCGATCGCGACGACCCGGCGGTAGGCGCCGATGGCATCCTCCCATTGGGCCGGGTCGCCGTCCCATTCGCTGGCACGCTCGAACCATGTCTCGGCCTGGTCGGCCGGTGGCGCGAGCGGGCGCACCAGGCCCGTGGACAGCGTGGCGGTCGCCGCCGCTTCGAGACCGCCAGAGTCGAGCGCCAGCACCATCTGCCCCGTTCGTGGATCGAACCGAACGCGATCGGACTGGGCCAGCAGCCGATCTCCCTCCACGATCAGCCGCAACTCGGCCAGCGGATGCTCGAGGCCAGGGTCCTGTCGGCGCAGCGCGGTCAGCGCCTCCCGGATCTGACGCACCGACGCGCCGGCGTCGAGCAGCGCGCTTGCCGCGCGCAGCGCCAGGAGGTCACGGAACGTGTAGCCGGAATCTCCCCGCAGGAGCTCCAGCCGGCGGAGCTGGCCGGCGCGCCGCGGCGTCAGCGTCAGGATCCGTGTGAGCTCCCGGAACCCGTAAATCCGCTCGGGCTGGCTCATGGGAAGCCTCAGCTAGTGTCGGAAGTGACGGATGCCCGTGAACACCATCGCCAGGCCATGCTCGTCGGCCGCGGCGATGACCTCCTCGTCGCGCAGCGAGCCCCCCGGCTGGATCACGGCGGTCGCGCCCGCCCGGGCGACCACGTCGAGCCCGTCCCGGAACGGGAAGAACGCGTCCGACGCACACACGGTGTCCGCCGTCTCGAGGCCGAGCTCCCGGCCGCGCATCACCGCCAGCCGCGCCGAGTCGACGCGGTTCATCTGGCCGGCGCCCACTCCGACCACCTGGTCGGCCGTCGTGAGCACGATCGCATTCGACTTCGCGTGCTTCGCGACGCGCCAGGCGAACCGGAGCGCTCGCCGCTCGTCGTCGGTCGGTGCCCGCTTCGACACGGTCCGGAGCGCTGCCGGGTCGAGATCGGCGAGGTCGGCCGACTGTACGAGCAACCCGCCGAGAACGCTGCGGTACTCGGCCAGTCGCGGGGGCAGCGTCGTCCGGTCGCAGGGCACCTCGAAGACGCGGCACTTCTTTTTCGTACGTTTGAGCTCCTCGAGCGCGTCGGGAGCGTAGGCGGGGGCGAACAGAATCTCCACGAAGATCCCCGCGAGCGCCTCGACGACGGTCCCGTCGAGCGCGCGATTGACGCCGACGATCCCGCCGTAGATCGATACCGGGTCCGACGCTTTCGCCCGGACGATCGCGGCGCCGACCGTATCACCGAGCGCGGCGCCGCACGGGTTGGTGTGCTTGATGACGACCGCCGCGGGCTCCTCGAACTCGAGCAGCAGTGAGAGGGCCGCCGAGAAATCCAGGAGGTTGTTGTAGCCGAGCTCCGGCCCGTGGAGCTGCTTCATGCACCCGAGACCGACCGACGGCCCACCGACTTGGCGGTAGAAGGCCGCCGTCTGATGCGGATTCTCGCCGTAGCGCAGCGGCAGGGCGCGCTCGGCGTCGAACCGCAGCACGGCGGGAAACATCTCGTCTCGCGCGCCCGCCTCGCCGGCGCCATCGAGGGGGGCGAGGCCCGGGACGGAGACGGAGTCCCCTGCCGAGGCGAGATATGCCGCGATCGCGGCGTCGTATTGCGCCGTCCGGCGGAATGCTTCCTGAGCGAGCCGATAGCACGTCGCCTCGCCGAGGGACCCGCCACTGGCGCGAAGCTCGGCGAGGACCGACTGGTACTGCGACGACGCCGTGACGACGGCGACGCTCGCATGGTTCTTCGCGGCGGCCCGGAGCATCGCCGGTCCGCCGACGTCGATCTGCTCGATCGCCTCGGCCCGAGTGACGTCGGCGCGAGCCACGGTCTGCTCGAACGGGTAGAGCGCCACGACGACGAGGTCGATCGGGGCGATTCCGTGCTTTTCGAGGGCGGCGAGATGCGCGGGTACGTCGCGGCGAGCCAGGATCCCCCCGTGGATTCGCGGATGGAGCGTCTTGACACGCCCGTCGAGCATTTCCGGGAACCCGGTGACCTCCGACACGTCCTTCACGGGGATTCCGGCCTCTCGAAGGAGCTTCGCGGTCCCCCCGGTCGACAGGGTTTCGACCCCGAGTGCGGTGAGGGCCTGAGCGAACGCGACGATCCCGGTCTTGTCGTGAACGCTGATCAATGCCCGCCGGACTTTCATCGCACGATCACCCTCCGTCCCACGACGGCGAGACGTCCTTCGGCGAAGAGGCGAACGGCCTCCGGATACAGTCGATGCTCCTGGACGAGGATACGCGCGGACAACGAGTCCTCCGTATCGTCCGGATGCACGGGCACGCTCGCCTGTAAGATTATCGGCCCGGTGTCCACCGGGCCCTCGTCGACGAAGTGGACCGTCGCCCCGGCGACCTTCGCGCCGTATTCGAGCGCCTGGCGCTGCGCGTGAAGACCCGGGAACGCCGGCAGGAGCGACGGATGGATGTTCATGGCTCGCCCGGCGAACGCGCGGACGTACGCCGGCGAGAGGATCCGCATGAACCCGGCGTTGCAGACGAGACCAACCTGCCGAACCGTGAACTCCCGGACGAGCGCCAGGTCGAAGGCTTCCCGGTCGGCGTAGTCCTTGGGGTTGATGAACAGCGCCTCGACCCCCGCCGCCCGCGCGCGGTCCAGCGCCGCGGCTCGTTCTCTGTCCGAGATCACGACGACCACCTCCGCCGGGTAGTCGCGCCGCGAGGAGGCGTCGAGCAGCGCCTGGAGGTTGGAGCCACGCCCCGAGACCAGGACGCCCACCCGGAGGCGGCCGCCCGCCGGCGTCACGCCACCAGCTCCACGCCCCGCTCGCCGGCGACGACCTCACCCAGGCGGGCGACCTTCTCGCCCGATTCGCGCAGGAGGCGCGCCGCCATGTCCGCCGCCGTCGACGGAACGATCACGACATAACCGACCCCCATGTTGAAGGTCCTGAACATCTCAGCGTCTTCCACCCTGCCAGCCTCGCGAAGCGTCTTGAACACGGGTGGTATCGGCCAGGAGCTCTTGAAAATGCGGGCGCGGCATCCCTGCGGGAGCACCCGCGGGATGTTGCCGGTGAGGCCCCCTCCGGTCACATGCGCCATCGCCCTCACCTCGACCGCTTCCAGTAGCTTCTGAATCGAGCGCACGTAAATCCGCGTCGGTTCGAGGAGCTCGTCCGCCACGCTTCGGCCCGTTCCGGGCAGCGCGTCGGAGACACCGAGCCCCATGACGTCGAACACGATCCGTCGCACGAGGGTGAAGCCGTTCGAGTGCAGGCCCGAGGAGGCCAGGCCGAGCAGGACGTCGCCATGACGGACGGCGGAGCCGTCGATCAGGCGCGCGCGCTCCACGACCCCTACGGCGAAGCCTGCCAGGTCGTACTCGCCGGAGGTGTGCGAGCCGGGATGCTCCGCCATCTCGCCGCCGACCAGGGCGCATCCCGCCTGCCGGCAGCCCGCGGCGATACCGCCGACGATGGCCTCGATCTGGCCCGGATCGAGCCGGCCGACGGCGATGTAGTCGAGGAAGTAGAGGGGTTCGGCTCCGTGGACGAGGATGTCGTTCACCCCCATCGCGACGAGGTCGATGCCCACGGTGTCGTGTCGACCGGCCAGGAAGGCGACCTTGAGCTTCGTTCCGACCCCGTCGGTGGACGAGACCAGGACGGGCTCGCGATACCGCGCTGGCACGCTGACGAAGCTTGCAAAGCTCCCGACCCCGCCGATCACCTCGGCGCGGTTCGTCGCGCGCGCCAGCGGCAAGATACGACGCACCGCGTCCTCGCCCGCGTCGATGTCGACGCCGGCCTCGCGGTAGGTGAGCGGTTTCACGTCAGCCGTCGAAGAGCCGGAGCTGCGGCGTCGGCTCGGGCTCCATGCCGACACGGTAGCTTCCGGTGAAGCAAGCGTGACAGAACTGGCCCGGATCGGAGCCGGTCGCCTTCAGCATGCCGTCGAGCGAGAGGTACCCGAGGGAGTCGGCGCCGAGGTAACGGCGGATCTCTTCCGGGCTGTGGCTCGAGCCGATCAGCTCCTTCCGCGTCGGCGTGTCGATGCCGTAGTAGCACGGCCACTGGATCGGCGGCGACGAGATGCGGACGTGGACTTCGCGCGCGCCGGAGTTCTGGATCATCTTCACGATCTTGCGGCTGGTCGTTCCCCGCACGATCGAGTCGTCGACCACCACGACCCGCCGGTCGACCAGCATCTCGCGCATCGGGTTGAGCTTCACCTTGACCCCGAAGTGGCGGATGCCCTGCTTGGGCTCGATGAACGTCCGGCCCACGTAGTGGTTCCGGATCAACCCCATCTCGTAGGGCGTCCCCGCTTCCTCCGAGTATCCGAGCGCGGCGCTCGTGCCGGAGTCCGGCACGGGGATGACGATGTCCGCCTCCACCGGGTACTCGCGTGCGAGCTGCCGCCCCATCGCCTTGCGCACCGTGTGGACGTTGCGACCCCACAGGATCGAGTCCGGCCGCGCGAAGTAGACGTACTCGAAGACGCACTGGAGCCGCTCGCCGGCTGGGAACGGACGAACCGACCGGGTGCCGGCGTCCGAGACGATCAGCAGCTCGCCCGGCTCGATGTCGCGCTCCCATTTCGCCTCCATGAGGTCGAGCGCGCACGTCTCCGAGGCGACCACCTGCGCGTCGCCGAGGCGTCCGATGGTCAGCGGGCGAAAGCCGTACGGATCGCGAATCGCGTACATCGCGTCGAGCGTGAGGATGAGGAGCGAGTACGCGCCCTTGACCTGCGACAGGGCGTGGGCGATCTGCTCCTCGAGCGGCCCGGCCGGAGCTCGCGCCAGGAGATGCAGGATCACCTCGGTGTCGGAGTTCGACTGGAAGATCGCGCCATCGCGCTCCATCTGCCGGCGCAGCGTCTCGGCGTTGGTGAGATTCCCGTTGTGGGCGATGGCAATCGGGCCGCGCGCGGTGGTCGCCGTGATCGGCTGGGCGTTCCGGAGGTTCGAGCTTCCGGCGGTCGAGTAGCGCACGTGCCCGATGGCGCGGTGGCCGGACAGGCGTCTCAGCCGTTCGGGGCTGAACACGTCGGCCACCCACCCCATGTGCTTCTCGGTGTGGAAGCTGGTGCCGTCGGTGGTCGCGATGCCCGCCGACTCCTGCCCGCGATGCTGGAGGGCGTAGAGCCCGAGGTACGTGACGTTCCCGGCTTCCGGATGGTTCCAGATGCCGAACAGCCCGCACTCGTCGTGGAATCGATCGTCACGCCATGCGACGTTCAAACCCGCTCCTCCATGCGTGCTCCAGCTGGCCGGCGCGAACGTCGACGACGGTGTTCGTCCCGACACGGATCACCAGCCGCTCGCCGCCCGTCGCTCCGATCCAGCGCCACGGGATCGCCGATTCGGCCATCAGCGCTTCGAACTCCCGCGTGCGCGCGGCCTCGACGGCGACCACGACGCGGGACGGCCCTTCACCGAAGAGCACCAGGTCGGCGCGGCCGGCGGCCGGCAGCGTCGCCTCGCAGCCGACCAGCTCACGCCCCGTGACGCACCCCTCGGCGAGAGCCACCGCGACGCCGCCCTCGGAGCAATCATGCGCCGCCGCGACCAGCCCGGCGCTCACCGCCGCCCGCACCGCCCGCTGCACGCGACGCTCCGTCTCGAGGTCCAGCGGCGCCAGCCGCCCGGCCAGTCGCCGGTGCCGCGTCCAGAGGTATTCGCTCCCCCCGAGACTCACGCGCTCCGGCCCCAGGAGCGCCACGCGGTGGCCGGGACCCTTGAACCACTGGGTCGCGCGGTGGCTCGCGTCGTCCAGGACTCCCACCACACCGATGATCGGGGTCGGCAGGATCGCCTGCCCGCTGGTCTCATTGTAGAAGGAAACGTTGCCCCCGACCACGGGCAGCTCGAGCGCGCGACACGCGAGCGAGATGCCCTCGATCGCCTCCGAGAACTGCCAGAGGATCTCAGGCCGTTCGGGCGAGCCGAAGTTCATGCAGTCGGTCACGCCGCGGGGCTCACCACCCGAGCAGGAGACGTTTCGGGCCGCCTCGCAGACCGCCAGGGCCGCGCCCTGCCGCGGGTCGAGAAAGACCTGTCGGCCGTTGCCGTCGGTGGAGACCGCGAGCGCGCGCCGCGTGCCCTTGACGCGCAGCACGGCGGCGTCGGAGCCCGGGAGGATCAGCGTGTTGATGCCGACCTGCTGATCGTACTGTCGAAAGGCCCACTCCTTGGAGGCGACCGTCGGAGACCCGAGCAGGTCGATCAACGCGGCGCCGTAGTCGTCCGGCTCGGGCAAGGACAGCGGATCGAACGTCCGCCGCTCGGCGAGCTCCGGGGGCTCGGTCGCCGGCTTCCGGTACTTCGGCGCGTCGGCGAGCAGGTCCACCGGTATCCTCGCGACGACCTCGCCGTTGAGCCGTGCCGTCAGCTCGCCGTCCTCGGTCACCCGGCCGATCTCGACCGCATCGAGCTCCCACTTGGCGAAGACACGGCGAACCTCGTCCTCGCGCCCACGCGCCGCAACGAGCAGCATTCGCTCCTGCGACTCGGAGAGGAGGATCTCGTACGGCGTCATCCCCGTCTCGCGCTGGGGAACGCGGGAGAGCTCGACGTCCATCCCGGTACCGCTGCGCGCCGGCATCTCGGAGGTGCAGCACGCGAGCCCCGCGGCGCCCATGTCCTGGATCCCGACGACCGCGCCGGTGCGCATCACCTCGAGGCATGCCTCGAGCAGGAGCTTCTCGGTGAACGGGTCTCCCACCTGCACGGTCGGACGCCGCTCTTCGGCGTGCTCGTCGAAGGTCGCGGAGGCCATGGTCGCGCCGTGGATCCCGTCGCGCCCGGTCTTGTTGCCGACGTAGAACACCGGGTTGCCCGGACCTTCCGCGCGCGCGCGGAAGATCTGGTCCGCTCGCACGAGCCCGACGCACATCACGTTGACGAGCGGGTTGCCCGCGTACTCGGGCGCGAACGCGATCTCGCCGCCGACCGTCGGGCATCCGAAGCAGTTGCCGTACCAGCTGATCCCCGAGACGACACGATTGACGAGCTCCCGCGTCCTGGGATGGTCGAGATCGCCGAAGCGAAGCGAGTCGAGGATCGCGATGGGGCGCGCCCCCATCGTGAAGATGTCGCGGAGGATCCCGCCGACACCCGTCGCCGCCCCCTGGAAGGGCTCGATGAACGAGGGGTGATTGTGGCTCTCGATCTTGAAGACGACTGCCCAGCCGTCGCCGATATCGATCGCGCCGGCATTCTCGCCGGGGCCCTGAAGAACGTGTGGACCGCTCTGCGGCAGCCGCGCGAGAAACACCCGCGAGTGCTTGTAGGCGCAGTGCTCGGACCAGAGCGCGGAGAAGAGGCCCAGCTCGGCGTACGTGGGCTCGCGCCGGAGTTGGGAGAGGATCCGATCGTATTCTTCGGCCGTGAGGCCTGCGTCCAGGGCCAGGTCGAGCGTGACCTTCGGCTCGGCCCCCGTCAACCCAGGTTACCGCTTGAGGAAGCTGCCATCCTCGACGAGGCTTCCGAGGAGGGACTGGAACATCAGGAGCCCGTCGGTGCCCCCCATCGCCGTCTCCGACGCCCGCTCCGGGTGCGGCATCATGCCCAGTACCGTGCCCTCGGGATTGACGATCCCCGCGATATTATCGAGTGAGCCGTTGGGGTTGCTGGCTTTGGTGACCCGGCCGTCGGCATCCGCGTAGCGGAAGACGACCAGGTTCTGCTGCTTCAGTCGGGCGAGGGTCTCGGCGTCGGTGTGGTACTTCCCCTCGCCGTGGGAGATCGGCATCGTCAGGACCTGACCCGCCCGGAGGCCCCGCGTGAAGGGCGTGTCGATGTTTTCGACCACGAGATGGGTCGACTGGCAGCGGTACTGGAGGCACTCGTTGCGCGTGAGCACGCCCGGCAGGAGCCCCGCCTCGCACAGGATCTGGAACCCGTTGCAGGAGCCGAGGACCAACCCGCCACGGGTGACGAAGTCACGCAGCGCCGCGACGACTGGCGAGCGCCCCGCCACCGCGCCCGCGCGCAGGTAGTCGCCGTAGGAGAAGCCGCCCGGCAAGATGACGCAGTCGAGCTGCCCCAGCTCGTGCTCGCGGTGCCAGACATACCGCACGGGTTGGTGGAGCACCTCGGACACCACGTAGTGGAAGTCGCAGTCGCTCCACGTCCCTGGAAACACGACCACACCGAATCTCATGGCGTACTCATCTTAGCGTGCGACCTCGCGCGGGGCAAGGTCGTCCACGGTCTCGAGCGTGTAATCTTCCAGAATCGGGTTCGCGAGGAGCTGCCGACACATCTCACCGACGCGGGCGCGCGCCTCGCCAGGCCTCGCCTCGGCGAGGTCGATATCGATCACCTTGCCGACCCGGAGATCGGAGACCTCCGAGAATCCCAGCCCGGCCAGGGCGCGCTTCACCGCCTCGCCCTGCACGTCCATGATGCCCGGCTTGAGCCGCACGAGAACGCGGACTTTCATACCTCCGCCGGGACGAGCCGGCGATAGACCTCCTGATACGCTTCCTCGACGCCACCCATATCACGACGGAACCGATCCTTATCCAGCCGTTCCTTGCTCCGGCTGTCCCAGAAGCGGCACGTGTCGGGCGAGATTTCGTCGCCCAGGTACAGCTTCCGTCCGAGCCGCCCGAACTCGAGCTTGAAGTCCACCAGCAAGAGTCCCCGCCGTGCCAGATGCGGCCGCAGGATCGAGTTGATCCGGAGCGCCATGCGCTTCATCCAGGCCAGCTCCGCCGGAGTCGCGAGCCGCAGCATGCGGACATGGTCCTCGTTGAGCATCGGGTCGCCGAGCGGGTCGGACTTGTAGTAGAGCTCGACGATCGGCTGCTTGATGAGCGTGCCTTCCTCGAGGCCGGTCCGCTTCGCCAGGCTCCCGGCGACGATGTTGCGCGCGATCGTCTCGATCTTGATGATGTCGAGCCGGCGACAGAGCATCTCGCGCTCCGACAGGGTGCCGAGGTAATGCGTCGGCACCCCCGCACGCTCGAGCACCTCGAACAGCGCCGCCGACATCCGGTTGTTGATGACGCCCTTTCCGAGAATCGTCCCCTTCTTCAGCGCGTTGAAGGCGGTGGCGTCATCCTTGAAGTACTGGATGATCTTGCCCGGCTGGTTCGTCTCGTACACGATCTTCGCCTTGCCTTCGTAGAGCTTCGCGCGCGTCTCGACGGTCATCGGCACTCTCCCGCTCATTGGGTGAGCCCCAGGCGTTTGAAGATGGCGTCGACGTTCTTCAGGTAGAAGGCCGGGTCGAAGCAGCTCTTGAGCTCGTCCGCCGAGAGCTGCGCCGCCACGTCGGGATCGGCGGTGAGGAGCTCGAAGAACGGCCGACGTTCCTTCCAGGCGCGCATGGCATTTCGCTGCACGATCTCGTACGCGACCTGGCGCGCGAGCCCGGCGTCGGTGAGCTTCAACAGCACGCGCTGTGAGTAGACGAGGCCGTGGCTCAGCTCGAGGTTCTCGGTCATCCGTGCCGAATCGACGTCGAGCCCTGCCACGATGAAGGTCGTGAGGTGCAAGAGGTAGTCGAGCATGATCGTCGAGTCGGGGAGGATGACGCGCTCGACCGAGGAGTGACTGATGTCGCGCTCGTGCCACAGGGCGACATTCTCCAGCGCCGCGAGCGCGTTGGTCCGGACGAGGCGCGCGAGCCCGCAGATACGCTCGGCCAGCTCCGGGTTGCGTTTGTGCGGCATGGCGCTCGAGCCCTTCTGGCCCTCCCCGAAGGGCTCCTGCGCCTCGAGGACCTCCGTGCGCTGGAGCCCGCGCACCTCGAGGGCGATTTTCTCGAGCGAGGCGGCGGCTACCGCGAGCATCGCGCAGAACTCGGCGTGGCGGTCGCGCTGCACGATCTGGGTGGAGACGGGTGCCGCGTCCAGCGCGAGCTCGCGGCACACCTCGGCCTCGAGGTCGGGCTCGACGTGGGCGAAGTTGCCGACCGCGCCGGAGAGCTTGCCGACTGCGATGGTGGCGCGGGCTCGACGGAGCCGTTCGAGGTTTCGGCCCGCTTCGGTGTACCAGACCGCCACTTTGAGTCCAAAGCTGGTGGGCTCCGCGTGGACCCCGTGTGTCCGCCCGATGGTGAGGGTGTCCTTGTGGCGCAGCGCCAGAGCGCCGAGCGCCCTCTCCAGGCGTTCCTGGCCGGCGATCAACAGGTCTGCAGCGTCCCTGAGCTGGAGCGCGGTGGCTGTGTCCCAGACGTCGCTCGTGGTGAGGCCGATGTGGACGAACCGCGAGTCCTCGCCGAGCTGCTCCTCGAGGCTCGTGAGGAGCGCGATCATCTCGTGCTTGACGCGCTCCTGAATGGCGAGGATCCGGCTGACATCGACGCGCGCCTTCTGGCGGATACGAGCCATGGCCTCGCCGGGAATGCGCCCGCGTCTGGCGTAGGCCTCGCACACTGCCAGCTCCACCCGGAGCCATGCCAGGTACTTGGACTCCTCACTCCAGATGCGACCCATCTCCGGGCGGGTGTAACGGTCGATCACGCCCCCACCATAGAGCAAAACCGCTAACGATGGAAGTGGGAGATTGCGCTGGCCACTACATGTAGAGGCTCGACGGCTAGCTCGGAAGGGGAGGCACGCCCTGGAGGACCGCGATGTTCGAGAGGCAACGCCCGAGATCGATGGGCATCGTGCACTATTCGTCCACATCGGCATCCACCAGGTCGCGCCTTGACCCGTAGCCCATAACACCCCGACCGATCGAATCCCGTTGGCCCGAGCGGCCCGGATATCCACATCCCGTTGACCGACGGGACCTCGCTTTTCGGCCCCAACAAGGTCGCCATGTCCAGGCTCCTTCCCTGTCCGTGATCAGCGGTCCCGAGAGCGTAGCATGGGCTCGCAGCAGGCGGAGGGAGCCGGCGTCACCGCCGCCCAGCGTCACGATCAATGCGCCGACGATGATGACCGGCACAGACGGGCCGGAGAGCTAGTGATGCAGCAGTTCGCGGGGGAGGTTGCGCCGGTCCAGCGGGCCCAGCGTGGTCAGCGCGAGCCGATCCTCGTCGAGGAGGTCGGTGACGAGGGCCTGCACTTCCTCGTGACGCACCGCATCGATGGCCGCCAGCATCGCGTCCATGGAGAGGAACGCCCCGTGGTGCATCTCGTGCTTGGCGAGGCGGTTCATCCGGCTCGAGGTGGACTCGAGCGAGAGCATCAGGCTCCCCTTGAGGTGGTCCTTGGCGCGGCGCAACTCCTCCTCGGTCACGCCCGTCTTCTTCAACTCGCGGATCACCTTCAGGGTCGACTTCAGCACCTTGGAGAAATTCTTCTCGTCGGTCGCCGCGTAGACGTACAGGGTGCCGATGTCGGTGTACGCCTGTACGCCCGAATGGATCGCGTACACCAGGCCCTCGCGCTCCCGCACTTCCTGGAAGAGCCGCGAGGACATGCTGCCGCCGATCACGTCGTTGAGCAGGAAGAGCGCATAGCGCTCCGGCGCCGAGTGATGGAGGCCGGGGAAACCCATGATCAGATGGACCTGCTCGAGCGTCTTGCTGACGATGTTCACCCCGGGCTTGAGGACCGGCGGGGTTGCCGTGCGTCCGGCCGCCGACTGGGCGAAGCCCTGGAAGCCCGCGCTGAACAGCTCGATGACACGGTCATGGGTGACGTTGCCCGCCACCGCGATGATGATTCGCGGTGGGACGTACTCCTCGGTGAAATGGCCGAGCGCCGTCTGGCGGTCATAGCCGGTCACCGCCTCGCGGGTGCCCAGGATCGGGCGGCCGAGCGGGTGCCCCTCCCAAACCTGCGCGGCGAAGAGATCGTGGATGATGTCGTCGGGCGTATCCTCTACCATCTTGATCTCTTGGAGGACCACCGACTTCTCACGCTCGAGCTCGTCGGCGTTGAAGAGCGGGTGGAGCAGAATATCCGTCAGCAGATCGACCGCGAGCGGCAGGTGCTCGTCGAGGACCTGGACGTAGAAGCAGGTGTGCTCCTTGGTCGTAAAGGCGTCCATCTGGCCGCCGACCGAGTCCATCGTGCGGGCGATCGCTTCGGCGCTGCGGGTGGCCGTCCCCTTGAACACGAGATGCTCGATCAGATGGGACATCCCGCCGCGATTCTCGGGCTCGTGGCGCGAGCCCGTCTCGACCCACACCCCGACCGCCACCGAGCGCACGTGCTCCATACGCTCCGTGACGACTCGCGTGCCGTTCGGCAGGGAGCCCTTCCGGTAGCCTTCCTTCATGCGTCCACCCTTCAGGCCCGCGGCGGGGTCGCCGCCATGGGGTTCTTCAGCTTTTCCTTGTCGGCCAGCGCCGGCTGCTCACGCAGCGCCATTTTCCGGCTGAGCCGCATCTTGCCGTTGCCGTCGATCTCGATGACTTTGACGAGCACCTCGTCGCCCTCGGTCAAGACGTCCTGGACCGTGCGGATGCGGCTCTCGGCGATCTGGGAGATGTGCAGGAGCCCCTCGGTGTTGGGGATGACTTCCACGAACGCGCCGAACTCGACGATCTTCTTGACCTTACCGAGGTAGATCCGGTCCAGCTCGACCTCTCGGCAGATGTCTTGGATGATCCCCAGGGCCTTCTGGACCGACGCGTTGTCAGGCGAGAACACGGTGACCCGGCCGTCGTCCTCGACGTCGATCTTCGTGCCCGTCTGCTCCTGGATGCCGCGGATGATCTTGCCGCCGGGGCCGATGATCTCGCGAATCTTCTCGGGCCGGATCTTGATCGTGACGAATCTCGGGGCGTACGGCGAGAGCTCCGGCCGCGGCTTCTCGATGGCCTCACGCATCTTCGCGAGCACGATGAGCCGCGCCTCGCGCGCCTGCTGCAGCGCGGAGCGCATGATGTCGATCGACACGCCGCCGATCTTGATGTCCATCTGGAGCGCGGTCACGCCCTTCTCGGTGCCCGCGACCTTGAAGTCCATGTCACCGTAGTGGTCCTCGGCCCCGTTGATGTCGGTCAGGATCCCGACCTTGTCGCCCTCCTTGACGAGTCCCATGGCGACCCCGGCGACGTGCGTCTTCAGGGGCACGCCGGCGTCCATCAGGGCCAAAGAGGCGCCGCACACCGACGCCATCGACGACGACCCGTTCGACTCGAGAATGTCGGAGACGATCCGGATCGTGTACGGGAACTCTTCCTTCGGGGGCAGCACCGCCTCCACCGCCCGCTCGGCGAGAGCGCCGTGACCGATGTCCCGTCGTGAGGGCGAGCCGAACCGGCGAACCTCGCCGACCGAGAACGACGGGAAGTTGTAGTGGAACAGGAAGTGCCGGTAGTGCTCGCCTTCGAGAGCCTCGATCTTCTGCTCGTCTGACTTCGTGCCGAGCGTGGCCGCCACCAGCGCCTGCGTCTCGCCGCGCGTGAAGACGCTCGAGCCGTGGGCCCGCGGCAGGTAGGCCAGGTCGATCGAGATCGGCCGGACCTCGTTGACCTTACGACCGTCGACGCGGAGACCTCGCTCGACGATGAGCCGCCGCACCTCCGCCTTCTCGACGGTCTCGAACGCCTCGCGGACCGCGGGCCGCTTGGTCTCGTCCCCGCCGAGGCTCTGCATCACCTCGTCGAACACGCGGTTGACGGCGTCCGCGCGGCCCTGCTTGTCGTGGGTCGCCAGCGCGGCGGCCAGCTTGGACGCGGCCAGACTCTTGACGCGGGTCTGCAGCTCTGCGTCGCGCCCGGCCGATGCGTCGAAGGTCCAGCGGGGCTTGGCCGCACGCTGCGCGAGCTCCCGTTGCGCCCGCGCGAGTCTTTTGCACTCGGCATGCCCGAACGCGATCGCCTCGAGCATCGTCTCTTCGGGAATCTCGTTCGCGCCCGACTCCACCATCAACACCGCATCCTCGGTGGCGGCGATGACGAGCTCGAGACTGGAGGCCTTCTGCTGTGCGGTGGTCGGGTTGGCGATCATCTTGCCGTCGACCAGACCGACGCGTACGGCGCCGATGGGCCCGTCGAACGGAATGCCCGACAGGCACAGGGCGGCCGAGGCGCCGTTCATCGCCAGGATGTCCGGGTCGTTCTCCTGGTCGCCCGAGATCGCCAGGCAGATCACCTGCACCTCATTCCTGAATCCATCGGGGAAGAGGGGCCGAATCGGCCTGTCGATGAGGCGCGACGTCAGCGTTTCCTTCTTGACCGGGGCGCCCTCCCTCTTGAAATAGCCGCCGGGGATCCGCCCGCCGGCGTAGGCGCGCTCCCGATACTCGACGGTCAGCGGGAAGAAGTCCTGTGCTTCCCTCGCGCCCTTGGCGGCCACGCAGGTCGCCAGGACCATCGAGCCGCCATAGCGCACGACAACGGCCCCGTCGGCCTGCTTGGCCACCTTGCCCGTTTCGATGGCCATGCGCAGACCGTTGATCTCGATCTCTACAGTGTGGGTCATACGGAAAATTGTCCTCGCGTATCGGCCGGAACCCGGCGAACGCCGTGTGGAGCGGACGCTGAACCTGCCCGCCCAGGGGCCCCCGGAGCCGTTCCGTCCGAGGACCGATCAGTTGAGAGTGACTCCGCCGTCAACGGCGGATGCCGAGCTTGTCGATGATGACGCGATACCGTTCCGGCGCCCGGGACCGGAGGTATTCCAGAAGGCCTCGACGCTTGCCGATGAGCATCAGCAGCCCCCGGCGTGAATGGTGGTCCTTGGTGTGCTGCTTGAAATGATCAGTCAGGCCATTGATGCGCTCGGTCAGTAGCGCGATCTGCACCTCGGGCGAGCCGGTGTCGCCTTCGTGGGTGCGGAACTGGTCGATCAGACTTTTCTTCCGGTCGACAGCAAGCGGCATCGAGGACCCTCCAATCGCCGCACCCCAGGGAGGCTGTGCTCCCACGCCAGGGTGGGTTCCCAAAAGCTCTTTTTTTGTCAACAGATACGCCTGGAGGGTACCACGCGGTCGGGCCGAAGTAAAGTTAGTCGGCGCCGGCCACCGGTCACGGACCTTGACGCGCCGCGGCCACGTCGAGGGCGATCTGTTGGCGCAGCGCATCGATGCTTGGGAACTTTCTCTCCTCGCGCAGACGGCGAAGGAAGGTCAGCTTGACTCCTTCGTTGTAGAGATCTCCCGAGAAATCGATGACATGAGCCTCGACGGCCAGCTCGTTTTCTCCAAAAGTCGGCCGCACGCCCACGTTGACCACGGCTCGATGCTGGCTCGTCCCGATCGTGATTTGGCAGACGTAGACGCCCACCGGGAGTCCCAGGGGGCGATCCGTGTTCACGTTGGCCGTCGGAAAGCCCAGGGTCCGGCCTCGGCCGGCGCCCCGGACGACCGCGCCGCGGATGGAATAGTGACGGCCCAAGAGTCTCGCCGCACCGGGGAGATCGCCCCGCTGAAGCGCTCCGCGGATCTCCGACGACGACACCGCGACCCCATCCACCATCAATGCCGGCACGATGTGAGCGCGAAATCCGAGCGGATCGGCCAGGCTCTCCAGCAGGCGGGTGTCGCCGCGAGCGCCCCGGCCGAAGCGATGGTTGAACCCGACGACGATCTCCCGCGCCTTCAGTGTTTGAACGAGGACGTCCTGAACGAAGGCGTTGGCCTCGACGGCCGCGACAGCCTGGGTGAAGGGAATGACGACGGTCGTATCGATCCCGGTCTCGCCGATCAACTCGAGCCTCTCCTGCAGGGTCGTGATTGGCATGGGGGCGCGATCGGGCTGGAGCACCTCCATGGGATGCCGGTCGAACGTGCACGCCACCGCCTGCAGCTTCTCCTGACGCGCCTGTGCGACCGCCGTCCCGAGGATGGCGCGATGGCCGAGGTGGATGCCGTCGAAGGCGCCGAGCGCGACAGCGCTGGCGACCCCCTCAGGCCGGAAGGACTCGAGTCCCCGGACAGTCCGCATGCAGGATGCGAACGGGCCTGACCTTGCTCCCGCCCGTCGTCAATTCTCCAACACCGATCAAAGGTCCGGCCGCGGCGTGGACTCTCACGAAGCCACGTCCGGCGGTCACGGCCGGGACCACGTCGGCCGGCTGACCGTTGGTGAAGATCGCCACGCTCTGCCCGTCCAACCGAACGCTGAGCCATCCGGCCAGTGCCGCTTCGGCCGGGCGCACCCTGGACCAGAGCTCGGATCGCCCTGTGGTCAGCTCGCTCCAGGACACGGCCTCCTCGAGATCGAAGGGGCCGACCCGACACCGGATGAGGCTCTCGACGGCCCCGCCGCACCCCAGCGCAGCACCGATGTCGGCGGCGAGAGCCCGAACGTACGTTCCCTTGCCGCAGACGATTTGCAGGGTCGCGCGCGATCCGACGAGCGTCTCGACCCGGATCGAACGGACGATCACCTCGCGGGGCGCCCGCTCCACCTCGATACCGGCGCGGGCCAGCTCGTAGAGCCGTCGCCCCTCGTGATGAATCGCCGAGTACATCGGGGGTATCTGCTTGATCCGGCCCACGAAGGTGCGACAGGCCTCTTCGAGAGGCGCCCGCGCAAGATCTCCGACCGGAGTCTCCGACAGCACGCGGCCACTCACGTCGTGCGTGTCCGTCGTCAGCCCAAAGCGGACCGTGGCGAGGTACTCCTTGTCCTGGTCGACGAGATAGGGCGTGAGCTTGGTCGCCTCGCCCACGAGGATCGGCAGCACGCCGGTCGCGTCGGGGTCGAGAGTGCCCGCGTGCCCGATGCGGCGGACGCCCAGCCGGCGACGAACGATCGCGACGACGTCGAATGAGGTCGTGCCGCGTCCCTTGTCCACGACCAGGACACCGGACCGCACGGAGTCGTGGCTCACGGCGCTCGGCTTCCGTCGACCGCATGGCGGACCGCCGCCAGCACCACGCGCGTCGCCTCCCCTAGCGGCCCCGCCACGGTGCAGCCCGCCGCGTTCACGTGCCCTCCACCCCCGAACTGAGCTGCGATCTTCTGGACGTCGACGTCTCCTTTGCCCCGGAGGCTCACCTTCACCTCACCGTCCCGCTCGCGGAGGAGACAGGCGACGCGCACCGAGGCTACCGAGCGGGGGTAGTTCACGAGCTCCTCAGACTCGACGACCCGCTCCGGGACCAGCCCGGCCGGCAGCGCGAGCCAGCCGAGTCGCCCGTCCTGGCTGATCTCGACCCGCGTAAGGGCCTCGCCGAGCCAGCGGAGCGCGTCGGGCGCACGCCGCTCGTAGAGCGATTCGGAGACGAGCTCCGGGCGGGCGCCGGCCGCCACGAGGGCCGCGGCGATCGAGAACGTCCGGGGTGTGACGTTCGAATAGCGGAACGAGCCGGTGTCGGTATGGATCGCCGTGAAGAGGTTCGTCGCGATCGCAGGGGTGAGCGGCGCGCCGAGCGCGGTGAGCAGCTCGTAGACCATCTCGCCCGTGGCGGCGGCCGATGTGTCGACCCAGTTCACGTCACCGTACCGCCGGTTGTCCGGATGGTGGTCGATGTTGACGATGAGCTTCCCGGCGCGGCGCGCCTGCTCGATCAGCCCCTCGGTCCGTTGCGGGTTCGGGCAGTCCGTGAGTACCACGATGTCGACCGGGCCGTCCAGCATCGTGAGCGTGCGATAGCGCTCGACGCCGGGCAGGAACGCGAGGAGCGCGGGCGCGGGATGCGGACCGCCATACGTCACGTTCCAGCCGCGTCCTTCGAGCGCCAGGCCCAGGGCGAGCAGCGTCCCCAGGACGTCGGCGTCCGGGTGGACGTGCCCGAGCATGAGGGCGCGGCCACCGCCGCCGAACGGTCCCAGCACCGCCGCGGAAGGCACCGGGCTCGAGTGCTCGACGATCGGGCTCACCGTCCGGCGTCGCCGCCCACCTGCCGAAGCAGGGCCTGGATGCGCGCCGCGTGTTCCATCGACCGGTCGGGTCGGAAGTCCAGCTCGGGCGTGACGCGCAGGTCGAGGTGCTGTCGGAGCCAGTTGCGGATGAAACCGCGGGCGCTGGTGAGCGCTGCCAGCGATCCTGCCCACTGCGCCTCGTCGCCGAGCACTGACACGAAGACCTTCGCGGTACGCAGGTCTCGGGACGTCTCGACCTCGGTCACCGACACGAAGCCGAGTCGCGGGTCCTTGAGCTCCCGCTGGAGGAGCGTCGAGATTTCCTCTTTGACGAGCTGGTTCACGCGGCCCAGTCGCTTGTCTTGCATCAGAGAATCTCCACGGACGTGTCGAGCACCCGTCCCGCGACGTTGTCTTCAATGAAGTCCATCGCCTTCGAAATGACCGTGTTGGCGTGCCGCGCGTCGGCGGAGACATAGGCGACAGCGAGCGTCGCCCGCTGCCACAAGTCCTGATGGTCGACCTCGGCCACGGAGACCTCGAAGCGGGCCCGGACCTTTTCCTTGAGACCCTTCAGGACGTGGCGCTTGTCCTTCAGCGAGCCCACGTCCGGCAGGTGCAGCTCGACCAACCCCAGCGCGACGCGCGCTGCCGACACAGCCCCCTCCAGCGCGGATGCTCCTAGAGCGTGCGCGCCACTTCCTCGCTGGTGTAGACCTCCAGGATGTCCCCCGGCTGGACCCCGTTGACGCCGTCGACGCCGATCCCGCACTCGAGACCGGCGAGCACCTCTCGGACCTCGTCCTTGAAGCGCTTCAAGGAGCCGACGGTGCCCTGGCCGAAGACTTCGTCACCCCGGCGCACGCGCACCCTGGCGGCGCGCACGATCTTGCCCTCCGAGACGTACGAGCCGCAGATGGGGCCGAGCTTCGAGATGACGAAGATCTGACGAACTTGCGCCCGGCCGAGCGCCGTCTCGCGAATCTCCGGCGCGAGCATCCCGGCGAGGGCAGCCTTGAGGTCGTTGATCGCCTCGTAGATGACGTTGTAGTTCCGCAGGTCGACACCGTTCGCCTGCGCCTGGGACGCCGCTTTGGGCTCGGCCTTCACGTTGAACCCCAGCACGATCGCGTTGGACGCCGAGGCGAGCATGACATCGCTCTCGGTGATCATACCGACCGAGCTGTGGATGACCTTCAGCTTCACCTCGTCCGTCGACAGGCGCTCGAGCGACTCCGCCAGCGCCTCGACCGAGCCCTGGACGTCGGCTTTCAGAATGAGCCGCAGCTCCTTCACCTCGCCCGTCTGGATCTGCTTCTGCAGCCCCTCCAGGGTGATGCGCGTCGCGGTCTTGCCCTTCGCCTTCTCACGCTCGAGTCGCATGGTCGCGATCTGCCGCGCCTTGCGCTCGTCCGAGACCGCCACCAGCACGTCGCCGGCGGCCGGCACACCCGAGAGCCCCTGGATCTCGACAGGGTCGGAGGGGCCGGCGGTCTTGACCTTCTTCCCGGACGGGTCGATCAGGGAGCGCACGCGTCCGGAGTACGAGCCCACCACGACCGCATCGCCCTCCTTCAGGGTGCCGTTCTGGATCAGCGCGGTGGCCACCGGTCCGCGGCCTCGATCGAGCCGGCCCTCGATGATGACGCCCTTGGCCGCGCGGCCCGCGTTGGCCTTGAGCTCGAGGATCTCCGACTGGAGCGCGGTCATCTCCAGAAGCTGGTCGATCCCGGTGCCGCGTTTTGCCGAGGTCGGCACGAAGATCGTCTGGCCACCCCACTCTTCCGGCACGAGATTCAGGTTCGACAGCTCGCGCTTCACGCGGTCGGGGTCGGCCTCTGGCTTGTCGACCTTGTTCACCGCGACGATGATCGGCACATTGGCGGCGCGCGCGTGGTTGATCGCCTCCTGCGTCTGAGGCATGACGCCATCGTCCGCGGCGACGACCAGGATGACGATGTCCGTCGCCTGGGCTCCGCGAGCCCGCATCGCCGTGAAGGCCTCGTGGCCCGGCGTGTCCAGGAAGGTCACCTTGCCGTGCGAAGTCGTGACCTGATAGGCGCCGATGTGCTGAGTGATCCCGCCGAACTCCTTTTCGGCGACCTTCGATTTCCGGATGGCGTCCAGCAGCGACGTCTTGCCGTGGTCGACGTGGCCCATGACCGTGACCACCGGCGGGCGCAGCGCGAGCTGACTCGGATCGAGGTCTTCCTCGTCGACGACGTCGCCTTCCACCGAACGGATCTCGACGTCGAAATTGAACTTGTCGGCCACGAGCTTCGCGGCCGTGGGGTCGAGTAGCTCGTTGACCGTGGCCATCACGCCGAGCTCGACGAGCGCCTTGATCACTTCCCCCGACTTCCGGCGCATCTTCTCGGCGAGCTCACCAACCGTGACCGACTCGGGCACGCGGATGAGCTCTCGTCTCACCTCGACCGGCGTCGGTGGCTCTTCGACGACGACGGTCGCGGCGACGGCAGCCGGTGCCACAGCCGCGGGAGCGGCCGTCACCGCCGCCGGGCGGGCCAGCGCCGGAGCTACTGGCATAGGAGCGGGCCTCGGCGGTAGGGTGGGGCCAGCCGGGCGGGCCGGCGACACCGTGACGCGCGGGGGCGCGAACGGGCCCGCCGGCTGGCGCGAGGGGCGCGGCCCGGGCGCGGGACGCTCGATGGGACGGAACGGAACGATCTTCGGCTCCGGCTTCTTCGTCCCCGGCGCTAGTGGCGTCACGGTCGCGGCCGGCTTCATCACGGCAGGCAACTCGGGTGGCGGCGGCGGCGCCGCGACGACGGTCGGTTCCGCAAGGATCTCCGGCTCAGGGACCGGGACGAACGCCGGTTCGGGGACAACGTCCGGCGCCGGCACGGCCGGTTTGGGCTTCACGATCGTCGCCGCGGGCTTGATCTCCGCGGGCGTCTCCCCCTCATCGGTTTTGACCTTCTTCGCGCGCCCCGGCTTCTTCGGTGCCGCCTCCGCCGCCGTGGCGTCCCCGAGCTCCTTCGGCCTCGCCACGCGCTTCGGCTTCGGCGCCTCGGGCAGCTCGCGACCCTTACCGAGCTTCACCCGCAGCGCATTCGCGAGTGTGCTGTCGACGGGACTCATCGCGCGAACGCCCTTGTGACCCATCTCCTCGGCCGCGACCATCAGATCTTTGCTCGTCACGCCGAGTTCTTTGGCAAGCTCGATGACCTTTATCTTTGCCGCTGGCACAGTCCCCTCACCTTCCTCACGCTCTCACTGCCATCGCGCCGGTCTCGAACATATCGCACCCGGAAGAGGCCTCGCCCGCGGGGGCCCCGGCCCCGCGATCGCCGGCGGCTTGCACCTCCGCCGCCAGGTCCGGACTCGGCGCACAGGGCTTCTTGAAGGCGTGGGCGAGCCGACCGCGGCTCAACGCGTGCTCCACACACGCGGCTTCGGGACACACGTACGCGCCACGCCCCGCGGCCGCCGCGCTCGGATCCACCACGACTATTCCACTCCCTAGCCGCACCAAACGCACCAGCCATCCCTTCGGGCGGGCCCGGCGGCACCCGAGACACGTTCGGGTGGGTCCCGTCCTCATGCGGGCGTCGAGGTCTCCTCGGGGGCCTCCGGCTGGCTGAGGTGATCCCCCACGATGGCGCTCTGCGACGCCACATGCTTTTCCGCATCCGAGTAGATCGCGTCCATTCGGTCACCGACTCCGGCGACCAGAGCCAGCTTCTCGCGTCCAGCTTTGACGATCGCCGCAGGCGAGCCGAGCCCCGCGGCCACCAGGGCGTCGACGAGCTCCGGGCCAACCCCGGGCAGCGCCGCCAGCGCGGCGCGATCCTCGGCGAGCGGCGCTTCGGCCGGAGAGCGCTCCGTCTCGACCTCGGACTCGCTCTTGATGTCGATGCGCATGCCCGTCAATTTCGCGGCCAGCCGCGCGTTCTGACCTTTCTTGCCGATGGCCAGGGACAGCTGATTGTCCGGCACGATCACCACGGCCGACGGCTGACCCTCGCCGTCCGCAACCTCGTTGATCACCACCGACGAGACCTTGGCCGGCGACAGTGCCCGCGCCACGAAGGTCGCGGGATCGTGCGACCACTCGATGATGTCGATCTTCTCGCCGCGCAACTCGCGACTGATGACCTGGATGCGCGTGCCGCGCAGGCCGACACAGGCGCCGATCGGGTCGACGTCGCGCTTCGTCGACGCGACCGCGACCTTCGCGCGCTCCCCCGCCTCTCGTGCCGTCGCCTTCACGAGGACGATTCCTTCCTGGATCTCGGGAATCTCGGTCTGGAAGAGTCGCGCCAGGTAGCCGGGATGCGTACGCGAGAGCGAGATCTGCGGACCCTTGGCGGTGCGCCGCACCTCGAGGACGAACGCACGGATCCGGTCACCCGGATTGTAGCGCTCGCCCGGGATCTGCTCGCGCTCCGGCAGGATAGCCTCCGCCTTGCCGATCTCGAGGATCACGTTGCGCTTCTCGATGCGATGGACGATGCCTCGGAGAATTTGGCCTTCCTTGCCGGCGAACTCCGAGTAGATCCCCTCGCGCTCGGCGTCCCGCACCTTCTGGAGGATGACCTGCTTGGCGGTCTGCGCTGCGATTCGACCCAGATCCTGAGGTGGGCGCTCCTGCTTGATCTCGAGCTCCACGTCCAGCTCGGCCTCGGTGTTCAGTTTCTTGGCCTCCGCAAGGCTGATCTCCGCCTCCGGATCGGTGACCTCATCGACGACCCGTTTGCGCAAGTACGCGCAGAACTCGCCCGTCTTCCGGTCGATCTCGATCCGAATGTTGTCGATGCTGGAGTGCGACTTCCGGCACGCCGACTGGAGGGCAGACTCCACCGCCTCGAAGAGGATCTCCTTGTCGATCCCCTTCTCCCGTCCGATCTGCTCGATGACGCTGATCAGCTCTCGGTTCATGAGATCCGCAATCTGCCTGAGATTCTACGCCTTGCGGGGCCAGGGGACCTCCGCCTCCAGCCGCGCCTTCGTGACGTCGGCTCGTCCAAGCTCGACCCGCTCGCCTCCGCGGTCGAGGACCAGCTGCTCGGCGGTCACCGCCGTCAGCCGACCGCGTACCTCGGCACCGCCCGCAAGCCAGCACCGGACCTGCCTGCCGACCGCCCAGCGGTATTCCCGCTCCTTCCGCAGCTGCCGGTCGAGCCCCGGCGACGAAACCTCGAGATCATAGCCTCCCTCGATCAAGGCGGCCGCATCGAGCACGTCACCGATCTCCCGGCTCAGTCGTTCGCACTCGCCGATCCCCACGCCGCCCGCCTTGTCGACATAAAGGCGCAGCAGCCCTCGCGGCCGCAGTGCGCGCCACTCGAGGTCCACGAGGTGCAGCCCATGGTCTGCCACCACCGGTGTGAGCGCCTCTTCGATCTGGGTGATCCTTTCCGCTTCGTCCATACACGTCCATCCCTGCCGGACCACAAAACTAAAAAAAGCGGGCAACGCCCACTTTTTCAGGACTTTAGCACGGGTTCCGAGCGGAGGCAAGACTCAGGCGCGCAATTCTTGCACCACGAAGCGCGCCCCCGGTGTGGAGGCGCGGTTACTTGTAGCCCGGCTTCTTGTTGGCTCCCTTGACCCCGGGATCGTAGATCAGGCGGGCGACGGGCTTACCGTCTCTGATGTGGGACTCGAAGATCTCCTTCAAGTCCGCCTCCTGCACGCCACCGTACCAGACGTTGTCCGGGTAGACCACCATCATCGGACCGTGGCCGCACTGAGAGAAGCAGCCCGCCTTGTTGACCCTGACGTCGGTCTTGAGACCAGCCTTGGTGGCCTCGTCCCGGAGATACTTCACGAATTGCTCGACGTTGCCCTGGGTCGGACACGAGTCGCCCGACGTGCACACGAAAACGTGGGTGTTGTACTGTCCCATCACTCGGCCTCCACGGCCGCCGTCTTCGCGGCCTTGCGCTCGGCGATGAACTTGTCGACTTCCTCGCGCATCGCCTGGACGATCTCCTTCTCCGGCACCTTGCGAATCACGTCACCGTTCTTGAAGATGAGCCCGATCCCCCGACCTCCGGCGACACCGATATCCGCCGCGCGCGCCTCGCCGGGACCGTTCACTTCGCATCCCATCACCGCGATGTGGATCTCCTCGTTCAGCCCCTTGAACTCGTCCTCGACCTCTTTCGCGAGCTTCACCAGGTCGACGTCGGCGCGCCCGCACGAGGGGCACGACACGAACGTCAGGCCGCCCTTCCGGAGCCCGAGCGATTTGAGAATGTCGATCCCCACGCGGACTTCTTCGGTGGGATCCGCCGAGAGGGAGACACGGATCGTGTCGCCGATCCCTTCCGAGAGGAGCGCGCCGAGCCCGATCGCCGACTTGATCGTGCCGACACCCGGTGTGCCGGCTTCGGTGACGCCGAGGTGGAACGCGTAGTCGACCTGGTCGGCGAGCATCCGGTAGGCCTCGATCATCATCAGGGGATCGGAAGCCTTCAGCGAGATCTTCATCTCCGGATAGTTCAAATCCTCGAGGATCTGGATGTGACGGAGCGCCGACTCGACCATCCCCTCGGCGCTGGGTCCACCATACTTCGCGAGGAGATCCTTCTCGAGCGACCCTCCGTTGACCCCGATGCGGATCGGGATCCGCTTTTCCTTGGCGACGTTGACGACCTCCTGGACGAACCCCTTGCCGCCGATGTTCCCGGGATTCAGTCGGAGCCCGTCCACCCCTTGCTCGAGCGCGATGAGCGCCAGCTTGTAGTTGAAGTGAATGTCCGCCACCAGCGGGATCCGGATCTGGCGCTTGATCTCGCCGAGCTTCTCGGCGGCTTCCCGGACCGGGACGGCGCAGCGGACGATGTCGCAGCCGGCCGCCTCGAGCGACCAGATCTCCAGCAGCGTCGCCTGCACGTCGCGCGTATCGGTCTTGGTCATCGATTGCACGGTGATGGGCGCACCCCCGCCGATCTTGATCCGGCCGACCTCGATCTGCCGCGTCTTCCGCCGTGCGATCATTGCGCCGTCCTATCTGAAGATCTTGAAGGCATCGATCCGGACGAGGTCATTGTAAATCGCGAACACCATCAGGAGCAGCAGAAGAACGAGCCCGAGCTGCTGGGCCGCCTCGCGCTTCTTGAGCGAGACGGGGCGACCCAGGACGCCCTCGATGACGAAGAACAGGAGGTGTCCGCCGTCCAGCATCGGCACCGGCAGCAAGTTGAGGACGGCGAGGTTCACGCTGATGACCGCCGTGAAGAGCGCGAGCGAGGGAAGCCCCTCCCGACGCTGACGTTCGCCTTCCGCCGCGATCTGAATCGGGCCGCCCAGGTTCGAGAGCGGCAGCTCGAGCGTCACGAGCTTCCAGAGCCCCTTGGCCGTGAGCACCGTCATCTCCCAGGTCCTCACAGTGCCGTAGCCGACGGCGAGGACCGGGTTGTAGGTCTCGTAGTGAACCACCTTGGTGACGATGCCGACGCCGATGCGTCCGATCTCGACGTCTTGGCCGGCGGGGTTCTTCTCCTTCACGGTCGTCGCCGTCACCTTCACGGTGACCGGCTTGCCGTCACGCTGGACCACAATGTCGAACGTCTGGCCGCCGCGCTTCTGGATCGCCTGCATGAGCTCCTCGGGCGTAAACACCGGCTGTCCCGCGACCGCGGCGACGGCGTCGCCAGCCCCTAGACCACCTCGCTCCGCTGGAGAGTCCGGAGTGACTGTCCCGATCTGGGGCGTGAGCTGCGGCCCCGCCCCGAGATCCCACACCTCCCGTTGTTCCTTGAAGATCGGGTCACGGATGGTGATTCGCCGGGGCGCGACCTGGATCTCGCGCTCCACCCCGTCCCGAGTGATCGTCAGCCGGAGAGCACGGCCCTGGGAAGCCGCGACCACACGATCGAGATCCTCCCAGAACTTGATCTGGCGTCCGTCGGCGGCGATCACCACGTCGCCCGACTGCAGACCGGCGGCCACCGCCGGGCCGTCGTTCGCGACGCGCCCCACGACGGCCGGCCATACCGGACGCCCCACAGTCGCCAGGATGATGCTGAAGATCAGCGCGGCCAGGACAAAGTTCATCCCGGGCCCGGCGAACACGATCAGGAAGCGCGCCCAGAGGGGCTTCAGTGCGAACGCCTTGTCGGGATCGAAGGCGAGGGCGCCGCCTCCTTCCAGGGGATTCTCCTCTCCCACCATCTTCACGTAGCCGCCCATGGGGATCGCCGAGAGGCAGTACTCGGTCTCCTTGCTACGCCACCGTAGCAGCACCGGTCCAAAGCCGATCGAGAACCGCTCGACTCCGACCCCCGTCCACCGGGCGACGAAGAAATGTCCGAACTCGTGGACGAGGATGAGGACGCCGATGACGACGACGAAGGAGAGAACGGTGGTCACGCGCGAGGGCCTCCGCGGCGGACATCGATCGACCGCTGCACGGCCTGGCGGGTCTCGCCGTCGCCGTCGACGCATGCCTCGATCGACGCGAACTCGCCGGCCCGCCCGTGGTCGAGCGCCTCCTGGATGAGCTCCGCGATCTCGGTGAACCCGATCCGCCGGTCGAGGAACGCGGCCACCGCGACCTCGTTCGCCGCATTCAGGATCACGGGCGCCGCGCCGCCGGCCTCGAGCGCGGCCCGTGCCAGCCGCAAGCACGGGAACTTGTCCACGTCGGGCTCGGAGAACGTCAGCTGGCCGATGCGCGCGAGGTCGAGTCGTGCGGCCGGCGTTGGCCGCCGCTCGGGATAGGTCAGCGCGTAGAGGATTGGCACCCCCATGTCCGCCACGCCGAGCTGGGCGATCACGGCCCCGTCGATGTATTCGACCATCGAGTGCACGATCGACTGTGGATGCACAACGACCTGAACCTGATCCGGCGCCAGATCGAAGAGCCATCGCGCCTCGATGATCTCGAGCCCTTTGTTCATCAGCGTTGCCGAGTCGATCGTGATCTTGGCCCCCATCTTCCACGTCGGATGCTGCAGCGCGTCCTCCACGGTGACGGTCGCGAGCCGGGCCTTCGGCGTCTCGCGGAAGGGGCCGCCGGACGCCGTGAGGAGGACCCGATGGACGTCGGCTCGGCTGTGGCCGGCGAGGCACTGGAAGACGGCGCTGTGCTCGGAGTCGACCGGCAGGAGCTTCACACCGCGCGCCCGGGCGGCCGCCGTCATCAGACGGCCGGCCATCACGAGCGTCTCTTTGTTGGCGAGCGCGACTGTCCGGCCCGCCTGGATCGCCGCCATGGTCGGGAGTAGCCCGGCGCCGCCCACGAGAGCCGAGACGACGATGTCGGCCTTCACGTCTCGGGCGAGCGTCACGAGCCCCTCGGGACCGGCGAGAAGCTCGGGCCGCGGCGCCGGAAGGAGTCGCGCCAGTCGGTCGCGAGCCTCCACATCCAGCAGCGCTACGGCGCGCGGTGAGTATTTCCTGCATAGGTCCGCGACTCGATCGACGTTCGACCCGCGGGCCGCCAGGCCCGCCACCACGAACTCCTCGGGAAAGCTCGACACGAGATCCAGCGTGCGCAGGCCGATGGATCCCGTCGCACCGAGCAGGGTGATCTGCTTCATGGGCAGCACCATGCGTACAGCGAGTAAAAGTAAAGGGCCGGGGCGTTGAACAGAAGGCTGTCGATCCGATCGAGCATGCCGCCGTGGCCCGGGATGAGGTCGCCCGCGTCCTTGGTCCCGATGCTCCGCTTGATCGCGGATTCGGCGAGATCTCCCACCTGCCCGATCACGCCGAGGAACGCTCCGGCACCGGCCGCGCCCACGAGGCTGCACGCGGGCAGGAGCCATACGCCGAGCCCGAGCCCGGCCGCGATCGAGACCACGAGCTGTGCGATGGAGCCCTCCACGGTCTTGCGCGGGCTCAGCACCGGCGCTATGGGGTGGCGACCGACCGCCGACCCGACCAGGTAGGCCGCCGACTCGCCGGCCCACGTCACGCCGACGAGGAACAATACCAGGAACGGTCCGTCGGCGCGGCCCTGGAGCCAGATGGCGTAGCCCAGGAGCCAGCCGATGTACACGGTGCCGAACAGCGTGTTGGCGGTGGACTCCACCGGAGCGCGTCCCGCGCTCCAGAGGGGCGCGCTCAGGATGAGCCCCACGCCGACGACGAGCGCCAGTTCGGGCGCCGGCATCAATCGGAGGCTCCCGCCGCCGTCACGCGCAACCGTGTAGAGGCTCGTCGCGAAGCTCGCGCTGAACGCCGCGCCGACACCAACGGTGAGCCACGTGTGGATCGGGCGCCCGGTACGCTCGAACATCCGGGCGAGCTCCGCGCACGCCAGGGCGCTCGCCGCGACCACCAGCGTCTGAAACATCCACGCCGGAGCGCCCGCCGTGACCCACACGAACGCCGGAATCAGCACCACCGCGCTGGCCAGGCGCCTCCAGACCGCCGGCACCCCGCCCACGGTATCGCGTACGGTCACGCTTGCCACCTCGGCCTTGCCCACCTCACACCTTTCCGAATCGGCGCGTGCGTCCCTGGAACTCGGCCACGGCGCGATAGAGATCGACGGGCCCGAAATCGGGCCAGAGGATCGGCGTGATCAGCAGCTCGGTGTAGGCGACTTGCCACAGGAGGAAGTTCGAGATCCGCATCTCGCCGCTCGTGCGGATCAGGAGATCGGGATCCGGGATGTCAGCCGTGTAGAGGGCCCCACTGACGTCCTTTTCCGAGATGTCGTCGGGCTTGAGATCGCCCGCCTGGACCTGGCGCGCCAGCGTCCGGAACGCGTCGAGCAGCTCGTCGCGGCCCCCGTAGTTGAAGGCCATCAGCACCGTCAACCCGGTGTTGTTCCGGGTCTCGTGCACCACGTGGTCGATGCCGCGGCGCACGCCCGCGGGCACCCCGTGCGGGCGACCCAGGACGCGGAGCCGAGCGTTGCGCGCCATCAGCTCGGGGAGCTCGGAGTGGATCGAGCGCTCGAGCAGATTCATGAGCGTCGAGACCTCGTCCAGCGGGCGGCTCCAATTTTCCGTCGAGAACGCGTAGAGCGTGAGGTACCGGAGCCCGAGCGTGTCGGCCGCGCGCACGATCGCCCGCGCGGCTTTCACGCCCTCGCGATGGCCGGCGACGCGGGGCAGCCCGCGGCGAGTCGCCCAGCGCCCGTTGCCGTCCATGATGACGGCGACGTGCTCGGGGACGGGCTGCGAGCGGGCGGCCTCGAGCAGCTCCGTCTCGCGGTCGGTCGGAGTCATGAAACGGTCAGCTCGCGGAACGCTAGAATGACAAGATCTCCTGCTCCTTCTTCTTGAGAAGCTCGTCGACCTGCCCCACGTACTTGTCGGTGGTCTTCTGAATCTGATCGTGGCCCCGCCGTTCCTCGTCCTCGGAGATCTTCTTGTCCTTGGACAGCGCCTTGAGCCGGTCGTTCGCCTCGCGGCGGATGTTGCGGACCACGACCCGCGATTCCTCGGCGATCTTGTGCACGGTCTTCGCGAGCTGCTTGCGCCGCTCCTCGGTCGGCGACGGCATCGCCAGGCGGACGATCTTTCCGTCGTTGACCGGCGTCAGGCCGAGATCGGAGGCCATGATCGCCTTTTCGATGGCCTTGAGCTGGCTGGCCTCCCAGGGCTGGATCACCAGGGTCCGCGCGTCCGGAACCGAGATGGACGCCATCTGGTTCACCGGCGTCGGCGTCCCGTAGTAGTCGACGCGGATCCCGTCGAGCAGGCCGGCGGAAGCGCGGCCGGTACGGACGGCTGCGAACTCTCGCCCGAGCGCCTCGAGAGCGCCCGTCATCTTCGTTTCGACCTCCCTCAACACAGGCTGCATATCCGCCATATCGCGTCACCCTCCCACCGACACGATCGAGCCCACGGCCTCGCCGAGGACGATTCGCTTGATATTACCGGGTCGCGTCAGGTCGAAGACGATGATCGGCAGCTTGTTGTCCATGCAGAGAGAAATCGCGGCGGCATCCATGACCTGGAGACCACGGTTGAGCACCTCGATGTACGTCACGTGGACCAGGCGCTGCGCGTTCTTGTCCAGCTTCGGATCGGCCGAGTAGATCCCGTCGACCTTCGTCGCCTTGATGATCACGTCGGCGCCGATCTCGACGGCGCGCAACGCGCCCGCGGTGTCGGTGGTGAAGAACGGGTTGCCGGTGCCGGCGGCGAAGATCACGACGCGCCCCTTTTCCAGGTGGCGGATCGCCCGGCGACGGATGTACGGCTCGGCGACCGCGCGCATCTCGATCGCGGACAGGACGCGCGTTTGCAGGCTGGACTTCTCGAGCGCGTCCTGCAGGGCCAGCGCGTTGATGATCGTCGCCAGCATGCCCATGTAGTCGGCGGTGGCGCGGTCCATCCCGCCAGTGCTCGCGGCGACCCCGCGGAAGATGTTGCCACCGCCCATGACGATCGCGATCTGCACGCCGAGCGAGGCCACGTCGCGCACCTCTGCGGCGATCCGATCGAGCACGAGCGGATCGATTCCGTAGCCCTGGCCCCCGGCGAGCGCTTCCCCTGAAAGCTTCAGGACGATGCGGCGATACGCCGGGCGGCCGGAGCCGGCGGCCCCCGTCATCTACCCCGCCTCGCCCACCTGGAACCGGGCGAACCGCTTGACGAGGATTCGCTCACCGGTCTTGGCGTTCACGCCGTCGACGAGGTCACGGACCTTCGTCTTGCCGGTAGCGTCCTTGATGAACGGCTGCTCGAGCAGGCACTGCTCGGTGTAGAACTTCTCGAGCTTACCCTCGATGATCTTGTCGATGACCTGGGCCGGCTTCTTCTGGTCGGCGAGCTGGCCGCGGTAGATCTCGCGCTCCTTGTCGACCACCTCGCCCGGGACGTCCTCGCGCGCGACGTACGCGGGATTGGCCGCCGCGACCTGCATGCCAAGGTCCTTGACGAGATCCTGGAAGGCCTCGGTTCGCGCGACGAAGTCCGTCTCGCAGTTGACCTCGACGAGCACCCCGAGCTTCGCGCCGGGATGGACGTAGGTCCCGACCGCACCCTCGCGCGCGTCCCGGTGGGACCGCTTGGCCGCCTGCGCCAACCCCTTCTTCCTCAGATACTCGACGGCGCCCTGCAGATCGCCCGCGGTCGCCTGCAGCGCTTCCTTGCAGTCCATCACGCCCGCGCCCGTCCGATCGCGGAGCTCCCGCACCAACTGCGCGGTTGCGGCCATGGTTAGTTTTCCGCCTCGGCCGCCGCCAGCTCGGCTCCCTCGGCGGCTCCCTCCGGCGCCGCCGCCTCGCCCTCGTCCTTCGACAGGGTGCCGCGGCCCTCGTTGATCGCGTCGGCGATCCGCGAGGTGATCAGCCGCACCGCCCGGATCGCGTCGTCGTTGCCGGGAACCGGATAGTCGATCCCGGTCGGGTCGCAGTTGGTGTCCACGATCGCCACGATCGAGATGCCGAGCCGTTGCGCCTCGGCCACCGCGATCTTCTCCTTGCGGGGGTCGATGATGAACACGGCCGCCGGCAGCTGGTCCATCGCCTTGATGCCGACGAGCGCTTTCTCGAGCTTCTCCCGCTCGCGGTCGAGCTCCAGAGCCTCTTTCTTCGGCAGCCGCTCGTACTCGCCGGTCTCCTTCATCTCCTCGAGCTTCTTGAGCCGGGTGATGGACTTGCGGATCGTCGCGAAGTTCGTCAGCGTCCCGCCCAGCCACCGCTGGTTGACGTAGAACATTCCGCATCGACTCGCCTCTTCGAAGACGGTCTCCTGAGCTTGCTTCTTGGTCCCGATGAAGAGCACGGTGCCCCCGCCGGCGGCGAGGTCGCGCACGAATGCGTACGCCTCCCGGAACTTCTTGAGCGTCTTCTGGAGGTCGATGATGTAGATGCCGTTGCGCTCGCCGAAGATGTATTTCTGCATCTTCGGGTTCCAGCGCTTGGTCTGATGGCCGAAATGCACCCCGGCCTCGAGCAGTTCCTTCATTGTCAACGTCGCCATGGATCCTCCTTCGGTTGGCCTCCGCCGCACTCAATAGGCATGCCCGGCCGCTCTTCGCGGTCCCGGCACGCACTACCACCGAAAATGCGCGGCGTGCGTGATGGTGAGCTACGTCGTGTACTTTGCATTGAGACGCACGTATTCCTCGCTGAGATCGCACGTCCAGACGCGGTCCTCGCCGCGGCCGAGGCCCAGGTCGATCGTGATGTCGTATTCCGACTTCCCCATGATCTCCCGAACTCGCTCCAGGCGCACACCTTCCTTCAGCATCCCCCGCTCGACCAGGCGCTCGTCGCCGAACGCGATCGAGACCTTCTCCTGCTCGACGCGCGCCGGCGACTTGCCGAGCGCCATCATGATCCGGCCCCAGTTAGGGTCCCCTCCGTTGATCGCGGTCTTGACCAGCGGCGAGTTCGCGACGGTGCGCGCCGCGAGCAGGGCGTCTCGCCGACTCGTGGCGCCGCGCACGACGACCGTGACCAGCTTCGTCGCGCCCTCGCCGTCGGCAGCCAGCATGCGCGCCAGCTTCGTCATCACCGCCTCCAGGCCGTCGGCAAACTGCCGCAGGCCACGAGCCCCGGACTCGAGCGGCGTGTTCTCGGCGAGGCCGTTCGCCAGCACCGCGACGGTGTCGCTGGTGGACTGGTCGGAATCGATAGTCGTGCGATTGAAGGACCGATCGACCGCGCGCCGGACGACCGGGTCGAGCGCGCCGCGCGCGACGACCGCGTCCGTCGCCACGAAGCAGAACATCGTGGCGAGGTGGGGCTCGAGCATCGCCACCCCCTTCGCGATCCCGCCGATCGTGACCGGGCGACCGCCGACTTCAACGCGCAGCGCTGCCTCCTTGGTCCGCGTGTCGGTCGTGAGAATGGCCTCGGCCGCCGCGCGACCCCCCTGGGGAGACAGGGACTTCGCGAGCGTCGGCAGGGCGGCGCGGATCTTGTCCATCGGCAGCGGGACTCCGATGACGCCGGTCGACGCGACCAGCACGTGGTTCGCGGGAATCCGCAGTAGCTCGCCGACGAGGCGCGTCATCTCGCGCGCGTCCTGGATCCCACGCTCGCCGGTGCAGACATTGGCACAGCCGCTGCACGCCACGATCGCCTGGGCCTGACCGCCCCGCACGTGCTCTCTCGACACGAGCACCGGCGCGCCCTTCACCTGGTTCGAGGTGAACACCGCGGCCGCGCGCGCCGGCGTCGAGGAATAGATCAGCGCGAGGTCTTTCTTGCCGCTCGGCTTGATGCCCGCCACGATGCCGCCGGCGAGGATCCCGGCCACCGCCGTGACGCCACCGTCAAGCCACTCGAGGTCTCCCGACGCCATGGCTAGGGGTACACTGGCGGCGCCTCGAGGCCCGTCCGCTCGCTCCAGCCGCACATGACGTTCAAGTTCTGAACGCCGTTCGCCGCGCCCCCCTTGCCCAGGTTGTCGATGGCCGACACGCATACGGCTCGGCCGGTGCGCGGATCCGCCACCACGGCGACGTCACAGTAATTGGAGCCGACGACGGCGCGCGTCGTCGGGCGCTCGCCCTCGTCGAGGACACGCACGAAGGGCTCTCCGGCGTAGAACTCTCGGTACACGTCCAGCAAGCGGCTCGTCGTCAGCATCGTGGCGAGGGGCACCGATGCTGTCGTGAAGAGTCCGCGGTTCAGCGGCACGAGGTGCGGCGTGAAGGCGACCCGCAGCGGAGCGCCCGCGAGGGCGCTCAGCTCTTGCTCGATCTCCGGCGTGTGCCGGTGCGCGGCCATCCCGTACGCCTGAACGTTCTCGTTGGCTTCGGTGTAGAGGTACATCGGATCGATCTTCCGGCCCTGCGCGCCGGCGCCCGTGACGCCGGACTTGCCATCGATCACGATCCCGTCGAGCCGAGCGAGCCCAGATCTCAAGAGCGGGGCCGTGGCGAGCACGGCGCCGGCCGGATAGCAGCCTGGCGCGGCGATGAGCGACGCGGGCGCGATCGCCTTCCGGTGCAGCTCTGGCAATCCGTAGACCGCGTCGGCGAGCCCGGGCAGGTCGATGTGCGGCGCCTTGTACCACGTGACGTAGTCGTCCGGGTTGTGCAGACGGTAGTCGGCCGACAGGTCGATCGCCCGGCCACCGTGGCCGCGCACGACCGGCACCGCCTTCTGCGACTCCATGTGGGGCAGCGCGAGGAACACCACGTCGGCGACACCGGCGAGCCACTCGGGATCCAGGTCGTGGAACCTGAGATCGTTGATCCCGCGCAAGTGCGGATACGCCTTTCCGACCGGCTCGCCGGCGAGGCGGTCGGACGTCACTCCGGTCAGGACGACCTTCGGGTGGACGGAGAGCAGTCGGAGGAGCTCGGCCCCCATATAGCCACTCGCACCGGCGACGGCGACACGGACCATGGCGGACCGCCCTGGCACTAGCGCTTCGAGTACTGGAACTTCTGGCGAGCGCCCGGCTGGCCGTACTTCTTCCGCTCGCGCATCCGCGGGTCGCGGGTGAGGAGACCCGCCTTCTTGAGGGGGAGTCGGAACTTCTCGTCGAAGCGCGCGAGCGCCCGGGCGAGCCCGTGGCGAACCGCGCCCGCCTGGCCGGTCGGGCCGCCGCCACCGACGGTCACGAAGACGTCGAACTGCCCGACCGTGCTCGTGACCTCCAGCGGCTGCGCAATGATCATTCGAAGGGTCTCACGCGGGAAGTAGTCCTCGAAGGCCCGCCGATTCACGATCATTCGCCCGGCCCCGGGCCGGATCCATACCCGCGCGACCGACGTCTTGCGGCGGCCCGTCGCGTAAAACCTGTCGACCACGGCGGCCATCAACGAACCTCGGCCTTCGTCGTGAGGGTTTCAGGCCGTTGCGCCTGGTGAGGATGCGTCGCGCCGCGGTAGACTTTCATCTTCTTCGCCATGGCCTTCCCCAGACGGTTTTTCGGCAGCATACCCTGGACTGCCCACTCAACGACTCGCTCGGGGTGGGTCTTGAGCATCGTCTCGGCTCGGACCTCGCGCAAGCCTCCGATGTAACCGGAGTGCCAGCGGTATTGCTTGTCTCGAAGCTTGCGCCCCGTGAGGTGCACCTTCGCGGCGTTGACCACCACGACGTGGTCACCGACGTCGAGGTGAGGCACGAATGTCGGTTTGTGCTTTCCGCGCAGGATTGACGCAATGCGGCTCGCGAGGCGTCCAAGTACCTGGCCCTGGGCGTCCACGATGAACCACTTGCGCTCGATTTCGTTTTCCTTCGGCATCGGCGTCGGCATCAGCTTCCCCTTGACGGCTCTAACTTGACGGCTCTAAGTAGGCGTCCGGATAGAAAAATTTGTGACGCCTACTCTAAAGGAGAAGATAGGGCCTGTCAACGAATCTTGGTCTTGCCGGGCCATGGACACAGTGTCCGCACCGGACACGCCGGGCACAGAGGCTTCTTCGCGGAGCAGCATCGGCGTCCGTGGCTCTGGAAGAGGTGGCTTGCCAGCGTCCACTCGCCTGGTGGCAGCACCTCCACGAGCTGATCGTGGATCTCGTCGGGATCTTCGGCGCGCGCCAGGCCCAGTCGCTGGGAGACACGGAACACGTGCGTGTCGACCGCGATCGCCTGCTCCCCGAACGCGTTCCCGAGGATCACGTTCGCTGTCTTGAGGCCCACGCCGGGGAGCTCCCTCAGGGCTTCTCGAAGCCGTGGCACCTCGCCGCCGTGCTTGTCGACGAGGGCCTTCGCCATCCCGATGATCGCGCGGGACTTCGCACGGTAGAACCCGGTCGAGCGGACTTCCTGCTCCAGCGTGGCGGCCTCGGCGCGCGCATAGTCGCCGGCGCTCCGGTACTTCTCGAAGAGCGCCGGCGTCACCATGTTCACACGCTCGTCGGTGCACTGGGCGGAGAGAATCGTGGCCACCAGGAGTTCGAGCGGATTCTCGAAATCGAGAGCGATCTTGGCGTCGGGATAGGCCTTCTTGAGCGCGCGAACAATCTTGCGGGCGCGCGCCCGCTTGGCCTCTCGTGACTCTCTCATGAGACGCTCCCTAGACTAGGGGATGGCGGGGAGACCCTGACGGCCTTCGGCTCGACGCCGTGTGGCGAGGAAACGGCGGAGGCGATCGAGGCCCTCCTGGATGCGCTCGAGTGACGAAGCGTACGAGAACCGTAGATAACCCTCGGCGTTGGCGCCGAAGGCTGCGCCCGGCGTGACGGCCACGTGGCTCGACTCGAGGAGCTCGCGGGCGAGCCTCACCGAATCCGCGGCGAGGTGTCGCGCGTTCGCCAGGACGTAGAACGCGCCGGTCGGCTCGGTGCCGACGCCGAAACCGATCGCCCGCAAGCCGGCGATCATCGCCCGCCGCCGGTCGTCGAAGATGGCGCGGAAGCGACGGCTCTCGTCGCCCGCCTCGCGCAGGGCGGCGACGCCGGCCCACTGCACGAACTCGTTCGTCGAGATGAAGAAGTTGCCGTAGAGCTTCTGCAGCGTGCGGATGTGCTCGCGCGGCGCGATCACCCAGCCGAGCCGCCAGCCCGTCATGGCGTAGGCCTTCGAAAAGCCATTGAGCACGAAGGCTCGGTCGGTGAACTCGAGGATCGTCCGGTCGCGCCCCACGTAGCTGAGCCCATGATAGATCTCGTCGGACACGACGAGGGGGCCGTCCTCTCGGCTCAGCTCGGCGATCGCGGCCATACGCTCCGGGGACAGGACGGCGCCGGTTGGATTGGCGGGCGAGTTGATCACGATCGCTCGGGTGCGCGGGCCGAGCCGCGCCCGGATCGCCTCGGGGCGGTATTGGAAGCCGTCCTCCTCGGTCACGCCGACGTAGACCGGCCGGCCGTCGGCGTAGCGGATGAAGTTCGGATAGCACGCGTAGTACGGATCGCTCAGCACGACCTCGTCACCGGGATCCAGAAGGTGGCCGAAGAGGAGCAGCATCGCCGGGGAGGTGCCCGCCGTCACGAGAACCTGATCGGGGGAGACGCTCACCCCGTACGCCGTGGCGTAGTGCTGGGCGATCGCCTCCCGGAGCGGCAGGATTCCAAGGCTGTGCGTGTAGCGGGTGCGGCCGTCCTTGATCGCACGTTCCAGCGCCTCACGGACGACCGCAGGGGCCTCGAAGTCCGGCTCGCCGAACTCGAGGTGCACCACGTCGATACCAGCTCGCTCGAGCTCCTGTGCCCGCTCCGCCACCTCGACCGCCAGGAAGGGCTCGATTTCCAGGACTCTCCGCGCAAGTCTCAACGCCGCCTCCCCATCCGTAGCCGGGCCCGCACGATCTCCCACAGCATTCCCGGCCCGTGCCGAAGGACCCCGACCTTGCTACCTGGCTGATCGGCCCAGTTCACCGGCACCTCGACGATACGACAGCCGGCGGCCCGGGCCAGGAGAAGCAGCTCGACGTCGAAACCGAAGCCGCGAGTGGCGAGCGCCTGGAACAGGCGATCGGCGGCCGCCGCCGTGAACGCCTTGAAGCCGCACTGCGAGTCGGCGATGCCCTCGAGGCCCATCCACCCGACGAGCCGGTTGAACACAAACCCGGCGGCCACGCGATGCCGGCGCGCCGCCACGGAGACCCCGGGATCCCGGAGCGCGCGCGAGCCGATGGCGACATCGGCGCCCGCCATCAGCGCCGACTCGAGCCGCTTCAGTTCTGCGATCGGCGTGGCGCCGTCGGCGTCGGCGAAGAGCCGGTAGGCCCCCCTGGCCGCCAGCATCCCCGCTCGCACCGCGGCGCCCTTGCCAGCGTTCCGCTGAAAGCTGAGGACTCTCACCATCGCGAGCCGGTGGGTCTCCACGATCGCGGACGTCCCGTCGGTCGACCCGTCATCAACGACGATCACCTCGTATGGCTCATCGCGCCCCTCCAAACAGGCGACCACGGTGTCCAGGAACGCAGGGAGACGGCGAGCTTCGTTGAACGCCGGGATGACGACCGACCAGCGAGGAGGCGTCACCGGATTCCGGAAAGGTCCAGACGCCGGCCGCGACGCGCAGCAGCGGTCTCGTGCGCGGCGCGCGCCACCCCTTCGGCCACGGCGGGCGCCACGCCCCGGTTGAAGACGCTGGGGATGATGTACTCCTCTCCGAGCTCGCTCCGGCTCACGCACGCGGCCAGCGCCCGCGCGGCCGCGAGCTTCATCTCGTCGTTGACCGCTCGGGCACGGGCGTCGAGGAGGCCCCGGAAGAACCCGGGGAAGCAGAGCACGTTGTTGATCTGGTTCGGGTAGTCCGAGCGGCCGGTCGCCATGATGCGAACGTGCCTGTGCGCCTCTTCCGGACGTATCTCGGGTTCCGGATTGGCCATGGCGAATACGATCGGATCGCGCGCCATCCGCTTCAGGTCGCGCGGCCTCAAGATCCCGGGAACCGAGAGGCCGATGAAAACATCCGCGCTCTCGAGCGCGGCGCCGAGGCCCCCCGTGACCTGACGGGGGTTGGTCGCGGCGCCGACCCACCGCTTCATGAAGTCCATACCCTGTGTCCGGCCGCGATGGATGGTGCCGTGCTCGTCGACGCCGATGATGTCGCGCACGCCGCTCGACTGAAGAATCTTGATGGTGGCAGTGCCGGCCGCGCCCACGCCCGTCACGACGACCCGGATCCGCCGCACGTCCTTGCGGACGATCTTCAGCGCGTTGACCAGGGCCGCCAGCACCACGACCGCCGTCCCGTGCTGGTCGTCGTGGAACACGGGAATATCGAGCTCCTTCCGGAGCCGCTCCTCGATCTCGAAACAGCGAGGCGCCGCGATGTCCTCCAGGTTGATGCCACCGAACGCGGGCGCCACGAGCTTCACGGTCTCCACGATCTTGTCGACGTCCTTCGTGCCGAGGCAGATGGGAAACGCGTCGACTCCGGCGAACTCCTTGAAGAGCATCGCCTTGCCTTCCATCACCGGCAGCGCCGCCTCCGGGCCGATGTCGCCCAGCCCCAGCACGGCCGTGCCATCGGTCACCACGGCGACCATATTGTGTTTGATCGTCAGCGAGAAGGCGCGCTGGCGGTCGTCCCGGATCGCAAGGCAGACGCGCGCCACGCCGGGTGTGTACGCCATCGAGAGATCATCCCGGGTACGAATCGGGACCTTGTTGCGGATCTCGATCTTGCCGCCCATGTGCATGAGGAACGTGCGGTCGGAGATAGCGCCGATGCGGACACCGGCCAACCGCCTCAGCCGCCTGACAATCTGCTGCGCATGGAGGCTGTCGCGCGCCTTGACGGTGATGTCGCGCTCGGTCCGCTCGCGTGTCGTCTCGACGAGGTCGACGGCGCCAATGTCGCCCCCGGCGTCGCCGATCGCCGACGCCACGCGACCGAGCATCCCCGGGCGGCTGGCGATCTGTAGCCGGACGATAAAGCTGTAGCTCGCGCTCGGGGGGATCACGCGGTCGATTCTACCCTCTCCAGGCGGACCTCGTCGGGTCGCGGACCTCGTCGGGTCGTGGAGTCGCTGCTCCGGGCAGGGGGTCTCCCCGTTTACTTGGAACTCACGCAAGGGTCGTCGCGGTTTAGAACCGAGGGCCCACCCGTCGTGAATAGGCGGCCGAGTCCCCCGGTCAGAAGCCTGGCGGAGCGCAAGCGGGGCCAGGCACCGGCTGGCGCTCAGGGAATCACCGTAAAGTCATGGCGGGATAAACCCTACTCCGGATGCTCGTGGGATGAAAGTCCGGTTGGCTGAAACGTTCGGGACCGATTTCGCATCTGAACCAACAGGAAACTCAAAGAAAGAAAGTCGGTGACACCATGACATTCAGGGAAACTCGCGATGCCGCCGAGGGCAGCTCGGCGGCCTCGGTTGGGCTGGCACCGACGGACGAGCGGGAGGCGCCGATCCTTGTCGACGACGAGGCCGAGGAGACCCCCCGGGCGACCGCCGAGGACACGCACGGGTCTTACCCGACGAAGGGCGAAGACCCGGTCCGCCTCTACCTCAAGGAAATCGGCAAAGTCTCTCTGCTTACCGCGGCCCAGGAGGTCCAGATCGGGCGGCGCATCGAAGTCGGCCAGATCGCCCTCCGGCGTACCCTCGCCGGCATTCCGATGGCGGTCGAGGTTCTGCTTGCCGTCGGCGACAAGCTGCGGCGCGGCGAGACTCCCGCTGACGACGTGATCGTCTTGCCGGAGGGTGGTGAGCTCGAGGCGAAGGCGATCCGGCCCGTGATCCTGGCCTTTGAACGGATGCGCCGCCTCGAGCGCAAGATCGCCAGGCTCCAGGCGTCGCTCACCGCGAAGCGACGGTCGAAGGCCTATCGCAAGGTCACCGGCACAGCGATCGACGCCGCTCGGCAGGCGATCCAGAAGACCGTCGCGGAGATGCCGCTCAAGCCCGCGCTGATCGACGAGCTGGTCGCGCAGGTGCGACGCCGCTGGGAGCAGATCAGCGTGCTCGACCGCGCCAGCCGCCGCGGGCACACCCCGGCGGCCGCACGCGAGCTGCGCGCGCTCGAGAAGCATACGGGGCTCCCCCGCAAGCAGCTCGGCCCACTCCTCGAGCAGATCGAGCGGAGCGACCGTACCGTGCGCCAGGCGAAGCGCGAGCTGATGGAGGCAAACCTGCGTCTGGTCGTCTCGGTCGCCAAGCGGTACCTGGGGAGCGACCTTTCGCTGCTGGACCTCGTCCAGGAAGGGAACATCGGGCTCATGAAGGCCGTCGACCGGTTCCAGTACCGTCGCGGCTTCAAGTTCTCGACGTACGCGACATGGTGGATCCGTCAGGCGATCACCCGGGCGATCGCGGACCACTCGCGAACGATCCGGATCCCGGTTCACATGGTCGAGACCCTCAACCGGATCTCGCGCGTGAACCGCAACCTGGTCAACGAGATCGGACGCGAGCCGACCCCCGAGGAGCTCGCTCAGCGCACCGGGGTGCCGGCGAAGAAAGTCCGGCTCATCCTCGAGTCGTCGCGGAAGCCGCTCTCGCTCGAGACGCCGATCGGGGAGGACTCCGAGCTGGGCGATTTCCTCGAGGACAAGTCGGCCGGCTCGCCCAATGAGTCGCTGCTCAACCAGGACCTCACCACGCAGGTTGAGCGGGCGCTGTCGATGCTCTCGCCGAAGGAAAAGGAGATTCTTCGCCTCCGATTCGGCATCGGGGAGGAGGGCGAACACACGCTCGAAGAGGTCGGCAAGCGCTTTGACGTGACGCGCGAGCGTATCCGGCAGATCGAGGCCAAGGCGCTCAGGAAGCTTCGTCACCCCCTGCGCGGCCGCAACCTCCGCGCCTTCATCGAGAACTGATTGGGTAGGGGGGCCCTGATGGCCCCCCTACTCCAGCACGGCGACGACGTCGCCCTCCTGGACGGTCTGTCCCTCCTGGACCTTGATCTCCTTCACCGCCCCGGCCCGCGGCGCTTCCACCGGGATCTCCATCTTCATCGACTCGAGGACGATCACCGCGTCACCGGCCGCGACGCGGTCGCCGGGCTTCGTGGTGACCTGAAACACGACCCCGGTGATGTGCGCCTTGATCTCCTCAGGCATTGAAGGCTCCTTGTTCGAGCAGCTGCGTGTGCACGCGGCCTCCCCGGAACTCGCCGCTCGCGATGACCCGGCGAAGGAACGGAATGGTGGTCCGCACGCCCTCGACCACGCACTGGTCGAGGGCATCCGCCATCCGCTCCACCGCCCGCTGTCGCGTGGCCCCGTGGGCGATCAGCTTGAGGAGCAACGGGTCGTAGTGCACGGACACTGTGCTCCCGACCTCGACTCCGGACTCGATCCGGATTCCTTCCCCGGACGGCAGCTCGAGCTTCTGCACCGTGCCGGGGGAGGGCAGGAAGCCCTTCGACGGGTCCTCGGCATACACTCGGCATTCGATCGCCGCTCTGTGCTGGACGACCTCGCTCTGGCGCCAGGGTAGCGGCTCCCCCGCCGCGACCCGGATCTGAGCGACGACGAGATCGAGGCCCGTCACCTCCTCGGTGACGGGGTGCTCCACCTGGAGCCGAGCGTTCATTTCGAGGAAGTAGAAGCCGCCGCCCTCGTCCACGAGAAACTCCATCGTGCCCGCGTTCGTATAGCTGATCGCGCGAGCGCCGGCGACCGCCGCGGCCGTCAGCCCCGCCTTGCTGGGCCCGGGCAAGTTCGGCGCGGGCGATTCCTCCACGAGCTTCTGATGACGGCGCTGGATCGAGCACTCGCGCTCGTGGAGGTGCACGACTTGTCCAGTGCCGTCCCCGAAGACCTGGACCTCGACGTGCCGAGGGCGCTCGAGACAGCGCTCGATGTAGAGCTCAGCGGTGCCGAACGCCGCCTGGGCGCGGCGAGTCGCCGTGGCGAACGCGCTCGCGAGATCCGCGGGCTTGTCGACGCGCGCCATCCCGATGCCGCCACCACCGGCCGCTGCCTTGAGGAAGACCGGGAAGCCGACCTCGCGGGCCACGGCCTCGGCCGCGCCGACATCTGCTACCGGCTCGAAGCTGCCGGGTAACACGGGGACCCCGGCAGCCGCCATCAACCGCCGCGCTTCGATCTTGTCCCCCATCTTCCTGATCGCCTCCGGTCGGGGACCGATGAACACAATCCTCGCCCGCTCGACGGCGTCGGCGAAGCGCCAGTTCTCGGAAAGAAAGCCGTAGCCGGGGTGGATCGCGTCGGCCCCGGCATGCCCCGCCGCTTCGAGAATGCGATCGGCGTTGAGATAGCTCTCGCGGGCCGGGGCGCCACCGATCGCGACGGCCTCGTCGGCGTCACGCACATGGGGCGCTTCGCGATCGGCCTCCGAGTACACCGCGACGGTCTTGAGACCGAGCAGACGGCAGGCCCGGAAGACCCGCCGCGCGATTTCTCCCCGATTGGCGACCAGGACCGTGCGGATCAACGTCGATCAGGCCGGGCGGACGCCTTCGCGCCCGACGACGTCGAGAGCAGCCACATGCCAGCTTCCTTGGAAGGACGCCCAGCGGGCCAGCACGACCGCCGAGCTCGCGGCGCCGTCGAGCCTCGTCTTCACGAGGCGCTGGTCGCCGAGCCGCGCGAACGCGACGATCCGATAGCCCGAGTAGCGGGCACCGCGTAGCTGCGCCCACGGCGTCGCCCCGATGGCCAGGCCGGGCGCGAGCCAACGCCCCAGCCCTTCCTCGTCGCCGGCCACAAGCGCCTCCGCGAGCGATCGGAGCGCATCGCCCAGGCCCTCGGGCACGGGCCACGTGGTCGTAGCCGTCTCCAGGCGGATGAGCTCCCGCACATCGTCAGACAGATCGGCCCGGAGCGGTTCGGCGGCCGGCTCTTGGGCCGAGGCCAGCCCTTCTCCCGTCACCCCGCCGGCGGCCGCCAGCAACCCTTGCAGTCGTCTTTGCCGCGACACCGCACGCTCCTTCACCGACGGTGCGCCGGCAAGATGGCCCAGGGCCGTCTCGCCTGCGGCGATGTGCCGCTCCTCGTCGTCGATGCACCGCGCGAGGATTCGCCGGGTCGGCGGCTCGTAGACCGGGTTGGCGCGGGCCAGATGGTCGCGATACGTCGCCAGGAGGTGCGGCTTCAGAACCGAATAGACGCCGACCAATCGCTCCACCGTCTGATCCGGTCCCTCGGGTTCCTCGAGGCAATCCATGAAGGTTGCGACGGCCGGATTCGCGGCTTCGGAGACGTGAGCATGGGCACGAAGCTCGGGAAGGCGGCGACCGAACGCGTCACACTGCTGGGCCAGGTCCCAGACGTGGCGACCCATGAGAAGCTTTGCGGAGAGCTCGGGCGTGAGCGCGATCCAGCCGCCGAGGGCCCGCATCGTGCGTTCGACCACGTACCGATAGTTACGCAGCAGGCGGGCGGAGTGGTCTGCGCTGAAGGTTCCTTCCAGGGGCTGCGGCACGCGCGTCAGTAGACTTGAGACCGCTGGGTCGTCTTGATCAGACGCTCGATCTCCTCTTCGGTGAACCCCGCCATCCGTCGCACATCGGTCGCGATGGAGATGGACACGGCATCATGGTCGCCGTCGCGCCGGACCCCGCCCAGGTTGAAACGCTCGTCGATGTTTTCCTGGAACTCGATTGCCCGCCGCCGCCGCTCGGCATCGCCTTCGGTCAGCTTCGTCAGCCATTTTGAGCCCATGCGCACGTGGGTGATCTCGTCGGCCAGCACGAAGTCGACGGCGCGTTCGAGGATCGGGTCGCCAATCTTCCGCGCGATGTGCACGAGCTGGTTGAAGACGTCGCACGCCAGGCCCTCGAGGCCGCGGTTGACGCCCGCGACGCGGGCCGCCGCGTCCTCGGCGCAGGCGCAGCGCCAGAGGATGGTCGTCTCCGGGAATTCCCCGGCGTATCCGTTGAGGTGCTCGAGCAGCCGCAGGTAGATCTCGACGTGCCGCGACTCGTCCCAGACCTGCCGTGCCATGTCCATCGTGAATTCCCATGGCGCATCCGGGAAGTCGCACACGGTCCGGCCGGCACCCTCCATCGCCTGCAGCTCGCCGACCATGATCCCGTGGACCCGTTCTTTGATGGACTCCGGGCTCGACAAGTCGGGGAACGGTGGAAGGCCCTGGGCGACTTTGAGCTCTGCGACTTCGCGCGCGCGCATCCTGACGAATCGATCCTCCCGCGCGAGCTTGTCATATGCGATGGGGCGATCCATCGAGTCTCCTCCCTGAGGACTGAACGACTGTTCAGTGAAGTGTAAACGAACGCCGGCCCGGCGGCAAACACGCGATGTGGCGGCGGCGACGCCGGAAGGCGTCTCGCCGCCCGCTAGACGCGCTCTTTGAACTCTTTTCCGAGGAGTCCTTCGGGCCTGAGCAGCAGGACGACGATGATGATCAGGAAGGCGAGCGTGTTCTTGAACTGGATGCTCAGATAGGCGCCGGTCAGGCTCTCGGCAACCCCGAGGATGACCGCGCCCACTACCGCGCCGGGCAGGCTGTTCAGGCCGCCGAGCACGGCGGCGGCGAAGCCCTTGAGAAACGGGTCCAGCATGAAGAACGGGTCGAGCAGCAGCGCCGGCGCCAGGAAGATCCCGGCGACGACGCCCAGCGCCGAGGCGACCCCCCAGGAGACGCTCAACACCATGCGCGTGGGGATCCCGAGAGTCTGGGCGGCCATCACGTTCTCCGACGTCGCCCGCATCGCAAGCCCGAGGCGCGTCCTCTGGACGAGGAGGTAGAGGAGGACGCTCCCGACGAGTCCGGCCGCCATCGTCGCGATCGCGAGCTGGCTCACCACCACCGGGCCGAGCCTGTACGTCTTGGTGTCGGAGATGGGAAAGGGTAACGAGACGGGCTCGGCACCCCACCACCATACGACCGCGCCCTGGATGATCAGCGCGAGCCCCAGCGTCAGAATCACCATGCCCAACAGGTTCGCCCCCTCGCGCTGCGCCTTCACGAGCACGCCGAAGTAGAACGCGACGCCGACGGCGGCGCCGACGATCAGGCTCACCGTCAGCGCGAGGGGAAAGGAGTAGCCCTTGCTGAGAAGCGAGAAGGACACGAACGTGGCGAGCGTGGCGATGTCGCCGTGGGCGAAGTTCAGCACGCGCGTGGAGCGGTAGATCAGCACGACACCAAGGGCTACGAGCGCATAGAGGCTCCCGGCCGCGAGCCCCGTCAGCGCGTACTGGAGGAGCTTCTCCATGGTGCTCAGTCCCCGCGGCGCCGGCGCCGGGCCGACCCATCTCCCGCAGGCGTCATCATCGGAAGGGCCAGAGCTGGAAGTACAGCCGCGTCTTCAGCCACCGCCCGAACAGGCCGAGCGGTTCGAAGATGAGCACGATGAGGATCGTCACGCCGTAGACGAGGGGGACCATCTCCCGGAATTCCGACAACACCCTGGGGACGAGCAGGACGAAGGCGGCGCCCAGGATCGACCCTTCGATCGACGCGACCCCCCCGATGATCACCGCGACGAAGAGCGTGAGCGACTCGCCGAGGTTGAAGATCTGCGGCTCGATGTGGCCGAGCACCTGGGCGTACAGTGCGCCGTGGACCCCCGTGTAGAAGGACGAGATCGCGAACGCCAGGAGCTTGTAGCGCGTCAAATTCACGCCGTTGACCTCCGCGGCGATGTCCGAGTCGCGAATCGCCACGAAGGCCCGGCCGACATAGGACGAGACGATGTTGTAGGTCGCGAACGTGAATGCGGCGAGCAGCAGGAGGTAGACGTAGTAAACGGTCTGCGTGCCCGTGAGACCCAGCATCGGCCTGAGCTTGGCGATCGAGAGGCCCGAACGCCCGCCCGAGAGCACCTCCCAGTTCACGAAGATCTGGTAGACGGCGACGCCGAAGCCGAGCGTCGCGATCGACAGGTAGGGTCCCTTGAGCCTGAGCGACGGGAAGCCGACGACCACGCCGGCCAGGGCCGCGACGGCGCCGGCTCCCGCCAGGGCCACCGGGAACGGCGCGCCCCAGGCGCGCACGTGGCCGAACGCGAAGGCGCCGATCGCGAGAAACCCGGCCTGACCGAACGAGATCTGACCCGTGTAACCGATCAGGAGGTTCTGGCCCATCACCCCGATCGCGTAGAGCGCGATCAGGGTGCCGAGGAACACAACGTGATCGGGCGCGACCCACGGCACCGCGGCGAGCGCCGCCAGGAGCAGGCCGAGGAGCGCCCGCGAGATGCGCCGCCGCGCGAAGCGGAGGTCTTGGGCGTAGGACTCGATCAGGTCCATTCGCGTCGCCTGAGCTAGTCTCGGTACAGGCCCTTGATCAGGTCGGCGTAGCGCTGCTCGAGCGCCCGGCGCTTCACCTTCATGGTGGGCGTCACGTCGCCCTCCTCCGCATAGAACCGTCGCGGCAGGAGCGCGAACTTCTTGATCGTCTCGACCTGCGAGAGGGTCTTGTTGACGGCCTCCACTTCCCGGTCGATCAATCGAACGACCTCGGCGCTCTGCGTGAGGTCTTGGAAGGTCGTGAAGGGGATCCGCCGGTCCTGGGCGTACTTGGTGACGTTGTCTTCGTCGATGAGAACGAGCGCCACGAGGTATTTCCGGGCGTCCCCGACGACCACCGCGTCCTGGATGAACGGGCTGAATTTCAGCTTGTTCTCGATGTACGCCGGCGTGATGTTCTTCCCGCCGGCCGTGATCATGATGTCCTTCTTGCGGTCCGTGATCTTCAGGTATCCATCCTCCCAGGCGCCGACATCACCCGTGTGGAGCCAGCCCTCACGATCGACGGTCTGCGCGGTGAGCTCTGGATCCTTGAAGTAGCCCTTGAAGACATGCGGGCCGCGCGTGAGGATCTCCCCGTCGGCGGCCAGGATCACCTCGATACCGAGGATCGGCTGCCCGACGGTGCCGGCACGTGGTCGGTCGACGCGGTTGACGGAGATCACGCCCGTCGACTCGGTCAGTCCGTATCCCTCGATGAGCGGCACCCCAAGCGCGTGGTAGTACTCGAACAGCTCGGGCGAGGCGGGCGCCGCCCCGCATACGGCGATCCGGGTGCGGTCGAAGCCGAGCCGCCGCTTGAGAGGCGCCAGCGCCGCCCACGAGGCGAGGCGATACGCCAGCACGAGCCCGACCGAGGCGCCCGTCGGCCCGAGCCTGGCGCGGGTATGACGCCGCCCGATCGCGACGGCCAGCCGGTACAACGAGCGCTTGACTCGCGTCGAGTCGGCCATGCGCAGCTCGACGGTCGAGGCGAGCTTTTCCCAGATCCGCGGCACGCTCGCGAAATAGGTCGGCGAGATCTCGCGCAGGTTCTGGAACAGCGTGTCCAGGCTCTCGACGAAGTTGACGACATAGCCGGCGCGGAGGGGGCCGAAGACCGATATCAGGTTTTCGTAGATGTGGGCGAACGGCAGGTACGACACGACCTCGTCATTCCGGTCCACGGGGTTGATCGACAGAAACGCCCGGGTCACCCACAGGATCCCGCCGTGCGCGAGCATCGCCCCCTTCGGGGGTCCGGTGGTCCCGGAGGTGTAGATGATCATCGCCGTGTCCTCGGGCCCCACGGCCGCGAGGCGCTGGTCGACCACGCCCGGCTGCATCTCGCAGAAGGTCTTTCCCTGCTTCAGGAAGTCCTCGAGGAAGCTGACCCGCTCGTCGCTGAACCCCCAGAGGCCCTTCGCGTCCCAGACCACGATCCGCTCGATCCGGGTCTCCGCGACGATCGCGAGCACCTTGTCGAGCTGCTCCGCGTTCTCCACGAACACGATCCGCGCCTCGGAGTGATTCAGGAGATATCGGATCTGCTCCGGGCTCGACGTCGGATAGACACCGCACGTCGCACCCCCGATCGTCTGGATCCCGAGGTGGCAATAGAGCCACTCCGGCCGGTTCTCGGCGAGGACGGCGACGTTCTCCTGGTGCCGGAGTCCGAAGGCCAGCAGCGCGGCCGCGACACGGCGCACTTCGTCGCCATATTGGCGCCACGTTACGCGGTGCCAGATACCGTACTCCTTGAAGCGGATCGCGAGCCGGTCGCCTTGCTGCTCGGCCTGCTCCGCGAAGAGCGCCGGCACGCTCCGTGGGGCACTCCGGACCGTGGCGCCCATCACCATCTCCTCCGCTTGCGGTAGAGCCGCCACCCCGTGGGGCTGGCGTCCGACCCGCCGACGCCCAGGTAGATTTCCCGGACGTTCTCGTCCTCGGTGAGCTCCGTCGTTGTCCCTTCGAGCACGACGCGCCCCGCTTCGAGAATCGCCCCCCGGCGAGCCACGCCGAGGGCCAGCCGCGCGTTTTGCTCGACCAGCAGGATGGTCGTCCCGGTCCGCGAGATCGTCCGGAGCGCCTCGTACACGCTCTTGGCAACGCGGGGGGCGAGGCCCAGCGACGGCTCGTCGAGCATCAGCAGGCGCGGCCGCCGCAGCATGGCCCGTCCGAGGGCCAGCATCTGCTGCTCGCCGCCCGACAGCGTCTCCGCCTGTTGCCGCGCGCGCTCCCGGAGAATCGGAAACATGCCGTAGACGAAATCGCGGTCGGCCGCGACGCCGTCGTCGTGCCGCCCCCAGAGCCCCAGTCTGAGGTTCTCCTCCACGGTCAGCTCCTTGAAGAGGCCCCGGTCCTCCGGAACGTAGACGACCCCGAGGCGCGCCACCGCCTCGGGCGGCCAGCCGTCGATCCGCCGCCCGCGGAACAGGATCTCACCTTTCTTCGGCTGGTCCTTGAGCAGGCCGGCGATCGTCCGGAGCAGCGTCGTCTTGCCGGCGCCGTTGGGCCCGAGGACCGTGAAGATCTCGCCCTCCTCGATCTCGATCGACACCCCGAACAGCGCGTAGATCCGGTCGAAGTAGAGCGTCTCGATGGAGGAGATTCTTAGCAGGCTAGTCACCGAGGTAGGCCTTCACGACCTCGGGATGGCGTTGGACCTCCGCCGGGGTTCCCTCGGCGATCTTCACGCCGTGGTCCAGCGCGACCATGCGGCTGGCCAGCCGTGAGGCGACTCGGAGGTCGTGCTCGACCAGGAGGATCGTGATCCGGAAGCGCCCGCGGATCTCGTGGATCCAGTAAGCGAACTCCTCTTTTTCCTCCTGCGTCAGCCCGGAGACCGGCTCATCGAGCAGGAGCAGCTTCGGCTCGGTGGCGAGCGCGCGCCCCAGCTCCACGCGCTTCTGGACGCCGTAGGGGCAGTCCGCCACACGACTCGTGCGCACGGGCTCCAGGTTCAGCAGCTCGACGATCTCTTCACAGCGGCGCCGATGACGGATCTCTTCGCCCCGCCGGCGTAACACCACGGCCAGGAAGTTCTTCTGGAAGTGGAGGTGCCGTCCAACCATGAGGTTGTCGAGGACGGTCATGCTGTGGAAGAGGCGGAGGTTCTGGAACGTTCGGGCGATCCCGCGCTTTGTCACGGCGTCGGGCGACTGCCCGAGGAGCGGCTCGCCGCGGAAGGCGATCGACCCCGCCGTGGGGCGGTAGATCCCGCTGATACAGTTGAACAGCGACGTCTTACCCGAGCCGTTCGGGCCGATGACGGCGCGTGTCTCGCCTTCGGCGATCGCGACGTCGATGTCCTCGAGCGCCTTGATTCCGCCGAAGCTCAGCGAGAGGTTCCGGACCTCGAGCAGATCGCCCATGGGGTGCGGCGCGGGTGAGGACGCGCGCTCACCACGCCGGTCGTGCCCTAGAAATGCGGCTGGAAGACCTGAGTCGGCACGACCTCGACGTACGAGTTGTCCGCCGCCTTCACGGCTCGCAGCATCCGGACGGCGTTGAGCCCGTGGCGACGTCCCGGCCCGAACGTCACCGCCGGCGTCAGCCCCATCGAGTCGAAGCCCTTGATCTGCTCCATGGCCTCGACGTAGGACTCACGCGTCAGGTTCCGCCCGGCTTTCTTCAGACCTTCCACGGCCAGGATGATGGCGGCGGCCCCGGCGAGCGCGGTGTTTTCCCGCCCGACCAGCTTGGGCTCGTACTTGGTCAGGATCTCGAGGATCGGCTTCGCCGCCGGATCCCCGGCCGTCGCCGCCCCGTTGAGCGCGCTGAAGTGGGCGCCCTCCCACAGCTCACCGAGGAGCCGGTACATGATGGAATAGTCGCCCAGCGGGAACGAGGACACGATCTTCGGACGGTAGCCGGCCTTGGCCATCTCCTTGACGATATTGGCGCCGTGGGTGATCGTCGAGTAGAGGATCACGGTGTCCGCGCCCGAGTCCTTCAGCTTGAGCGCGTGGGTGCCCATCTCACGGTCGGTCAGCTCGTAGGCGACAGTCGTCACCAGTGAGCCCTTCCCGCCCAGGCCCCTGAGGCCACGGTTCACGCCTTCGAGGCCACCCTTGCCGTACTCGTCGTTCTGGTAGAAGACGGCGACCTTGCTGGCCCCCAGCTTGTTGACGGCGTGACTGACCAGGAAGTCGCCCTCGTCGTTGTAGTCGGTATAGGCGACGAACACATACCGGAGCCTGTCCTTCGGCTGCTTCGCCCAGATCGCCGGGTTGCCGTACGGATTGATCGTCGGCAGCTTGAACTCGGCCACCTTGTCCTTGGAGGCCTGAAGGATCGCCGAGCCGAGGAGCCCGACGCTCATGAACACCTGTTCCTTCATCTCCTCGAGATTCGCGACGGCCCGGCCGGGATTGTAGCCGTCGTCCTTCATGACGACCTTCAGCTTCCGGCCGTGGATGCCGCCATGGTCGTTCAAGTACCGCGTCCACGCCTCCATCGCCACGCCGGTGTTGCTCCACGCCGCGGCGGGTCCCGACAGGGGCATCGTCAGCCCGATGACAATTTCGGTGTCCGTCACGCCCGGCGCCTTCTGAGCGAGCGCGGGTGCCGCCGCCAGGAGCGATACGGCGACGAGCAACATCCCGAGCCTGGTCTTCATACGTGGGTCTCCTTCGTCGGATCGCGCGGAGTACGAGGGCCTGGACGACATCGCGAACACATTCGTACGGTGGACCGGATTATAGCTCATTCACCCTCTCGCTCGGGCAACAGCACCGCCGGAATGACGGTTCCCTCGCCGAACCGCGCCGTGAGCCGGTCGACCACCCGCGCCAGCCGCTCACGGCGGAGGGCCGCGGGATCGAGGAGATCGAGCTGACCCTTCCCAGAGGGTCCGAGTCGGGACGCGGAGAGTCCGATCAGGCGCACCGGCCTCGTGACCCGGTCGCGTTCGAGGAGGGCCAGCGCGCGACGGTACAGCTCCAGGCCGTCCTGAGTCGGCTCCCCGCTGACGCTCCGCGTGTGCGTCTCGAAGGGGGCCAGTCGCAGCTTGAGCGTGACCCGGCCGGCCGAGAACCCACCCTCCCTCAGCTCGGCGGCGACCCGCTCGGCGTGCGCCCGCAGCGTCGTTTTGAGCTGCGCCGGGTTCGTGCAATCGACGCCGAACGTCTCCTCCGCCCCGATCGACTTGGGAATGCCGTACGGTTCGACCGGACGATCGTCGCGACCGAAGGCGAGGTCGTGGAGGGCCTCGCCGTGCTTGCCGAACCGCCGGCCCAGGATGGACCGCGGCGCGCGCTGGAGCTGGCCGATCGTGGTGAACCCGAGATCGCCGAGTGCCTTCGCCATGACCCGGCCGACACCCCAGAGACGCTCGATGGGCAACGCGCCGAGGAATCGCGCCTCGTCGCCCGCCACGACCACCACGAGCCCGTCTGGCTTCTCCAGCTCGGAGGCCACCTTGGCGACGAACTTGTTCGCGGCCAGCCCGGCCGACGCCGTCAAGCCGGTCTCGGCCAGGATTCGGCGCTTGATGAGGCGGACCGCATCGAGCGGGCTGCCGAAGAGTGAGTCGGTCCCGCTGAGGTCGACGAACGCCTCGTCGACCGAGACGGGCTCCACCAGCGGAGAAAAGTCGACGAGGATGCCCATGATCTGGGCCGACACTCGCTGGTACTTCTGCATGTCGACGGGCACGAAGGCGGCGTGCGGGCAGAGCCTCGCGGCCCGGCTGATCGGCATGGCCGATCGGACGCCGTACGGGCGCGCCTCGTAGGAGGCCGCCGAGACCACCCCGCGCCCGGTCGGGCTGGCGCCGACGATGACCGGCCGTCCCCGCAGCTCGGGACGATCGCGCTGCTCGATGGACGCGTAGAACGCGTCCATGTCGACGTGGGCGATCGCTCGCGGCCTCACGCCGCCGGAGTCGGTCTCCGCGTCCTTGTCGGCCACGCTCGCCACGACCTCCGGGGAATTTTCGACCGGGCTCCCGCGCCGGGTCACCCGCGGCTCAAACCAATTTCGGAGGCGACGTCCGTCAACGCTGCGACGACGAATGCGATGTGTTCGTCGAGATCCACCCCGAGCTCCCCGGCGCCCCGGTAGACATCGTCGCGGTTGACCGTGCGCGCGAACGCTTTGTCCCTGAGCTTTTTCCGGACCGACGGTGGTTCCAGCCCGCCGATCACGCGGCCCGGCCGGACGAGGGCGACGGCGTGCACGAAGCCGGAAAGCTCGTCGCAGGCGTAGAGGGCGCGGTCGAGCCGCGAGACGCGCGGCAGGCCGGCGTAGTCCGCGTGCGCCAGGATGGCGTACACGATTGGCTCGGACACGCTCCGTGCCAGGAGGATCTCGGCGCCCTTCAGCGGATGATGCGGCGCGCGCGGGTGCATCTCGTAGTCGAAGTCGTGGAGCATGCCGGCCACGCCCCACGTGTCGAGGTCCTCGCCATACCGGCGGGCGTACGCGCGCATGGAGGCTTCGACGGCGCGGGCGTGCTTGCGGAGGCTGTCGCTCTTGGTGAACTCGGTGAGAAGCGACCAGGCGTGATCGCGAGAGATCACGGGCGTGACGTCTGCTGGCTCCGCCACTTGTCGATCGATTTCTTCGAAAACACCCAGGCGCCGTTGAGCTGGACGGAGGGGATGCGGCGCTCGTCGGCGAGTGACGCGAGCTTGCCCTCCTCTATGGCGAGGTAATTCGAAGCCTCTTTGAGGTTCAGCATGTCCTTGGGGCTCACGCGCGTTCCTCCTCGATGGTCTTGCGCAACGTCTCGAGCTCGCCCTCGAGCGAGCGGATCCTTTCGACGAGCTGCTCGATCGCCTTGCTCACGGGGTCCGGGAGGTCGGTCTGATCCAGGTCGATCTCACCCGCCACCCGCTGCCCGTCGCGATATGTTACCCGGCCGGGAACGCCCACGACAACGGAGTTCGTCGGCACCTCGCGCACGACCACGGAGCCGGCGCCGATCCGGCTGCCGTCGCCGATCTTGAAGGCGCCGATGATCTTGGCGCCGGCGCCGACCACGACGTTGTTGCCGAGGGTGGGATGGCGTTTTTCCCGCTTGAGGCTCGTCCCGCCGAGCGTCACGCCCTGCAGCAGCGTGACGTTCTCGCCCACCTCCGCGGTCTCGCCGATGACGACGCCCATGCCGTGGTCGATGAACAGCCCGGGCCCGAGGCGCGCCGCCGGATGGATCTCGATCCCCGTGAGGAACCGGGCCACGTGCGACAGGAAGCGCGCGGGAATCGTCCAGCCGCGCCGCCAGATCGCGTGGGCGATCCGGTGGAAGGCGAGCGCATGCACCCCGGGGTAGCACAGCAACACCTCGAGGGTGGACCGCGCGGCCGGATCGCGCTCGCGCACGGCCTGCACGTCGCGACGGATCGTGTCGAACACCGTCAGCCCCGCCGCGCCCGGTACTGGACGGCCGCCGCCCGAAGCGCGCCGGCGGCGATGTCGGCGGCGTGCTTGCGATCCTCGGGGAGCCCCTCGAGGGCGCGCTCGATCTCGCCGGCTTCGAGCCGGCAGAGGTCACCGACGGGCCGCCCGCGGCAGAGCTCGCTCGCGACGCTCGCCGCCGCGATCGTCGGACCGCAGCCGTAGGTCTGGAAGCGGATCTCCACGGCGCGGCCGTCGCGGACACGCAGGAAGAATCGCGTCAGGTCGCCGCACCCCTCGTACTCGTTCTCGCCGACGCCGTCGGGCGCCCGCATCATCCCGGCGTTCCGAGGATTCAGGAAGTGGTCGATGAGGGTCGGACTGTATCTCATGCCGCGCCGACAGGCATCGCCTGACGGAGCTTCCGGACGAGCGGTTCGATGGCGTCGACGACGTAGTCGATGTCCTCGACGCTCGTCGACCGCCCGAGCGAGCACCGCACGGCGCCCATCGCCCAGTCGAGCGGGACATTCATCGCGACCAGGACATGCGAGGGCTCGACGTTCCCCGACGTGCAGGCGGAGCCCGCCGACACGCCAATGCCCTTCAGGTCGAGGCCCAGCACAATCGACTCGGACTCCACGTGTCGGAACAGGAGGCTCACCGTCCCCGGCAGTCGCTGGACCGGATGGCCGGAGAGCCTCACCTCGGGCACCCGCGCGCGCACGCCCTCCCACAGCCGGTCGCGCAGTGTCGTGACCCGCTCCGCCTCGATGTGCATGTCGCGCGCCCGGATTTCGACCGCCTTCCCGAGGCCGACGATGCCCGCCACGTTCTCGGTGCCAGCCCGCCGGCGGCGCTCGTGCTCGCCCCCGTGCTGAACCGCGACCATCTTGGTCCCTTTTCGGATAAAGACGCCGGCGGCGCCCTTCGGGCCGTAGATCTTGTGGGCCGAAAACGAGAGCGCGTCGATCCCGAGCGCGTCCACGTTGAGCGGCAGCTTGCCGAAGGTCTGGACCGCGTCGACATGGAACGGAATTCCCCGCTCCCGGGCGATGCGACCGATCGCCTCGACGGGCTGGATCGTCCCCACTTCGCTGTTCGCGTGCATGATGCTGATCGCGATCGTGTCCCCTCGAATGGCGCGGCGGACGTCGTCCGGATCCACCATCCCGGACCCGTCGACGCCCACGCAGGTCAGGTCGAAGCCTTGCGCCTCGAGCGCGCGGCAAGCGCGGAGCACCGCGTGATGCTCGACCTGCGAGGTGATGAGGTGGCCCTTGCCACGGGCCCACGCGAGACCCTTCACCGCGAAGTTATCGGACTCGGTCCCGCCGGACGTGAAGACGATCTCCTGGGGCGACACCGTGAGGAAGCGCGCCACGCGCTCGCGCGCCAGGTCCAGGCCCTCCCGCGCCTCACGCCCGAAGGCGTGAATGCTCGAGGGGTTTCCATAGATCTCCGCGAAATACGGAAGCATCTCGGCGACTACCTCGGGGTGGACGGGTGTCGATGCATTGTGATCGAGGTAGACTTTCCGGCTCATCGCTTGCTCTCCATTTTTCACGATGCTACGCTCGGTTCGCGATGGATCTCGCGAAGAAGAAGCTCGGGGTGCTGCTGTCGACCGGACTCGAGCATCCTAATCTCGAGACGGCCGTGGGGTTGTCGCGGGCTGCGCTCGACCGCGGCGTCGAGCTCTACCTCTACCTCATCGACGACGGCGTCCGGGCGCTCGACGACCCGCGCATCCATGCCCTGCCGGCCCGTGGCGCGAAGCTGTTCGTCTGCGCCTACGGCTGCCAGAAGCGCCGCATTCCCCTGCGCGACGCGGACACCGTGACCTACTGCGGGCTTGTGGTGCTGACCGACCTGATCAACGGCACGGACCGGTTCGTCGCGCTCAACTGACGCGGTGGCCGACAGCCGACCGGTCGTCGTCCTGATCTCGGAGGACCCGCGCGCGTCGCATCGGGCGAACGAGGCGATGCGCATCGGGCTCGGGATCGTCGCCGGCGAGAACGACGTCGCGTTCGTTCTGCTGGGCCCCGCCGTCCATCTCCTCGACGAGGACACCGACGATCTCGTCGACGGCGACGACATCGCCAGGTTCCGCACGAACCTCAGGGAGCTCGGCGTGCCGTTCCACGTCGAGGTCGAGGCGATGTCCACCGATCCGGCCTGGAACGTCGACGGGCATCGTGTGATCCCCCTCACCCGCGAGGAGATCGCCGGCCTCGTCCAGCGGGGTCGCCGCTTCCTCGTGTTCTGATGGGCACCGTCCTCCACCTGCTCAAGAGCCCGGCCACCACGCTCCCCCGTGCGGTGATCGACCAGCACGTGCGCGCCGGCGACTGCGTCTCCGTGGTTCTCCTGCCCGGGGCCGTGGCGCCCGACTTGCCACCCGGCGTCGCCCTTCGACGCCTCGATGCGGACCTGTCCTACGCCGAGCTGCTCGATCTCATCTTCGAATCCGACCACGTCATCACCTGGTAAGCGCCGCGCGCCACCGCCGACGCTCATCGATTCCGGTACTCGTCCAGCCAGGCCATCTGGATCGCTTCCAGGATCTTCTCGTTGGACGCCTTGGGGTCGTCTTTGAAGCCTGGGAGCTCCGTCACCCACCGATGGAGGTCCGTGAACCTCACGGTGAGAGGATCGTGCTCCGGGTGGTGCTCGCTGAGGGCGATCGCGATGTCCTCGGTGTCGCGCCACGTGATCACTTCGGGATCTCCACGACGACGTTGCCGCGCACGACCGCCTGGCAGCCGAGCCGCGAGTGGATGGTGAGTCCCTCCGCCGTGTCGAGCCGGTCCTCTTCGTCCGGCTGCATGTCAGAGAGGTTCTCTTCGCCCTCTTTCACGATGACGTGACAGGTCGTGCAGGCGCAGCTCCCGCCGCAGTTGTGTTCGAGGTGAATGTGGTTCGCGAGCGCGATGTCCAGGAGCGAGCCCGGCTTACCGTGATCGGCGAGCGGATACTGCTCATCGTCGACCTCGACGGTCACGTTGAGGGGCAAAAACGTCACCTTGTGGACGGCCATCACTTCTCCATGAGCTCGTCGGCGCGCCGACTCGCGAGCGCGCCCTTCAGGGCCGCGTCCATCATGACTTCGGCGAGGTGCTCGGTGGCGCGGTTGAGCTCGGTGGTCGTCGTCTGAATCAGCGCGCGGTCATCCGTCGCGCGCGCGCGACGCAAGGCCTCCAGCGCGGTCGCGACGGCTTCCCGCTCGCCGGCGCCGATCAGCTGGCCGCCCTGGCCGAGGGCGCGCTCGACGTGCGTGATGACCGTGTCGGCCTCGTTCCGGGCCTCGATGAGGAGGCGGGCTTCCACGTCGGCCTCGGCGTGGGTGAACGATTCCTCGACCATCCGCTCGACGTCGACCTCCGAGAGGCCGTAGGTCGGCTTCACCTCGATCGCGGCGGCCTTCTCCGTACGCAGCTCCTTCGCCGTCACCTGGAGGATCCCGTTGGCGTCGATGAGAAACCCCACCTCGATCTTCGGCATCCCGGCCGGCATCGCCGCGATCCCCGAGAGCTCGAAGCGGGCGAGGGAGCGGCAGTCCTTGGCGAGCTCCCGCTCGCCCTGGACGACGTGCATGTCGACGGTCCGCTGGCCGTCCACCGACGTCGTGAACATCTCACGGGCGTTCGTGGGAATCGTCGTGTTTCTCGATATCAGAACGCTCACGATCCCGCCGAGCGTCTCGATCCCGAGCGACAGCGGGGTCACGTCGAGCAGCAGCATGTCCGTGATGCCGCCCGCGAGGATGTGCGCCTGCACCGCCGCGCCCAGCGCAACGACCTCGTCCGGGTTGAGCTGGCTGTGCGGTGTCTTGCCGAACAGTTCCCTCACCCGTCGCCGCACGAGGGGAACGCGCGTGGAGCCGCCGACCAGCACCACCTCGTCGATGTCCGAGGGCGCCAGCCCGGCGTCGGCGAGGGCCATCCGGCACGGGAGCAGGGTGGAGTCCACGAGCCGCTCGATGAGCCGCTCGAGCTCGGCCCGTGTGACCTCGCGGTGGTACGTGAACGCGTCGAACGGGATCGTCAACGCCGTCCGCTCGTCGGAGGACAGGCGAATCTTGGCCGCCTCGGCGGCCAGCCGAAGCTCCTGCATCGCCTCGAGGTCGCGTCCGAGGTACACCTCGTGCTTCTCGCGGATGTCGTCGAGCAGCCACACCACGATGGCGCGGTCGAAGTCGTCACCGCCCAGATGGGTGTTTCCGTTGGTCGCCAGGACTTCGAAGATCCCACCCTTCACTCTCAGGATCGAGATGTCGAACGTCCCACCGCCGAGGTCGTAGACGGCGACGACCCCTTCCCGGATGCGCTGGAGCCCGTAGGCGAGCGAAGCGGCCGTCGGTTCGTTGACGATGCGGACGACGTCGAGCCCCGCGATGCGCCCGGCGTCCTTGGTCGCCTGGCGCTGGCTGTCGTTGAAGTACGCGGGGACCGTGATGACCGCCTTCTCGACCGGCTCGCCGAAGTGGGCCTCGGCGCGCTCCTTGAGGGACTTGAGCACGACCGCCGACACCTCCGGCGGCGTGATCTCGCGGCTCCCGATCTGGATCTTGACGATCCCCTCGCACGGCAGCACCTTGAAGGGGAAGTAGCAGAGCTCCTCCTTGACGTCCTCGTAGCCACGCCCCATCAGACGCTTCACCGAATAGACGGTCGACTCCGGACGCCTGACGAGCTGTCGCTTGGCGGCGGCCCCGACCAGCACGCCCTCGCGGGCGAACGAGACGATCGACGGCAGGAGCGCTTGCCCGTCGTGATCCGGGATGACCCTCGGCAGACCGGTCGACTCGTCGACGTAGGCGACGAGGCTGTTGGTCGTCCCGAGGTCAATGCCGACGATGCGAGACATGGCCCTCCTGTGCCTCCCCGAGCGCCTCGTCGAGGTCGTCGATCACCGTGCGCAGGTACGCCCGCACCGCCAGCGCTTCCTTGAAGGCGGCGATCACGCCGACGCGCTCGGCCGCACCGCCGCGGTCCCACGCCTCGGTGAGGGGTCCCACCAAGCGCACCTCTTCCCGCCGGTAGCGCGCCATCAGCCGCTCGCGCTGGACAACGAGCGCCTCTCGCGCTTCCGTGGCGAGCCCTCCTGGCTGATCCGATGACCGCGCTTCCTGCAGGGCTTCCTGGATCTCGAGCATCTCTGCCAGGAGCTCGGGTGGCGCCTTCGGCTTCACGGTGGCGCCCTCCCGCGTGTCGCGGCCCTCCTCGAGGTGGACCAGGTACTCGATCCGCGCGATCGGATCGCGTAAGGCCCGGTACGCGGCGTTGAGCCGCGCCGACGTCGCCAGCACCTCCGCCTGCCGCTCCGGCGGCGCCGCCTGGTGGAGATCCGGGTGACTGCGCCGCGAGAGCTCGTAGAACTTTCGCTGCAGCTCGGCGATGTCGATTCCGAGCCGTCGCGGCAACCCGAACACCTCGAAGTGATCCATGCTCTCCGCCCTCAAAAATGAGAACGGGCCCTTCGCCGGGCCCGTTCCGTGCGTGTCGCGGACCCGGCTACGCCGAGAAGGACGTGCCGCATCCACAGCTCGACTTCGCCTGCGGATTGACGAACGTGAAGCCGCCCGTCAGCCCCTGCTGGACGTAGTCGAGCGTCGTGCCATTCAGGTAGAGATAGCTCTTCTTGTCGACGACGACCTTGATCCCGTCGATCTCGAACTCCTTGTCGTGCGGCCCGATCTCGCTGTCGAACTCCAGGGCGTACGAGAGCCCGGAGCAGCCGCCCCCCTTCACGCCCATCCGCAGAAACACGGTATCGGGCAGGTTCTGGGCCCGCTTGAGCTCCTTCACCTGCTTGGCCGCCGCCTCAGACAGTGTGACCGCCATGAGATCTCTTCCTCCGATCGCTACGTGGACGACGCCCGGGCGTCCGCGACCGCCTGCTTTTCCCGGTAGTCGGCCAGCGCGGCCTTGATCGCGTCCTCCGCCAGCACCGAGCAATGGATCTTTACGGGCGGCAGCTTCAGCTCGTTCACGATGTCCGTGTTCTTGATCTTCGCCGCCTCGTCGACCGTCTTGCCCTTCAGCCACTCCGTGGCCAGGCTCGACGACGCAATGGCGCTGCCGCACCCGAACGTCTTGAACTTCGCGTCCTCGATCACTCCCGTGTCGAGGTTGACCTTGATCTGGAGCTTCATCACGTCGCCGCATTCCGGCGCCCCGACCAGCCCCGTCCCCACCCCCGGCGTGTCCTTTCCGAAGGACCCGACGTTGCGTGGGTTGTTGTAGTGATCGACGACTTTCTCGCTATACGCCATGGTCGAACCCCCTTACTCGGCCTTCCAGTGGATGGACTTCAGATCCACGCCCTCTTTCGCCAGCTCGTAGAGGGGCGACATCTCACGCAGCCGCTTGACCACCTCGATCGTCCGGGCGCCGACGTGCTCCACTTCCTCCGCCGTGGTGAACCGGTGCAGGCTGAACCGGATCGAGGAATGGGCCAGCTCGGCGCTCGCTCCGAGTGCGCCGATCACGTAGGACGGCTCGAGCGTGGACGAGGTGCAGGCCGAGCCCGAGGAGAGCGCGCTCTCCTTGTTGAGCCCCATCAGAACCGACTCGCCCTCGACGTACGCGAACGAGATGTTCAGGTTGTGGGGCAGCCGCCGCTCCGGGTGTCCGTTCAGGTAGGCCTCGTCGACGTTCGACAGAATCATGTCTTGCAACCGGTCGCGCAGCCCCGCGAGACGAAGGCCTTCCTCCGGCATGACCTCGCCGCAGATCTCGGCCGCGCGCCCGAAACCGACGATGAGCGGCACCGGCAGGGTCCCGGACCGCATCCCGCGCTCGTGCCCGCCCCCGTCGATCAACGGCGCGATGCGCACACGCGGCGCCTTGCGCCGAACGTAGAGGGCGCCGACGCCTTTCGGGCCGTAGATCAGGTGGGCGGTACACGACAGAAGATCGATCCCCGCCGCCTCCACGTTCACCGGGATCTTGCCGACGGCCTGGGTGGCGTCCGCGTGCAGGATGATCCCCTTCTCCTTGGCGAGGCGACCGATCGCGGCGATGTCCTGGATCGTGCCGATCTCGTTGTTCGCGAGCATGATCGAGATGAGGATCGTCTTGTCCGTGATCGCCTGCCGGAGCGTCTCGAGGTCCACCAGGCCGTCGGGCCGCACCGGAATGTAGGTCACCTCGTAGCCATGTCGCTCCAGGCGCTTGCAGACGTCCAGGCTCGCCCGCTGCTCGATGGCCGTCGTGACGATGTGGTTGCCCTTCTCGCGGTACATCTCGGCCACACCCTTGACCGCGAGATTGATCGACTCGGTCCCGCCCGACGTGAAGATCACTTCCTTCGGATCCCGGGCGCCGATGACCTTGGCGATCTGCTCACGGGCGCGGTCGACCGCTGTCTCGGCCTCCCAGCCGAAGGAGTGGTTTCGGCTCGCCGGATGGCCGAACTTCTCGGTGAAGTAGGGAATCATCGCCTCCACGACCCGCGGATCGGCGGGCGTGGTGGACTGCGAATCCATGAAAATGGGGAACTTCAGCGCCATCTCGATCTCTCCATCTCTCGCTGGCTCTGTCTCACTTGATCGCCAGTGGTTCGGGGACGCCCTGGTTGCTCAGCTCGGCCAGGCTCATGGTATCGAGCAGCTGGCTGATCGCCGCCTGCAGCTTCTGGACGGGCCGCTTCAGGTTGCAACGAAGCTCCTGCGGGCAACCTCCGTGGTCGAGGCAACTCACGATGCTGATCGGCCCCTCGAGCGCGCGGACAACCTCCCCGACGGAGATGTCGCTCGGGTGGCGCGTTAAGGCGTACCCTCCCTTGGGTCCGTTCTGGCTGACGATCAGCCGGCGCTTTGCCAGGCGCTGCAGGATCTTCGCGAGCAGCTCGGGCGGGATGCCGAACTCTTCCGCGATCCGCTTCGCGCTGACGGCACCGGGCTCGTCGTGGACCGCGATATAGTGAATCGCCATCAGCCCATAATCGGCGCGCTTGGTAAAGCGGAGCATCGTCAGCCGACCCTCGCCTCCGGGCTAACCTCGTGCAATATCAAGCCTCCCTATTACCGACCTTTTCTATCGGCGACCTTTTCAGTCGCATTTTCACACCGGTTCCGCCTGGCGTCAACCTGAAAGGCATGTGCTGGCTGAGACATGTGGGCTCGAGTCGGGGTAGATCGTCGTACAGCAGATGCCACTGGAAACTGGAATACCTTTATTTGTCAGGAATATAGCATCTATCCCGGGGGGAGGGCTACAAGGTAGGAGGGCTCTACCCCTGATCGGGCCAGGCCTGGCGTAGCTCGGCCGCCGAGACCTCCGGACGTGTCTCGTTGACGAAGATGCCGCCGACTCGATTGGCGTGCTCAGGCTCGGGCGTGATCTCGATGTGCCAGTGGTAGTCGTCGCGAATCGTCGCCCAATCCCCCTGGAGGATCCGCGACCGTAGGTTGGGCGCCGTGTGCAGCATCATCTCGTATCCGGGGTCGCCGAACCGGCGCCCGAGGATGCGGAAGTACTCGGATAGGAGCCGCGCCAGGTCCCCGGCGGTCTCGGCCCGGAGCGCCTCCTCGAACGAGCAGCCATGCTGCCGCGGCACGATCCACGTTTCCAGCGGCACCCGCGGCGCGTACGGTACCACCGCGGCGAATGCCGGGGTGAGCCGCACGACCCGCTCCTCGGCGCCGATCTCCTGGCGCAGGATGTCACAGTAGAGGCAGCGACGCTTGTACTGATAGTACTCGCGGGCCTCGCGGAGCTCGCGCCGCGTCTCGTCGAACACGATGGGGATCGCCGTGACGCGGGAGTACGGATGGTGGCTCGCCACGCCGGGCTTCTTATGGTGGCGCGACACGAGGATGTCCCGGATCTGGCCGTCGCGCTTCAGGTCCACGAGCCGGTCGCGGTACATCCACAGCACCGCCTCGATCACGCCGGGCTCCATCGTCGCCAGCGTGTCGTCGTGTCGGGGCGACTCGACGACGAGCTCGCTCGCGCCGCGGGGGTTGATCATGTCGAACATGCCGACGCCCTCGCGGACGAGCTCCCATTCGATCCGGAAATACCCATCCGGCTCGGGCACCACTCGGACGGTCCATCCCGGGCCGTTCGGCGTCGAGCCTTCCGGACGGTACGCGGCGATCTCCGGTTCGGTGAGGTGCTCGGCGCCTGGACAGTACGCGCAGTCCGCTTGCCGCGGAGGCTTCGCCTTCGGACGGATGAGGACCCAGTGTCCTCGTGTCGGGTCTTTTCTCAGTTCGTCCACACGCTCTCCTGCGACCTCGTGTTACGTCACGATCATGATACTCGTGGCTGCAGCGCGGCCCCGCATACATTCACGGCTGACGATCCGCGCGGTGCCCGCCGAGTCGAGCTCGACGGAGGATCCGCCGCGCTCGGCGAACGACGTTTCTTCGTCTCAGGGCGCGCCGTACCGCGACGTCAGCGCGCTCGAGAACGCCGAGCGCGCGCGCGACGCATGCGGCTCCGGCGGTGCTGGCTAGTCCTTGACCTGGGTCTTGAGCTTTCTCAGGTGCTGGCGGGCGACATCGACCCAATCTTTCTCGGTCGCCAGCGGCGCGGCGAGCTCGATATAACGCTCCCACTGGCTGATCGCGGCTCGGGGATCGACCTTTTCGTAGACGAGCGCGAGATTGTACATGGCGCCCGTGTGCTTTCCGTCGAGCTCGATCACGCGCCGATACTCCTCGACGGCGTCCTTGTAGAGTCCCTTCTCCTCGTACACCTCGCCGAGCCCCATGCGGGCGTCGACGGAGTGCGGATCGAGGTCGATGGCTCGCTTGTAGGCGGTGACCGCTTCGTAGTAAAGGCCCTTCTCGCCGTAATAGATCTTCCCGAGGCTCATGTGCACCCGGGGGTTGACGGGGTTGTAGACGAGCGCCTTTTGATACGCGACGATGGCGCCGTCGATGTCGCTCTTGGCGGCCTTGGCGTCGCCGAGGCCGACGTAGGCATCGGCGAAGAAGGGCCGAAGCTCGATCGCCTTGCTGTAGGCCTCCACCGCCTGATCGAAGAGACGGCGCGGCTGAGACAGAAACAGGTCGCCGAGCGCCTTGTACGGCTCGGGGTAGGACGCATCGGCCTGCGTCGACGCGCGGAACTGCGCCGCGGCCTTCCACCGGTTACCGAGCGCCGAGTGCACGACGCCGAGCGTATAGTGCGCGACGACGAAGCTCGGGTCGGCCTCGATCGCCCGCGCCAACAGGTCCACCGCGGCCTCGTTGCTCTCCTGATCGCCGCGCAGCGCCGCGATCTGTCCGCGCGCGAACAACTCGAACGCCCGTGGCACCCGGGTCGGGCGCGCCCCTTTCTCGATCCGAGCGGCTTCGGCATCGGTCAGCGGGACGCGGAGCGTACGGACGTACGTAACCGGCAGCGCGGCGAGTCGCGCAAAGAGGTCGCCCGGCGGCGCCGTCAGGGGCTCGAGGCTCACGGTGGTGTCGGCTCCACTCGCCTTCAGCTCCACCAGCTGGGGCAGGACGGCGAGGTCGCTCCCGCGACGCTCGATGCGCCCGAAGAGCGCGGCGTCGGCGCGCACCGCGCGCGCGGCCTGGACGACCGCCGCGTCGCTCCAGGCGTCCGGTCGACCCGCGGCGCGCAGCCGTGAACGTTCGATCTGGACGAACGCCGGATGCTGGGCGAGTCCGAGGGCGAGGATCTGGGCGACTCCCTCGCCCATCCATTGTTCCTCGCGCTCGAGCCCAACCCCATCGAACGGCACGATCACGATGACCCGGAGCTTCGAATCGGCGTGTACCTCGCTCGCAGCGGACAGCGCCAGGACACTCACCAAGGTTGCGACGATCCGCGACCGCCGGCCGAGTCGACGCATCATGGAACCTCCTTCCTCCGGAGACCCCGACGGACGAGCATGGCCACCCGCGCGAACGCCCCGGGGCCGACGCGCCGCAGGGCGATATCCGGGACCAGCAACAGCGCGACCAGGCCGACGAGCCCCGGCCACACGTCCACCGCGATGCGGGACTGCCGCCTCGCCGTCGAGAACGCGTCCTGAGGCTTCGCGAGCGGTCCGCCCCCCGTCAGCTCCGTCAGCTCTCGCAGGAGGGTCTCGTCCACCCCCAGGTCGCGCAGCTCCTGAGCGTACGGTACCACCAACCCTGCGAGCTGTGAGCCCACCACCCGATCATTCCGGCGCTGGGACATGCCGACCAGGTAGACGCCCTCCTGCGCCGCCGGGAAGCGGCCGCGGTAGCGCCCGGGCCCGACCTGCTCGAGGTCGATCACCGTCCGCTCGCGATTCGGCGCGACCACGCCCACCTGGGAGTCGAGAAAGTTGATGAACTCGCCCTTCGGGTCGACGGCATCAACGACGATCTCGCCCATATTCTCCCGGCGTTCCACGATCGCGACCGTGTCGCTGCGCGAGCCGCTGCGCAGGGTCCAGCGGATCAGCTGTGACCAGAACCGATTGAAGTCGCGCCACCGGAGCCAGAGCACGCCCCACTTGGCCTTGGCGTCCGACGTGAACGCGACGGAGCGTCCGAGACCGTACCGCCACGTCGCGAGCACGGGGTCTTCCTGGTGGCTCATCAGCACCAGGTCCGCTGTCGACTTCAGCGTGCTCGCGACGTACCCGCCGAGGGGCGGCACGTTCTTCCAGTCGATCTCCTGGATCGCCTCGTGGCCTGGTGACGTGAGCTGCGGCTTGAACGGCTGCTCGACGAGCGACGCCTTCGAGGCAAGCTGTGTTTCGAGCGTGAAGATGCGGGGAATCGTCTGCGAGTCCTCGGTGTAATAGAAGCGCCCCCGGCCCCACTTGGCGACGTCCACCATCAGCTGCACATCCGCGTCCTTGCCGATCGCCACCGTCGACACCGTGATCTTGTCCTTCGCCATCCGCCGCAGCAGTCCCTGGAAGTCCCCGCGCGTCATCTGTCCGTCGGAGAGAAAGATCACGTGCTTCAGCAGCGCGGGCCGCTCGAACAGCACCTGGTACGACTCCTTCAGCGCCGGGTAGCCATCGGTGCCGCCGCCCGCCTTGATGGTCGCGATCGCGTGGTGGATCGCCGCCTTGTCCTTCGCCGGACGGACGGAAGCGTCCCAGATGAACTCGGTGTCCCAGCTCATGACGCCGACCTCGTTGCGCTCGTCGAGCAGGTCCACCACGAGGTGGGAGGCTTCCTTGGCGAGGTCGAGCTTGGTCACCTTCTCGTCGGTGGACATCGCCATGGACCCGGAACGGTCGATCGAGAGCACGACGGCGAGGCTCGGGATCTCGACCTTCTGCTTGACTTCCATCGTGACCGGAAGCGCCTCTTCGACCGGCGTGCGGTAGTAGCCGCCGAGCCCGAAGCTTTCCTCGCCGCCGACCATGACGAGGCCACCGCCATAGTCTCGGACGTAGTCGCGGATGTACCCCATCTGCTGCCGCGTCAGCTTGAGCGAGGACACGTTGGAGAGCACCACCCCGTCGTACTTCTGGAGTCCAGCCAGGTCGGCCGGAATCTGCGGCGGCTCCACGACGGTCACGTCGATGTTCTGCGAGCGGAGCGCGCCGGCCAGGGACTGTGCGTGGCTCCGGTCCCGATCGGCGAGCAGCACCTGAGGCCGCCCGCGAACGACGACGGCGCCGACGGCCCGGTTGTTGTCCTCGATCGTGTCGCCCTCGACCTCCATCGCCGCCTGGTAGACGTGGATCCCGCTGGCGTCGAGCGATTGCCGGTAGCTGAAGACGTTCTTGCCAGCGGTCAGTCGGACCACTTGCGAGCCGAGGAACTCGCTGTTACGGAAGAGCGAGAGCCGGCCCTCGGTGTCACGGTGACTCCACACGACGACCTTGGCCTGGAAGGGTTCGCCGAACTTCACCTCGCGCGGCAGCACCATCGCTTCGGCGACGACCTCCTGGGTGAAGGTCAGCGGCGCCGGGACGTAGTAGATGTCCGCTCCGGCGTCCTTGGCGGCTTGGGCTCCGGCGAGCGCGTTGCCAGCGTTCTGGCGGCCGTCGGTCAGCATGACGATGCGATTCGCCTGGCCCGGCGGCAGCATCGCGAGCGAGAGCTGGATCGCCTGAAAGATGTTGGTCCCGCGACCGTCGACCTGGGCCTTCGGGCGATCGATCGCCGGGCGGCTGGCGAGCGGCTGGTCGACGACCGCCTGGTCGCCGAACGCGATCACGCTGTTCCGATCGCCGCTCTTCATGTGCTTGCCGGCCTCAGCGACGAAACGATAGGCGCGCTCGCGGGCCGCGAGACTCACGCTGTCCGAAAGGTCGAGCAGGAACACGACGTTCATGCGGTCGACCCACCGCGGAAGCGTCGGCCGGAGCAGCGCCAGACACAGGAAGGCAACCAGCGCGCCGCGCAGCGCCAGCGCCCAGCGGTCGCCCGCACCGGCCGGCGCGCGCAGCCGTCCCGCGCTCTGCCGCCGCCAGTAGAGCAATCCCTCGCCGGCGAGGAGCACGACCGCCAGGATGACGAAGAGCGGCCACAGCTCGCGCTGAACGGGCACCGGGGCGGCGACGGGACCGTGCGCGCTCGTCGCCGGCAGAGGGTGGGGCACCAGATTCGACTCGTCGGCGTCGGCCAGATTCACCGCCACCCGAGTCTCGCCGCGCGACGTCGAGAGCGTGTAGATGCCCGTCTCGTCGGTCTCCGTGAAACTCACCATGCCGCGGGTGACCCGACCCTGGACGGCCCGGCCGCTGGGGGTCGTCACCGTGACGGTCGTGACGCCGTGGGGCGCCGGCAAGAGAATCGGCTGACCTGTCGCGAACTGGAAGCTCGCCTGGTCGAGCCCCGCCGGGTGGAGCCAGCGCAGGGTGTTCGAGAGCACCAGTGGGAACGCGATCCGCAGCGGGAAATCGGTCTTGAACAGGTCGAAGCCGACGAAGAGCGCCTTCCGGTCGGGCTCCTCCAGCGCGTAGATGAGGGGCCCCCCCACGGCTTCGACGACCGGCCGCCCCGCCGCCAGCGGACGGATGCGCATCGCGTCCTCGATGGTGACCTTCGCGAACTCGACGTGACGCATCACCGGGTGCGCCCGGTCCCAGTCCATGATCGTCGGGCGCTCCAGTCTCCCCAGCACCTCGAGCGGCACGTCCGGCGGCACGGCGTTGACGAAGACGAACCGGCCCGGTCCGGCCCGGGGCGGGGTCACCGAATCGAGCACGACGACGTCGGCGTCGCCCATGCCGCCCTGATACTGATCCGGCGTGCGCACCTCGAGGGACACCTGCGGATCGGTCCGAAGGACCTTCTCGAGGAACAGATTGCCGGCGCTCACGAGCAGGACCGCGATCTTCCTGGGCGGCGGCAGGACCGCGTACGCGATGTTGTCGACCGCGAGGTCGTCGTCGATGCGCAGCCGCGCCGTCACGGTGCCACCACCGTTGTGGCTGAATGGCAGCACGACCGACCGCCGGACACTGGGCTCGAGCATCACCTCTTTCTCGGCGATCGACTTGCCGTCGAGCTCGAGGCGGAAGCTGAACGTCTGCGGTTCGACGGAGTAGTTCACCAGCGAGACGAACGCCTGATAGTCGAACGCTCCGTAGTAGTTCTTGCGGATCGAGAGGCTGGTGATGGCGACGTTCTGGCCCTGTCGCCCCACGCCCACCCACCGCACGCGCGGATCGGCGACATCTTGACTCTGGGGCAGCGTGAAGGCGCCGTCGGTGAAGACGTGGATCTCGGCCCGGGGCTCGGCCGCCACGAGGGCCCGCGCCGTGCGCACCGCCTCCTGGACCCGGGTCGGAAGGTCGCGAGGCTGCGCGGCCCGGATGGCCGCGAGCGCTCGCTCGCGGTCGCGGGCCAGCGCCGCCGTCACTTTCGGCTGCACGCCGGCCTCGATGACCATCACCTCGGCGCCCTCGCCCAGCCCGCCCACGAGCGCTGCCGCGCCGGCTCGCGCCACCTCGAACCGAGAGGGCGGGACGTCGCGCGCCTTCATCGACGCCGACGTGTCGAGTACGACGACGACCTTGCGGGCCCCCTGGCCCATGACCGTCGCGACGGGTCGGGCCAGGGCGAGCGCGAGCGCCAGGAGGGCCAGGAGCTGGAGGATCAGCAGCGGGTCGCGATGGAGTCGCTGGAAGAACGTGGAGGCCTCGCGGTCCCGTAGCGACGTGTGCCACAGGAGCAGGCTCGACACCATCCGCTCGCGGCGCCGGACTTTGAGGAAGTAGAGCAGTACCAGGGGCACGGAAAGGCCGAAGAGCGCCAGCGCCAACGGAGAGAGAAAGCTCATACGAGCACGCGACCCCGGAGCTGAGCGAGGACGAACTCTTCGACGGGGGCGTCAGAGGCCAGACGGTGGTACCCGATCTCCTTGGTCCGGCAAAACGTTTCGACGCGCTCGAGGAACTGCCGAAGCCGCTCGCGGTACGCGCGGACGGCGTCCCCGTCCATCGAGAGCTCACGCATCTCGCCGGTCTCGCTGTCGACCAGCCGCAGGTCGCCGGCGAGCTCGGGGTTCATCTCCTCCGGCGTCAGCACGTGGACGAGATGCACGTCGAAGCGGCGCTCGAGGAGCGCGCGCACCCCGCGTTCGTACCCGCCCGGATCGAGCAGGTCCGAGATCACGACCGCGAGGCCGGCCTGCCGGGAGCGCACCGCGTAGTTCCCGAGCCCCTCGTTGAGGCTCGTGCCGCCACCCGGCTCGACCCTCGCGAGGAAATCGAGCAGGCTGGTCACCTGGTTCCGGCCCCGGGTCGGGGGCCAGCCCTCGGCCACCCGGTTACGAAGCACGCCCACGCCGACGCGCTCGTGGTTGACGAGCCCCACGAAGCCGAGCGCCGCCGCGATACGCACCGCGGCGTCGAGCTTGGTCGGCGACCCGAAGTTCATGGACGTCGACGCGTCGACGATCAGGTGAAGGCAGAGGTCCTCCTCGTCGACGAAGAGCTTCACGTGCAGGCGGTCCAGGCGGCCGTAGATGTTCCAGTCGACGTAGCGAAGATCGTCGCCCACACCGTAGGCGCGGTAGTCGCAGAATTCGACGCTGTGTCCGCGACGCAGGCTCCGTCGCTCGCCCTTCACGCGTCCGCGGAAGACTCGACGCGAGAGCAGGGAGAGACGCTCGAGCTGCGCCAGGAACTCCGATGTGAAGAACGCGTGGCGCGTCGCCGGCATCCGTCTCTCTTTCGCTATCGTTCGTCGAGCGCCTGGAAGTAGCTTCTGATCTGGTCGTGAAAGTCCCGCGGGACCTGCTCCCGCGTGATCGCGTCCTCCATCGCCTTCCGGTATTGCCCGATGACCCCGAGATACTGGAGCCGCGAGGCCATGCTGCCGCCGCGCCCGGTCAGGTTGGTGTCGTACCCATCCTTACGGCCCCGGCGCGACTCTCCCTCGACGCCGACGTCGTAGGGGCTGGCGCGGAGCCGCTGCGTCGCCTCACCCTTCGGGGAGCCGCTGCGGCCTCGTCCCGGCATGAGCCCTTCACCCTCGCCGAAGTCCTGGTCCTCGGGGCCCATCCCGTCACCACGGGCACGGTCGCGCCCACGACCGCCGCGTTCGTTCTCTCGCCCCCCGCGCAGCCCCTTGCCCGAGCGCTGCGCCTCGTCCATTGCGCGCATCTTGTCGAGCGCCTTTTGCATCGCGTCGAGCGCCCGATCCGACTGGCCGCCCTCGAGCGCCTCCATGCCTTCCATCGCGTCACCGCTCCAATTGGCGCCGCCCTTGCGGCCGAGCCGCTCCATCTCCTCGAGGAGCTCGCGGAGCTTCTGGGGCGAGATCTGATCGGGGCGGAGGCCGCCGGTCAACGCTTTCGACTTCCGGTACACCATCTTGTACTGGCTGTTGGTGAAGTCCGACTGGAGGTCGGGCAGGCGGTCCACCTGCTCGAGCATCCGAAGCCGCTCGTCACCCTTCTTCATGAAGCTGTTGAAGTCCGGGCGCTGGCTCGCGAGCGAGGTGTCCTTGAAGATCGCCGAGAGGTCACCAGTGGTCGTGGCGCCGCTGCCCCCGGCCCGCTGCGCGAAGTCGCGCTCCTCGAAGGACGGGCGCTTGAGCGGGTCCTTCGCGAGCGGGCGCGACGTCTCCTCGAGCATCGACGAGCTCGCACGCTCTTCACGCTCTTCCTCGCCCGACGGCAGAAAGTCGGGGAAGCGCCCCGATGGCATCGGGATCGGCGGCGAGATCGCGAGCACCACGCACGCCAGCACCGGGATCGCGAGGAATCGCGCCTCGCTTGGAACCACTCGCCTGACCACGCGCGTGACCTCGAGGGCTTCAACGCGCGCCACGGTGTCGGCCACCAGGGAGTCGACGAGCCGCGTCCGGTCCGCGCGCTCGGCCCACTCGAGCGTCGTGGCGACACGATCGTCGAGACCGAATGCCCGGTCCGCAACCCGGGCGGTGTCGGCGCGCCCGACGCGTCGCGCCGCTCCGTACGCGATGCCCGCGGCGGCGCCGAGGATCACGAGCGCGGCCGCCGCCCACGGCGCCGCGCCACCCACCCCGTGCTTGGCCAGGAGGACCGCGACGCCCACGACGGCGCCCCAGAAGGCGCCGCGCAGCCCGTAATACTCTGCCCGGCGGCGCCGGATCTCACGCCGAATGCGCCGGAGGAGCCCTTCGATCCTTGGGGACTCTGTCATGAGTTCCTCCCGCGGTCAGCGAAGAAAGGGTTCCCGGCTCTGGGCGGTGGCGGCCTCGGTGTTCTCAAGGACCTGGGCGATCAGCGTGTCGGTGTCCACCCCCTCGGCTTCGCCCTCGAAGTTCAGGATGACCCGGTGGCGGAGCGCCGGCGCCGCCAGCGTCTTGATGTCCTCGACGCTCACGTTGTAGCGCCCCTCGGCGAGCGCCCGCACCTTGGCGCCGAGCACGAGCGCCTGGGCCCCGCGCGGACTGGCGCCGTAGCGCACGAACCGCCGCGCGACCTCGGGCGCTTGCTCCCACTGCGGGTGCGTCGCCATGACGATCGCCGAGGCGAAATCGCGCACGTGCGAGGCGATCGGCACTTCGCGGATCAGCTCCCGGAAGGAGAGCACGGCCGGTCCGTTCAGGACTCGACTCACCGTCGCGGGGCGCGATTGCGTCGTGCGGTCGATGATCGCGTTCAGCTCTTCGATCGCCGGGTAGCGAACTCGAAGCTTGAAGAGAAATCGATCAAGCTGCGCCTCGGGCAAGGGATACGTCCCTTCCATCTCGATCGGATTCTGGGTCGCGAGGACGAAGAACGGCGCCGGCAGCGGCCGGGAAGCGCCGCCGACCGTGACAGCGCCCTCCTGCATTCCCTCGAGGAGCGCCGACTGCGTCTTCGGCGTCGCACGGTTGATCTCGTCGGCCAGCAGGATGTGCGCGAAGATCGGCCCATGCTGGAACTGGAAATGCTTCCGGCCGTCCGCGTCCTCGATGATGATGTTGGTCCCGATGATGTCCGCCGGCATCAGGTCGGGCGTGAACTGGATGCGGGAGAAGGAGAGCTCGAGCCCCTCGGAGAGGGTCTTGATGAGGAGCGTCTTGCCCAGGCCCGGCACGCCCTCGAGAAGGACGTGGCCGCCCGCAAACATACCGATCAGGACATGCGTGATCACATCGTGGTGGCCGACGATCACCTTCTCGACTTCCGCGCGCAGGGCCTCGAAGGCGGCGACGAACGCTTCAACTCGAGCGTCGCGATTCATCGAGCTCTCCTCTCACGGATCCGTCCGAATCGACTCTCGCGTTTCGTGCCTGCCATTATAGAGAGCCGTCAAGCGCCCGGGGCGGTTGCTTGCGAACGACCGCTTGTTCTCATACTACTCGATTACTACTCGATGACATAAGCAAGCTACCTGCCAAATGCCGGAAACCGGCCTTGCCCCGGCAGATCGCGCGAAATCGACGAGCCGTCACCGGGCGGTGCCTCCGGAATCATCGCCCATCGCGGCGCTGCTCATTAGCGGGGCGCGGGAGGTACTGAGCTCTCGGGGCGCCGCGCGCGGCGCCGGGAACGCAGACAGTCGACGGGTCAGATCGGCACCGCCACCAGCTGGCGGTAGACGTCGCGGTAGCCCTCGATCTCGCGCTCGGGGGGGTAACGACGGGCCACCAGTTCTCGTCCGGCTCGCCCGAGCCGCTCCCGGAGCCCCGGGTCGCGGGCGAGCTCGGCCGTGCGCCGCTCGAACTCGGCTTCATCGCGAAACAGAAAGCCGGTCAAGCCGTCGTC
>Ga0209056_10000142_pt1 | contig 75497 bp, 64 predicted proteins | sample GraSoiAngelo_114_FD_185876 | JGI IMG/M metagenome (GOLD analysis project Ga0209056, IMG submission 185876) | Grasslands soil microbial communities from the Angelo Coastal Reserve, California, USA - 14_0903_13_40cm (SPAdes) (version 2) | ecosystem: Environmental > Terrestrial > Soil > Grasslands... | reverse complement strand
CCAGCGAGATTGATCGCCGTGAACAGCGCCGCCAACCCCACCCCGACCCAGCGCGTGTGGCCCGCCTCGAGACCCGCGAGCCGGCCGGCGTACTCGCCGGCGACCACCGCGATCCCCGCGATCGCCGCAGGATAGATCGCCAGTCCCTCAACCCACCCCACCACGAAGCCGACGCGCGGGCCGAACGCTTCGCGCACGTACACGTATTTCCCGCCGGCCGCCGGGTGGCGCGTCGCGAGCTCGGCGAAGCACAACGCGCCGAGCAGCGCGAGGGCCCCGCCCGCGATCCAGGCGACGAAGGTGAGCCACGGGCGCCCCAGCTGCGCGGCCACGAGGCCGGGCGTGCGGAAGATCCCCGACCCGACCATGATGCCGACGACCATGGCGAGTCCGTCCACCAGGCGCAGGGATCGTTTCAGGTCGGTCATGGCGGGGGAATGTGCATCGCGGGAATGTGCACGCAAAAAAGTAGGGGCGCAGCATGCTGCGCCCCTACCAAACCGACTAATCGATGTGTCTACGGCCGCCGGCGACCGCCCCCGCCTCCGCCCCCGTGATTGCCACCGCCGCCGCCGCCGCCCCCGCCACCCCGACTGACGCTGCCGCCCCCGCCCCCGTGATTTCCGCCACCACCGCCACCGCCACCACCACCGCGGCTGGGCGGCGGGGACGAGCCACGGTCCCGCCCACCAGAGTCGCGCGGCCGCTCGACCGCGGGCCGGTCGTTGCCGCCGGACGGCTCACGCCGCTCGGGCTCGCGCGCCCGAGGCTGTTCGGACGGCCGGTCCGGGTGGTCGGGGTGGTCCGGCCGGGTTCTCACATCGGGCCGATCAGGGCGATCCGGATGATCTGGATGGTCCGGATGGTCGGGCCGGTTGCTTACGTCGGGCCGATCAGGACGATCGGGCCGCGCGCGCACAGGGAACGCCGCCGGGCGCACCGGAAGGGCGCGCGGGTCCGAGCGCGACACGAGGTTCAGGGGATCGCGGGACCGCGGTCCGATGCCACCCGTGTTCACATTGGTGCCGAGCCGATCTTTGAAATACAGACCGGAGCCGACGCCGGGCCGCAAGCGGTTCACGAACAGGTTGTGCGGCTGGTTGTAGAAGCCGGCGCCGCCCGTGTAGTAGATGTACGGGCGATACACGAAGGGCCGCCGGTAGCCGAAACCGAACCCGCCGAAGAAGAACGGATCGTAGAACGGGCTGTAGTACGAGCCGCAATAGAACGGGTCGTAGAAGAACGCATCGTAGCAGGAGCCGAAGTAGCCGTAGCGGTACGGCCAGCCCCAGCCGAAGCCCACGTCGTAAGACGACGGGTAGTAGTCGCGGTAGGCCCGCTGCACCGAGACGACGTACGTCACGGCATCGTAGTCGAAATGACCGTCGGTCATGCGCTGCGCGATGTCGACGAGCGCGGCTTCCTTGTCGTCACCGGACTCGCGTACGTCGAGCACGTGGTAGTCCCAGTGATCCCCGCGCACGAAGGCGTCGAACTTGAACGGCGTGGCCGAGCGGGCTGCCATCACCACGCCCGAGCCCTCGCGCTCGTCCACGTAGAACGCCTCGCGATCGCCGCGGCCGCGCACCTCGATCGTCTCGCCGCCGCGCACGAAGGCGTCGTCGCCCGGATCGACTGGGAACAGCACCCGCACCCGGCCGTCGGCATCGGCGCGCAGCACGACGACGTAGCCGTCGTCGTCCAGGCGGACGTTGACGCGCGCCTTGTCGCCGCGGTAGTAGTTGTCGTGATTGAGCCAGACTTTGATCGGCGGGTCATCGCTCACGACTCGAGCGGACGCCGCATTCGCGGGAGCGAGCGCGGATCCTACGAGCGAGAGCATCAATGGCAGCAGCATGGGTCTATCCTCTATATACCCTCATCCCTGGCAAGCGATCAAGAAGCGTGCCGGTTCCCGTAGGACTATGTGCCGCGCCACGCGTTACGGAGTGACCCCGGGGGGAGACATGTCTGTCCCCGCATGAGACAGGGCTACCAGCGGTCGGCCTTGCCCGCGTCGGGGACGAACAGGCTCTGGCCGAAGCGTGCCTTCCCGAAGCCGGCGATCAACTCCTGCGTCTCGGGCGCGACGAAGAAGTCAGCCAGGGCCCTGCCGCCGGCGAGGTTCGCGCGGGCGGCATTCTTGGGATTGAGCTCGAGCACGTGGTAGACGTTGTACAGCAGGGAATCGCCCTCCACCATGGGCACCAGCTGCAGCTTGTCGCGCCAGGCGAGGTAGGTCGCCCGATCGGTGAGGGTGTAGGCGCGTTTTTCGTCCGCGAGCTGCAGTGTCGCCCCCATGCCCTGGCCCGACTCGACGTACCAGCCGTCCCTGGGAGGTGGTCCCACGGCCAGCTTCCAGAGCTGCTGCTCGCGCTGGTGCGTGCCCGACTGATCGCCGCGCGACACGAAGGGGGCACGGCGCTCGGCGAGCCGGCGGAACGCGGCCACGGCGTCGCTCAGGCCGCGCAGCCCGGCGGGATCGGACGCGGGCCCCACCACGAGGAACTCGTTGTGCATCACGAGCCGCCGCCGTACGAAGTAGCCCGAATCGACCAGCACGCGCTCCGCTTCGGGGGCGTGCGACAGCACCACGTCGGCGTCGCCGCGGCGCCCCATCGCCAATGCCTGGCCGCTCCCCACGGCGATCACCTTCACGTGGTAGCGGGTCTGTCGCTCGAACACGGGCAGCAGCGAATCGAGCAGCCCGGCGTCGCGGGTACTGGTCGTCGTCGCCAGGATGACTTCGGGGGACTGGGCGGCAAGGGGCGGCAACGGGCGGCAAAAGGCGGCAAGGAGAGCGGCTGCCACAGACAGCGCCGCGCCCGCATGCCGCCTTCTACCGCCCTCTGCCGCCTTCTGCCGCCCTTTTCTCACCACCTCACCTGCATCTGCACCACGCCGCGGTTGTTGCTCACCTGCACGGCCTGCTCGCGGAACGCTTCATAGTCGGCGAGGATCTTGAAGTTGTCGCCGCGCATGAAGTATTGCAGCCCGATCAAATAGCCGGTGGAGCGATCGGTCGCGACCAGGTTACTGGGGTCGAACTGCTCGACCCGGCCGACCAGCTCGACGCGCTGCGGGATCGCGTAGTAGCCCGCGAGGCCATACCACCCTCTGGTGTGGACCGGGGTGCGGCGATTGTGCTCGTCGATGTACTCGGCGCGCGCCGTCCAGCGCGCGGCGCGGTACACGCCCTGGACGTTCGCGCCGCTCGAGTCGCTGTACCCCCCGAACGCGCCGCCCAGGTCGAGCCCCTTAACCGGGGTGACCACGGCGCGCGCGAAGTACGCCATACGGTTGTCGGGATTGACGGCCCGGTTCGGCCCCTCGCCGTCGACGAGCGCGGCCTGGAGCACCAGCCGGCCCGCGAGGGTCCAGTCCGCCTGCACGCCGATGTCGCGCTTGGCGGCGTTGACGATGCGCGATCGCTCGCTGGTCTCGAGCAGCGAGGCGCCGAGCAGCGATTCGAGGGAAAACGGCACTTTGAACTGGCCGACGGTCGCGCCCCAGGCGCGGTGCGCCAGCCTGATGAAGACGTCGGTCGCGGAGAAGGCGAGCGGCGCGGCCGCAACGAGGCCGACGCCGTTGGTGCTCATCTCGATCTGTGCCCGATACGACGCCCAGGGTGTGACGTTTCCCTCCACCGCGAAACGCACCCGCCGTAGAAAGAACGTCGCGGAGTCGCCGAGCGTCTCGAAGCGGGGCTGGAAATACCCGGTCAGCCTGGGAGTGGTCGAGAACGACGCGGGCGCCTGCGCCGGCAGGCGCAGCGCCGTGGAGAGAGTGAAGACCGCGACGACTGCGACCGAGCGCACGCGGGCAAGCTAGCGCGCGCCCAGCCGATAGGCAATATGGTGCCTATCGGGGCAGGATCTTCCGGAACGCCACGTCGCTCAGGCGCACCGCCTCGCGCTTCCAGCGGGCGAACAGCTTGACGAGGCGGCGGGCCTCGGGGGTGAGGCGGGCGCCGCCGCGCAGCGCGCCGCCGCGCGTCGTGGCGAGCACCTTGGCGCCGAGCACCCGCTCCATTTCCCGGATGCGGTTCAAGCAGGTGCGATAGCTCCACCCGACTTCCCGGCCCGCCGCCCGGATGGTTCCGGTGCGATCCACGGCGTCGAGAAACCGCAGGTAGCGCGGCCCCATGAGGAACGCACCGTCCCAGTTGAGCCACAGCTTGTGGTGCGGCTTCAAGTGGACGCGCAGCGAGGGACGGCGAGGCGACGCCATGCCGGGCGACATCAGGATAGATTGTGCGTGGAAAGCTAGCCGCGGTCCTGCCAATGAGCCAACTGCTCGATGCCATCGCCGGCGTCCCCAACGCCTCCGAGCCGATCCCCGGTGTGGTGACGGGGGGACAGCCCGCGCTCGAGCACCTCGCGGCGCTGAAGCGCGCCGGCTGCGCCGTGGTGATCGACATCCGCGAGCCGATGGAGCCGCGCCCGTTCCGCACGCCCGACGCGGTGGTGGCCGCGGGACTCGAGTATCGCAGCATCCCGATCGGGCACGGCGCGGTGAGCGATGCCACGTTCACGAGCTTCGTCGCCGCGGTGCGCGAGCTCGCGGGCAAACGGCCCGCGTTCGTGTATTGCGCCAGCGGCAATCGCGTCGGGGCAGGTCTCATTCCTTATTTCATGCTGGAGCTGGGGATGGAGGAGGAAGACGCCGTTACGGAGGCGATGCGGGTGGGATTGCGCAGCGCCGAGCTGATGGAGCAGGCGCTCGAGTACGCCCGCGCCCGCCAGGGGATTTAGCGTCTAGGGGTTGCGGTGCCAGTACATGCGCATCTCGGTGATCTTGCCGTCCTTGGTCTCGCAGAAGACGGCGCCGCGGGTATCGACCCATTCGCCCGTGCGGCGCCGCCGGTAAGTGCAGCGAAACTCGGCAGCGAACCAGGGCCCGGCCGCGTGGACCTCGCCGGCCTTGAACGTGGCCTCCGCCTGGTTCAGGGGCACGTCCTTCCAGTATGCCCGGATGGCGTCGATCCCCGCAGTGCGCTCGCCGAACGGCGAGCCGAGGAACACGGCGTCGGGTGCGAATACGGCGGCGATCGCGTCCACATCGCCGCGCTCCCACCCCGTGCCAAATTGTTCCAGCAGCTCGCGATAGACCGCGCTCATGGCGCCAATATACGCCAATCCGGAACCACGGGCCGGGACGTATGGTACACGGAGTCTCCGAGGTTCACATCAACACGACTGAAGGAGGATGAACCGATGTTGAAGCGCATCCTCACCACGACGGCCGTTCTGGGCCTGTGCGCGCTGCCGCTCGCGGCGCAGGGCCACGCCGCGACGGCGGGCAACGAGATGACGATCACCGGCTCGGTGGTCGACTTGAACTGTCACACCACGAACGGCGCGTCGGGCGCCGCTCACAAGGCCTGCGCGTCGGCGTGCGCCAAGGCCGGCGTGCCGCTCGGCATTCTGGGGACCGACGGCACTATCTACCTGCCGGTGAGCTCCAAGCCCGGCGATCCGCAGAACTCGAAGCTCGAGCAGTATGTGGAAGGCAAAGTAAAAGTGACGGGCACGCACCGCATGGTGAGCGGGCTGCACACGATCGAGATCAAGACGGTCTCACCCGCGACCTGATGCGCCGCGCCCTGGGCGCCGTGCTCGCGGCAGCCATGCTCGGCTGTCGCGCGCCGGCGCCCGGCGGCTTCACCCTGCTCTTCCTTGGCCGCTCGCCGGCCGCTCCCCTTGGGGGTCGCTCGTGGGCCCCCGACCCCGACCAGAGCCGGATCCTCGCCTTCGATGCACGGCTGCACGTCGTGCGCCAGCTCTCGAGCCCCCGTCTCGCGACGCCGATGGCCGTGGCCCCGCTCGGCCCTGCCGAGCTGCTCGTCACCGAGCGCACCGGCGAGGGCGTGGTGCTCGACACCGCGGGCCGGCCAGTGCGGGAGTGGGACAGCCCCGACGTCGCCTCGCTGTACGCGGCGGCCGGAAGGGGAGGGGGGGGCCGGGGGGGCGGCGTCGTAGCCGTGCGCTCCCCGTATTACGTCCCCGAGCTCGCGAGCCCCGAGCCCGACAGTGCTCCGCTCATCCGCGTGCTCGACACGCTGGGTCGCCCCGTGGCGGGGCTCGCCACCATCCGGCGGCCGGCCGTGCCGCTGCTCGGGCATCTAGTGAATGCCGGGGCGGTGGCCGCGGCGCCGGATGGGTCGGTGTACTTCGCCCCGCTGGTGCGCGACGAGATTCGCAAATACAGTCCGGCGGGCGAGCTGCGCTGGACGGCGCAGCGGGGACTGGCGGGAACGGAGTCCGATCCGGTATTCCTGCCGCCCCCGCGGGGGAGTACGGAGCTGCGGCTGCGAAGCCGGCTCGTGAACGTGGCGCTCGTGCTCGGGCCCGACGGCCGGTTGTACGCCCTCGGCTCGGACGATTCGAGCGCGACCAGGCTGCGGCTGGACGTGGTGGACACGGCCAGTGGGGCAATCGTCGCGACCCGGCACCTGGGCGCGAGGCAAAACGCGGTCGCGCTCGATCGGAGCGGTGCGCTCGTCCTGCTCGACGCGGATTCGCTCGTGGCGGCCGCTCCGGCGGCGCCCGGCGGCCGCGAGCCGTTCGCGCCCGCCTTCGCGCTGCCCGATCTCACGGGCGATACGCTCACGCCCGCCACGTTCCGGGGGAAGGTGACGCTCGTGAACTTCTGGGCCTCGTGGTGCGACCCCTGCCGCGAGGAGTTCCCCCACATGGCCGCGTTGTATCGCGAGTTGGACCGCAAGGACTTCGCGATCGCGGCGATTTCGGATGACGTGGACACGGGCAAGATGCTCGCCTTCGTGCGTCAGTTCCGGCCCCCGTTTCCGATCTTGGTGGGGGGCGGTCGGATGAAGCAGACGTATCACTACCGGGGGCTCCCCTATTCGGTGCTGCTCGACCGGCGCGGGCGGGTGATCGAGCGTATCTTCGGCTTCGGCGGGGAGGGCGAGTTCCGCAATCTGCGCGATACTATTGCAAAGGAGGTTCGCGTTCCCTAGCCTTCAGTTCGTGACCGATCCGACCCCGACCCCTCCCGCGTCGCCCGTCGCCATTCCCGTCATTATCGACACCGATCCCGGCATCGACGACATGCTGGCGCTGCTGCTGGCGCTCGGCTCGCCGGAGCTCGACGTCCGTGGGATATCGGTCTCGTACGGCAACACGGTGGTCGAGAACGCCTACCGCAACGCGGTCGTGATCGTGCGACGGGCGGGCAAGCGGACCACTCTGGGCGTGGGGGCGCGGCGTCCGCTGGCCCGGCCGCTCGCGGTGGCGAGCGACACGCACGGCGAATCTGGGCTCGGCTACGCCGCGCTCCCTCCGGCGGGCGTGATCCTCGATTTCGTCAAGTCGCTCGACCGGCTGCTCACTGACCAACCCGAGCCGGTCACCCTGGTGACGCTCGGCCCGGTGACGAGTCTGGCGCTGGCGCTGCGGCGCGACGCGGCGCTGGTGCGCGACAAGGTGAAGCGTCACCTCGCGATGATCGGGAACGTGGCCGCACAGGGCAACACGACGCGCTACGCCGAGTTCAACGCGTGGTGCGATCCCGAGGCGCTCGACCTCGTGCTGCGCGCCGAGCTGCCGACCGAGATGGTGGGCCTGGACGTGACGCGCCAACTGGTGCTCGCGCCCAATGAAGTCACCCGCCTGGCCCACTCCGGCGCCGCGCAGGCGGTGTGGATGCAGGACGCGCTCCGCTTCTACATGGAGTTTCACAAGCGGCAGGAGGGACTGGATGGCTGCATCGTGAATGACGTGCTGCCGATCGCCGAGCTGGTGCATCCCGGCGCCCTCAAGTTCGAGGAGCAGCGGCTCACGGTGGATCTGGACGACGCCGACCACCGCGGGCACACGCGGGTCGACCCGGAGGGCGCGCGGGTGAAGGTCGCGACCCGAGTGGAGCTCGGGCCGGTGCGGCGGTTGCTCTCCGAGCGCGTGTTCCGCTGGGCGACGCGCTCCGCGGCGACGCCGATCGCCTCCGAAGAGGTCCAGGTCTGATGGCGCTGCCGCGGAAGGTCGCCGTGATCGGCGCGGGGGATATCGGGTGCGGCTGGGCCGCCCTGTGCGTCGCGGCGGGGTGGCCGGTGACGCTGTTCGACGCCAGCGCGCAGGGACTCGAGCGCGCCGAGGCGGAGGTGCCCCATCGGGCCCGCGCGCTGGTAGAGCAGGGGCGGGCCAGTCAGGGGATCGTGGAGCGGGGGCTGCTCGAGTTCGTGCAGGCGCGCAGCCTGCTCCAGGCCGTGAAGGACGCAGACTGGGTGGCTGAGGCGATCTCCGAAGACCTGCTCCCCAAGCAGCGGTTGTTCGAGTCGATCGAGCAGGTGGCCGGGCACGAGGCCCTGCTCACCAGCTCCTCAAGCGGCCTCCCGCCCGGCGACATCTTCGCGCGCTGCCGGCGCCAGGATCGCTGCCTCGTGGCCCATCCCCTCAATCCGCCGGAGCTGATTCCTCTGGTCGAGCTCGTGCCCGGGCCGCGGACCACCCAGGCGGCGGTGGCTCGCGCCCAGGACTATCTGCGCTCGCTGGGGCGGATGCCGATTCTCCTGAAGAAAGCCGTCCCGGGCTACGTGGTGGGGCGGATTGCCGCTGCGGTGTGGCGACAGTGTATCGATCTGGTCCTCGAGGGCGTGATCGACGTGGACGAGCTGGACCGGGCCGTGTCGCTCGGTCCGGCGCTGGGTTGGGCGGCCGCAGGCCCACATCTCACCTATCATCTGGCCGCGGGCGACGGCGGTGTCACGCTGTTTCTGCAGCAGCTGTTGGGGACATTCGAGGCCTGGTGGGGTCAGCTCGCCACCTGGCAACGGCTCGAGCCGGAGCAGCAGCGCGCGCTGATCAACGCGGTGCAGCGGGCGTACCAGAACAAGCTGGGCCCGCTGCGGGAAGCCCGGGATCGGCGCTTGGGGGCCATCTTGCGAGCGTTAGAGCAAGCTCGCACGACCTAGCGTGCTATTTCTTTTCTGCCCGGACCATGAGCACCGGGATTTTAGTGACGTGTCGTAAAGCTGTCGCGGTGCTGCCTCTTACGACATCCCCCAGCAGCCGATGGCCGTGCGTGGCCATGGCGATCAAGTCGCAGCCTTCCCGTTCTCCAGCGGCGGCGATCTCGGTGGCGGGGTCACCTCCGGCGAGCACGGCGTCGGCATCGAACCCCTCGGCGGTGAGTCGGGCACAGATCTGCTCCAGGTAGGCCCGGTCGTCGCGCATCTCCTCCGACTCGCGCAGGTCGAGCTCGCGAATGTTGCGGGCCACCCAGCCGTCCGCCACGTGGATCAGGACGAGCGCCGAGCCCATGTCCCGGGCCAGCGCGCGCACGTGGGTGAGGATCGTCTCGTCGGCGGGGGAATGCTCGAGCGGGACGAGAATGCGGCGGTACATCACCGCAGCCCGCCGAACGCCTGCACCAGCACCAGGGCGTTGAGCGCCGCGATGACGACCGCCACGCCATAGGCGAGCGTCTTGAGCCACGCCGGGTTCACGAACTCCCCCATCTTGGCCCGGTCCGAGGTGAACTGCACCAGGGGGAATACGGCGAAGGAGAGCTGCAGGCTGAGCATCACCTGACTGAGAATGAGGAGTCGCGCGGTGCCGTTCTCCCCGAAGAAGATAGCGGTGAGGGCGGCGGGCACAATCGCGATGCCCCGTGTGATCAGGCGACGCAGCCAGGGCCTGAGCCGGATGTTCAGGAACCCTTCCATCACGATCTGGCCGGCGAGCGTGCCGGTCAGGGTCGAGTTCTGGCCGGAGGCGAGCAGGGCGAACGCGAACACGGCGCTCGCGCCGGTCACGCCCAGGAGCGGCGTGAGCAGCTGGTAGGCCTGTTGGATCTCGGCCACGTCGGTGCGACCGGCGCGATGGAACGTCGCCGCCGCGACGACCAGGATGGCGGCATTGATGAACAGCGCCAGGCTCAGGGCCACGGTGGAGTCCAAAAAAGCGTAGCGCACGGCCATGCGCTTGCCCGCCGCCGACTCTTCGTAGCGCCGCGTCTGCACGATGGACGAGTGCAGGTAGAGGTTGTGCGGCATGACCGTGGCGCCCAGGATGCCGATCGCGATGTACAGCTTGGCCGGATCACGCACGATCGCGAGAGTCGGGACGAAGCCCGGCACCACGGCCCCGAGCGCGGGGCGGGCGATGACGATCTCGAACAGGAAGCAGCCGGCGATGGTGGCGATGAGCGCAACCACCAACGCCTCGAGCAGACGGAAGCCTTTGTGCTGCAGGAACAGCACCAGCAGCACGTCGAGCGCCGTGATCACAATCCCCACCGGGAGCGGAATTCCGAGCAGCAGGTTCAGCGCGATCGCAGAGCCGATCACTTCCGCCAGGTCGCAGGCGGCGATGGCGACTTCGCACAAGATCCACAGAGCGAGCGTCGCGGGACGGGAATAGTGGTCGCGGCACGCCTGCGCCAGGTCCCGTCCCGTCACGATGCCGAGCTTGGCGGCGAGCCCCTGCAGCAGGATCGCCATCAGATTCGAGATGAGAATGACGCTCAGCAGCGCGTAGCCGAACGCCGAGCCACCCGCCAGGTCGGTGGCCCAGTTGCCCGGATCCATGTAGCCCACGGCCACGAGATAGCCCGGGCCCGCGAACGCGAGCGCCCGGCGCCACCAGGTGCGGGCATCGACGGGAACCGAGCGGTACGCCTCGGCGAGGCTCGGGGCGAGGCGCGGACGCCGCCACCCCGCGTCGGGCTTAACGAGCGGCCGCGCCATACCCTTCCACCGGCACCTGACGGCACCACAACAGCTGCGCCAGCTCGCGTCCCACCACCCGCGGATCGCCCAATGGCGCCAGGGCGATCGTGGTCGGCCCGTTGAACGGCTGGCGCTCGCTCACCGTGAGCAGCACGCCGGGCGTGAGGCCCTGCTCCGCCAGGTAATGCAGCCGCGCCGCGTCCTGCGTCCCGACCTGGCGCAGCTCGAGCTTCAAGCCGACCGCCGCATCGGCGAGCGAGACCAGCTCGGCTTCTTCGATCTCTCCCGCCGCCGTCGGGATGGGGGCGCCGTGCGGGTCGTACAACGGATGCCCCAGGGCGCTCGCCATGCGCTCGACCAGCTCGTCCGACACAGCGTGCTCCAGCTGCTCCGCTTCGGCATGCACGCCGCCCCAGTCGTAGCCCAAGTGCTGCATCAGATAGAGCTCGAGGATGCGGTGGCGGCGGATCATCTTCAGGGCCGCGCGCCGGCCCTGCGCAGTGAGCTGCACGCCGCGATACGGGACGTGCTCGATCAAGCCGGTCTCCGAGAGCCGCTTGACCATGCCGCTCACCGAAGGCGGAGCCACGTCGAGCATGGCGGCGATGTCGCTCGTCGCCGCGAAGCCCCCCTGGTTCGACAGATGGTAGATGGCCTTGAGGTAGTCTTCGACCGACCGCGTGAGGGGCGGGCCGGCGTCTTTGATAAGCGCGTGCATGCCGATTCTCCCTGCCGGAAAGGCGCGCGAAATAGCTGTGCCGCGCCCCAGGTATGAGGCGGCAGCACAACAATTTAAATACTATCTTTAGCCTATACTAATCTGATGATATTGTCAAGCAAATATGGGGATTCGCGGTGGCTAGACTTTAGTAATTATGTGGACAAATGGCGTCAGGATGCGCTCTGTCATGCCCCAGATGATGTCCTCGCCGAGGCGATAGGCCGGGAATGTCCGCACAGCGTCGCTGAGGGAGAGCGTCACCTGCGATCGCACGGCGGGCTCGGACAGCCGGGCGAGCGCCACCCAAAACGCACGCTGCACTTCGACGTTGGTCGTGAGCACGGGGCGGCGCGACACAGCGAACACGAACGGCCGCACGATGACCAGTGGGAGCGTCACGGTGCGCGGCACGAGATCATCGAGCACCCCGAGCAGCTCCGCGGCAGCGAGGTCCAGCCCCGTCTCCTCGCGTGTCTCGCGCACTGCGGTCGCGAGCAGGTCGCGGTCCTCGGGATCCTGATGCCCGCCGGGAAGCGCGATCTGGCCCGACCACGGGTCGCCGGCGCGCTCGGCGCGCTTGATCATCAGGATATCGGCGCCTGCGGGACCGTCGACCAGCACCAGGGAAACCGCGGCGGGGCGTGCGCCCGCCGCCTCGGCCGGTTGCGCGTGATGACCCGCGAGCGCCCGCCGCACGGCAGCGAGCGTGATCATACCAGGTGCTGCGTCAGCCATTGCACCACCGCGGCCTCGTCGGGCACGGTCGGGCCAGGGAATCGCGCTCCGGCTGCGACGCGCGTCAGCACCATCGATCCGTCGTCCCGGCGCTCGACCAGTCCGTAGCCCGCCGAACGGAGACCGAGCGCACCGCGCTGCAATGCCTCGAGCACCAGGTCCAAGTCTCCGGACGCCTGCGCATCGAACGTGACCGTCGCAAAGCCCGCCCGCGCCAGCCGACCGGCGAGCGCGGCGGACGCGCCCGGCAATACGACAACGGGCCGGTCAGTGCCCGCGCTCGTGACCTCGACGGACACGGTGGGAAGCCGGAAGGTTTGCCGTGCGGGTGTGGCCAGGGTGTCAGCCGTTCTCAGAGCGTGGTAAATAATAGCGTGCGACTCCACCTCTCGATGGCGATCGGACTGATCGCGGGGCTCGCCCTGGGTCTCGCGGCCGCAGTCACCAGGTCACCGCTGCTGCTCTCGGCCTCGGGGCTACTGCGGCCGGTGGGCACGTTGTTTCTGAACCTGCTCTCGATGGTGGTGATTCCGCTCGTCGTGACCGCGCTGTTTCTGGGCGTCGCAGGGCTGGGCGACGTAGGGCGGGTAGGTCGGCTGGGCGTGCGGACACTCGGCTTCTTCTGCGCCACGACCATCGTCGCGATCCTCATCGGCTTCGGCGTGGCGGCGCTGCTCTTACCACTCGCGCCCGTCAATCCCGACCAGCAAGCGGTCCTGCGTCAGGTGGCCGCCGCCGACTCCGGAGGCGTGCGGCACGCCGCCGAGCAAGTCACGACCGGCGCCCGGTTCATCGTGGACTTGATCCCCGCGAATCCGGTGCGTGCCGCGGTGGACGGGAACCTCCTCCCCCTGATCGTGTTCGTGACGATCTTCGCCGTCGCGGCCGCCGCGTTGCCAGACGAGAAACGCCGCTCACTCACCGAGCTCGCGGAGGTGGCCACGCAGGCGCTGATCCGCATCGTGCGCTGGGTGCTGCTGCTCGCGCCGCTCGGCATCTTCGCGATCGTCGCCAGCTCGGTGGCGCTGTTCGGCGTGCGCCTGATCGTAATGATGGCGATGTTCATCGCCACCGTGATCGCGGGGCTCACGCTGCTCATCGCGGCGGTGTACCTGCCCGCCGTCCTGCTGGTCGCGCGGCTCGGCGCGCGTCGCTACCTCGGGGCCGTGCGCGCCTCGTTGCTGATGGCGTTCTCGACCACGTCCTCGCTCGCTACGCTCCCGGTCATGCTCGACGCCGCGGAGAGCGACCTCAGGATCTCACGTCCGGTCGCGAGCTTCGTGCTCCCACTGGGCGCGAGCATCGGCCGGGGTGGGAGCGCTCTGTTCCAAGCAGTCGCCGTGCTGTTCGTGGCCCGGCTGTACGGCGTGTCGCTCGGCGTCGGGAGCATGTTCCAGGCGGGGGCCGCAGTGTTCCTCGCCTCGCTCACCGTCGCGAGCGTGCCGTCGGCGAGCATCGTGAGCCTCGTCCCCGCATTCGCCGCCACCGGGCTCCCCTTGGCCGGCCTGCAGCTGCTGCTCGGGCTCGATCGCGTCCCCGACATGTTCCGCACCATGACCAACGTGTTCGGGACGCTCACCGCGGCGACCGTGGTGGGCGCGGTGGAAGGAGAAAAGCTCGGGTGACGTGGTGCATCCCCGCCGCGTACGCGCTGTTCTTGGCGGTGCTCGTCTACCGCTACGCCACGCGCCGCCCCCGTCTGACAGATTGGCCGCCCCAGACCGGCGGCGCGCTCATCTCGGTGATCGTCCCGGCGCGAAACGAAGCCGACAACATCGAGGCGTGCGTGCGCTCGATCCTGGCGACGGCCTACCGGCCGCTCGAGGTGATCGTGGTGGACGACCGCTCGACCGACGGCACGGCGGCGATCGTGGAGCGGATGGAGGGAGTGCGGCTGGTGCGCGGCGCGGAGCTGTCGTCCGGATGGTTCGGCAAGCAGTGGGCGCTGGTGCAGGGCTATCGAGTGGCGCGAGGAGAGCTGTTGCTGTTCGTCGACGCCGACACGCGTCAGCACCCGGAGCTCATTGGCCGGGCGGTGGGCGTGCTCACGACCGAGCGGGTCGCGCTCGTGAGTGTGATCTCGCGCCAGGAAATGGTGACCTTCTGGGAGCGGCTGGTACAGCCGCACGTGTTCGTCGCCCTGGCGGCGCGCGTGGGCGACCTGCGACGCATCAACCGGACTCGGGTGGAATGGGACGCGATCGCGAACGGCCAGTTCATCCTGACGACTCGTGCGGCGTACGAGACCGTGGGCACACACCAGGTCGTGAAGGAAAGCGTGGTGGACGACATGGCGTTGGCCCAAGCCTATGTCAGACACCATCTCGACATCTTCCTGACACACGGTGAGCAGTACATGGTCACGCGCATGTACCGGAGCCTCGCCGGCATCGTGGAAGGGTGGACCAAGAACCTCGCCACCGGTGTGCCGCTCGCCTTTCCGCCGATCCCGTTGGTGCGGCGGGTCGCGCCTCATGTCATGTGGCTGCCGGCCCTGCTGTGGATCGTGCCGCCGTTGGCCTGGACGGTGTTCGCGTGGTGGAGGGCGGCTGTCACGACGCTGATCTCACTCGCGATCTGGGTTGCCGTGTACTGGGCGGACGGTGCGCCGGTCTGGTATGCGCTGCTCTACCCGTTCGGCGCGGGTGTCGTGGCGTGGATCATGATGCGGTCGGCGTGGCGCGGATCGAAGCGGGTGCAGTGGCGGGGTCGGGTCTACACGCCGCAGGCCTGAAACACCGGCGGATGATCCCCCCGCTGCAGCAGGTCGTGCAGCATCTCGTGCTCCACCAGCTGGCGGTCGTTGCGCCACCGATAGGCGAGGTAGATCGTGTGCGGCGGCTGCCACCAGCCATCGCAGCGGCCTTCATAAGCGGGACAGGGGTAGTCCACGCCCGGCACCTCGTACCACTCCAGGCGATCGAACTTGTCCCAGAGGCGGGCGCACGCCTCGATCGCGCTCCACCACGTCTGGTACACGGCGGGTGGCGTGAACTCGACCGCGCCCGCAGGGGCGAAGCTGTCGAGGCAGCCGAGCAGCAGCGCGAGGGGAAGCCATACCTGGGGCTTTCGAGCGAGACGCTTCAGAAGTACACCGTCGCGGTGAACGACAATCCTTGAAACGCCCCGCCGTATGCCCAGTGCGTTTCCCGATCCCCCACGTTGTCGCGACCCTGCGAGCGCTCGTACGTGAAGGAGGCCGTAGCGGCGCCTCCCAGGCTGAGCCGCGGGCTGACGAGATAAATGCCGCCGAGCTCCGCGAATGCCCCCGCGTCCCATCCGTTGTCGCAGAAGCTGACAATGACGGTGTTTCCCTGGCACTCGTGTGAATACCCGCCGAGCACGCCCAGTGTTTGAAAACTCGCGACGACCTTCCCGCGCGCCTGATAGAACCGACGGCCCACACGGGTGTTCACCGTCGCGCTCGAGGTGAAGCCATCTGACAAGAGCGAGTCGCCGCGGTGAGCGGTGCTATGTGTGTGGCCGCCGCTCAAGTGGAAGTCGAGCACCCAGGCGCGCGTCGGTGTCGTGAACTTGACGAAGCCGAGGCTCGCGAAGCTCGTTCCCGCGCCGAACTGGGCGGCCCACTGACCGCGGTGAAACGGTGTGGTATCGGGGGTGACGCCCTGACCGGACGCGACCGCGGGTGATAGCCAGACGACGAGGCACAGGGCGGATGGGAAGCGCACCACCGGGGAGCTCCTCAGAAAGCGAGGGGGTCTAACTTAGACGGCTCAAAGGACGCCGGCCACTCGTCCCGCGAGCGCCACTCCAACCATTGCGCTCGCCGCTGCTGAACCAAGGTGGAGGAGCATGACCCAACGCGCGCTGCGGCCGGCCGCGAGCCGCACCATCCCGGCGAGCGAGAACGACACGCACAGCATCCCGATCGTCGTGCCGGCGGCGAAGGCGAGGAAATAAGCGAGCTGCGCCCCACGCGTGGGCGCGGCGGCGACGAGCAGCAGCAGGAGCGCGGCGCTGCCGGCGAGCCCGTGCAGCAGGCCGAACCCGAGGGAGCGCCCGGCGTCGCCGCGCGGGTGCGCGTGCCGGTGCGCGACGCCGTGAGCATGACTGTGGAGATGGAGGTGGGGCTCTCCGCTCTGGCCGTGGGCGTGTACGTGGAGATGCCACCGCCCGCGCGCATAGCGCCACAACACCGACCCACCGAGAGCGATCAGCAGCAGGGCCACGAGAAAATCGGCCGCCGGGGCGAAGCGTGCGGGCAGGGTCAGCCCGAACAGGATGATCGCGCCCACCACCACCCCGACGCTCACGGTGTGCCCCAGGGCCCAGGCGAGGCCCAGCCGGCAGGCGTCGAGCAGCCGCCCCTGGCGGGTGGCCAGGGTCGAAACCGCCGCCAAGTGGTCCGGCTCGAAGGCGTGTCGCAGCCCGAGCACGAGGCCGAGGCCGGCGAGGGCCGATAGGCTCGTTGTCACGGCTCGCAATCTACCCGATCCGCTACAACCTTTCACCCCTAAGCCATATCGAATCAGGCACATGGAGCTCCACCACTCCCGGGGTGGCGACACTGCGCAGGGATCTCGACCAGACGGGGCGGGACGCGGAAACAGCCGACGTGGCGCTCGCCGCCTCCGGGGACGGGCGGGCGTTCGAGCGGCTGTACCATACGCACGTCGCGCGCATTCACAGCCTGGCCCGGCGGATGACCGGGGAGGAGCACGCGGACGATCTCACGCAGGACGTGTTCGTGCGGGCGTGGAGCAAGCTCTCGACGTTTCGCGCGGAGGCGGCGTTCGGGACATGGCTGCACCGCCTCGCGGTGAACGTCATCCTGGCCCGGCGGACCACGATCGGCACGGAGCGCGGCCGCTACGACGACTCGGAGGGCGCATTGGACGGCGTGGCGGGGCGAGCGCACACAGCGGAGCTGTCGCTCGATTTCGAGGCCGCGCTCGAGCAGCTGCCTGACGGAGCCCGGCAGGTGTTCGTGCTGCACGACATCGAGGGCTATCGCCACGAGGAGATCGCGGATCTGCTGGGGATCGTGCCGGGGACGTCGAAGTCGCAGCTGCATCATGCGCGCATGGCGCTGCGCCGGCATCTGGAATAGACATCTGGATTAACAGGGGGAGCATCGATGAGCGATACGTGGACGAACCGACTCTCCGAGTACCTCGACGCCGAACTTCCCGCGAACGAACGCGCGGCGCTCGAAGCGCACCTGCCGGGCTGCGCCGACTGCCGCGCGACGCTGCAGCAGCTGCGCCGGGTCGTGGCCCGCGCGCAGGCGCTGGACGACAGGCCCCCCACGGCGGACCTCTGGCCCGCGATCGCACGACACGTCGGGGTGGTGAGTCTCGACGCCCGGCGGGCGCGCCGACGTTTGTCCTTCACCGTCCCGCAGCTCGCGGCCGCCGCGGTCGCGCTGGCCCTGCTCTCGGCGGGCTCGGCGTGGCTCCTCGGCCACCGGCCGACGCCGACGCAGGCCCCGCAAGCGACCACGACCCCAAGCCCGATCCTGACGAACGTCGGCACCTACGAGGCGAATCCCAGATACGCGGCGGCGGTGGCGAGCCTCGAGCGCGTGCTGGCCCAGGGTCGCAGCCGGCTCGATACGGCCACGGTGCGCGTGATCGAGAAGAACCTCGGGATCATCGACCGCGCGATCCGCGACGCGCAGAGCGCGCTGGCCGCGGACCCGGCGAACTCATATCTGAATCTGCACCTGGCCCAAGAGATGCGGCGCAAACTGGAGCTGCTGCGGCAGGCGGCAGCGCTCGCGGGCGCGCGGACCTAGAGGAGGACGGACGAGATGCTCACGACCCTGGCGACGCTGGCAGGCCTCGCGCTCGCGCAACAGACCGACACGACGGTCCCCGTGCGGGCGGGCGCCCGCCTCGAGGTGAACAACTTCGGCGGGGAGATCGCCGTCAAGACGTGGAGCAAGAGCGCGGTGCGGATCGCGGCGAGCCACTCGAGCCGGGACCGCATCACGATCGACGCGTCGGACCAGGTGGTACGGGTGAAATCGGAGAGCCGGCGCGGGCCGTCCCAGGTGGTCGATTACGAGATCACCGTCCCCGCCGCCATGGCGCTGGCCCTGTCCGGGGTCTACACCGACATCTCGGTCGAGGGGAGCCAGGGCGAGATCACGGCCGAGACGGTCCAGGGCACAGTGAACGTCTCCGGCGGCGTCGGCACGGTCTCGCTCAAGTCGGTGCAGGGCGACGTGACACTCGAGAAGGCACGCGGCCGTATCGACCTGAGCAGCGTGAACGAGACGATCAAGGCGAGCCAGATCTCGGGCGACGTCTCGGCGGAGACCGTGAACGGCGACATCTCGCTCGTGCAGATCGAGTCCGCCAACACGGAAGCGACCACGGTGAACGGCGACGTGACGTACGACGGGACCATCAAGGACGGCGGCCGCTACCGCTTCTCGACCCATGACGGCGACCTGCGCGTGTCCGTCCCCGAGAAAGCCAGCGTGTCGATCTCGGTCTCGACCTTCAACGGTGATTTCAGCGCCTGCTTCCCGGTGCAGCTGACCGGCAAGACCAAGCACCGTTTCAGCTTCACGATCGGCTCGGGGAGCGCGCGGCTGGAGCTCGAATCGTTCAATGGGGACATCCGGCTGTGTCGTCCCGGCCAGCTGGCCAAGGACAAGGACCGAGACCACGACAAGGACCACGACCAGGACCACGACCAGGAGGAGGAATGACCATGCGCTTGGCCACGCTGGCGCCGCTCGTCATCGCGGGCGCCCTGCCGTTCGCCCGCCCCGCGGCGGCCCAGGGTGAGTTCCACTGGAAGGGCCAGCTTGCCGCGGGCAAGACGATCGAGATCAAGGGCGTGAACGGTGATGTCAGCGCCGTGGCGGGCTCGGGCGAGGTCGAGGTAACGGCCGTGAAGCATGCGCACCGCAGCGACCCGGACGAGGTGAAGATCGAGGTCGTGCAGCACGAGGATGGGGTCACCATCTGCGCAGTGTACCCGAGCGACGGCGCGCGCGAGAACACCTGCGAGACGGGCGAGCACGGTCACATGAGCACGCATGACAACGACGTGAGAGTGAACTTCACCGTCCGGGTGCCGGCGGGCGTGCGATTCGCCGGCCATACCGTCAACGGCGAGGTGGAGGCGGCCAACCTGTCGGGCGACGTGGAAGCGCACAGCGTGAACGGCAGCATTCGGGTGTCCACGTCCGGCAGCGCGGAGGCCTCGACGGTGAACGGATCGATCACGGCGTCGATGGGCCGCGCCCAATGGACCGACGCGCTCGAATTCCATACGGTGAACGGCGGGATCACCCTCGACCTGCCTGCCAACGTGTCGACGGAGGTGCGCGCCAGCACGGTGAACGGCGACATCGAGACCGACTTCCCGCTCATGGTCACTGGTCGCCTGGGACCCCGCCGCGTGACGGGCACGATCGGCAGCGGCGGCCGGCGGTTAGCGCTCGAGACGGTGAACGGGAGCATCAGGCTGAGAAAGAGTTCGTGAATGCGGAGTGCGGAATGCGGAGTGCGGAATGGCAGGACGACCGTCGTGGTGCACGACGCGCGCCTCACTATTCCGCATTCCGCATTCCGCATTCCGCATTGATTCGCCCCTCCCCGCAACAACGCGGTACCTAATCCGAGCCGCTCCGGCCCCAGGTTAGTCACGTCCGAACCAGGGGTCCCGTGGTGCTGCGGGAGCTTCTCAGCCGTACCGAGCAGATCGATGATCTTCGCCACCTCTTTGGGGCGCTCGGGTTTCAAGCGGCGTGGGAGCACGTGCCGCCCGGGCCCTGGCTCGGCACCGCGCCGGCGGAGGCCGCCGGCGTCGTGCGGGCGGCGCTGGTGGCGCGCCACGACGCGTTCCGCGTCTTCGCGCTCGAGGCGCGTGATCCCGAGCGCGCGGTGCGGGCGGCAGCGCAGCGGCTCGCGGCGCAGGCCGAGCGGGGCCTCGCGTGCGCCCTGGGCGCCGCGCCGCGGCGGCTGTTGTGCGCGGGCTGGCGCGCCGCCGCTCGCGGGCCCGTCATTCGCGTTGCCGCTATCCCCCTGGAACGGCCGCTCGGCAGCTCGCTCGAGACGCTGGAGCGCTTCAGCCCGCGGCCACGCGAGACGGCGCTGGCCCTCAGCCTGCGTGTGGGTGAAGCGCTCGCGAGCGAGGCCGTCACACCCCGTTTCTTCCGGGCGTTCCGCGCCACGCTCGAACGCCTCACCGATCGGCTGACGGCACCGCGCAGCCGGACGGAGCGTCACGCCCTCGCGCTGACCACCTTCACACGCGTGCTGTTCCTCTACTTCGTCCAGGGGAAAGGATGGCTGGACGGGGACCGCCGCTACCTGATCCGCCGGTTCGACGACTGCGTCGCCGCCCGGCGGCCGTTTCACCGCCGGGTACTCGACCCGCTGTGCTTCGGAGCGCTCAACCGCCCCGCCGCAGAGCGCTCCGGCGCGGCCCGCGCGCTCGGCCGTCTGCCGTTTCTGAACGGCGGCCTGTTCGAGCCCACGGCCCTGGAGCGGCGCCACGGCGCCGCGCGGTGGAGCAACAGCGACTGGCGCGACGCGTTCGACCACCTGCTCGAGCGGTTCCACTTTTCGGCGCGCGAAACGGAGGACGGCGACGCCGTCGCTCCCGACATGCTGGGCCGGGTGTTCGAGGGTGTGATGGATCCGGCCGAGCGGCGCGCCAGCGGCAGCTACTACACGCCGGCCGCGCTGGTGCGGGAGATCGTACGCGCCGGGCTCGAGGCGGTGCTCGTCCACCGGGTGGGGCTCGCCCCGCCCGCCGCCGAGCGGTGGATCCATCGCGGCGAGCCACCGGAGCGGTCGCCCGACCTGCGGCACCTCAGCGTGCTCGATCCGGCGGTGGGGTCGGGAGCGTTTTTGCTGGGCGCGCTCGAAGAGCTCACCCGGCTGCGCTGCACGGGGGGCGAGGGGCCCGCGTGCGCGGTACGGCGCGACGTGCTGGCGCATTCGCTGTTCGGGGTGGACCTGAGCCTCACCGCGGTACGGCTCGCCGAGCTGCGGCTGTGGCTCGCGCTGATCGCGGACGCGAGCGCCGAGCCGAACGACCGGGAGCTCACCGGCATCGCGCCGCTGCCGAACCTGGACGGGCACGTGCGCCAGGGAGACGCGCTCGTCGACCCGCTCACGCTCGCCCGGGCGCTCGGCGGCGGACCCGCGCCCGCGGCTCCGACGCCCGAGCTCGAGCGTCTGACGAGCGCCCGGCGCAAGCTGTTCGGCCTGGCGGGTCCGGCGAAGCGGGAGGCGCTCGCCGGCCTGGCCCGCGCCGAGGCGGCGCTCGCCCGGGATCTGTTCCGGACAGGGGTGGCGGCACTGGAGCGGCGCGTGGCCGAGCTGATCGCGGCGGCAAAGGACCGCGACCTGTTCGGGCGGCGGCGGGGGCTCACGGGGGACGAGCGGGCCCTGCTGCGGCGGCTGCGCGCGAGCCGGCGCGAGCTGCGGGCTGCGTCGGCGCGGCTCGAGCGCGAGGGCGGCGCGCCGTTCTTCGCGTTCGAGTCACACTTCGGCGATGTGCTGGCGCGGGGCGGATTCGACCTCGTGGCGGGGAATCCGCCATGGGTGCGCGGGGAGCGGGTTCCCCTGCGGGTGCGAGAAGCGCTGGCGACGCGGTACGCCACGTGGCGGCCGGCACGGGGCCGGGGGTTCGCCCATCTGCCGGATCTCGCCGTCGCGTTCGTGGAGCGCGCACTCGAGCTGGCTGCCCCGGGCGGCACCGCCGCCCTGCTCGTTCCCGCCAAGCTGGCGTCGAGCGGCTACGCGGCGCCGCTGCGCCGGCGGCTGGCGGAAGGCGCCCGCGTCGAGCGCGTGGCGGTGATGCCGGCGGCGGGGAGTGCGTTCGCGGCGGCCGTCTATCCCATGGTGCTCGTCACCACGCGGGCCGAGCCGACGGGGCGCGAGCAGGTCGCCACGGCACTCGGGGCGAGGAGCGCGACGCCCCTGATCCCGCAGCGCGCCCTCGCGGGCGACGGCCCCTGGATCCTGGCGCGCGACGCGATGCGCGTCGCCCGCCACCTCGCGGCGTGGTGTGCGCGCGTGGGCGAGCGCTGGCGGCCGCGGCTCGGCGTGAAGACCGGCGCGGACGAGGTCTTCCTGAGCGCCCAACCCGGTCCGGCGACCCGCCCCGCGGTCCGGGGCCGCGACTTGGAGCCGTGGCGCGCCACGCCGCGCATTCACCTGCTCTGGACCCACGCGCCCGACGGGCGGCCGCTCGCCCGCCTGCCACCCGATCTTGCCGCGGCGCTCGCACCCCACCTCGAGCGGCTGGGGCGCCGCAGCGATTGCCGCGCCGGACCGGCCTGGCAGCTGTTCCGCACCGCTCTCGCCTACGCCCCGTGCCGCGTGATCTGGCCCGACTTCGCGCGCCGGCTCGCGGCCGTGGTGCCCGACCCGGGTATCGTGCCGCTCAACACCGTATACGGGATCGCCACCCGCGAGCCGGACGACGCCTACGCGCTGGCGGCGCTCTTCAACTCGCGCTGGCTCACGGCGCTGGCGCGACTGCAGGCCGATCCGGCGCGCGGCGGGTTCCGGCGCTTCAACGCCCGTGTGGTGCGCGGGCTGCCGCTTCCGCCCATGAGTCCGCCGGTGTGGCGCGCGCTGGCCGACCAGGGGCGGCGCGGCGAATCCGACGACGCCGCCATCGCAGACCTGTACCAGCTCGATGCCGCCGACCGCCGTGCGCTGGCAGCCGCCCCGGATCCTCTCTGAGCACCTCGCGCCGCTCCCGGAGCCGCTCGCCTGCCTGCTCGCACCGGGGCCGATCGAGGCGCCGGCGGCGGTCGCGACGCTCGGGGCGCGGGCGCTGCTCGACCTGGCGCCGCTCGCATCGGAAGGGCGGACGCCGTGGCCGACGTGGCTCGCCCCACACCAGGTCCCCGCCGCCGAGCGGCTGTGCGCCCTGCTGGCGCGCTACGGCGGCGCACTGCTCGCGGACGCACCGGGCCTCGGCAAGTCGTACGTCGCCCTGGCCGTAGCCCTCGCCGTGCGACGGCCATTCGCGCTGGTGGTGCCAGCGGTACTGGTGGACCAGTGGCGCGCCCTGCTCGCGCGGTTCGACACCAACGCCCCGATAATTACCCACGAATCCCTCAGCGCAACTCCTCGCCGCCCATTGCCGCCCTCTGCCGCCCTCTGCCGCCTGTTTCTCGTCGACGAGGCCCATCGCTTCCGCAACCCCGACGCCAATCGTTACCGTGCGCTGGCGCGGCTCGTGGTGGGCGCGCGGGTGCTGCTCGTCACCGCCACACCCGTCCATAATCGCGTCGGCGACCTGTGCCACCTGCTGCGGCTGTTCCTGCGCGACCACGAGCTCACGGCCCTGGGCGTCCCCTCGCTGCGCGGCGCGGCGCGCGGCGACGCGGACGCGGACCCCACCGCGCTCGCGGCCGCCGCCGCCCGCTTGTGTGTGTCCCGCTCGCGCGAGCGGGCGCGGACGGGCTGGAGCGCGGGCCCGGTCGCACTCTCGTTCCCGGCACGCGGCAACGGGGCGGCGGTGCGGCTCGGCGCGGCGCCCGACGCGCTGCTCGAGCGGCTCGTCGCCGGCATCGCCCGGCTCGACTCGGGCGGCGCAGCGGCGGCCCTGTTCCGGCTGCTGCTGCTGTCGCAGCTCGCTTCGAGTATCCCCGCGCTGCGCGCCAGCCTGGCGCGATACCGGGCGTGGCTCGAGCTGGCCCGCGCCGCCACGGCCGACGGACGCGCACTCACGCGACCGGACTTCCAACGGCTGTTCCCCGCCGGGCAAGACGATCTGCAGCTCGCGCTCTTCCCCCTGCTCTTGCCGGCCGGGAAGACGGCGGTGAGCGACGCGGATCGCGACACGGTGCGACGGCTGTGCGAGCTCGCGGTGCCCGGCCCCGACCCGAAGGCCGAGGCCCTGGAGCGGATCCTCGCCGAGTGCGGCGGGAAGACGATCGTGTTCGTGCAACCTCGAGCCACCGTCCGGCACCTGTTCCGCCGCCTGCACCGGCACCGCGTGGCCGCGGTGATGGGAGACCGGGGATGGTTCGGCACGGAGCGCGCGAGCCGGGCCGCCGTGTTGCGCGCGTTCGCGCCGCTGGCGCAGGGCGGCCCTGGGCCCACCGCCGCACTCGCGACCGACGTCTTGCTCGCGACCGACATGCTGAGCGAAGGGCTGAACCTGCAGGACGCCGTGCGGGTGATCCATTACGACGTCCCGTGGAGTCCCGCCCGCCTGGCGCAACGCGTGGGCCGGATCGATCGCGCCGGCTCGCCGCACGCGCACATCGAAACCGTGACGTTCCTGCCGCCGCCGGCGCTCGCCGGTGCGCTCGCGATCGAGCGCCGCTGGCTCGCCAAGGCGCGGGCGCAGGCGCGCACCGGTACCGCACAGATCGAGCTGGCGCAGGGCGGCAGCGCCGCCGCGTTCGACTGGTGCGACCGCCTGCAGCAGCTCGCCGGACGCGCCGGCTGGCCCGCCGCGCGCGGCGGCTGCGCCGCCGTCGCCGCCGCGGAGCGGGCGGTGGTCCTCGTGGTGCGGCTCGCCGGCCAGGTGGAAGCGGTGGTGGTGACGGCCGAGGACGTCCGGGCCGATCCGGCGGGCGCCACCGCGCTGCTCGAGCGCGCCGCCGGCTCCCCAGCCGTGCCGCTCGATCGCGCCGCGCTCGAGCTGGCGATCCGGCGAGGCGCCCCGCTCGTCCGCAGCCGACTCGACGCGATCGAGCGGGCCCGCTGGCGCGCCGCCGACCGCGACCGGCTGACGCGGCGGCTCGTCCCCTGGGTGCTCGCGGCCGCGCGCCGCGCCGCCGCCCGGCGCCGCCACCGCGAGCTCGCCCGCCTCGATGCGCTGGTGTCGCGGCTCGCCCTCGGGATGACGGCCGGAGAGGAGGTCCTGCTGGACGAGCTGCTCGGGCGCCGCGCGCCGCTGACCGTGCGGGACGTGCTGGCGTGGCACGAGCGGCTGCCGCCGCCCGCGGGCGTACCGGATCCTCCCGCGGTTCGGTTAGAAGCGGCGCTCGTGCTCGGCTGAGCGCTCACTCGTGATGAAGCAGTAGCTCCTCGTAGTCGAGCTCGCGCTGCACGCGTCGCATCACCGCGTCGCCGATGGTGCCCTCGTCCCGCAGCCGCAGCAGCTCCCGCCGCTCCGCCGCGAGCAGCTCGCGCGCGAGCCGCAGGTGGGCTGCGGACTTGGCCTCGAGTGGACCGTCCACCGCGCCGTCGGCGTGGCCCCGCAGGTGGCGGGCGCGATAGCGGTAGCGGTCGCGCGTGTGGGCCAACGCGTCGGGATGCATCCACGACTCCTGGCTGAGCGCCTCGAGCCGCGCCAGCGCCGCCTCCGCCGTGCCCAACCGGGCGGCGATCTCTTCCCGCTCATCCTGCTCGCCGGTCTCACGCACGCCGAGCCACCGCAACAGAAGCGCGAGCGTGAATCCCTGACCCAGGAGCGTCACGAGGATGACGGCGAAGGTGATCGCGATGATCACATCGCGCCCAGGAAACGGCGTGCCGGCGGCGGTCATGGTGGGAATCGCGGCGGCGAGCACCAGCGAGTCGGCGCCCCTGAGACCGGCCCAAGAAACGAGCACCGGCAGCTGCCACGGGGGCGACGGGTCGCGCTGGCGCACGCGCGCGCTGAGCCACCGGGGCAGGTAGGTCGCGGGGAACACCCACACGAAGCGCGCGACGATCACCGTCGCGCTCACCAGGACCGCTCCCCACGCCAGGTCCCGGGCGAACGGACCGCTCCAGCCTCCGAGGATGGGACGCAGCGCCAGCCCGGTGATGATGAAGATGAGCCCCTCGAGCACGAACACGACGACGTCCCACATGCCGGAGTTCTGCACGCGCGTGTCGGCGGCCACCACTCGCGGGCCGACGCGCCCGAGGTAGAGCCCCGTCGCCACGACGGCCAGGATCCCGGACACACCGAGATGCTCGGCGGGGAGGTAGGCCGCGTAGCCCGTCAGGAGGGAGATGGTGTTCTCGACCTCGGGGTCGTGGATGTGACGCCGCAGCTCCGCCAGGAGCCGGGCGACGGCGAGGCCGACGACGATGCCGCCGGCCCCCACGTAGAGAAACCGCAGGCTCGCCCCCGGAAGGGAGAACGCGCCCGTCACCGCGGCGGCGACCGCCATGCGATACGCCACGATCGCGGCCGCATCGTTGATCATGCTCTCGCCCTCGAGGATGATCACCAGGCGCCGCGGCAGCGGCAGCCGGCGCAGGAACGCGGTAGCGGCGGCGACGTCCGGGGGAGACACCACGGCGCCGAGCACGAAGGCGGACGCCCACGGCAGGCCCGGAATCGCCAGGTGCGCGATCCAGGCAACCGTCACCGTGACGAACAAGACGTGTCCCACGCCGAGCAGCAGGATGGGCCGCAGGTTGGCGCGCACGTCGCGGTAGGACGCGAGGAGGGAGGCGCGGTACAGGAGCGGCGGAATGAACACGAGAAAGACGAGCTGGGGATCGAACTGCACCACCGGCAACCCGGGGAGCACCGCCACCAGCACGCCGCCCGCCACGAGCAGGGCGGGCGTGGGGATGTCGAGGCGACGCGCCACCAGCGCCAGGAAGGTGACGCCCACGAGCAGCGCGAGAACGGTCTCGAAGTTGTGCATGGGGTTTTGGGTCTCTCAAAGCTACCTTCCGGCGTGGCGCTCACCACGTTCCTGTTCGACCTGGACGGCACGCTCATCGACTCGATCGAGCTGATCCTGCGGTCGTACCGCCATACCATGCGGACGCACCGCGGCCAAGAGCCCTTGGACGACGTCTGGATGGAGGGGCTGGGCACGCCGCTGTGGGTGCAGTTCCGTCGCTTCACGGAAGACCCGGCCGAAATCGACGCGATGGTCGCCACCTATCGCGCGTACAACCTGGCGCACCACGACGAGCTGGTCCGTCCCTACGAGGGCGTCGTCGAGGCGGTACGGGCCCTGAAGCGACGGGGCCGCCCGCTCGGCCTCGTGACCAGCAAGATGCGGAGCGGGGCGATGCGGGGACTGGTGCGCGCGTCGCTCGAGGACGCGTTCGATGTGGTCGTGGGCGCGGACGACGTCACGCACCCCAAGCCTCATCCCGAGCCGGTGCAGGTGGCGCTCGAGCGACTGGGCGCTTCCGCGAGCGGAGCCGTGTTCGTCGGCGACTCGCGCCACGATCTGGTCTCGGGCCGGGCCGCCGGCGTCAAGACGGCCGCCGCGCTGTGGGGACCGTTCGACCGCTCTCACCTGGCGGACCTCGAGCCCGATTACTGGCTGGAACGGCCCGCGGACCTCGCCGCAATAGATTGATTTCCGAGTTATTGTAGGGGCGCAGCATGTCGCGCCCCTACATCGACACACGACGGCCCCGACCGAAGGATCGACGCCTTGGGCTTTGTTCCATTCGAATTGGAGCGCTGGCAGAGCACCTGGGAGAACCGGGTGCGCTACAACCTGTCGGAGTCGGGCGTGCATCCCCTCTCGATCCGCCAGCTGCTCGACCTCGCGGGAGCATCCTGCGATCCCCTGCTCGACGTGCGGCTCGGCTACAGCCAGTCGAACGGCACCGACCTGTTGCGGAGCCGGATCGCCGCGCTCTACGTCGGGGTGTCGCCCGAGCAGATTCTGGTGACGAGCGGCAGCGCGGAGGCGAACTTCGTGGTGTGCTGGCGGCTGATCGAGCCGGGCGACCACGTCGCCGTCATGCTGCCGAACTACCGGCAGACGTGGGGGCTGGCCCAGAACTTCGGCGCCCGGGTGCGGGGCTTCGCGCTGCGCGCCGAGGCCGGGTGGGAGCCGACCGCCGACGAAGTGCGCAGCGCGATCGCGCCGGGCACGAAGCTGGTCGTCGTCACCAACCCACACAACCCGACGGGCCACGTACTCTCGGACGACATGCGACGGCTCATCGTGGCGCGCGCCGCGCAAGTCGGCGCCTGGCTCCTGGCGGACGAGGTGTACCAGGGCGCGGAGCGGGACGGGACTACGACCGCGTCGTTGTGGGGCAGCTACGAGCGCGTGATCGTCGTGAACGGGCTGTCCAAGGCGTACGGCTTGCCGGGCCTGCGCATCGGCTGGGTGGTGGGACCGCCGGGGTTCTCCGTCGAGGCGTGGGCCCGCCACGACTATACGACCATCGGGCCGGCGGGCGCGAGCGATCACCTCGCCGCCGTGGCGCTCGAGCCGCGGGTGCGCGAAAAAGTGCTCGCGCGCACGCGCGCCATCCTCCGGTCCAACTACCCGGTCATCGAGCGGTGGCTGAAACGCTTCGGTGACACGTTCAGCTGGCACCCGCCGCAGGCGGGCGCGATCTGCCTGGTGAAGTACCGTCAGGGGATCAGCGCCCTCGACCTGGTGGAGCGGATGCGGGCCGAGCACAGCGTGCTGCTCGTGCCGGGGGAACATTTCGGCCTGCCGCAGCACATCCGATTCGGGTTCGGCGAGGAGCTGCACCACTTCGAGGCGGCGCTCGCGGAGACGGAGCGGGGCCTGAAGCGCGTCTTCGCAGACTGATATGAAGGTCGTGCCGCTCGAGGCGTTCCGGGACAAGGTCTCGTTCGGCGTGGCGGTCGACGCGGTGGAGCGGAGCTTCCGGGCGCTCGCGCTGGGAGAGGCGGCGCTCCCCGACCCGATGGTGATGGAGCTCCCGGCGGAGCGGGCGGAAGTGCACGTGAAGGGGGCGCATCTCAAGGGTGCGCGCCATATCGTGCTCAAGGTGGCGACCGGCTTCTACGAGAACCGCGCCCGCGGCCTCCCATCCGGCGACGGCCTGTTCCTGCTACTCGACGCGCGGACGGGGGTGCCGGCAGTGCTGCTGGAAGAGCACGGCTACCTCACGGACTTCCGCACCGCCGCCGCCGTGGCGCTCACACTCAAGTATCTCGCGCCCAGGGACGCGCACGAGGCTCTGCTCGTGGGCGCGGGCGCCCTGGCCCGGCTCACGGCGCGCGCCATGCTGGCTCAGATGCCGCTCGCCCGGCTCACGCTGTGGAATCGCACGCCCGAGCGCGCCGGACAGCTCGCCCGCGAGCTCGCCCAGGTGGTGGAAACCGGCATCGCGCCCGCGCTCGAGAGCGCTGTGCGCGACTCCCGCGTGATCGTGACCGCGACCGCCAGCACGACCCCGCTGATCATGGCGTCTTGGGTGGCACCCGGGACGCACGTCACCTCGGTGGGGACCGGGAGCCCCGAGAAGATCGAGCTCGAGCCGGCGCTCTTGGCGCGGGCCGACAAGCTCGTGGCCGATCGCGTGTTCCAGACGCAGCGCTACGGCAACCTGCACCACGCCATCGCGGCGGGTGTCGTCACGCGCAAGCAGGTTTACGCGGAGCTGGGTGATCTGGCGGCGGGGCGGCGCCCCGGGCGCGAGCGCCCGGACGAGATCACCGTGGCCGACCTGACCGGCGTGGGCGTCCAGGACGCCGCGATCGCGCAGGCGGTGGTGGACGTGTTGGGGCTGTGAGTTTCTGTCAGAACGCTGTCAGTAACCGCACTCGCCGAACGGCCGTTTTGGGGCTATCCATTTCTCGTATTCGCCCCCGGTGGGAGGGTAACGTTACGAAACGCCCATGGGTCGTGCTCGCCGCCGCCGTGTGCGTCGGCGCCCCCGCGCGGCTCGCCGCGCAGGGGTCCGCACGGTACACCCCCGCGGACGTGCACTTCATGTCCGGCATGATCCAGCACCACGCGCAGGCGGTGCTGATGGCCGGCTGGGCGCCGACGCACGGCGCGAGTGCGGCGTTGCGCGCGCTGTGCGAGCGGATCGTGGTGGGCCAGCGTGACGAGATCGTGCTGATGCGGCGCTGGCTCGACGACCGTCACGAGCCCGTCCCGCAAGCCGACCCATCGCAGATGATGATGCCGGGGATGGATTCCTCGATGCTGATGCCGGGGATGTTGACCGCCGCCGAGCTGGAGCGGCTGGACCAGGCCCGCGGCCGGGAGTTCGATCGGCTGTTCCTGCAACGCATGATCCGGCATCACCAGGGCGCCATCACCATGGTGAATCAGCTGTTCGCCTCGCGCGGTGCCGGAGAAGAAGAACCGGTGTTCCGCTTCGCCGCCAACGTATTCGCCGACCAGACCACGGAGATCGAGCGCATGCAGCGCATGCTCGCCGATTTCCTGCTCGCTGCACCCTAGCCCTCACCTTCACCGGACCATACCATGAACCGTCGACTGCGCGCGCTCGCTCGTGTCATCGGAGGCCTCTGTCTCACCGCGTGCGCCTCGTCGGGCGGTGCCAACCTGTCGACTGTCCCTCCCAGTCCGGACCCACGCGTGGGGCTGCGCGCCGGCGCCGTGCGCTTCGACACTGCCAACCGTCGCGTGTTGGAAGTGACCGCCGCCGCGCAGGCGGCCTGGAATCTCCGGTTGATCGTGAACCGGCCTGCATCGGAGAAGTTCGTCGGTGTCACGAACTCGGACCTCGCGTTTTTCAAGAACTACGTGATTCAGGGGAATTACAACGGGTTTCAAGTGTGGGACATCACGAACCCCGCGGCGCCGGTGCTGAAGGTGGGATATCTCTGTCCCGCGTCGCAGAGTGACGTGTCGGTCTACCAGAACCTACTGTTCGTGTCCGGCGAGGGGATGGGAGGCCGTCTCGACTGTGGCACCGAAGGCGTGCACGACTCGGTCAGTGCGGTGCGGCTGCGCGGCCTCCGGATCTTCGACATCTCCGACATCGCGAACCCGAAGTACATCGCCAACGTGCAAACGTGCCGCGGCTCGCACACGCACTCCGTGGTGACCGATCCCAACGACCCGGCCAACGTCTACGTGTACATCTCGGGCGCCGCCCCGGTGCGCTCGCCCACCGAGCTCCCGGGCTGTGTGGCGGCGTCGCCGGATTCGAACCCCAACAGCGCCCGTTTCCGGATCGAGGTCATCAAGGTGCCGCTCGCCGCCCCGCAGCAGGCGGCGATCGTGAGCTCGCCCCGCATCTTTGATTCGCTCACCGCGCCCGCGACGCACGCCGAGGCGCCGGAAGACGTCGCGCGGGCGGCCACGGCGGCCGCCGAGGCGCGCGCCAAGGGCGGCTACACGGCTGCGGTGAACGGCCTGGAATACGTGCTGGGGCCGGGGTTCATCAATCCGATGCTCGACAGCGTCGTCAAGGCGCGTCACGGCACCGGGGCAGCCACCGCCGCCGATAGCGCCGCGCTGCGCGGCGCGATCCAGGGCATCGTCGACGTGATCGTGGGGGCGCCCAAGCCGGGAACGCCGAACACGGCGCGCCCGGGGCCCGAGCAGTGCCACGACATCACGGCGTACCCGGCGATCGGGCTGGCGGGCGGGGCGTGCGCCGGCTATGGGTTGCTGCTCGACATCCATGACGTGGCGCACCCTAGGCGCATCGGGGCGGTGTCAGACTCGAACTTCTCGTACTGGCACTCGGCGACGTTCAACAACGACGGCACCAAGCTGCTCTTCACCGACGAATGGGGCGGCGGCGGCGGACCCAAGTGCCGCGCGACAGATAGGCACGAGTGGGGCGCGGACGCGATCTTCACGCTGGACGACAAGCGGATGACGTTCCGGAGCTACTACAAACTGCCGGCGCCACAGACCGAGCTCGAGAATTGCGTCGCTCACAATGGCTCGCTCATCCCGATCCCCGGGCGGGACATCATGGCGCAGTCGTGGTACCAGGGCGGCGTTTCGGTGTTCGATTGGACCGACCCGTCGCATCCCACGGAGATCGCGTTCTTCGATCGCGGGCCGATGGACGGTACCAAGCCGGTCGGCGCGGGATCGTGGTCGGCGTACTGGTACAACGGACACATCTACAGCTCCGAGATCGCGCGCGGGCTCGATGTGCTGGATCTCGTGCCGAGCGGGTTCCTCTCGAAGAACGAGATCGAAGCCGCGCAGCTGGTGCACTGGGACTACTTCAATACGCAAGACCAGCCGCGCATCGTCTGGCCGGCGAGCTTCGTCGTGGCCGGGGCGTACGTGGACCAACTGGCCCGGTCCAACGGGTTGGCCCCCGAGCGGCTCGCCGCCGTGAGGCAGGCGCTCGATCGGGCGCAAAAGCTCTCCGGGGCCGAGCGACGGAACGCGCTGACGCAGCTGGCCACGCAGCTCGGCGGGGACGCAGCGGGCGCCCCCGATGCGGCCAAGGTCCGGACCCTGGCCGCGGCGGTCACCGACCTCGCCAATGCACAACCCTGAACCAGGCTAGACCAGCGCCCGCAGCACGACGTACATCAACCCCGCGATCCCCGCCGACGCGGGGATCGTGAGGACCCAGGCCCACACGATCCGCCCCGCCACACCCCAGCGCACGGCCGAGAGGCGGTGCGCGGCGCCCACGCCCGAAATGGCGCCGGTGATCGTATGCGTGGTGCTGACCGGAATGCCGAAGTGGGAGGCGATGAACAGCGTGATGGCGCCGCTCGTCTCGGCGCAGAAGCCGCCGAACGGCGTGAGCTTGGTGAGGCGCTGACCCATGGTCTTGACGATGCGCCAGCCGCCCGTCACCGTGCCCAGCCCCATCGCCGCGCCGCACGCCACCACCACCCAGGCAGGCACACTGTTGGGATCGGTCAGGTGCAAGGGAGACGCCGCGAGGGACCCGGTCCCGAACAGCTGCTGCTCCGCCACCAGCAGGCCCACGATGATGCCCATGGTTTTCTGCGCGTCGTTGGATCCGTGCCCGAGCGAATACGCGGCGGCCGAGCCGATCTGGAGCACGCGAAACGCGCGGTCCACCCTACGCGGGAGCGAGCGTCGCAGTGCCCACGACAAGGCCACCGTCAGCGCCAACGCCAGCACCAGTCCCATCAACGGTGCCACCACGATGAAGACGAGGGTCGAGATCCACTTGCCGGGGAACAGCAGCGCGGTGAAGCCCGCCTTCGCCACCGCGGCGCCTGCGTAGCCGCCGATCAGGGCGTGTGAAGAGGACGTGGGCAGCCCGAGCCACCAGGTGATGAGGTCCCAGGTGATGGCGCCCGCGAGCCCCGCCAAGATCACGGTGGCGTCCACGGCGGCCAGGTCCACGAGCCCCTTGCCCATCGTCTTGGCCACCGCCGTCCCGAACAGGAACACCGCGATGAAGTTGAATGCCGCGGCCCATACCACGGCGGCGGACGGCGACAATACGCGCGTCGACACCACGGTGGCGATGGAGTTCGCCGCGTCGTGGAACCCGTTGATGAAATCGAAGCACAGTGCGACACCGACGATGGCGACGACGAACCAGGCGGACGCGTGCATCACGCGTGCTTGATGGTGATGGACTCGAGGTCGTTGGCGACGTCTTCCGACTCGTCGAGCGTGCGCTCGAGGTTGTCGTAGATCTCCTTCCACTTGATCACTTCGAGGGCGTCCCGCTCGGTCTCGAACATCCGGCCGAGGGCCTCGTGGTAGAGCGCGTCGCCCTCTTCCTCGAGCTTCTTGGCCTCGATGCAGAACCGCATCACATCGTCGCCTTTTTTCAACCGGCCGACGCCTTCGGCAAGCACGCCCACCATACGCTGGATTACCTCGGTGAGCTGGTTCACGCCGCGCGGCGCGGGACCGAGATGGAAGATCTGGGAGCGCCGCGCGATGCCGTCGATCACGTCCATCACGTCGTCCAGGTCGGAGGCGAGCTGATGGATGTCCTCCCGGTCGAGCGGCGTGATGAAGGTGCGGTCCAACCGGTTCACCACCTCGTGGGTGACCTGGTCGGCCTCGTGCTCGAGCCGTTTGATCGCCTCGACGTGTGCGATGCGACGCTCGGGGGGCGCGGTGAAGAGGTCGCGCAGATGCTGGGCCGCCTCTTTGGTCCGCGTGGCCACCGCGACGAACAGGTCGAAGAACTCTTCTTCCCGGGGCAACAGGCGCACGGCAGTGTCTCTCGTGTAAAGGGGGGGGAGCTCGTCGCCACCCAACATAGCGGCCTCACGCGGGAGCCACTAGGTTACCTCGCCAATGGCCACCACCCAGCAACCGCAGGTCGACTTCGTCAAGGCGATCTCCCGACTCGACGCCACGGCGCTGGTCGTCGGGTCGATGATCGGGTCGGGCATTTTCATCGTCTCCGCGGAGATCCTCCGCGAAGTGCACGCTCCCGGCCTGCTGCTCGTCGTCTGGGCCGCATCGGGCGTGGTCACGCTGATGGGCGCGCTGTCGTACGGGGAGCTCGCGGCCATGTTCCCCAAGGCGGGTGGACAGTACGTCTACCTGCGCGAGGGGATCTCGCCGCTGTTCGGCTACTTGTACGGCTGGACGCTGTTCGTCGTGATCCAGACCGGCACCATCGCCGCCGTGGCGGTCGCGTTCGCGCGGTTCACGGCGGTGTTCTGGCCCGGGCTCTCCCCCGACGTGTTCCTCGGCTCCACGGTCCACTTTCCCCAGCCGATCGGCGACGTCGCCGTCGGCCTCTCGCCCCAGCGCCTCCTCGCGGTGCTGTCCGTAGCCCTGCTCACCTGGATCAACGTGCGCGGCGTGCGCACGGCGGCCCTGATTCAGACGTCGCTCACCGCCGTCAAGACCGCCGCGCTGGCCGCGCTGATTCTGCTGGGACTCACCGTCGGCCGGCACGCCGAGGCGATCGCGGCCAACTTCGGCGGCAACTTCTGGGCCACGGGCGGCGTGGCCGTCGGACTCGGCGCGGTGGGCGCCGCCATGGTCGGCTCGCTGTTTTCGATGGATGCCTGGAACAACGTCGGCTTCGCCGGGAGCGAGCTGACGCAGCCCGAGCGAGACCTGCCGGTCGCGATGGGGGCGGGCGTTTTGATCGTGACGGTCCTGTACCTGCTCGCGAACGTGGCGTACCTGAACGTACTGCCGGCCGCCGCCATCGCGACCGCGCCGCAGGATCGCGTCGGCACGGCGGCGCTGCAGGCGATCCTCGGGCAGCCGGGACTCAAGCTGATGGCCGCGGCCATCATGATCTCGACGTTCGGCTGCAACAACGGCCTCATCCTGTCCGGTGCGCGCGTCTACTACGCCATGGCGCGCGACGACCTGTTCTTCAAGTCCGCGGGCGTCTTGCACCCGCGCTACAAGACGCCCGCCGTCGCGCTGGTGGTCCAGGCCGTGTGGACCAGCGTGCTGTGCCTGTCGGGCACGTACACCCAGCTCCTGAACTTCGTGATCTTCGCCGCGCTGGTGTTCTACATGCTGACGGCGGTGGGGCTGTTCGCGCTGCGCGTCAAGCGGCCGGCGGCGGCACGGCCGGTCCGCACGCCCGGATACCCGTGGCTCCCGGCCCTGTATGTGATCGCCACCGGGGTGATCGCCGTGGACCTGCTGACCCAGGACGCCACGCGCACGTACAGCTTCCTGGGCCTGGGATTGGTGCTGATCGGCGTGCCGGTCTACTTCGCGTGGCGCGCGATGGTCAGGCGCGCGGCGTGAAGCGGGGATAGTCGCCCAGCACGATCACCACCGCGCCCTGCGCTTCGAGATCGCGGATGGCGCCCGCCATCGCGGGGTCCGCCGCGCGCGCTTCGATGTCCAGATAGAAGAGATACTCCCACGGCGTGGTGCGGTCGGGTCGGCTCTCGAGCTTGGTCAGGTTGAGCCCGGCGGCGGCGAGCGGCGCGAGCGCGCGGGCCAGCGTGCCCGGCCGGTGCGGCAGCTTGAGCAGCAGTGTCGTTTTCGCCGGCACGCCGGGCGGCGGCGACGCCGGCTCCGCCGCCACCAGCAAGAAGCGCGTCTGGTTGTGCGGCTCGTCCTCAATCCGCTCCGCCATGATCGTCAAGCCGTAGCGCTGAGCCGCGAGCGCACCCGCGATCGCCGCGAGTGAGCGGTCGCCCTGCCGCGCCACCTCGGCCGCCGCACCCGCCGTGTCGTAAAACGCCACCACCTCCACCCCAAGGAGCTCGCGCAGGAACCGCTCGCACTGCGCCAGCGCCACCGGATGCGACAACACACGCCGCAGCGCGGCACGCGAGGCGCCCGGCAGACCGAGCAGACAGTGATGCACCGAGCTCACCACCTCGCCCACGATCGCGAGACCCGACTCAGCGATGAGATCGAAGTTCGTGGCGATCGAGCCGACCAGCGAGTTCTCGATCGGCAGGAGCCCGAGATCGGCCCGACCTTGGACCACCGCCTCGGCGACGTCCCGGAACTCGCGATAGGGCTGCGACTGCGCGTGCGGCTCGAGCAGGAAGAGCGCTTGCTCAGAGTATGCGCCAGGCTCCCCCTGAAATGCTATCCGCTTGTTTTCCATTGGCTTACACTAATGGCTGCGGGCTCTTGCCGTAAGATTGCCGGCCGATCATATTGCCGGCTCATGACCCGAACAAACACCGAAGCCACGCCTTCGCCCGCGCCCCCGCCCTGTCCAGACTGCGGCGCCGGGACCGTGCGGCAGTCCGGGTGTCTGGTATGCGTGCAATGCGGGTGGGCGCGATGCGGCTGACGCAGCTGCCGCTGTTACCGTCCGGCAGTCCGCCGGTCCCCCCGACCGCGCTTGCGGTTCTCGACGAGCGGCTGCGCGGGACCAAGTTCGTTTCCCTCACGCCCCGCTCCCTGCTCAACTCACCGCAGCAAACGGGCGTGGATTTCTGGTCGCTCAACCCTTTCGTCGGCTGCGAGTTCGGCTGCACCTACTGTTACGCGCGCTACGCGCACCGCTATGTGGTCGAGCGGGCGCGCGACGCGGGCCGGCTCTCCGGCGCGGAATTTCGCGACGCGTTCGAGCGGCGCATCTTCGTCAAGCAAGATCTGCTGGGCGCGCTCGAGCGCGATCTGCAGCGCTACTTTCGGTCCGCTCCGTCGGTGGGCGCGACCGCTCCGATTGTCATCGGCACCGCGACCGATCCGTATCAGCCGGGCGAGCGGCGCTTCCGCGTGACGCGCCGGGTACTCGAGCGGCTGGCGCACTGCGAGGGATTGAACATCGGGATCATCACCAAGAGCCCGCTCGTGACCCGCGATATCGACGTGCTGCGGCGGATCTCAGAGCGGAGCGACCTCCAGGTGCACGTGTCGCTCACGACCATGGACAGCGGGATCATCAGACGACTCGAGGCGCGCTCGCCGATGCCGGCGGCGCGGCTGCGGGCGCTGCACAAGCTCACGTCGGCGGGTGTCAACGCCGGCCTGATTGTGGCGCCGGTCCTTCCGGGGATCACGGACGACGTTCCCCACCTGGAAGCGCTCTTCCAGGCGGCCCGGGAGGCCGGCGCTCGTTTCATCCACGCCGGACCGCTGCGGCTCTATCCCGCCGTGCGCGATCGCTTCCTGCCGGTGCTGGACGCGCACTTCCCGCACTTGAGCGAGCGGTATCGGCGCGCCTACGAGCGCGCCAGCGAAGCGCCGCGGCCGTACGCGGCCGCGCTCGGCCAGCGCGTGCGGCGGCTGCAGCGGCGCTTCGGGTTTCCGGAGAACGAGGGAATGCGAGACCGCTATTCGAGACGCTTACCGCCGGCGCAGGGAGCGCTCGGCCTGTGACCGTCGCGGCTTACGACTTGTGGCCGTCCGCGTAGAAAGCGGTGAGCTGCTTGACCCAGGCCGGGACCGAGCGCCCGCGCGCCGCATACGCGTCCGCCAGCAGCCGGGAGAGGCCCTTCCCGAGAATGACACCGTCAGGCGTGCCCAGGCCGGAGCTCAACTGCTCGACCAATGCGACGATCTCCGAAGCCTTACGAGATCGTGGCCGCTTGGGCTGCGCTGGCTTTGCCCGGCTCGCTGCCATCGTCACACCGCGTCAGAGGGCAGAACTGCACAAACAGCAGATGTGATATACCTCGAAGTACCGAGTGTGGCAACAGCGCGACAGCGGGTCAGGCGAAGTCACCGGGCGCCGCGCCGGAGGACTCGTAGTGGCGCCGCAGATCGTGCACCCACGTCGGGGCCGCAAGGCTGCGGGCCGTGTACGACTCGACTAGCAGATCCGCCACCTGCCGCCCCATCTGCATGGTCTGCTTCGACGAGAGGTCGCCCGACAGCTCGTTGAGCAGGCGAACGAACTGGCCGATGTTGGGCGGGCGGGACACCCGGCCGCGGCCGGCGAGCCAGTGTTCCAGCTTGGCCCGCGTGGGACCTCGCGGAACGGCACCCCGCAGGAAGTCGCGCAACCCGTTCGGGCTCATCGCGAGCTCGTGCGCGATGCGCCGCAACGAAGAGCGCGCGGTTTCGCGCGCAATCACGTCCCGCAGCAGGGGCACGGGCAGCGCGGGCAGACTCACGCGAGCCGCCACCGGCCCGGGGCTCCGCCTGGGACTGGGCGCGCCGGCCCGCCTCAACCGGCACCTGACATAGGAGGCCTCTCCGCCATCCTGGAGAACTGCACAAACTGAACACCGGTAGATATACCCCCTGCCCTCCTCGGGCAAGACCCGGGAAAGAGCTGGCGTCAGGCCACTTCTCCCGCGGATTTGCTTCGGGTCGACCGATATTGGCGCACCAGGTCCTGCACCCAGCGGGGGGGCGCGAGCCGCCGCGCCTCGTACGCCTCGGCCAGCAGCCGGGCGATGTCGCGTCCCAGCTGGCCCGTCTGCTGAGGCGCCAGGTCTCCCGACAACTCGTTCAGCAGACGGACCAGCTGCCCGACGTTGGGCGGCCGTGAGGTGCGGCCTTGATCCGCGAGCCAGCGCTCGAGCTTGGTGCGCGTGGCGCTGCGCGGCGCGGAGCCGTTCAGGAAGTTGCGCAGGCCGTTGGGGCTGATCGACATCTCGCGCGCCGCGCGCCGCAGCGACAGGCGGGCGGTCTCGCGTCCCACGGCATCACGCAGCAGGGGAACGGGAAGGGTAGGGACGCCCCGCCGGCCGGATTTCACGGGCCGCGCCGTGGACGTGCAGTTTGTGCGGTTCCGCGTGATTTACACAGTGAAACCGTAGCAGGACTTCCGTAAGGTCGCAAGCTCCCGGGGCAGCCCGTGGGTTCAGGCCTCCTCGCCGGCCAGGGCGGCGGCGAGTGCGCGGATCGTCCCCGGCGCGTTTCCCTCCAGCCGGTTGTTGACCAGTATCAGCGCCTCGATGCGCCGCCGCAAGGCTTCGGCCACGAGGCGCAGCAGGTCGTGGCGCACGTCGGGTTGGGGATCCCGGATCCGTTCATAGGGCTCGAACAGCTTGACGGCGTCGGTATAACGCCGTCCCGGGCGCAACAGCCCGCGCGCCACGGTGAACTCGGCCGAAAACGTCCACGGCAGCTCGAGCTGCTCGCCGATCCCCGGCATTTCATTCCAGGAATTGAACACATGGGCCACGCCGTGGCGTGCCAGCACTGCGCCGTGGACATCGCTTAGCAGCTCCACGTTGCGCAGCTCCACGGCGTAGCGGAAATCACGCGGCAGCTCTTGCAAGAAGGTGTCGAGCTCTTCCGCCCAGCGCGCGGGCTCGGACAGGTCCTTCCCCCGCATCGCCTGAAACTCGAACACGAATGGACCGGCGTGGTCCGAGAAGACCCGGCTGTACGGTCCGAGCACCGCTTCTTTGAAGAGCGCGGCATTCAGAAAGTCGGGATTGCGCTGACCGGCGAGGGTGCCCCAGCGCGCGTCCTGGTTGAAGCGCCGGGCGGTGATGCGGTCCCAGACTTTGCTCACGCAGGGAAAGCCGGCGGGGAGCGCCCGCGCGTAGGCCGCGAGGGCCTCTTCGGACGGGGGCTCGTAGAACGCGCTGTCGATCCCCACAGTGCGGAACAGCGGATAGCGCGCGTACTCCTCGAGCCGCCGGGCGGGCTGCGCGCCGCGGTAGGCGCGATGGTACACGTCGCCGGTCCAGCCGTCGTAGGTCCAGGTCGACGTGCCGAACTTGATGGTCGTCGGGATGCGGTTGCCGAGCGCTACGAGGTCGGGGGGCGGCGGCGGAAGCGCGCCGATGTCATCGAACAGCCCTGGGTGATTGCGGCTGGTCATGGGAAGTCAAAATATACCAATAAGTTATCCATCAAGTAACCACCTTGCGGTGATCTTGATATTCGGGATATATTCGGGTCCCATTGTCGGCCTGGCCCATGACCCGAACCCCCCATCTCACAAGCGACGGAGCGGCGTGCTGCTGGATTCCGCTGTTCCCGCTGCGCTGCGAGACCGCCCGGCAGCCGGAGCTCGCAACGCTCCCGGTGGCGCTGGTGGGGCCCGACGATACGCGCCGGGTGTGGCAGCTGTCGCCGCTCGCCCGGCGCGCCGGCGTGAAGCCGGGGATGACGGTGAGCCAGGCGATCGGGCTTTGTCCCGCGCTCAAGCTGTGCGAGCCCGACCCGGTGCACTACGACGCGCAGTTCTCCCGCCTGCTCGCGGCGCTCGGCCAGGTGAGCCCAGTGATCGAGCCGGCGGAGCTGGGAAGGGCGTACGTGGGGACGGACGGCTTGGGAAGGTTATTCGGTTCGCCACAGCAAATCGTCGAAGAAATACAAATGCGGAGTGCGGAGTGCGGAATGCGGAATTTCAGTGAAGGTTCGTTCGCTTCACCAAACTCCCACTTACATTCCGCACTCCGCATTCCACATTCCGCACTCCGGGTTGGGTGGGGGAAGGGAAAGTTCGTTTCCTGGGTGGCGGCGAGCCGTGCAAAACCAGGCGGAGCCGTCATCGTTCGCTCCGGGGAGGAGGGGAAATTTCTCTCCGCCCAGCCGCTCGCCGCGCTGCCGCTCGACACCGACACGCATCGTCGCTTGCGTCAGCTCGGCATCAGGACGCTGGGCGCGCTCGCCGCGCTGCCCGAGGAGGCAATCGTGTCGCAGTTCGGCCGCGCCGGCCGGCGGCTGTGGCTCCTCGCGGCAGGGCGGATTGCCGAGCGGGTGGTGGGGCGGGTCGCGCCGGAGCCGATCGTCGCCGCGCTCGCGTTCTTTTCGGCCGTCGGCGAGCGGGAGCTGCTGGTACACGCGCTCGACCGGCTGATCGAACGCGCGCTGCGCGATCCGCGCCGCAGCGGCTGGCGGGTGCAGGTCGTGCGGGCGCGCGCCGAGCTCGAGCACGGCGCGTCGTGGCTGGTGGAGGCGACGCTCAAGGACCCGTCCGCGGACCGGGAGCGCATCGCGGCGCCACTCAAGACGCAGCTCGAGCGATCGCCCCCCGCCGGCGCGGTGGAGCGGCTGGTCGTCGAGTTCACCGCGTTCGTCCCCGGCACTGCGGAGCTGCAGCTGTTCGCCCGCGACGCGCAGGCCGCGGCGCGCGCCGGGCGGCGTCGCGCACTGCGGAGCGCCGCCCAGGAGATCAGGCTCCGGCTCAAGCGCTCGTTGCTCTACCACGTCATCGAGGTGCAACCGTGGTCGCGGCTCCCGGAGCGGCGGTATGCGTTGATCGACTTTGAAGCCTAGTGCGGAATGCGGAGTGCGGAATGGACCGAACAGACTTCGAGCGCTCAACGTACCCCAACGAGTGGAGGTAGAGCTCGATGCCAGCGGATCGCCGGCCAAGATCGAAATGCGGAGTGCGGAATGGGGAGTGCGGAATATCGATGAGCGAGAGCCGGTGACGATCGAAGCCGTCCGGGAAACATGGCGGATCGACGACGAGTGGTGGAGGGAACCCATCATGCGTTCGTATTACGAAGTGCTTCTGGATGGAGGAGGACGGGTCGTGATATTCCTCGATCACGTGAGACAGGAGTGGTGGATGCAGCAGCCATAGCGAATTGCCGACTGCGGGATCGACGCCTGTGCTTCCATTCCGCATTCCGCACTCCGCATTCCGCACTATGTATTCAGAGCTCCACTGCCACTCGGCCTTCTCGTTTCTCGACGGCGCCTCTCTCCCCGAGCAGCTGGCGCTCACCGCATCGCAGCTCGGCTACCCCGCGCTCGCCCTCACCGACCACAACGGGCTGTACGGCTCGATGGCGTTCGCTCAAGGAACCCAGAAGCTCGGCCTGCAGGCCATCACCGGCGCGGAGTTGACCCTGCTCGACGGTGCTCACGTGACGCTGCTCGCCGAGACGCCCGAAGGCTACGCGAATCTCTGCCGGTTGATTACAGAGGCTCATCTCGGCCGTGCAGACCGGCGCGACCCGCGGCTCGACTTCGCCTCGCTCGAGGCGCGCCACGCGGGGCTCATCGTGTTTTCGGGGTGCCGGAACGGGCTGCTGGGCGGCGTGCTGCGGCGCGACGGCCCGGCCGCGGCCCGCCGCCTGGCGGAGCGGTGCCGCGCGGTGTTCGGGAGGGAGAACTTCTACGTCGAGCTGCAACGGAACTACGTCCGGGGAGACCTGGCCCTTACTCGAGCGCTGAACGACGTCGCCGATTCCGTACGACTTAGCGTCGTAGCGTCGGGTAACGTGCACTATCACAAGCGCGAGCGGCACCGGCTGCACGACGTGCTGGTAGCGATCCGGCACCGCACCACGCTCGACGGCTCGCACAACGTGCGCCATGCGAACAGCGAGTTCTTCCTGCGGCCGCCGCAAGAAGTCGATGTGCTGTTTCGTGACTGTCTCGATGCTGTCGCCAATACCGCCCTGATCGCGGAACGCTGCAGGGCCTTCGATCTGACGCGCGACCTGGGGTACACCTTCCCCGACTTTCGAGGGGCGGACCTCACCCCCGCCCCTCGCGCCCTCGCCGAGCTGTGCCGGGCGAAGCTGGAAGAGCTCTACCCCGCCGGCTCGCCGCACCGTGACGACGCCCTGCGGCGCCTCGAGCAAGAGCTGACACTCATCGAACACCATCGGCTCAGCGGATTCTTCCTCGTCTACCACGACCTGTTCGACCTGGCGCGGGAAGTGGCGGCGGACGTGCGCCGCGGCAGCCGGCGGGCGCACGCCAACCTGCTGCCCGGCCGCGGGCGCGGCTCGTCGGTGTCGTCGATCGTGTGCTATCTGCTCGGCCTGTCGCACATCGATCCGATCGCGAACGGGCTGTTCCTGGGACGGTTCTTGAACGACACCCTCGCCTCGGTGCCGGACATCGATCTCGATTTCCCGCGCGAGATCCGCGAGGAGCTGATCCGGCGGGTCTACAAACGGTACGGCGACGAGCACGTCGGGCTGGTGTGCTCGTTCCCCACCTACCGCCTGCGCTCGACGGTACGCGAAATCGGCAAGGCGCTCGACCTGCCGCCGGGCGAGATCGAGCAGGTGGCACGACTGGCGGACCGGCGGTCGGGGGGACTGGCGGACGAGCTGGAGCAATTGCCGGGCTTCGCGGGCCGGACCGCCGCTCCGCTCTGGAAGGAGCTGTGCGAGCTGGCGGAGGAGATCGCCGGACTGCCCCGCCACATCTCCCAGCACGTGGGCGGGATGGTCATCTCGAGCCGGCCGCTGGTCGAGATCGTGCCGCTCGAGCGCGCCGCGATGGCAGACCGGGTGGTGTGCCAGTGGGACAAGGATTCCTGCGACGACGCGCGTTTCATCAAGATCGACTTCCTGGCGCTCGGCATGCTGTCGCTGGTCGAGGAGTGCGTCGAGCTGGTCGCCGGGCGCGCGGGCACGCCGCCCGATCTCTCGCGCATCGACTTCGCCGACGCCGCGGTCTACGACCGCATCTGCCGAGGCGACACGGTGGGGCTGTTCCAGATCGAGAGCCGGGCGCAGATCCAGATGCTGCGGCGCACCCGACCTCGCAACCTCGAGGACCTGGCGGTCGAGGTCGCGATCGTGCGCCCGGGTCCGATCGTGGGCGGCGCGGTGAATCCGTACGTGCGGCGCCGCGAAGACCAGCGCCGCGCCCGCGCGGCCGGCCGGACCTACGAGCCGCCCCTCGACCATCCGCTGCTCGAGGAGGCGCTCGCGGAAACGCTGGGCGTGATCCTCTATCAGGACCAGGTGCTGCAGGTGTGCCAGGCGCTCGCGGGATTCACCGCGGGCCAGGCGGAGGCGCTACGGCGCGCCATGAGCCGGCGCCGCAGCCGAGAGATGATGACAGAGTTCTGGGAGGAGTTCCGGGACGGCGCGACGGCACGCGGCGTTCCCGAGACGACCGCCGAGCGGGTGTTCACGCAGGTGATCGCGTTCTCCGAGTTCGGGTTCCCCAAATCACACGCCGCGGCGTTCGGGCTGCTCGCCTACCAGTCGGCGTGGCTCAGGCACTATCACCCGGCCGAGTACTACTGCGCGCTCTTCAACAATCAGCCCATGGGGTTTTACTCACTCGACGCGTTGGGACGGGACGCGAAACGCAATGACGTCGAGATTCTGCTGCCGGATGTGAATGAGAGTGATGTGTGGTGCACCGTCCTCACCCCCTGTCCCCCTCTCCCTTCGGGAGAGGGGGGACGATATGCCGTGCGAGTGGGGCTCGGGTTTGTTCGGGACTGGAGCGAGGAGACAGCGACCGAACTCGTGCTCGAGCGGGAGCGGCGCGGGCCGTTCACGAGCATCGGCGACCTGGCGCGCCGGACGCCGCCCCGGCTCAAGCGCACCGCGATCGAGCACCTCGTGTGGGTGGGCGGGTGCGACCGCTTGGGGCTCACCCGGCGCGAGCTGTTGTGGCAGGTGGGCCTGTGGCTGCCACCCGAGGCGGCACGTGGCTCGGACGCCCGCGCGCGCCGGCAGCTCGAGCTGGCGCTCGACCATCCCCACGAGGGGCTCCGCTTCGGCGGCCTCGCGGCGGAGGAGCGGCTGCTCGCCGAATACGCGGTCCTCGGGTTCGCGCCGGGCGGCCACCCGCTGTCGCTGCTCAGGGGGACGCTGCCGCCGGGCGTGGTGCAGAGCGACGCGCTCTCCAGCCGCGAGCACGCGACCACGGTCGAAGTCGCGGGCCTGGTGGTGGCGCGCCAGCGGCCCGAGACGGCCAAGGGGTTCGTCTTCGTGCTGCTCGAGGACGAGGCGGGAATGGTGAACGTGATCGTGCGGCCCGACGTGTACGAGCGGTATCGCCCGGCCATCCGCGGTGAGCCGCTCTTGTGGGTGCGGGGCAAGCTCGCCAGGGACGACGGGACGGTGAATGTGCTGGCGGAGGAGGCAATGGGGCTGAAATGCGGAATGCGGAATGTGGAATGCGGAATAGAAGAGCCGCCTGACGATTCCGCATTCCGCACTCCGCATTCCGCATTCGAGTTTCTCAAGTCGATGCGCCGCGTCGCGCCGGAATCCAAGGACTGGGGCTAGCGCCATTGACATCGCCACCACGGCGGATAGCCTTGCTCGATGTCCATTCCCACTGAGCCCGTCGGCAGCGTTCCCCGACCCCCCGAGCTCATCGCGGCAATGCAGCAGTTCGCCGCCGGTCGGCTGTCGCGCGACCAGCTCGCCCGCCTTGAGGACGCGGCGCTCCGTGACACCATCAAACGCTTCGAAGCGACCGAGTCCCCGGTGATCAGCGACGGGGAGCAGTCCAAGCCGAGCTTCGCCACCTACCCGATTCACGGCCTCGCCAGCCTCGCGCCCGATGGCGTCACCATTCCGTTCGCCGACGGACATACGCGGCGGCTCCCCCGCCTGACCGCCGGGCCGTTTCGCTACCAGACCTACGCCGATGCGTATCTCGTGGCCGCGCGGGCGCACGCCCACGTGCCCGTCAAACAGGCGGTGATCGCGGCCTCGGCCCTGAGCCTACTCTATCCCGAGGACGGGATCCGGGGATACCCGCGCGACGCGTTCCTCCAGGATCTGGTGCGCGAGGCGGAGACGGACATCCGGCGTTGTCTGGCGGCGGGCGCGCACGTCGTCCAGATCGACTTCACTGAGGGCCGGCTCGCCGTCAAGCTCGATCCCACCAAGGGAGTGCTCAAGGCGTTCGTGGACCTGAACAACCGCGTGCTGGATCGGTTCAGCGCGGAGGAGCGCCGCCGCATCGGCGTCCACACCTGTCCCGGCGGCGACCAGGACTCGACCCACAGCGCCGACGTGGACTACGCGGAGCTGCTGCCCACCCTGTTCGAGCTCAAGGCGACGAACTTCTACATCCAGTGCGCGAGCGAGCCGGACCGCGGCAGGGCCTTGCGCCTGGTGAAGCAGCACGCCAAGCCGGGGCAACGGATCTTCATCGGTGTGACCGACCCGATCGATCCGAAGGTGGAGACGCCCGAGGAGGTCCGGGACCGCGTGCTCGAGGCGGCGGAGTACCTTCCACTCGACCGGCTGGGGACGACCGACGATTGCGGTTTCGCGCCCTTCTCGGACGACACCTCTACGGATCGGGACACGGCATTCGCCAAGATCCGCGCGCGGGTGGCCGGCACCGCGCTGGCGGCGCGGAAGCTGCGCGCTTGATGAGCTAGCTTTCAGATAACCCACCAGGAAAAGCGTCGATGCCACAGCGCGAAGTCGCGACCCTCGCCGGCGGGTGCTTCTGGTGCCTCGAAGCCGCGTTTCAGCAGCTGAAGGGCGTCGAGCAGGTGCAGTCCGGCTACGCGGGGGGCCACGTGCCCAACCCGTCGTACGAGAACGTGTGCACCGGCACCACCGGCCACGCCGAGGTGGTGCAGATCACCTTCGATCCCGCCGTCGTGTCGTTCGACGAGCTGCTGCACGTGTTCTTCACGATTCACGACCCGACCACGCTGAACCGTCAGGGCGGCGACGTGGGCACGCAATATCGCTCGGCAGTTTTTTACCACTCTCCGGAGCAGAAAGCCACGGCCGAGCGCGTCATCGCCGAACTGCAGGCCGGGAAGGTGTGGGACGATCCGATCGTGACCGAGCTCAAGCCGCTCGCGGCGTTCTACCCGGCCGAGGAGTACCACCGCGACTACTTCCGCCGCAACCCCAACCAGGGCTACTGCAGCGCGGTGATTGCGCCCAAGGTGGCGAAGGTGCGAAAGCTCTATCTCGACAAGCTGAAGCAGCCGACGGCGTGAGCCGCCTCCCGATAAGGAGACACACATGCTGCGTTGCGGGATCCTCTGCCTGCTGCTGGCGGCACCGGCAGCGAGCGTCGCCCAAGGGGCGCCGCCGGCAGGCTCGACCGAGCCGTTCGTGGTGGAGTACTACTACAAGGTCCGCTGGGGCTACGCCGACGAGTTCATCCGGCTGTTCAAGAAGAACCATTTTCCGGTGCTGAAGCGCCAGATCGAGCTCGGCCACGCGCAGCAGGTCACCGCGGAGGCACCACGCTTTCACGGCACCGAGGACGGCCGCTGGGACTATCGCGTGACGATCGTTTGGAAGAACGCGGCGGCGCCGCACGAAGCGTTTCCCGACGCGGAGCTCAAACGTCTGTTCCCCGACCAGGACATGTTCCGGCGCGAGGAGCAGCGGCGCTTCGAGATTCTCGCGGCGCACTGGGACCTGCCGGTGGTCAGCGTCGACCTCACCCGGCCGTGAAGCGGCTGCGCGGCGCCGCTTGCCTGCTCGCGCTCTGCGCGACCCGGCTCTCCGGTCAGTGGCGCGCCGCCCAGCTCGTCGATTCCGCCCGCGCGCAGGTCGCCGTCAGCCATCTCGACAGCGCCGCCGCCCTGCTACGGGCGGCGCTCGATACCGCCGCGCACGCCACCCCCGCCGAGCGTCAGAATGCGCTCGTGTGGGAGGGGATCGTGCAGTTCTTTCGCGGCGACTCGGGCCTCGCTCGGGGGGCGTTCCGGCAGGCGCTCGCGCACGATTCCACTCTCGACGTCAAAGGCCTGGACCGGCTCTCACCCGACCTCGCGCAGCTGTTCCGGCAGGAGAAGCAGGCAGCGGCGCGGAGTGCATTCGTCTACGTCTCCGGCAGCGTGGACGAGTCGCCGCGCCGCCTGTCGGGCCCCCCGGTGGACTACCCTCGCGGCCTGTTGCTCCGGCACGTCCAGGGCCGCGTCGAAGTCGAGGCCATCGTCGATACGACCGGACGCGTGGAGCCTCCGTCGGTGAAGGTGTTGTCGACGCCCGACTCCGGCCTGAACGAGGCCGTGACACAGATGATGCTGGCCTCGCAGTTCTCCGTGGGTCGCTTCAAGGGCGCCACCGTGCGCGTGCTGGTGCAGATGGCGATCGACGTGCGGCCGCCCCGGTTGAGCGCGACGGAGCTAGTGGGGTCGGCCCGCGCTCAGCTGGCGGCCCGGCGACCCGACAGCACGCTGACCCTGCTCCAGCTCGCGCTCGATACGTCGCTCACGCATCCGACCGATGGAGAGCGGGTGTACGCGCTGCTGGTGCGGGGCGTGGCCGCGTCGCGCGCCGGGCGCGACAGCGCGTCTCGCGCCGATCTGGGAGAGGGCCTGGCCCTGTACCAAAGCCTCACCGCCCGCGGCGTGGACCTCGCGCCCTTCCTACGCCGCCTGGCCGACTCTGTCCGGCTCGCCCGGCGCGGAGGCCAGGCGGCGGGTCCAGCCATGCCGGCCCCGAGCACGGTCGAGCCGGTGGACGAGCAACCGGCGCTCGTATCGCATCCGGCGATCCGCTATCCGCTCGAGATGCAGGCGCTGCGGGTCGGCGGCACCGTCTTGGTGGAAGCGGCGCTCGATGCGACCGGCCACGTGGAGCCCGGGTCCGCGAAGATCGCGGAGAGCCCGAACCACGCGTTCGACGCGGAAGCGCTGCGGGTGGTGCGCGGCTCGGTTTATCGCGCCGCGCGGCGCGCGGGGCGGCCGGTGCGCGCCGTGATCCGGCAGGCGATCAGCTTCGTCAACTACTAAGCGCGCGTAGACGCCGGTCTGGGACCGGTCCTGCCGAGATAGGCCCGCACCAGCGGCGCCACGCGGCCGCGCACCAGCGCGGACTTGAGCCGCTCCTGCTCGTCCGGGGCGGCTTCCACGAGGTACCGCTCCCCGCTCCCGGCTCCCTCGCGCACGGCGACCGGGACGCCATCGCGGTACAGGATCCGGTTCGTCGCGAGCGCGGGTACGACGTCGCCGGGCGTAATGATCCCGACGAGGTTGAGCGGATCGGCGCCGCTCACCGCCACCAGCTGGCCCGGTGGCTGCTCGCGCCGCACGTTGCGCAACAGTCCCACCGCCTCGGGCAGGGCGTACTGCTCGCCCGAGAAGCCGCCCACAAACCGGCCGCCGCGGATCTCACCCCGCGCTTCGAGCCGGCGGTACGCGCGCAGGATGTCGCGCCACGGGGCAAGCAGTGTCTCGCGCGTGGCCAGCCGGCGGAACACGACGCCGTAGCGCCGCAGCAGCTGCCACGCCACGGCTTCGGCGACCTGCTCCTCGGGGAGGGCGGCGGGGCTCCGCACCCGCGACCACCGTCCCGCCGTCTCGACCCCGAACGGCGCCACCTTACCCCGGCGCCGGAAGCCGCCAACCGGGCGGCGGCGGTCGGATGGGACGAGCAGCGCCCGCAGACCGGCGAAACTGTCCGCGGTCACGAGTCCCCATGCCACCAGCTCGCCCAGCCCCTTCTCGACCTCGGTCCGCAGCAGCCCGGTGGCGTTCACGAGATCGCCGAAGAACGAAGCGCCGCGCCCGTCCAGCACGCCGAGCACCGCCGCAGCCGCGTGGGAGAGGGCGAGCTCGGCCCGATCGGGCTCGGCCACCAGGGATCGCCAGACCGCGCCCCGCTCGCGCCGGAACAAGGCGACCGGTGTCGTGCGAATGGGACCGGTCCGCCTGTTCCGCGTTCCGACTTCCGTGTTCCACGTTGCGTTGAGCCGGCCCCAGGCGATTTCCCCCGAGAGACACAGGCCGTCGAGCCACAGCGGGTCGTACTCGCCCACCCGCGCGGGGAGCACGTCGGTCTCCCACGCGCCTGCCGGCGCCTCGAACCCGTCGAGCAGCTCGAGCACCGCCGCCAGTCCGTCCGGGCCCTCGGCGCGGGCTTCGGGGGTGAGCCGCTGCCAGCGCAGCAAGAAGCGCATGAAGTCGGCGGCGCTGACGGGCTCGATCTCCTGACGCAACCGGTCGAGCGTGTACCGATGGATGCGCGCGAGCAGCCGGCGCTCACACCACTCGAGCTGCGCGATGCCGGGCGTGAACTGACCGCGTAGCACGAATCCCTCGTGCTCGAGGGCGCCGAGCGCGAAGTCCACGTCGGCCGGGGGGACGCCGAGCGCCGCGGCGATCCCGTCGGCCGTGGTGGGCCCCACGACCTCGAGCCGGCCCCGCACCAGTTCCCGCAGGGCGTCCTCCCGGGTCCACGTCCTGGCGCGGTCGCGCTCGGGCACCACGACCGCCGGCTCGTACCGAGTACCAGCGAATGCAGCCTCAATGAGAGGCACGCGCTCCGTGGCGATCCACAGCCGGGGCTCTCGCAGCAGGGCGGTCGCGCGTCCGGCCCGCGCCAGCTCCTCGAACCACACGTGCGATTCCGCATTCCACATTCCGCATTCCGCACTCGTCAGGGCGCCGCCGACGAGTAACGCATCGTGGAGTTCGTCGGCGGAGCGGGCGTCCGGCCATGCCTCGTCTCTCACGCGATCGATCGCCGCCTGATCGAGCCGGCCCAGCTCTTCCGCCGTCTTCACGTCGAGGCCGCGGCGCGTGATCACCGCCTGGGTGCGGCGCTCTTCGAGCGGGGCGTCGTCCAGGAACGCGTAGGGCTTGGCGTTGATCACCTCGTGCGACAAGGGCGACGGCTCGGTCGTGTCGCGCGCCACCAGCTGGCAGCGCCCGGCTTCCATCTCCTCGAGCACCCGCTTCAGGCCCGGGAAGTCCATCGCTTCGAGCAGGCAGTCCTGGATGGTCTGCTGCACCAGCGGATGGTCGGGAATCTCGCGATCGCCCACCAGGTTCTCCGGACAGGCGAGCTGATCGGGGAAGACGGCGGCCACCAGGTCCTCCGCCTCCATGCGCTGGAGCGGCGTGGGCACTTTCTTGCCCCCGCGGGCGCGCAGCACCGCCAGCGCCCGCGTCGCGTTCCAGCGCCAGCGCGTGCCGAACATCGGCGCGTCGAGCATCGCCTGCACCAGGAGCTGCTCGGCGGTGGCCGGCTTGAGGTACTGGAACACGTCGTCGAGCGGGAAGCTGTGGTGCGGCCCGAGCGAGATCACGATCGCGTCCTCGGTGGCCGCCGCCTGCAGCTCGAAGTTGAAGCTGCGGCAGAACCGCTTGCGCAAGGCCAGGCCCCAGGCGCGGTTCACCCGGCTCCCGAACGGCGCGTGCAGTACCAGCTGCATCCCGCCCGCTTCGTCGAAGAAGCGCTCCAGCACCAGCGTCTGCTGTGTGGGAATGACGCCGAGGATCTTGTGCGACGCGTCGAGGTATTCGACGATCTGCCGCGCCGCGGCCTCGGGCAGGCCGGGGATCTCCGCGCCGAGCCAGGCGATCGCGTCCCCCGCATTCCCCAGCCGACCCGCGATGTCCTGACGCAGCCGCGAAACCTGCACCGACAGCTCGGGCGTGCGCCCGGGTGCTTCGCCGGTCCAGAAGGGGATGGAGGGCGGCTGCCCCTGTGCGTCCACCACCCGCACCTGGCCCGATTCGATCTTCTGGATCAGGTACGAGCTGTTGCCCAGCTGGAAGATGTCGCCCGGCATGCTCTCGATGGCGAAGTCTTCGTTGAGCGTGCCGACGAACGTCTCGGTCGGCTCGAGAATCACGCGATAATCACCGACGTCGGGGATCGCGCCCCCCGAGGTGAGCGCGGCCAGCCGCGCACCGCGCCGGGCCTTGAGGCGCCGATTCACACCGTCGTAATGCACGTACGCGCCGCGGCGGCCGCGCCGGGTCGTGAACCCGTCGGCCAGCATCTGCACCACGGCATCGAAGTCCTTGCGCGCGAGACCGCGGTACGGGTAGGCTCCGCGCGCCAGCTCGTAGAGCGCGTCTTCGTCCCACTCCTCGCACGCCACCGCCGCGACCACCTGCTGCGCGAGAATGTCGAGCGGGTGGTCGGGGATGATCAGCCGGTCGAGCTCGCGCTCGCGCGCCGCCCGCAGCAGCGCCGCGCACTCTATCAGCTCGTCGCGCGACAGGGGGAACACGCGTCCCTTGGGGACCGCGGCCAGGTGATGGCCCGAGCGGCCCACCCGCTGCAGCAGCGTGGCGATCGAGCGGGTGGAGCCGATCTGGCACACGAGATCCACCGCGCCGATATCGATGCCCAGCTCGAGCGAGGCGGTCGCCACCAGCGCCTTGAGCTTCCCCTCCTTGAGGCGCGTTTCCGCGTCGAGCCGCTTCTCCTTGGAGAGGCTGCCGTGGTGCGACGTGACCTGGTCCGCGCCCAGGCGCTCGGACAGATGCAGCGCCAGCCGCTCCGCCAGCCGCCGGGTGTTCACGAACACCAGCGTCGTGCGGTGCTCCGAGATCAGCTGCACCAGCCGCTCGTAGATCTCGTCCCATACCTCGGCCGCCATGACCGCCTCGAGCGGCGACGACGGGATCTCGATGGCGAGATCGAGCGTGCGGGCGTGGCCGGAGTCGATGATGCTCGGGCCTCGGGAATCGGGACTCGGGACTCGAGCGGTGCCGACCAGGAACTGGGCGATCTCATCGATGGGCTTTTGAGTGGCCGAGAGGCCGATGCGTTGGAGGCGACGGCCGGCCAGGTGCTCCAGCCGCTCGAGCGTCAGCGCGAGGTGGCTGCCACGCTTGTCGCGCGCCACGGCGTGAATCTCGTCCACGATCACGGTCCGGACGCCGCGCAGCATCTCGCGCGCTCGCTCCGAGGTGAGAATGAGGTAGAGCGACTCGGGCGTGGTCACGAGGATGTGCGGCGGTCGCCGCACCATCTCCTGGCGCGCCGGCGCCGGTGTATCGCCGGTCCGCACCAGGGTGCGGATCTCCACGTCGGGGAGACACAACCCTTCCAGCGTGTGGCGGACCTCCGCCAGCGGCTCGGCCAGGTTCTTCTGGACGTCGTTCGAGAGCGCCTTCAAGGGCGAGACGTACACCACCTGCGTCCCGTCGCCGAGCGTGCCGTCGAGCCCCTGGCGGAGCAACGAATCGATCGCCGCCAGGAAGGCGGCGAACGTCTTGCCGGATCCCGTGGGCGCCGCGATCAGGGCGTCCCGCCCGGCCTGGATCAACGGCCACGCGCGCCGCTGTGGCTCGGTCGGCTCGCGGAAACGCGACGCGAACCAGCGCTCGATGGCGGGGTGGAAGCCGGCGAGGGACATACCTGAAATATGGCTCGGTTAACCCCGGGGCGGCGCCCCGGGGTCAGCCGCCCGGAATCCCCTCGAGCGTCAGTCCCCGCGCCGCCGCGATCCGCTCTATCGTCTCGCCGATCTTGTTGTTGGGCGTGGACGCACCGGCCGTGATGCCGACGGTCAGCGGGCCCGGCGGCAGCCACGCAGTCACGCGCCGCTCGGCATGAGCGCCCACGGGGCGAAACCGGATGGCGTCCCCGGCGGGATCGATGCACGCCGCGTCTTCGATGTGATAGGTGAGTACCTTCTCCTGGCAGATGGCCGCCAGGTGGGTGGTGTTGCTCGAGTTGTATCCGCCGATCACCACCATCACGTCGAGCGGCTCCGCGATCAGCTTCAATACCGCGTCCTGGCGATCCTGCGTGGCCGAGCAGATGGTGTCGAAGGTGCGGAAATGCTCGGGCACGGCTGCGTCGCCGTACCGCTTGGCCAGCGCCTTCCTGAGCTCCGCCGCGATGGCGAGCGACTCGCCCGACAGCATCGTGGTCTGATTGGCGACGCCCACACGGACGAGATCGCGATCCGGGTCGAACCCGGGGGACATTCTTCCGTCGAACAGACCCATGAACCGCTCGCCGCTCCCCACGTCCTCGATGAACGCGCACACCTCGCGCGCCTCGGCCATGTCCCGCACCACGAGATACCTGCCACCCGGGTAGCGGGTGACCTGGCTGCACGTCGCCTTGGTCTCCTCATGATAATGCTTGCCATGGATGATGGCGGTGAACCCGTCCTTGGCGTACGACTCTACCCGCTTCCACACGTTGAGGACGGAGCCGCAGGTGGTGTCCACCAGCACGCACCCGATCGCGCGCAGCCGCTCGAAGTCCTGCACCGTGACGCCGAAAGCCGGCAGCAGCACGACGTCGCCGGCGGTGACGCTCCCGAAGTCGAACTCGCCGCCTTCGGGCCGATGCAGGAACTCGACGCCCATAGCCCGGAGCTTGGCGTTGACGTGGGGATTGTGGATGATCTCGCCGACCAGGAGCAGCCGACGGCCGGGGAACTTGGTGCGGGTCTCGTAGGCGTACTCGACAGCGCGGTCCACACCGTAGCAGAAGCCGAACTCACGCGCGAGCTTGACGCTGAGGTCACCGAGCGTGAGGGCGTACCCCTGGGCGCGGATCCGGTCCACCACCCGGCTGTGGTAATCGGCGGCCAGGGCGCCTTCGATGTCGCCCTTGAGGCCGAAGCCGCGCCGGAAGTAAGTCTGCTCCACGGCGTCAATCTAACCGGACGCTGGACCCCGCGCGCACGGCGTCCATGACGCGCTGCACGGCCCAGCCGTCGTGGAACGTGGCGGCCGTTCCCGTGGCGGGCCGCCCTTCCAGCACGGCGACCAGATCCCGCATGAGCCGCACGAACGAGCGGGCCCACATGTTGTTCGGCGTGGTTCGCTCCCACAGCTCGTCCGTCGCGCTGGCGTCGGCGAGCGGCGCGCCGGGACGGCCGATTTCGAGACGCGTCTCGCCGGTCAGGACCAGCGTGCCGTCTCGCCCGGTCAGCTGGCCAAAGTGGCCCGGGCCGTGTCCGGACATGGTGGTGAGCGTGATGGTGGCGATGACGCCGCGCGCGAGCCGCAGCACACAGCTTGCGTAGTCGTCCGCGGTCACGGCGCGTCGCACGCCCTGCTCGTCGACGCGGGTCGGCACGAGCGTCGCCGTCCGGCCGCTCACCTCCACGACCTCGCTCGCCGTCCAAAAGCGGCACAAATCGATGAGATGGGAACCAACGGCGCCCAGGATGCCGCCGCCGCGCGCGGCGTCGTACCACCAGGTCCAGGGCGCGTCGGCGGCCTGGGGACGGCCGTCGCCCCGCAGGTACGGCCGCAGCACCAGCTCCAGGTGCAGCAGGGGACCGATCGCCCTTTCGCGCAGCAGCCGCAGCGCCGCCACGCGGTTCGGCTCGTAGCGCAGCTCGTGGTCGATGCGCGCGAGGCCCGGGCTGCGCTCCGCCACCTCGACCATGCGGGCCGCCTGGCGCGTGTCGAGCGCCATGGGCTTCTCGCACAGCACGTGCTTCCCCGCTTCGAGCGCCGCGATCGCCTGGCGCGCGTGGCAGTCGGGGGTGGACGAGACCAGCACCAGATCTACGTCGCTCGCGCGGGCCAGCTCTTCCCCGCTGCCGAAGGCGTGCGGGATAGCGAACTCGGCGGCTACCGCGCGGGCGCGCTCCAGGCTGCCGCTCGCGATTGCCGTGACCGTCACCCCCGGCACGAGGCGCAGCGCCGGGAGCTGGACCCGGCGGGCGAACCCGGTGCCGATGATCCCGATGCGCACGCTCACAGCTGGGAGCGGCACGAGACGGTGTCCACGCCGACCGGCACGGCGTCGAACGTCGCCTCGACTGCCATGCGCGTCGCCGTGAGGGTTTCGCCGCCGGTGCCCCGGGCCACAAGCGCGACCAGGCTGTCGGCCCGCGTGACCCAGACCGTGCCGCTGTCGAGCGGTGCGCCGCGCGCCGCGTCAGCGAGCATGAAGCGCACGCCCACCGTCGCGCCCCGGGGGGTCAGCGTGTCGCCGCGCTGCAGCAGCGGCCACGGGCCGACCGTCAGCGAGTCCGCGGTGCGCAGCCACACCACGACGCCGTTGCCGCCGTTCACGCCCTGGAGCAGGATGCCGCCGCGGATCTGTCCGTGGGGGCCGCTGCAGCGAAACGCGCGCACCGGCGCGTCGATCCGCACGGTGTCCTTGCCCTGCCGCGTCAGGATCACATGGACGCGCGGCTCGTGGCGGGGCGGCCGGCACCAGGCGGTGCCGAGCACGCTGAGGGCGAGCGCAGCGGCCCCCCGGCCCTTCAGGCGGGTGCCCCCCTCCCCTTGTCGGGCGGCGACGGCACGCCCAGCAGAGCGCGGGCGGCCGTGGGGGTGAGCGTATGGGGGGCGAGCGCCTGCACGAGCCCCGCCGGCAGCGGCTCGGGACGAAGTCGCTTGCGGTCCACACACACGAGCACCATCCAACCGGCGGCGCCGAGCACGGTTGGGCCGTCGCGCAGCACGTCGAAGTTGAGGGTCATGGACTTGGTGCCCACGCGGCCGACGTAGGTGGCTACGCGGAGCCGGTCGTCGAGGCGGGCCGGCCAGTAGAACTCGCTATGGACGGCCTTGCGGGGGAGGAAGATGTCGTAGCGGTCGAATACGCGGGCGTACGCCAGGCCACACGCGCGGAACAGCTCCGTCTCGGCGATCTCGAAGAAGCGGACGTAGGAGCCGTAGAAGATGATCCCGGCGAAGTCCACGTCGGACCAGCGGACGTATTCCTCGATGACGTAGGGCGTGGCCGGCATCGCGTCCCGTACGGTGGGAGCCGAGCGGGAAGCTAGACGGCGCGAAACGCCGACGCCAGGATCGAACGGAGGGGCGGCGCGCTCTAGGCGCGCGCGCCCGTCACGTGGCCAGCCTGCCCGGTGGGTCGCAACCCGTAGGCGCGCAACCGGCGCCACAGGGTGGTACGGCTGATCCCGAGCCGACGGGCGGTCTCGGCCAGCTTGCCGTGCGTGACCTCGAGGGTATCGAGGATGGCCTGCCGCTCGCGCTCGGCCAGGGTGTGGCCGTGATCGCCCTCCGGCAGGAACACCGCCTCGCCGAGCTCCATGGAGCCCTGCTTCAAGGTGCGCGCGCGGCCGCCGAACGCCATGAGCCGCTCGCGCAGGTGATCACCGCGATGTGCGGCGCCATCTCCGAGCCCTTCGATCACGCGACGGGCCCGCTGGTTCGCGTACAGCATCCGACCGTACGGGTCGAACACCACGACCCCCTCGCCGAACGTTTCCAGCACCGCCTGACCGAGGGGTGCGAACGCCGGCTGGGGTGGGAGACTGGAATTCTTCTCTCTCGCTGACATACGTCCTTGCATAGCCGTGGTCCCGGGTCAAAGTTCCAGAGAGCACCGACCCCAAAAGAAGTGACCCGCGACACGCGGCAACGTCACACCCCTGGGGCCGGCGCTGCGCGCCTTCATCGAGGAGTGTCCCCCCCCGGAATACGACCGAGAGGGTTGTGGCGTTGCTGTGACACCCGGGTAGGGCGTTAAGTGCTAGCGCCGCCGTCCCCGCCTGCCCCCTCGCACCAGGCGCTGCCGCTCCCCGCGCGACAGTCCGCTCAACCCGCGACGCAGCTCATCGAGCGAGTCCGAGCGCAGCGCCTCGCGCTTGCCCCGCAGCACGGTAAACCGCAGCGGGCGATCGAACGGCGGCACGTCGGCCGGCTGAAGTCTCCTGGCCTGGCCTTCCTTGAGGCGCAGCCGCACGACCCCCACGCCCCGCTCGACCTCGTAGTCCACGGGGACCCGGTCGCCGTACAGGTGCACGGACGATGGCAGCGCCTCGAGGGTGCGCCGGTCGTCTGCGGGAATCATGGCGTCGACGTCGAGCGTGAGCCGGGCGCCGAGAAACTCCTCCCACGACGCGACGGGCGCGAGCTGCGCGGCGAGCCCGGCCGCGACCTGCTCGGTGGCGGCCGCGGCCAGCCGGCCGCCCGAGCGGCGCCAGTAGAACCCCAGGCGCTCGAGCGCCCGCCGCAGCCGCCCCTGGTCGGGGTGCGGGGTCTCGCCGGCGAGCAGCGCCTCGACCAGGGCGGTCCGCGCGGCCTCCGCGAGCTCGGCAGGGAACGGGTTGGCCAGGGGCTCGACATCGCGCTCGAGCACGAAGCCGAAGTACTCGACGGTGCGGACCACCATGAGGCCCTCGCGCCGCCGCAGCCGTTCGAACACCACGGTGGGGGTGCCGCGGCGCGCATAGCGCCGGATGGCGCGCTCGGGAAGCGCCGTGCCCTCGATGCTCGCGCGCGGCACGCCGAACCGGTCCGCGAAGTACCGCAGCGTGCCTGCGACCGCCCCCCAGCTGCCGCACACCGAGCTGCGGCTCACGCGCGCCTCGCGCCCGTCTGCCGTCTCTTCGTCGATCACCAGGTCGAACGGCATGATCTTGGCCACGACGTCCGCGAACGCCCCGAGCGTCTTGTCGCCGGCGTAGGGCAGCCGCTCGGGAAGCGGGAGCTCGAGCTGGCGGTACACGGACGCCGTGCCGAGCGCCACGTCTTCGATCGCCTTGACGAGCACGCCGCGCCCCTCCGCCCACGTGTCGACGCTGTCGCGGAACAGATGGCGCGGCAATCCATAGACTTCGCCGGGGTAGCCGTGCTTGTTGACCGCCTCGGCGTACACGTTGTAGGCGGTGAGATGATCGCTGCCCGAGAGCACCAACCCGCGCAGATCCCGTTCCTCCCGCGTCATGCGGTGCAGTGACTCGATGTTCGCGGCGACCGCCACCATGGGAATGAGCTCGGCGTCGGCATGGTACAACAGCTCGCCCCACGGCCGCTCCACCGGCATCGCCTCCACCTCGCGGCCGTAGCGCGTGAGCCGACCGTGCTCGATCAGCCCGCGTCGGGTGAGGAGCTCCACCGCGTCGCGATACGCCTTGCGGTCGAGCGGCACCGGCAGGTCCAGGTCGCCAGCGTCGACGCCCAGCGCCGCGCAGGTGATGGCCACGCGCTCCGCATCGCCGGCGAGCTGGAACTCGGGAGGCGTCGGCTCGAGCTGCTCGAACACCACGTCCCGATCGCTCAGGATATAGACCTCGCCCGCGTCCACTCGCCCGTGCACCCGGCCCGCCATTTGGAGGATTTCGTTGGCGCCGAGGTAGAGACGGGTGAGCACATTGCGGCCACGCTCCACCACGTTGGCGTAGCGCGCGTCGTAGATCACTACTGTGTCGAGGCCGCGGATGTTGAGCGCCGACTGCCCGGCCGCCGTCATCGCCAGGAGAAACGGCCGTCGCACCTGACCATCGAGGAAGGGCCGGATCACCCGGATCGGCTCGCCGCCGTGGTAGAACGCCGTGGGGAGTCGCTGCCAGCGGCTGCCGAGCTCCTTCGCGATCTGCTCGACCTCGGCGCGAGTGGGCACGAACACCGCTACGCCGCGCCGCTCGTGCAGCACCCGCTTCATGAAGCGGTCGTCGAGAAACTCGAGCGGCTGCTGCGCCAGCACGCGCACGCGGGCGGCCTTGGCGGGGTCGAAGGCACGGGTTTCGAGCACCTCCACCGAGCCGAGGTAGCGGGCGTAAAACGAGGGGTCGACCGTCGCCGACAGCCACACGAAGCGGCAGCCGGCCCGCTTCCCCAGCGCCAGGCACAGCTCCAGCTCCGCGGAGGTCTGATGGATCTCGTCCACCACCAGGGTGTCGCGCGTCGTGATCAGCCCGTCCTCGAACCAGCGGCGCGCGATGCCCGTGGTGACGATCACGACGTTCCAGGTCGGGGTTTCGGGCGTCGCCTCGCGCTCGCGATTCACCACGCCGACCCTGAGCGGCGCGCCCAGCACGGTGGCGGCGATCGGCCGGATGGCGAGCGTCTTACCCGTGCCCGTCCCCGCGACGATGCCGAACCCGCGTCCCGAGGCCGCGAGGCGGCCGATATCGTCGCCGTGCTCGCGGGCGAGCAGCGTGTCGATCTCGAGGCCCATGGCCAGCTCGATCGTCTCGCACGCGGCGCGCGTCGGGGCGATCACGATGACCCGCCCGGTCGCGGGCTCGGCGGCAAGGAAGGCGGACGGATCGGGGGGAAGGAAGTGATCGCGAGACAGGCGCACGGTCGCAATATAGAAAGACGCGAAACGAAAAGCGGGAGGCGCGCGCGCCTCCCGCTGATCCATGGCTGCCCTGTCCCTTCAGTTACTCGTCGTCCCAGCGGTGCCGACGATGGTAGCGCCCCGTGTAGAGGCGCCGCACGAACAGCAGCGGCCGCCGGTGCCGGTAGAAGTAGGGGCGCCGCACGACGACGTACGCGGGGGGATAGTACGCGAACGGCCGGCCCACGACGACGATGCCGTGCACGAACGGTCGCGGGAGGCCAAACCCGACGGCCACGCTCACTCGCGTCTGCGCCATGGCCGGCGTGACGCCGAGTGCCAGCGCCAATCCGATCGCCCAGATCATGTGTTTCATAGGTCACCTCCGTGGCTGCGGCCTCCGCTTGGAAAGGCCGTGCCACGGCTCGAGCCGTCGCGCTAACGGCTGCTGCCGACGGCAGTTGGGGATCGCGGCGCGGCAGTGTCGCGGGCCAGCGGCATGTCCCCTCCCGCGGTCAGCAGCGTCCTCGACGCTCAGCGCGCCGGCGGCGCGACCTGCTGCATCAGGCGCAGCACTTCTCCCGGCTCGGCGTGGCGGCCCAGCGTTTTTTTTGAGAAGATGCGGCGCCCATCCACCTCCACCTCGAACACGCCGCCCGATGACTGGATCAACTTCACGTCGGCGTGCGGATAGGTCTTACGGATTTCGGCCGCCAGACCGGCAGCCCGCGGCTCGTAATTTCAGACGACGCAGTATTCAATGGTGACACGCATGTCGTAAACGATAGTCGCGCTTGACACGCCACGCCAAGGGGCCGACCTTGCTCCGGGCTTGCCATGAGTTCCCTCTCCCGCCTCAAGGCGTCGCCGGCTCTGCTGATACGCGCGCTGGTCGGGCTCGGCGCCGCCGCGGCGATCGTCGCCGCCGCGGCGAGTTTCGCGGCGGGACGTCCGGCGCTCGGAGCGGACGTCGCCGAAGAGCTGGTCGTGCTCGTGATCGTCGGCGCGCTGGCGCGGCGGTTCGGCATCGCCCTCCCCGGAAACGGCTTTACCTCCTATATCCTCGGCGTGATGGCGTATGCCACGCTCGACCGTGGCTGGCCGTTCGGCGTCATGGTCGGCCCGGTGGCGATGCTCCTGGGCGACGTGGCGTTGCGCCGGCTGCCGCTCGCCGCCGCGCTCGGTAATGCGGCGCACCTCACGGCGGGGGGAGCCGTGGCGGGGCTCGTGTACGAACGGCTCGGGGGGCCGACGGGGGCCGCGGCCATCGCGGCGGTGAACCTCCCTCCGCTCGTGATATTCCTGGTGCTGCTCCCTCTGGTCGTGAACGCGACGTTCTACGTGGAGCTCGCGCTGGGACGCTCGCTCGCCTGGGTCGATCCCCGACTGACGGCGCGCTGGGAGGCGGTCGTGTACGCCTGCTCCGCGGGCCTCGCGCTCGGCTGGCTCGCGCTGCTGCACGCCGGCGTCGACACCGCCGTCTTCGCGGCGATCGGCGCGGGGCTCGCGGGCGCCACGGCGGCGACGCTCTCGGTCGTCCGCCGCGGTGTCCGGGCGGACGAACTGGCCCTGATCCAGGGGCTGGGCCAGGCGATCGCGCGGGACATCAGCCTCGCGAAGAGCTTTCCGCGGATCCAGGAGCTGGCCCGCCGGCTGGTGGCGTGGGAGCACATGGGGTTCGCCCGCTACGACGCCACGACCAACGAGATGGAGCTCATCGCCGACACCGCCGCCACGCCCGGGGGCACGTTTCGTTACGACGCCGACGCCGGGCTCACGGGTGAAGTGCGCCGGCTGCGCCGTCCGATGGTGGCCAGTGCGCTCGCACGTCAGCAAGTGGTGACGACCGGGCGGGAGCAGCCGGGATCGGAGGTGCTGGTGCCGCTGTACCACGCCGCGCACCTCGTCGGCGTGTGGAGCGTGCGTCACTCGGATCCGGCCATGTACCGCGATTCCGACGGCGACTTGCTGGCCCTGCTGGCGCCGCAGCTCGCGCTCATGCTCGCCATCGAGGGCTCGGTCCAGCCCGTCGTGGGCGCGTCCGACCGCACCAGCGCCTACATGCAGACCCTCACCGCGACGACCCAGCAGATTCATGCGTCGAGCGAGGAGGTGGCTGCCACCGCCCGCCGCGCCAGCCAGGGCGCGGCGCAGGCCGCCGGCCTGGTGAGCGCGCTCGCCCGCGAGGCGACGGAACTGGCGCAGCACGCTGCTGAGGTCGCCGCCGCGGGCGACGAGACCCGCGCATCGGGCGCGCAGATGGAGCAGACGACGGAGAAGATCCGGCTCGCCACCCAGGCGGCGGTGCGCCGGCTCTCGGACCTCGGCGTGACCACCGAAGAAGGCGCGCGCGAAGTGCTCCGCTTGCGCGACGTGGCCGAGCAGGTCGAGAAGTTCTCGGAAACGATCGGTTTCATCGCGAATCAAACGAACCTGCTGGCGCTCAACGCGACGATCGAAGCGGCCCGCGCCGGTGTGCACGGCCGCGGCTTCGCGGTCGTGGCCGACGAGGTCCACAAGCTCGCCGAGGAAAGCGGTCGCGAGGCCCGCAACGTCGGCAAGTCGGCGCAGGGCACGCGCCGCGCGCTGGACCGCGCGGCACAACTGCTCGAGCGCCTCCGGGGCGACCTGGGAGAGGTGGTCCAGGGATCGACGGACTGGGTCCACGACCTGACCCGGATCGCCGAAGCGGCAGCCGGTACGGCGCGCGCGGGCAAGCGGGTTGCGGAACTGGCGCACGGTATCCGCGAGCGGGCGAGCACGATCGGCCGGTCGCTCGAGCAGGCCAAGGGCGGTGCGCACTCGTCCACGCAGGAAGCGGAAGCGGTCGCCGCCGCCGCCGCCGAGCAGCTCCAGGCGATCGAAGGACTGGCGCGCGGAGCCGCCGAGCTGGCGGCCCTCGGCGACCAGCTCGCCAAGGCCGTGCGGTTCGTCCGCGGGGAAAACGGACGCCAGTAGAGCGTGATGCGCGTCACGCTGAAACGGCCTCCGGGGTTTCAAACCGGAGGCCGAATTGTTACCGTAGTGCGACCTCATGGAGGGATCGGCCGCCGATGCGCACGCTGGGGATCGTCCTCGTCTCGGCAACAGTGCTGGCCGGCGCTCCGGCCAGCCTCGACGCGCAGCGCGCGCATCAGTTCGAGCTCGGGGCGTTCGCGTCGCTGACGCGCTACGACCACGTGTTCGATCTCGACAACCAGGTCGGCGGTGGCGGCCGCCTCGCGTACTTCTTCAACAACGTCGTGAGCGCCGAGCTGGACGGCGGCTATCAGAGTCTCACGCCGCGGATCGGCGGCGCATCCCCCACGCTCGCCGTCGGCGCGGCGAGCCTCGTGCTGAATTTCGGCGGCGCGCGAAATCTCTTCTACATCCTGGGCGGGTATTCCCGCCTCGACTACGAGCAGGCCGCACCCTACCGCTTTACCGACAACGCGATCCACGGCGCGCTGGGCGACCGGCTGTTCCTGGGCGACCGCGCCGCGCTGCGGGTGGAGGTGCGGGGGATCTATGCCCCCAACACGGGCTTGCCCGGCGCCGATTGGGCCGGACATGTCGTCGGGTCGGTGGGGCTATCGGTCTTCGCCGGCGGCGGCCCGGCCACCGACTCCGACGGGGACGGCGTGCCCGACCGGCGCGACGCCTGCCCCAACACTCCCGCCGGGGCGACGGTCGACGCGCGCGGCTGCCCGTCCGACTCCGACGGCGACGGCGTGCTCGATGGTCTGGACCGCTGCGCCAACACGCCGCGCGGCGCGCACGTCGATGCCTCCGGCTGCCCCCTCGACTCGGACCACGACGGTGTGCTCGACGGCATCGACCAGTGCCCCGACACGCCCGCCGGCGCCACGGTCGACGCGCGGGGCTGCCCAGCGGACGCCGACCGCGACGGCGTGTTCGACGGCATCGATCAATGCCCCAATACGCCGGCGGGCGCCACGGTGGACAAGGCCGGCTGCCCCCTCGACTCGGACATGGACGGCGTCCCGGACGGCATCGACAAGTGCCCCAACACGCCGCCCGGTGTGGAAGTCGACAGCGTGGGCTGCCAGCGGTTCAAGGACTCGGACGGCGACGGCGTCGACGACACCAAAGACAAGTGCCCCAACACGCCGCACGGCACGCGCGTGGACGCCGCCGGGTGCCCGATTCTGTTCACGCCCGAGCGCACCCCGGTCATCCTGCGCGGCGTGATCTTCGAAACGGGCAAATCGGCGCTCAAGCCGGAGTCGTTCACGGTCCTCGACATCGTCGCGCAGTCGCTCCAGGCGAATCCCGACATCCGCATCGAGATCGCCGGGTACACGGACAACACCGGATCCGTCACGACCAACGCCCGGCTGTCGCAGGCGCGCGCCGAGGCGGTGCGGGCGTATCTCGCGACGCGCGGCGTCGCACCCAGCCGCATGGTCGCCAAGGGCTACGGGCCGGCGAATCCGATCGCGCCCAACACGACCGCGGCGGGACGCACCCAGAACCGGCGCGTCGAGCTGCACCAGCTGCAATGAGACGGATCGCGCTGCTGGCGGGCGCGCTCGCGCTCGGCGCGCGCCCCCTCGCAGGGCAGCGCGCCGGGCAGTTCGAAGCCGGCGCGTTCGCCTCCTATACGCGCTACGATCCGGCGTTCGGCCTCGGGCAGAAGCCGGGCGGCGGTTTCCGGCTGGGCTATTTGCTGAACAACTTCGTCGGCATCGAAGGGGACGTGCTGTTCCAGCCCGAGTACACGGTGACCCCGCCGGGCGGGACCGCCAACACGCTGCAGCCCCTGATCGCCGGTGCGTCGCTCGTGGTCAACGCGCTGCACGCCCCCCGGCTCACCGTCTATGCGCTCGGCGGCTATACACTGCTCGACTTCGGAACGCGCCCGCCGTACCATTTCACCGACAATGCCGTGCACGCCGGCGCCGGCATCCGTCTGTTTCTCACCAATCGCATCGCCCTGCGCGTCGAGGGCCGGGCGATCGTCACCCCGAGCACCCAGTCGAACTTCGGCTTCAAGTCGGTGACCCACTATCTCGGCACCGCCGGCCTCTCGGTGCTGCATCTCGGTACCGTGCGCAAGGACTCCGACGGCGACGGCGTGCCCGACAGCAAGGACGCCTGCCCCGGCACACCGGCCGGCGCCGTCGTCGATCAGCGCGGCTGCCCCCTGGACGCCGACCAGGACGGGGTGCCCGACGGCCTCGACAAGTGCCCGGGCACTCCCGCCGGCGCCCACGTCGACGCCACCGGCTGCCCCACCGACGCCGACGGCGACGGAGTTCCCGACGGGCTCGACCAGTGCCCCAACACCCCGGCCAGCGTCAAGGTCGACGCGAAGGGCTGTCCTATCGATTCCGACGCCGACGGCGTCCCCGACGGCGTCGATCAGTGTCCCAACACGCCCGCGGGCGTCGCGGTGGACGCCAAGGGGTGCCCCATGGACGCCGATGCCGACGGCGTGCCGGACGGCCTCGACAAGTGTCCCAACACCCCCAAGGGCGCCACGGTGGACTCCAACGGGTGCCCGCTCGATTCCGACTTGGACGGCGTGCCGGACGGCATCGACCAGTGCCCCAATACGCCCGCCGGGACCAAGGTCGACGCCACCGGCTGTCCTCTTCCCGTCGAGGCCGTCAGGGCCCCGACCGCTCAGGCCGCCGCGCCCGCCAAGTGCCCGCCCGCGCCGCCGGGGAGTCAGGTGGATGCGAACGGCTGCCTGGTGCTGTTTGCGCCCGAGCCAGCGCGACCGACCGCGCCGGGGGCGCCCGCGCCGCGGCCCACGCTCATCCTGCGGGGCGTGAACTTCGAGACCGGCCGGTCGGTGCTGACGCGCGACTCGTACCTGGTGCTCGACGCCGTTGCGGCGTCGCTGGTGGCGAATCCAGAGATCCGGATCGAGGTGGGGGGCTACACGGACAGCACCGGGACGAAGTTCTCGAACCTGCGCCTGTCGCAGGCGCGCGCAGCCGCCGTGCGGTTCTACCTGGCGCGCAAGGGGGTAGCGCCGGTGCGCATGGTGGCCAAGGGATACGGCGCGTCCGGATACGTCGCGCCCAACAGTACCGCGGCCGGGCGGGCGCAAAACCGTCGCGTGGAGCTGCACAAGCTTCCCTGACGGCGGTGGTCAGACGGGGCGCGCCTCGATATCTTGGCCCCCCCATGAGGCACGTCCCGCTGCTCGCGTTGTGCGCCCTAGCCGCCATTTCGCCGCCCGCGCCGTCCTGGGCGCAACACCGCCCGTCCCCTGCCCGACGACCGGCCCCGCCCGGCCGCCGGCCCGCGCCCGGCGCCGCGCCCCGCATCCCACCGCCGCGCGCGGTACTCGGCTTCGAGCCGGGCGACGATCGCAAGCTCGCCGACTGGCCGACGCTGGTGCGCTATTACCAGGCGCTCGCCAAGGCGAGCGATCGCGTCCGCTACCACGAGCTGGGGCACACCACGCTGGGCGCGCCGTTCGTCGCGCTCGCAATCTCGAGTCCGCAGAATCTGCGGCAGCTGGATCGGTATCGGGAGCTCAACGCGAGGCTCGCCGACCCCCGCGGCGCCAAACGCCCGCAGGACCTCGAGGAGGCGCTGCGGACCGGGAAGACCATCGTCCTCATCACGTCGGGGATTCATTCCAACGAAGTCGGCGGGCACCTGACGCCGGCGCTCCTCGCCTACCGGCTCGCGAGCGACACCGGCGCCGCCACCCGGGCGATCCTCGACAACGTGATTCTGTGGCTCGTGCCGTCGCTCAATCCCGACGGCGTCACGATCGTGGCCCGCTGGTACGGCCGCACGCTCGGGACCCCGGCCGAGGGCACTGACCCGCCCGAGCTGTATCACGCCTACGTCGGACACGACAACAACCGCGACTGGTACGCGTTCACGCAGATCGAGACGCAGCTGGTCGTGGACTCGATCCACAACGTGTGGCATCCACAGATCGTCCACGACATCCACCAGCAGGACAGCGATGGATCGCGCCTCTTCCTGCCGCCCTACCTCGACCCGATCGAGCCCAACGTCGATCCCCTGCTGGTGGACGGCGTGAATGCGCTCGGCACCGCGATGGCGTGGGAGCTGGCGGGCGAGGGGAAGACGGGCATCGCCGTCAACGCGATTTACGACGCTTGGACGCCGGCCCGCGCCTATCAGCATTACCACGGCGGCGTGCGCATCCTGTCCGAGGCGGCCAGCGCGAACCTCGCATCACCCATCGAGGTGCCCTTCGAGCAGCTGGCCACTCGCGCGCGTGGCTTCAATCCGCGGGAGCGCAGCTGGAATTTCAGCCATCCCTGGCCGGGCGGACGCTGGACGCTGCGCGACATCGTGAGCTACCAGACCGACGGAGCCTACGCCCTGCTCCAGAACGCGGCGCGCTACCGGGACCGATGGCTCGCCAACTTTCTCACGGTCGGGACACGAGCCGTGCGCGGCTGGCGCGGCTGGCCCTACGCGTACGTCATTCCCCGCCAGCATCAGGACTCGATCGGGCTCGTGACCCTGCTCGGCATTCTGCACCGCGGCCAGGTAGAGATCCGCACCGCGCTGCACCCCATCGCACTCGGCGGGCAGCGGTTTCCCGCCGGGAGCTACGTCGTGGTGCTGCGGCAGCCCTATGCGGCATTCGCGAAGACGCTGCTCGAACCGCAGCGCTATCCCGACCTGCGGCTCTATCCCGGCGGCCCGCCGCTCCCGCCGTACGACGTCACCGCCCATACGCTGCCGCTCCTGATGAGCGTGATCGCCGTCCCGGCCCACGACTCGCTCCGCATCGGCCTCTCGGCCCCCGTCGAGCCGCCGACCGCGAGCCCCAACTACGCCGGCTTCGCCGGCCCGGATGCCCCCCGTGTGGGACTGTACCGCTCGTACGCCGCGCCGATCGACGAGGGGTGGACGCGCTGGGTGTTCGACACCTGGAAGGTGCCATATGCCGCGCTGGTCGATTCGGTCGTACGGGCGGGCAAGCTGCGGGGGGCGTTCGATGTCATCGTGCTGCCCGATCAGTCGCCCCACGAGTTGCTGGAGGGCGTCCCGCACGAGTATCCCGCCCCGTATCCGGGCGGCCTGGGCGAAGACGGCGTGAAGGCGCTGCGCCAGTTCGCGGAGGAGGGTGGCACGCTGGTCGCCCTGAACGACGCGAGTCGCTTCGCCGTGCAACAGCTGCTGCTGCCGGTGCGCAACGTGCTGGAAGGTGTGGCCGATGACGAGTTCTACGCGCCCGGGTCGATCTTCCGGCTGGAGCTCGACCCGAGCGATCCGATCGCCCGGGGCATGCCGGCCCAGAGCATCGCCTGGTACGAGGGCGGCCCCGCGTTCGAGGTGCTCGACTCGAGCGCCGTCCGCGTGGTCGGCCGGTACCCGACCGATCCGGGGAAGGTGCTCTTGTCGGGGTGGGCATTGCACCCCGACCGCGTGGCGGGGCGGGCGGCGCTGGTGCAAGTCAGGGTGGGACAGGGCCGCGTCGTGCTGTTCGGCTTCCGACCGCAATACCGTGGCCAGAGCATCGCCACTTATCCGTTGCTGTTCAACAGCTTACAGCTGACCCCCAAGTGATGTGACTCACGTCTCTTGTTTGATTCCCACGCCGTTCCTATCGTGTAGCCCCTTATGGTTGTGGTCCGGCAGGCAGGCGTTCTCTTGCTGGCCGCGCTCATCTCGAGTCGCGGCCTTTTTGCGCAGGATGGCGTCGCACGGGACTCGCTCGACCAGGCCCCGGCGCTCGTGACCACCACGGCGGCGGACGAAGTGAAGGTGCTGCTCCGCCCCGTCGAAATCCGTTATATGCAGCAGGAAGACGTGCTGCTTCCGCGCGCCGCCAACATCAAGGGTTTGTACGTGAACGCCTGGGCGTTCGGGTCGTCCAAGCTGTGGCAGCTGGTCCGGCTGGCGGACGAGACCGAGGTGAACGCCTTCGTGATCGATGTGAAGGACGACACCGGGTGCCTCTTGTACCCATCGTCCGTGCCGACCGCCCAGCAGATCGGCGCCAACAAGTGTGTGCGTGCCAAAGACGCGCGCGCCCGGCTCGACACGCTCGCGGCGCACGGCATCTACACGATCGCGCGTATCGTCGTGGCCAAGGACCCGCTGCTCGCCGAGCGCAAGCCGGCATGGTCGGTCAAGGAGCGCGACACCGGTGGCCTGTGGCGCGACCGGATCAACATCGCGTGGGTCGACGCCTACAACGATTCGGTGTGGATCTACTCCGCGGAGCTCGCCCGCGAAGCGGTGCGCCTCGGGTTCCAGGAGGTGCAGTTCGATTACGTGCGCTTCCCCGACGAGCCGCGCGAGCGCATGGCCACCGCGGTTTTCCCCTCCCACCGCCCAGGTGAGACCCAGCGGGAGGCGGTGCGTGCCCACGTGGCGCTCCTCAAGGATCGGCTGCGCCCGCTCGGCGTGCCGGTCACGTTCGACATCTTCGGGCTCACCGCGTCGGTGACGACGGGCGACCTGGGGATCGGGCAAGTGTGGGAGGATTTCGTGCGCGTGGCCGACGTGGTGCTGCCGATGGTGTATCCCAGCCATTATTATCGCGGGGCCTTCGGGTACGCGTGGCCCAACGGCCAGCCGTATCACATCGTGCGCAGCGCCCTCACCGACGCGCTGCAGCGCTCGCGCCCCCTGCCCGGCTCGGCGGAGATCCGGCCGTTCCTGCAAGCGTTCACACTCGGACGCCGGCTGCCGCGCTACACGCCATTCGAGATCCGCGAACAGATCCGCGCGGCCGAAGACCTGGGGATTACGTCGTGGGTGCTGTGGAACCCTCGCAGCGTGTATCAGCGCGGCTCGCTGCGGCCGAAGAACGGTGCCGAGCCGACCGCCACGCCCGGTCTCACGGGGACCAGCGGGGGTCGCTAACGCGGGGGCTCGGCGAGTGCCATGCCCTCCTGCCATTCAGTGATGTAACCGGCGATCGCGGACGCGGCGACAGTATAGGGATTGGCGAGGTACAGCTGGCCCGGACCGGAGCGGCCGGGGAAGTTGCGGTTGATCGCGCTGATCGTCACCTCGTCCCGCGTCTTCGAGACACCGGGACCCGCGTTGATGCAGGCGCCGCATGAGGGCTCGAGGAACGTCGCCCCCACCGTGCGGAACAACTCGAGGTAGCCCCGCTCCTCACAGTAGCGCTTGACGTCCTGGGAGCCGCACTGGATGTAGAACCGCACCCACGGCGCCACGCGCTCGCCGCGGGCCGCCGCCTGCTCGAGCACGCGCGCGTACATGTCCATGTCTTCCTTCTTGCCGGCAGTGCACGACCCCGCGTAGGCGATGTCCACGCGCACGCGCTCCGACTGCTCGATGGCACGACCGTTTCCCGGATCGCCGGGCAGCGCGATCATAGGCCGGATCGCGCTCGCGTCGATCTCGATCACTTCGCAGTACGCGGCGTCCGGATCACTGCAACCGCCGGCGCACAGCCGCTCCGCTTGAGCACGTGCCATGCTCCGGTACGCCATCAAGTACTCGACGGTCTTCTCGTCGGGCGCGACGTAGCCGGTGAACCCCCCCACCTCGGCGGTCATGTTGGTCATCGTGGCGCGCTCGTCCACCGACAGCGACTCGACAGCATCGCCACAGTATTCCACCAGTTTACCGATCGCCCGGCCGCTCTTCACATAGGGATGGCGCAGGATCTCGAGCATGAAGTCCTTCGCCGTGACGTTATCGGGCTTCCGCCCCCGCACCACTACTTTCACGGTCTCCGGAACCGTGAGGCGCACGTCCCTGGTGATCCAGGAGTTGAAGATCGCCGTCGTGCCGACGCCGAACGCGACGCACCCGACGGCACCGGCGTGCGGCGTATGCGAATCGCTGCCGATGATGATCATGCCGGGCTCGGCGTGACCCTCGAGGATTTTCGAGTGACAGATTGCCTCCGAGCCGTGGTGGCCGAGGCGTAGCTCCCCGTACAGCTTGATCCCTTGTTTTTCCGCGAAGGCCCGTTGCTTTTTTTCGAGCTGCAGGGCCACGTCGAGCAGGCCCTCCTTCACGCGCTCCGGCGTCATCGCCTCGCCCAGGAAGGTGAGGTGGTCGCGGAACATGAGGATGGAGCCGGGATCGTTCACGTTCTCGTCCGGGCCTACGAGCTGCTCGAAGAAGATGGCGGCCATGGGCGTGACGTACTCGTGGCTGAAGCGGATGTCGGTGACGACGAATCCTTCGTCGCCCGGCTTCACGGCCGGTACACCCACCTTGCCGCGCGAGGGGTCCACCACCCAGTGCCGGGCGAGGATCTTCTCGCCCAGGGTCATCGGGCGCGGCGGTGTGGCGGGGGGCGTGAGCACGACTGCCCCCTGCAGACGGGCGACGTTGAAGTTGAACAGGCCGCCATATTCAATGATGCCCCGCGTGATCTCACCCTCACCCGCGGTGAAGGCGCTGAGCGGGATCGCAGCGCCGCGCCGTACCTTGTCGAGCAGCGAAAAGTCGGTCGTGGTGAGCACACCCAGGTTCTGGCAGTTTTCCTTGTAGATGCGCTCGATGTTCTCCGCGACCACGAGCTTGATCCCGGCGCACATCTCCGCATAGGGGGACTGCTCGCGGGAGGACCCCTTCCCGCGCCGCTTGCCGCTCACCGAGGCGATGAACCCCCCGCGCTTTACCGCGCCGCGGCCGATCGGAAACTGCTCGCCGCACTTGAGCCCCAGGTAGGGGAAATCGCCCAGCGTCTCGTCGTAGTAGTAACAGATGTAGGCAGGAGTGATTTCGTCGGTGGAGATGTCGTCGCGCAGCGCGATCCCGGGACCCCAGGCGAGGTCCTCGCCCTCGAGCTGACGCCGGACCAGGTCGGGATCCACCGTGAGGAACAACACCCGTCCGGCGAGCCGCACATGATCGGGCCGCTTCTCGACTCGCCGGGAGCGCAACAGCTGCAGCATGCGCGAAAGATGACCCCTTGCCGAAGGTGGATCAAGCCGATTTTCTTCCGACCCCCATCACGAGGATCGCACCCGATGCGCAGCGTCACTCTCGTCGCCGCCGCGGCCGCCGCCTGCGCCACCACGGCCCCCGCCCCCGCCCCTACTCCCACCGCGGTCACGTTTGCCCCGAGCGCGGCCGCGATGGACGCGCACCTCAAGTATCTCGCGGACGACCAGCTCGAAGGACGGGCGCCGGCCACGCGGGGCGGACGCCTGGCCGTCAAGTACATCGCAGCGCAGTTCGAGGCGATGGGCCTCGAGCCCGGGGCCGCCGACGGATCGTACTTCCAACCGGTGGCGCTGGTCGGGATGACGCCGCATCCGTCGCTGGTGTGGGGCAGGGGCGGCACGCCGCGCGCGCTCAAGTACCTCGACGACTTCGTTGCCTGGGCGGAGCGCCCGGAGAGCCACATCGTGGCGGACGACGAAGTCGTCTTCGTGGGTTATGGCATCCAGGCCGTGGAGTGGCACTGGGACGACTTCAAGGACACGGACGTGCGGGGCAAAGTGCTGCTCATGCTCGTCAACGATCCCGGTCTTCAGGACTCGACGATTTTCAACGGCCGCGCCCTGACCTACTACGGGCGCTGGACCTACAAACTGGAAGAGGCGGCGCGCCGCGGTGCGCTGGGAGCGCTGCTGGTGCACACGACCGAGAGCGCCACCTACGGATGGGACGTGGTGCGCGGCTCGTGGTCGGTGGAGCAGTTCAAGCTCGATCGTCCGGCCGCGCAGAGCATCGCGTTCGCCGGGTGGGTAACGCACGACGCCGCTCAGGCCGCCCTCGGGCAGGCGGGCCTAAGCCTCGACTCGCTGACGCGGGCGGCCGCCCGGCGTGACTTCCGCCCGGTGTCGACCGGGTTGCACGTCGCGCTCGACCTCACAAGTGCCGTGCGTCACGTGCAGTCGGAGAACGTCGTCGCGAAGCTCCCCGGAAGCGACCCCACCCGGAGTCGCGAGGTGGTGGTGTTCACGGCGCACTGGGACCACAAGGGCATCGGACCGGCGGCAAACGGCGACTCGATCTACAACGGCGCGGAGGACAACGCCTCCGGGGTCGCGGCCATGCTCGGTGCCGCCGGAGCGCTGATGCAGAGCCAGTCCCGGCCGCTGCGCACGCTGTTGTTCGTCGCCACCACGGCCGAGGAGAGCGGCCTGCTCGGCAGTGAGGGGTACGTGCGCGACCCGCTCGTCCCGCTCGAGCGCACCGCCGCCGTACTCAACCTGGACGTGGTGAACGTGCGAGGCGCGACGCGGGACATCGACGCGCTGGGGATCGACCGCTCGACGTTGGGGAGCGTGTTCGAGCAGGCCGCGCGAGCGGAGTCGTTGAGCGTGGTGCACCAGCCCGACGTCCGCGGATCGTTCTACCGGTCCGACCACTTCCCGTTTGCCCGCGCCGGCGTGCCGGCGCTGTCGATCGAGCCGGGGGTGGACTTCGTGGGCCGGCCCGCTGGCTGGGGCAAGGACCAAGCGGAACGCTACAACCGGGAGCGCTATCACCAGCCGAGTGACGAGTACCGGCCCACGTTCCGCTACGAGGGCATGGCGCAGGAGGTACGGGTGGCGCTGCGCGTGGCCCTCGCCGTCGCGAACGCGCCCACGCTGCCGCGATGGCTGCCGCACTCGGAATTCCAGCGGCCGCAGGCCGGAGGGCCCTGAGAGTGCATGTTGTTGCACTCTGTGCAATATATTTAGGCGCAAGAGCATACGAAGTTGGCGCGCTGCGAAAGCGGCGTGCCTCTGGCCTATTGGTACGTCCCTGCATAAGTTTGCGCCCGCCGTCGCACCCCCCGCACCGCGGAGCTAGCGCCTGGAAATCCCCGCGTCCCATCGGCTGCCGCTGTCCTGGTTGGTGGAGGCGGCGAGCCCGCCGCTCGTGTACCGGGCCTATGCGGAGGTGGTGCCCGAAGCGGAGCGGGATCCGGAGCGGCTGGCGTCGCTGCGCCAGGCCGTGGTGGAGCACAAGCCCGCCCAGGCGATCGCCCGGAAGCAGAAGGCTAACGGCTTGTGGGGCGGCAATTTGCTGGCGCCGGTCGCGTCCAAGGCGTACGGCTGGAGCGAGCCAGGCACGGTATATCAGTACCGCCGGCTGATCGAGCTGGGGTGGCCGCCGGGCGAGCGGCTGTTTCGCGACGCGGACCGGTTCCTCTTCCAGCTGCTCTCGCGCATCGAGCCGGACGATGCCGACAAGAGCGTGGCGCAGCGGGCGCTGGAGCTGCTGGTGGAGTTTCACAAGCCGGCCCGCACCGACGTCGGGCTGGCGCGCTGGGCGCGGCGGCTAGGCCGGGAGGCCGCCGCGTGCACGCTGGCGCGGGGCGGCCACAGCGACGATCCGCGCGTGCGCGGCACGGCCCACACGATCGCCAGCAGCATCTCGCAGTACCTGCGCAGCGAGCTCGCCGAAAAGCCATTCAAGAAGGCGCAGGGCAAGACGGTGCTCGACCCGCTCACCCATCCCCCGAGCATCTTCGCCGTCGAGATGCTCGCGTTCCTACCGCCGGTGCAGCGGGAGCGGGCGGGGTTCATCGAGCGGCTGGGTCACTATTTCTCGGTGCCCGCGCCGCGCCGAGCCTTCTTCGTGCTCGCCGGCCGCAAGCCCCTGAAGCCCGTGTTCGAGCTGCTGGGTGACCCGCTGCGCTCGGACGCCCAGGGCCATGTCAGCGACATTCCGTTTGCGCTCTACTGGCTCGAACTGCTGGCGCGACTCGGGCTGGTGCGCCAGATCCCGAGCGCGAACCGCGTGCTGGCGCGACTGTTCAGCGAGTGCGACGACCGTGGCATCTGGAGTCCCAAGAGCCTGCGCACCATGCCCAAGCCGTCCAGTCCACTCACGGCGCACTACTTCCCACTCGAAGGCCCCGGCAAGAGTCCGGCACAGCGCCAAACCGACGCCACCTTCCGGCTGGGGCTGATCGCCCGGCTGCTCGGCATTCCGGTCGAGATTGTCTAGGCATCAGTAGTAGCATATACTACTACTTGTGCCGGGCTCCGTCGATCTCACCCCTTTTGGCTTCACTCCCACCGAGTCGCAGGTGTACGGCGCCCTGCTCCGGCTGGGACCTTCCACGGGCTACGCGGTCGCCCATGCCACCCGCGTGGCGCGCGCGAACACGTATGGAGCGCTCGAGGGCTTGGCCGGGCGCGCCGCCGCGATCCGCCTCCCCGGTCGGCCGGCGCGCTACCGCGCGGTCGATCCCCGGGCACTCATCGCCCAGCTCGCCGCCGAGCAGGGTCAGGCGCTCGACCGCTTGAGCCACGCGCTGCGGGATGCCGGCGAGCCGGTCGAGCCCGAGAGCCGGGCGGTCGCCGGGGCCCGCGCGGCGGCCAATCTGGTTATGCAGCTGGTCGCGCGGGCGGGGCAGCGGGTGGAGGGCGTGCTCGCGGCTGAGCTGTTGCGGCCGTCGCTGCCCGCCTGGCGGCGCGCCCGCGATCGCACCACCGTCGAGCTCCGGGTCGCGGGCGACGTGCCCGTCGAGGCGAGCAGCCTCGTCGCGGGGGGCGTTCCCCCGGAGACGCCCACGATCCTGCTGATCGACGACGCACACGCGGTCGTGGCCAGCGGGGCGGGGGAGGGAGTGGCCGCCATTTGGAGCTCGCATCCGGCGATGCTGGCGGTGGTGCGCGTGGCGCTGCGGAGTCTCCCGTGAAGCGGCTCGCGTGGTGCTGCCTTCTCGCCGTCGCGGCGTGCCGCTCCCCCGCCATCCCCGAGGCCAGCCGGTTTCCCGCGCGGACCGGATTCACCGCCCGGCACATCACGGTCGACGGCACGGCACTGCGCTACATCGACGAGGGGCGAGGGCCCCCCGTCGTTTTCCTCCACGGGCTCGGGGCCTCTATGTACGCCTGGCGCAAGAACCTCGCACCCGTCGCGGCCGCAGGCTACCGGGTGATCGCCTTCGACAACCGCGGCTTCGGCTTCTCGGACAAACCCGCCACCGGCTACGACAACACCTCCTACGCCCGTCTCACCGTGGCCCTGCTCGACTCCCTCCATGTCCCGGACGCCGTGCTCATCGGGCATTCGATGGGCGGGGCCATCGCCGCAGAAGTCGCCATCGCGCACCCCGAGCGGGTGCGTGGCCTGGTACTCATCGGCTCGGCCGGGCTCGGCGCCCGCGAGCCGCCACTGTTCCGCGTGGGGCGCTGGCCCCTCGTTGGACCGCTGCTGTTCGCGTTCCGGGGCCGGGGGCTCACCGAGCGGTTG